>Ga0187855_10001287_pt1 | contig 20151 bp, 11 predicted proteins | sample June2016WEW_8_10_2_FD_132969 | JGI IMG/M metagenome (GOLD analysis project Ga0187855, IMG submission 132969) | Peatland microbial communities from SPRUCE experiment site at the Marcell Experimental Forest, Minnesota, USA - June2016WEW_8_10 | ecosystem: Environmental > Terrestrial > Soil >...
AAGAACTTCCATCGCGAGATGTTTCATGCCTTCAGTCACTTTCCGCACGCCACTCTCGAACGCGCGCTGCAATTTCCCCGCGGCGGAGCTACGCCAGCACGCGCACAACGGCTCCAATCCATGCGCTGATTTAGGCGCCACGACCTCGGCCGCACTCGCCTGCGCCCAATCGGCCATGTACGCCAGCCACTCGCGCGTCAGGAACGGCATATCGCATCCGATGATCAAGTTCCACTCAGGCCGACCGGCTCCCGCGCTCTCCGATCCTGGTAGCGCCGGCATCCTTGCTGGCTCCCCCAACGCCGTAACAATCCCGCCCAGCGGTCCCTCGCCAGGCCATCGGTCCGGAATGCACTCCACACCAAAGCCGGAATACTTCTCGCGCGAACCGACGATCTTCACTTCAGTCGTCAAGTCGTGCAGCACAGAGCAAAGCCGTGCAAGCACAGGTTGGTCGCCGATCGTCACCAGCGCCTTGTCCCGCCCAAAGCGCGTGCTCCCTCCGCCCGCGAGGACGAAACCAGCAACATCGGCGGCCACGTTTTTACCAGTCACTAGTCACCAATCACCAGTCACGCCTCGCGGCCCTCTTCACCATTCACGACTCACTCTCCTCGACCGGTTCCCGCCCCGGCCGCCGAATTCCCAACTCGCGCAATTTTTCTTGCAAACTTTGCCGGTGCAACCCGATGGTCGCCGCCGTACGCGAAACATTCCAACGATGGCTCACTAGCTGTTTCGTCAAGTACGCCACCTCGAACTTGTGCTTCGCCTCGCGAAAATCCTTCTCGCCCAGCCCAACGTCCGTTCCGTTCTCTGAACTGCGGGTCGTGATCGCCTGGCCCGTCGCAACTTCCTCCGGAAGATCGGCCACTCCGATCTCGTCCCCGCGGCACAGCACCAGGCTGCGTTCCAGTGCGTTTTTCAATTCGCGAACATTCCCCGGCCAGTCGTACCGCTCGATCGCCGCCACCGCCTCCCTGCTCAATCGCGCCGTGCGCCCCAACCGCTCGCCGTGCATTTGCAGAAACGCCTCCGTAAGCACGGGGATATCTTCTTTATGCTCTCGCAGCGGCGGCAATTCCAACGTCACCACGCGCAATCGGTAATACAAATCCTCTCGAAATTTTCCGGCGCGGATCTCCGCCGCCAGATTGCGGTGCGTCGCGCTGATCAACCGCACATCCACAGCAATCGACTGCGTCCCGCCCAATCGCTCGATAGTACGATTTTCGAGCGCCCTCAAGACCTTCGCCTGCGTAACCGGGTTCATATCCCCAATCTCATCCAGAAACAAGGTCCCGCCCGTCGCCAGCTCGAATTTCCCCTTTTTCTGCTGGGCCGCGCCGGTGAACGCCCCACGCTCGTAGCCGAACAATTCCGACTCGATCAGTGTCTCCGGCAACGCCGCGCAATTCACGGCCACAAACGGCTTCCCTGCCCGCGGCGATCGCGCATGAATCTCTTGCGCCAGCAGATCTTTGCCGGTTCCGCTCTCGCCCAGAATCAGCACCGTCGAATCCGTCGGCGCCACGCGATCCGCCATCTCAAAAGCGTGCCGCATCTCCGCGGTTCGTCCGATCATCTGCCCGAACTGTCCCTCGGTCGTCAGGCGCCGCCGTAGCGCATTGTTCTCTTTTTCCAGCGTCGCCAGCTTCAGCAGATTCCCCACCCGCTGCCGCAATTCCTCCAGTTCGAATCCTTTCACCAGGTAATCCGCCGCTCCCAACTGCAGCGCCTCCACCGCCGTCTTCGCCGTGTCCAGCGCCGAAACCATCAGCACCGGCACCTCACTTCCCTGCTCCCGCATCCACTGCAAAAACGAGATTCCGTTCTGCCCTGGCAAAACCACATCCAGCAACACGAGATCCGGCTGCTCCCGCGTCAGCGCCTCGCGCGCAGCCTCCGCCGACTCCGCCTCCGCAATCCGATATTTCGACTCCAGCGCCCGCCGCAGCCCATAACGCGCTGCCGGCTCATCATCCACAATCAAAATCGTCTTCATCAACAGCTCCTCTTTCCCGTCCCGCAAATCGATTTTCATTACATCCTTGCTTCATTACTTCTTTACCTCCGCCGTCATCGGCAGCGCCACTCGAAACCTCGTCCCTCGCCCTTCCTTCACCGGGCTCTCCCAATCAAGATGCCCTCGTATTTCCGCCACGCGTCGCGCCACGATCGCCAACCCTAGGCCCGTCCCCTGCGCCTTAGTGGTAAAAAAGGGTTGCAGCAGCTTCTCGCGCGCCGCGAACGCAATCCCCGGCCCGTCATCCTCAACCGTCAGAATGCACGCGCCATCGGATGCCGCCGCGCTCGCGCTCACATGTCCACCCCGCGGCGCCGCCTCCAGCGCATTCACCAGCAGATTCGAAACAATGTCGCTCGTCGCCTCGGCGCCCGCCGCGATCGTCACGCCGCTCTCCGGCAAGTGCGTCTCCAGCAAAACCCCGCGCCGCTCCGCCTCGTGCCGCAATACTGCAGCAACTTGTTCGATGATTGCTCGCGCGTCGCAGGTGGCCTCCACGATTCCGCCTCGAATCGCAGGCCGGCTGAATTGCAGCAACTGGTTCAGCTTGGCAGACAAGCGTCCAATCTCGTCCAGCACCATCTTCGTCTCGCTGCGCATGGTGTCGGGCAACTGCGGATTTTCCATTTGCACTTGCAGGATGGTCTTGATCGACCCCAGCGGATTTTTCAAATTGTGCGAAATGCTCGCCGCCATTTGTCCCAGCACCGCCAAGCGCTCGCGTTCCGCCAATTGCCGTTCGAGTTGCAGCTTTTCTTCGATCAACCGGCACAGATCGACCGCCCCTGGCAGCTGTTCGCACAAAAATTCCAGCGCAGCGCGCGTTTCTCCAGAAAGCGCCGCGCCGTGGGGTACGACTCTAAGGACGCCCTCAACGTCGGCGCCGAAGGCACGAGGCTCGGGCTCTTTGCCTTCAAGGAGCGCAAATCGCGGTTTCTGCGACTGCGATTCGTCCAAACCCGGCGGTGCCACCGGATCTTCGCTTCCCTGTTCGATTTTCGAGCGATCCAGGAACTCGACTTTGGCTCTCGCAAGCTCGAATGTTTCCTTCACGCGCCGCTCGACAAATCCGGCCAGCGCCTGCAAATCCCCTTGTCGCGCTTCCCCTTGTATTTCTGCCATCAGGCGTTGGACGCGATCCATCTCCCGCTGCGCCGTCTCCTGCAACGTCCGTCCCAGCAGGCGCTGCATCGGCTCGATGAAAATCACCAGCACAAACAGCAGGATTGCCGCCGAAGCCTCCGGAGGCAGCTCCGGCTCCAGCCAGCCGCTCACACGCCGGACCAAGCTCAAGTACAACAGCGCCAAGAACGTTGCCAGCACCGCGAACACCAGATTCTTCTGCCGGCCGATCTGCAGGAAATTGTGCCGCCACACCAGGTAGATCAGCGCCACCAGCGGCACAATCGGAATCAGCGATAGCCCCACACTCAACCAGACCCTGGCCGTTTCCGATAACGAAAGCGGCAGCACGTGCAAACTCGCAATGCCGAGCAAGGCGAGCAAAAAGGCGAAAATGAGGAATGCATGGAACCGCCGCTGCGGCCGGTCCGGAGCGCTTCGGTAAAATCGAAACTCCCAGGTGCTGCACCACAGCAGTGAATAGGAAAATATGTGCGAAAATCCATTGTGGAGCGAATTCCCCGGCACCACGAAATCGAAACGTCCTCCCGCGATCCGCATGTGCAAGCTGAGGATCAACGCATGCAAACTGCCGGCGTAAAACACAAGGGCCACCGCGGCCTTCCAGCGCCCGTCCTTGAGCAGACCCCGCGTCTCCGCAAACTCCATGTGCAAATGCATCAGCAGGGCTGGCACCAGGCACAGTCCGATCGTAATCACCGTAATGGCAAATCCCTGCAGGCCGGGCGGCGTTTCGTCGTAATGAATCTGCGCGTTCAGCGCCAGCAACGAGCCGGCGTAAAAACAGAACAGCGCCAGGCACAGAAAGAAAAATACGCGCTCGAAGTTCCGTTGCCGCCGGTAGCCGAGAATCACCACCATCCAGAAAAGCTGCAACAGCGTTCCTGCTGTTAAACCGATCAATCGGATATAAATTAGCGATGACATCGGGTCAGGAGTAGCGACACTCCAACGGAACTCTAGCGCATTGCAGCTGCCAAGTGCCAGATTTTCCTTGCACCATCAAGTAGCAGAAAATACAAGACTTAACGACCTAGCACCGCGCTGGAAATCTGGGGCGTTGTCCGTGAATCCCTTGACTTGTCCGGCTTATCTGCTATATTAGCACTCGACTAGGAGGAGTGCTAAACCCCCTTTAGCTCCCCGGTCGACGTTCAAACGTAACTCACCTTATGGAGGGTCTTTCAAGATGGCAGTGAATCTCACCCCGCTCCACGACCGCGTGGTCGTGAAGCGCATTGAAGAAAAAGAAAGCATTAAGGGCGGCATCATCATCCCCGACTCCGCCAAAGAAAAGCAGCAGGAAGGCGAAGTCATCGCCGTAGGTTCCGGCAAGCGCGAAAAGGGCGAACTGATCCCTCTCGACGTCAAGCCAGGTGACCGCGTCCTGTTCGGCAAGTACAGCGGCACGGAAATCAAGATCGAAGACGAAGAGCTGTTGATCCTGCGCGAGGAAGAAATCCTTGCCAAGTTCGGCGGCCACGCGAAAGCAGCGGGCAAGAAGTAACCCGATCCGGCGCGCCGATGTAGGCGCCGGGTTTTAGCCTGGCAAACCACGGCGGGTCGGTTGTAGTGGCCGATCTTCAGATCGGTCAACGTTCCAAATGCAAAATCCGCAGCACGCAGCACTAAGAAATCTCAGGAGGAAATACCAGTATGGCCAAGCAGATTGTAACAGGTGAGAATTCCCGCCAAGCGATTCTTCGCGGCGTGAATGCCCTCGCCGACGCAGTAAAAATTACCCTCGGCCCCAAGGGCCGCAATGCGGTAATCGAAAAGAAGTTCGGCGCGCCCATCATCACCAAGGACGGCGTGACCGTTGCCAAGGAAATCGAACTCAGCAACCCGCTCGAGAACATGGGCGCGCAGATGGTTCGTGAAGTCGCCTCCAAGACGTCCGACGTCGCCGGCGACGGCACCACCACCGCCACCGTGCTGGCTCAGGCCATCTTCCGCGAAGGCGTCAAGACCGTAGCGGCCGGCTCCAGCCCCACAGCCCTCAAGCGTGGCATCGAGCGCGCCGTCGAAGTCGCCGTGGAAGAGATCAAGAAGCTCTCCCGCGACGTCAAGGGCGACATGATCGCCCAGGTTGGCACCATCTCCGCCAACAACGACAAGCAGATCGGCGGCATCATCGCCGAAGCCATGAAAAAGGTCGGCAAGGATGGGGTCATCACCGTCGAAGAATCCAAGACGATGGAGACCACCCTCGAAGTCGTCGAAGGTATGCAGTTCGATCGCGGCTACCTCTCGCCCTACTTCATCACCGATCCAGAGCGCATGGAGTGCATCCTCGAGGACGTTCGCATCCTCATCCACGAAAAGAAAATCAGCTCCATGAAGGACCTGCTCCCGCTGCTTGAGCAGACCGCCAAGATGGGCAAGCCCCTCTTGATCGTCGCGGAAGACGTCGAAGGCGAAGCGCTCGCCACTCTCGTCGTCAACAAACTCCGTGGCACGCTGCAATGCGCTGCCGTCAAGGCCCCTGGCTTTGGCGATCGCCGCAAAGCGATGCTCGAAGACATTGCCACCCTCACCGGCGGCAAGGCCATTACCGAAGACCTCGGCATCAAGCTCGAGAACGTGAAGCTTGAGGATCTCGGCCGCGCCAAGAAAATCACCATCGACAAGGACAACACCACGATCATCGAAGGCGCAGGTAAGTCCTCCGAAATCGAAGGACGCGTCAAGCAGATCCGCGCTCAAGTCGAAAACACCACCAGCGATTACGACAAGGAAAAGCTCCAGGAGCGCCTTGCCAAGCTCGTTGGCGGCGTTGCGGTCATCAAGGTAGGCGCGGCGACCGAAACCGAGCTGAAGGAAAAGAAGGCTCGCGTCGAGGACGCCATGCACGCCACTCGCGCGGCGGTCGAAGAAGGCATCGTTGCTGGCGGTGGAACAGCGCTCCTGCGCTGCATCAGCGCCATCGAGAAGCTCAAGCTCCATGATGACGAAGCGGTTGGCGTCGGCATCGTGAAGCGTGCGCTCGAAGAGCCTGCCCGTCAGATCGCTCTCAACGCCGGCCACGAAGGCGCCGTTGTGATCGGCAAGATCCGCGACTCCAAGGACGACAACTTCGGCTTCAACGCCGAAACCGGCGAATACGGCGACATGGTCAAGGCCGGCGTCATCGATCCAGCCAAGGTTACCCGTCTGGCGCTGCAGAACGCAGCCTCCATCGCGGGCCTCATGCTCACCACCGAAGCCCTCATCGCCGAAGTCAAGGAAGACGACAAAAAGGGCGCCGCAGCAGGCGGCGGACCCGGCGGCCCAGGCGGTATGGGCGGCATGTACTAAATCACGCCACGGTTGCGTTGTAGGGGCGCAGCACCGCTGCGCCCCTATCAGCGACCAAGGGAACCAGTGTAGGGGCGGGCTTCAGCCCGTCCCAAAAAAGAGCGGTCGGGTCATCCGGCCGCTCTTTTTTCTTTGACCCTAACCTCATTCGCGTCACGCCTCGAGTCCGCCCAAGCGCCGATTCGTTCATCGCGCCCGCCTTTTTCTCAGCCCGCGCTGTGCCTAAACAGCGATAGCCCTTGCGGCACACGTATTCCCGGCGATTTTCGCGGCTTTATACTAGGTGTATGCCCGATGCAGAACACCAGGCGTCAGCTATCTACGAGCTGATTCGCGCGACGAGTGCCGACCGCCCCGTATCCGGCTCCGGCAGTGTTGCGGAACTCCTGCGCGCCATCAGTCACTGGCAAGCGCAAAATGATGCCCTCAAGGCCATGCATCGCGCCCTGCCCGCGGTTCACCTCGCTTTTCTCGCTCGTTCCCCTGAATGGCTTCGACAAGAAAATCGCCTGGCCAGAAATTTCCGCGTCCTCCATACCCTGGGAGACGCCATTCGCCTGTGTCTGCAAGCCGTGCCCAAACCCCTGCCCTCCGCCGTCGTCGAGCGCCTGTTGAACGATCTCCGCCGCAATCCATCCACTCAATTCCATTTCCCCTTCGACCAATTCCTGGGCATTCTCACGCCGCGGGACATCACCGAAAAGGCCCGCATCGAGCTTCGCAAGCTCCATCTCCTGATGGCTCCCAGCGCCACCGGCAAGATCGACAAGCGCCAGCAAAACACCCGCGACCTGATCGCCGCCTTGATGCACGTAGACGGCGACAAACAATTCAGTCCCGGCCGTGGCCCATGGTCGCAGATTGTTTTTGACGAAATCTCCCGCAAGGACGACATCACCCGCTCGGGCTGGCTGGGTTTGCTGGAGCATTGCCATTCTGTCGAGCAGGCTGCGCCCGGCCACAAATGGACTCGCAGATCGCACGAGCTGCTCGGCGCGCTCGGCGAGAACGAAGCAGTCACAACGTTGCTCCGTTGGCTTGCCATTGGCCCCACTCCCGGACAACCACCCGAAGCGCGCTCACCGATCGAGGATTCTTCTTATCAAAAGGGCATCGTCTTGTGCGTCGGCCTGAGCGAGACTCCCCACGCCGCAACCGCCATCGCCAACTTCGGGATCGCCTGTCTCCGCAAAATTCCCTTCGTCGGCGCGGTATCGCAAAAGGTCGGGTTCGCGTGCATTCAAGCCTTGGGCGGCATGCAATGCAAAGAAGCGGTCTCGCAGTTGACTCGGCTGCGAGCGAAGGTCAAATACTCGACCGCTCGCAGGCTGATCGAAAAATCGCTGCATCTCGCGGCACAGCGCGCCGGCGTCACGGTCGGCGAACTGGAAGATATCTCCGTCCCACGTTATCCGCTCGATCCGCAAGGCATCGCGGAAACACGAATCGGCGACTGCGTCGCCGCGGTTCGCCTCTGCGAAGACGGCCGCGTCGTCACCACCTGGCACACCGCCGCCGGCAAGCTACTCAAATCGGCTCCGTCCCATCTCCGGAAATCGTTCCCGAAAAAAGTTCGCCTGGTGGCCTTGCTGGCGAAAGAAATCGAGCAGGCCTATGATGCGCAACGCGCTCGCGTGGAATCTTCCTTCCTGACCCCTCGCGACATTCCATTGGCCCACTGGCGCCGCTATTTTGTCGATCATCCGCTGCTGGGATTTCTGGGCCGCAGGCTCATCTGGGTCTTCAGCGACGCCCAAGGCTGGGAGCGCGCCGGCATATGGACCGACGGGGACATCCGCGATTCGGGCGGCAAGCTGGTAAATCTGGCACGCGCGACCCAAGTCCGTCTCTGGCATCCGCTATCGTACAGCGCTGCCGAGGTGCAGCGGTGGCGCGCTCGCGTTTTCACTTCCGGCGTCCGCCAGCCGTTTCGTCAGGCATTTCGCGAGTTCTATCAGGTTTCGGAAGATGAGCGGCAGACGCGTCTGTATTCGAATCGTTTTGCGGGAGCCCTGCTTCGCCAGCACCAATTCGCCAGCCTTTGCCGATCTCGCGGCTGGAGCTACCAGATGATGGGGGCCGGCTTCGATGGCGCCAATGTCCCTCACAAAAATCTCGAGCACTGGAACATGCACGCCGAATTCTATGTCGATCTGCCGCCCGATCGCGCCGCCGCGCTACGAAGGTCTTCCCTTTCGGAACAGTCCGGCGCCGGAATTAATATCTTCATTGGTTCTGACCAGGTCCGCTTCTATCGCGACCTCCACGAAATCCCCGTCGACGAGGTTCCCGCGATCGTCTTCTCGGAAATCATGCGCGATGTCGAGCTCTTCACCAGCGTTTGCGCCGTCGGTGACGACGAAACCTGGTCTGATCAAGGCGAACGGGGCACCGGCGTCTTTGCCCAACGCCTCGCCGTCCGCGATTTTTCCGTGGTCACCGCCTTGCGCGCAGAGATGCTTTCCCGCGTACTTCCGCATACACCGATTGCCGCGCGCTGCAAGCTCACCAAAGGTTCGCTCGAAGTTCGCGGTCAACTGGGCACCTATCACATTCAATTAGGCTGGGGCGGCGCGCTCCTCGCCACCGATACGGTCACCCGCTGGCTGAAGATTCCCCAGAAACTCTTGGACGCCGTGCCGATCGATCTGGCCTCCGTTCCCATCGACCTCGACCCGCGCACGGAGCTGATCCTGCGCAAAGCCTTTATCCTCGCTGACGACTGGAGGATCGACTCTCCCGAGCTCGTCCGCCAGCTCATGCCCGACTGATTTGCCAGGGCCGCGCTAAAGCAAAACTCCTCTCTGTGCGTAACCACCTCAAGAACTCTCTTCCGCACCTTGCCTCACCTGCCCCTCTCGGCTAAACTCCCCCTGCCTCAACCAGACTCTTCAGGGGAGAGTCATCCAACATGCCGGGACTTTTGCAGCGCTTCTTACCGCGCGAAGAGGGTTTTTTCGACCTTTTCGACAAGCAAGCCGACAATATCGTCGTCGGCGCCAAAGCCCTTCTCCAAATGCTCTCGCACTACACCGGCGTCCCCGAGCAAGTGCAAGGCATCAAGGCCATCGAGCACCAGGGCGACGAGATCACCCACAACATCCTCACCAAGCTGAATCAAACCTTCATCACGCCATTCGACCGCGAAGACATCCACGAACTCTGCAGCCGCCTCGACGACGTCATCGACCTGATCGACGCCGCCGCCAGCCGCTTCGTCCTCTATCGCGTGGATTCCATCCGTCTGGGAACCGAAGACCTCGTGCGCGTGCTCGTCAGCGCCACCGTCGAAGTGGCCAAGTGCGTTCACGCACTGAACTCTCCCGAGAAAGCCCTTAAGTACTGCATCGAAATCAATCGCTGCGAAAATGAAAGCGACCGCCTCTGTCGCACCCTCATCGCCCAGCTTTTCGACGAAGAAAAAGATCCCGTCCAGATCATCAAATGGAAGGAAATCTTCGAAGTCATCGAGACCGCCGTCGACAAGTGCGAAGACGTCGCCAACGTCGTCGAGGGCGTTATCCTAAAGAGCGCCTGAACTCCGCCATGCCGCCCTCCCTCGCGCAGTCAATGACCATGTCTCGAGGTTCCGCTCCGTTCATTTCTGTAGCTTCCATGCCCTCCTGCACGCACTTGTCCTCCCGGGTCCCTTCCCGTGACTGACTTCCAGCTCCTTCTCGCCGTTGTCTTCCTCACCCTCGCCTTCGAGTTCTCCAACGGCTGGCACGACGCCGCCAATTCCATCGCCACCGTCGTTTCCACTCGCGTCCTGACGCCATTCCGTGCGGTCCTCTGGGCCGCCTTCTGGAATTTCGTCGCCGTCTTTGTGTTCGGGACTGCCGTCGCCAACACCATCGGCAAAGGCATGGTTCACATTGAATCCGTGAACCAGACCGTCCTGCTCGCCGGCCTCTTGGGCGCGATTCTCTGGAATCTCATCACTTTGATCCTGGGGCTGCCGACCAGTTCCTCGCACGCCCTCATGGGAAGTTACGGGGGCGCCGCCGTTGCCCATGCGGGGTTTCGGGCGCTCATCCTCGGCGGCTGGACCAAGCCTGTTCTTTTTATTTTCCTCTCGCCGGTAATTGGCTTCATCGTGGGCTGGGCCGTCACGGTAGGCACCAGTTGGATCGTGCGGAAGCAGCGCCCCTTGAAAGTGGATCGCTGGTTCCGCCGGCTCCAGCTTTTCTCTGCCGCGGGCTACAGCCTCGGCCACGGCACCAACGACGCCCAAAAAGGTATGGGTATCATTACCGCCGCACTCGTCGCCGGAGGCGCTCTGCACACCTATGCCGTGCCTACCTGGGTCATCTTTTGCTGCTATCTCGCCATGGGCGGAGGCACCATGGCCGGCGGCTGGCGCATCATCAAGACCATGGGCCAGCGAATCACCAAACTTACGCCCTTCGGCGGATTCGCCGCCGAATCCGCGGGCGCAGTTACGCTTCTCACCACCGCGCATTTCGGAATTCCCGTGAGCACCACGCACACCATAACCGGAGCCATCGTAGGCGTAGGGGCCACGCACCGTCTCACCGCTGTACGCTGGGGCGTAACCCATCGCATCGTCTGGGCCTGGGTGCTAACCATCCCCGGCGCCGCCCTGATCGGCGCAGGCCTCTTTCACACGCTGCAGATCGCCCTGCACTAACTCCAAGTTAACGTAAAGCTATCAAACCCCATCAAATCCCCATCTCAACACTTGTAGGGGCACAGCACTGCTGTGCCCCAGCTTGCACCGACCAACCCGCGAAGCCACGACGTTTTTTCTCGACGAACGCGTCACTTCAACTTCGCCTCCAACTCCACCCACCGCGCGTATAACTCATCAATGGCCCGCTGCGCCGCCTCCAATTCCAAAGACGCCGCATGCAATCGTGCCCCATCGCTCATAATCGCCGGATCAAGCAAAGCATCATGCTTGACCTGCATCTCCCGCTCCGCATCGGCCACACGTTGCTCGATCGTCTCCAACTCCCGATTCTCTTTGTACGACAATTTTTTCTTCGTAAGCGAAGCGCGAGCCGCCGCAACTGCCGCCCCGCCACCTGTATTCACAGTCGCGCTGGGACTCTGTGTCTCCACCGAAGCATTACTCTTTCCCGCAGCCTTCTGTGACCTTTGCCATTCCTCCCACTGCTGATAGTCCGCGAAGCGTTCCGCGCCGCCAAGCCCGTCCAATCCCAAGACAACAGTCGACACCCGATCCAGCATGTAGCGGTCGTGCGTAACCAGCACCAATGCCCCGCGATACTCCAGCAAGCTCTCCTCCAAAATCTCCAACGTTGGAATATCCAGATCGTTTGTAGGCTCGTCCAAAAGCAAAACGTCCGCGGGCTGCAGCATCAGTTGCGCGATCAAGACTCGCGCCCGCTCCCCACCCGACAATCGCCCCACCTTCTGGTTCAACTGCTCCGCTGTAAACAGGAACCGTGCAGCCCAACCGCCGACGTGAATTACGTTGCCCTGATAGATCACCGAATCGCTGTCCGGTGCCAGCGCCCGCCGCAAAGTAACGTCCGGATCAAGCTCCCGATTCTGATCGAAATAAACAATCCGCAAGGAATCCGCCTGCCGCATCTTCCCCGCAGCAGGTTTTATGTCCCCGCGAAGTAAACGCAGCAACGTGGTCTTTCCGCTCCCGTTCGGGCCGACGAGTCCAACCCGCATCCCGGAAGTAACGATAAAATGGATATTTTCGAATAGACTTCGATCGCCAATCGCGTACGTCACGCCATCCAAGGTGATCAGCTGCTTGGTCTGCCGCTCCGAAGCCGAAAAATCAATCTTCGCGTTGGTCGTCCGCGTCCGCGACTTCATCTCCGCCAATTCACCAATCGTCTCGTGCGCGTTGTCAATCCGCGCCTTCGACTTGGTAGTCCGCGCCTTAGGCCCCCGCCGCAGCCAGTCAATTTCCGTATGCACGCGATTTTCCAGCGCCTCCTGCCGGTTCCGCTGCGCGTGGAGATACTCCTCTTTCTTCTCCAAAAACGTGCTGTAATTCCCCGACACTCGCAGCGCACCGTCCTCATAAGCCGGATTCAATTCCACAACTTCATTCGCCACATTCTCCAAAAAATACCGGTCATGGCTGACCACCACGCAAGCGAACGCACCATTCAACAAAACGCCCTCGAGCCACTTGATCCCCGCCAAATCCAAATGATTGGTAGGCTCATCCAAAAGCAAAATATCCGGCGCCTGCACCAAAGCCTCGACAATCGCCAACCGCTTCCGCCACCCGCCCGACAGCTTCGCCGCGTCCGCATCCAGGTCCGTAAATCCCGCCCGCCCCAAGATCTCGGCAATCCGCGAAAGCCTCTCCCCTTCCGCAACGTTCACCCGATTGAAAGCCTTGTCGATCACCGACCGGATCGTCTCCCCCTCCGCAAACTCCGAAATCTGCAACACGGTGCCCAGCCGCGTCCCCTTGCGCACGGCCACATCTCCGCTGTCCGGCCGCACCCGCCCCTGCAAAATCTCGAGCAAGGTCGACTTCCCCGACCCATTCGGCCCAATAATCCCGATTCGCTCCCCCTCCGAAACCGTAAACGAAATATTCCGGAACAGCGGAGCAACTCCATACTTCTTCGACAATCCCTGCGCGCTAAGTATCGGTGGCAAATTCCCCGCCCTCTCCCTGATTGAGCTTCGACTCGTAGGGGCACGGCCGTGCCCGCTCTTTCTTAACTCTGCGCCCTCTGCGAACTCCGTGGTGAAATCCTCTTCTTCGCTTCCTTCGCTTCCTTTAAACGCAACTCCAGATTACCAGCAGCCCACACGCAACGCGAAAACGCGCGTACGAAAGGTCCTCTCGCCCTTCACTGTCAACTTTCAACCGTCGACTCTCGACTTCTGGTGTATTTTGTTTTCGCTCTTGACCAACTCTCCGCTACCTCGCCGCCTAAACCTTTTCGACGCCACCATGATCGTCATGGGCGGCATCGTAGGCTCCGGCATCTTCATCAATCCCTACGTCGTCGCCCTCCATGTCCACACGCCATTCCTGATTCTCGGCGTCTGGATTCTCGGCGGCGTCCTGGCTCTGCTGGGCGCATTCATCTGGGCAGAACTAGCCACGCGCCTGCCCGGCGCCGGCGGCCAATATCTCTACCTGCGCGAGGCATATCATCCCAGCGTCGCCTTCCTCTACGGCTGGGTCCTGCTTCTCGTCACGCAGACCGGCGGTATGGCCGCCGTAGCGGTCACCTTCGCCAAATATTTTCGCGAGATCAGCGGCTCGACGGCGGGCGACGGCGCCATTGCTGCCACGGTTCTCCTCGGCCTGACCGCCATTAATTGCCTGGGCGCCCGCGCTGGCAGCAACGTGCAAAGCCTGCTAATGCTTCTCAAATCCGCAGCAATCGTAGCGATGGTGGTCCTCGGCCTGTGGCTCGGCGGCGGCAAGCTTCATCCCCTGCCGCTACTCGACCGTCCCATCTCCCTGGGCCTGGTTGGCGCCATCGGCGCCGCGATGATCCCCATTGCCTTCGCCTACGGCGGCTGGCAAACCGCCACCTTCGTAGCCGGCGAAATGCGCGACCCGCGGCGCGAACTCTCCCGCGGCTTGATCGCTGGCGTGCTAGGCGTCGTCGTCCTCTACCTCTCCGTAAATTTCGTCTGCGTCCGCGTCCTCGGCCCCGCCGGACTGGCCGCCACCCAAACCCCAGCTTCCGCCGTAATGCGCGCGGCGTTGGGCGCCCGCGGCGCCCAATGGATCGCCGTAGGCATTGCCATCTCCACGTTAGGCTTCCTAAGCCAAGGCATCCTCACCGCCCCGCGCGTCTACTACGCCATGGCTCGCGACGGCCTCTTTTTCCAAACCGTCGGTTATCTCTCGCCCAAAACCGGTGCCCCCGTGGTCGCCATCATCCTCCAAGGCGCTGCCGCCACGATCATCGCCCTCTCCGGCCGCTACGAGCAGATCCTCAACTACGTCGTCTCCGTCGACTTCATCTCCTTCGCCCTGACCGCCGCCTCCCTCTTCGTCTTCCGCCATCGAGCAACATCCCGGGCCACCTATCTCGCCCCGGGCCATCCGTATACGACGGCGCTGTTCGTATTGTCCTGCGCGGCCATCGTCGGCAGCACCATCTGGAGTTACCCCGCAAACAGCGCCTTCGGCTTCGTGATTCTCCTGGCCGGAATTCCCGTATATTTATATTGGAGGCGCAAAGCAGGCGGTGCGAATGTAGGCGACGGGCTTTAGCCCGCCCCGCATCTCGTACCGGCGCAGGACCCTAGCGCCACATCCCGGAAAACGTTGGCCGCTGCGCGCTGAAATCATCGCTACCGCCATGAGACAAAAACAATCCGACTACATGCAATGGGCCAAGCTCCACAGCAAAGCCCGCTTCAACCTGGCCACCAGCGGCGTGGCCGCGTATCCGCTAAGCGAACTTCCCATCACCATCGACCAACTCGAAATCAACGGCGACAGTCCGTACGGCTACGCCCCACTGCAAAACGCCATCGCAAAAAAAGCCGGTGTCGACCCCGACAACGTCGTAGGCGCGGCTGGCGCCTCCATGGCCAATCACCTGGCCATAGCCGCGTGCATCGAACCCGGCGACGAAGTCCTCATCGAGCACCCAACCTACGAATTGCTCGTCTCCACCGCCCAATATCTCCAAGCCACGGTAAAGCGCTTCCCGCGCTTTGCCGCCAACCACTTCGCTCTCGACCCCGCCGAAATCCGCCGCGCCATCACGCCAAAAACAAAACTCATCGTAGTCACCAATCTCCACAATCCCAGCAGCGTCCTCACGCCGGAATCCACTCTCCGCGAGATTGGCGACATCGCTCGCAGCATCAACGCCCGTGTCTTGGTCGATGAGGTGTATCTCGACGCGGTCTACGAGAACACCCCGCGCAGCTCGTTCCACCTTGGGAAAGAATTCGTAACCACCAACAGCCTCACAAAGGTTTACGGCCTCAGCGGCCTACGCTGCGGCTGGATTCTGGCCGAGCCGAGCTTGGCTCGCGCCATGTGGCGTCTGAACGATCTCTTCGGTGCCGTTCCCGCCCACCCCGCCGAATTAATAAGCGCTATCGCTTTCCAACATCTCCACAAAATTCTCGAACGCGCACGCGCAATCGTCGATGCCGATCGCGCCCTTCTTGTAGCCTTCTTCGCCAGCCCGGAAGGTCACCAGCTCAAAACAGTGCGCAGCGAGTTCGGCACTACGTGCTTCCCCCTCCTGAAACACGGTAGCGTCGATGCGTTCCTCACCCGCCTTCGCGAGAAACACGAAACCTCCGTTGTTCCGGGCCGCTTTTTCGGGATGCCTGATCATTTCCGGATCGGCATGGGCGTAAACACACCCATGTTCGCAGAAGGCCTTCGCAGAATCGCCCTGGCCACGGTGTAGATCCCGCGTCCTTAACGTCGTTATCACCTATGAATCGCGCGACTATCCTAGGCCTTCGCCTTCCTCGCCGAAGCTGTTGGCGAAGTCGAAGGAGGCGGATTCCCAGCCTGCCCCTTGAGGGCCGCGAGCAAGTTCGCGCCGTCGGCCGACCCTAGCCCGGTGCACGGATCCCATCCCGCGCCCGCCGAAAACTCCCCGTTCAGGTCGTGATAAATGTCATTGTTCCCTTCCGTCACATCGTGAAACACGCCTGGCGCACTCCCTTGCGCATATAAAAGCGGGTTAGCGAAACCCAGAGGATTACCTCCGCCGCTCGTAAGGCTCTGATTGATCCGCGCGATAAGTCCCGCATACAACGGCGCCACCGCGCTGGTTCCTCCGACCTGCTCCTGTTGCCCACCAACCACGATGTTGTAGCCCGTGTTAGGGTCGGCGTCCGCTGACACATCCGGCACGCCGCGTCCCCCGGCGGCGACTGCCGGCGGCGGAACATTAATGTTGTTCTGGTACGAAGGCTTCGGGAAAAAGTTGCTGACTCCTCCTCCCGTCGCTCCGCCATTCGCCCCGTCGTTCCACACAGTCTCTACCGGTGCGCCAGGTGTCGACGATGCAGCCAACGTCGTTCCCCCGCAGGCCAGCGAATACGGGCTCGAAGCCGGAAAGTCCACGTGTGGTTTGTCGTCCCAAACGTTTTGCTCCATGTCCGCCGAGCCGTCGTCTCCAGCCGCGACGCACACGGTCACTCCCAGCGCCGACGCCTCTTGCAGGATTTCCTGCAACCCTTGCAGCATCTGCGACGTCGCTGTCTCTTCGGCTTGCCCCCAGCTGATCGACACGATCCCGGGCTTCCTCACGTCGTCGTGTACCGCCGCCGACAAAACCTGAACGAACCCGTCGTCCGTGTTCGTTCCGAAATACACTGCGATCTTCGCTCCCGGCGCGATCGCTCCTGCCACCTCGATATCCAGCGTCACTTCACCGTCGGCATTGGCATCCTGCCCGGGAAGATTCGCTCCTCCATCCACCCCTACGGCCGTCACGCTTGGCATCGCGATTCCCAAGTTCTTGAAAAATGTTTCCAGATCGGACGTCGCATACCCAGCCCCGGTCGCGTTCCCCTGGCTATCGACGTCGTTCAATTCAATCAGCGCGATCGTCTGCCCCGTGCCGTCCAGCCCATCGGGAAAATCGTAGATGCCCGCTATCTGCACGGGGCTGTAGCTCGTTGGTCCGTTTTCCGCCGCTCCTCCGCCCTTCTTGCCTCCTTTGCGCCCGCGCTTCGCAGTCCGGCGCGCCGCCGAACCTCGCGCCTGACGCAGCACTCGATAGTGCGTCTCCACCACTGGCCGGTCGTCCAACCCCAAAACGCGCTCGATGATGAACTCCATATCTACCGGGATGGTCAACGATCCGGTGCGCCCGCGATATGAAATCGCGCCGGCTTTGTACCGCCGCAGTTTCACGCCGAACGCCGCGCTTAAATCCGCGACGCGGCCCGACAGTTTCACGGTGCGTCGCGCCAGGTCGGCCTCCACTACCGTGAGACCGTGGTCGTGCGCGAACGTATCGATTTTCGCGATGTCCGCAGGGTCCGCGCCCGCCTGGCTCGCCAGTTCCGCACGCGTCAGATATTTCCGCGCCGCCAGTCCCTGCGAAGCGATTTTTGCTACCGTTCCGTCCAGATCCGAGCCCGGTTTCCGCCTCACCTGCACGGTGATCTCGATGCGCTGATCGGAATCCACGGCTCCAACAACTTTTGCGCCAGGAAGCGGCCGCCGATTGCTTCCGGCGAGTGTGATGCGCTTTTTCATGATGTATCACCTCAGTGAAGGATGTACTTGGGCGGAGAACTTACCCTAGACGTACGTCTTGTACATGTCAATAGAGCTACGCAATGCACCATCCGATCCCTGTGGGAAATCCCAGCCTGAGAACAAGACCTCGCCCGTTGGCAGCGTCGCAAATCCAACCCGTGCATCGAATAATTCCAATTCCCAGCGTTACCCAACGACTGGAAAGCCTACTTCGACCGTCGCCTCCAAGACACCCATCGCGCCGCGAGCCGATAGCCAACCCGTGGCGCGCCGAAGCCTTCGTGGTCCTGCTGATCCAGAGCCCGAAAGGGCGGCTCTCTCCGCGGCGATCCACCGGTGCACTCACGACTCGCCAGACCCGCCAACTCCAATTAGCAATCCAGCATCTACCTCCCTGTGTTATACTTAACAAGTTCCCTCCGGTCGGCCTCCTCCCGATCGGCCCTCTCGCAAAGCAACACGTTGTTAGCTACGCGTTTTGTGCGGACATCTCTGTGAGGTGCAGCATGAATGCGAAACCTCGGCGAAATTGCTGGTCCTTTCTCGCTTTTCTCTCGATCTCGCCCTTCATTCTCGTCGGTGTTACACAAGTCTTACCTCAATCTCATTTGCTTCGCAGTCTTGGACCGGTTTCACCGAAAAGCCGCCTAAGCAAATTGCGATCAACACCGGCTCCCGTGATCCAGCGCACGCCCCCTCTGGCCGGTGTGAACGCGATTCAAAGCGTCGCAGTCTCAAGTTCGCTACCACTCAAGCCGTCCGTACCTGCAACCAACCATCTCCTTCAAGGGCACATCCTCTTCGAGCGTAACGACGGTCAGGCAGACAGCCAGGTTCTATATCTCAGCCACGGCTCCGGCTACACGTTGTTTCTCACTCGCACCGGAGCCACCATCGTCTTACCGGAAATGCCGACAAAAGGTCCTGGCGTCACGGCACGACGCGCAAGTTTCTTCAGGCTCCGTTTCGGCGGCGCAAATCCTCGCACCGACGTCAGCGGACTCGAAACCCTACCAGGCACCAGCAACTATTTCTCCGGCTCCGATCCCAAGCTCTGGCACACCCGCATCCCTCAATTCGCCAAGGTCCGTTACTCCAATCTCTATCCCGGCGTCGATCTGACTTTCTATTTTCGCGAAGGCCAGCTCGAATACGACGTCATCGCCTCGCCTGGGGCTGATCTGAGTGCCGTTAATCTCCAGATCGAAGGTGCGAACCCCTCCTTAACCCGCGAAGGAGATGTTTCCATCAAGATGGGCGCCAACGAACTGGTCCGACTGCCCAAGCCGTACGCCTACCAGAGCGGCGCCGCAGCAACTGTTGTGCCTACAAATTATTCCTTGCACCACGGCAGAATGTCCTTTGCCCTGGGTGACTACGACCGTAGCCGACCGCTAATGATCGATCCCGCGCTGATTTTCGCAACCGTCGTCACGAGCAATTGCGGAACGTGTACCGACGTCATCAGCGACATGGCGGCGGACAATACGGGTGTCTATCTGACAGGTTCGACGAATGCCGCGATTTTCCCCGCCACCGCGAGCGGTCCCGCCTCGAGCGATCCGCACGTCACGCAAACCTTCGTGGTGAAACTCGACCCAACCGGGTCGCAGGTTCTCTATTCCACTTTCCTGAGCAGCAGTTCAGGTCAGTCGATCACTGTGGATACGCTTGGTTCGGCGTATGTAAGCGGAAACGCGTACTTTGGTACTCCCCCCTTCCCGCTCACAACGGGCGTCTTTAGCGGCTCGGTTCCTCCCAACGCGAGCGGGTTGGGAGCCGCATATGCCGCGAAGTTAAGTCCGGATGGTTCAACGATTTCATACTCAACGTTTCTACAACAGCCCACATCCAATGGGGCGGCCGCGACCAATGCCCAAGTCGTGAATCCCGCTAAGATTGCGGTGGATTCGACGGGAGCTCTTTATATTACCGGCACGGCAATTCCTAACCCCTACAACGAATATAGCTCAATTTGGATGCCCCTCCCGGTGACTGTGGGCGCATTTCAAACCACTCCAGGCGCGGCCTTCGTGCTGAAGCTAACCCCCAACGCGTCCGGTCTAGACTATGCCACGTACGTCGACGGTGTCGGCGCAACCATTCAGGGTGAGTCCGTTGTTGGTATCGAGGTAGATCCGAACGGTGACGCGTTTGTGGCGGGATCGACGCTGGGTGTGAATTTCCCCACCACTCCAGGAGCTTATCAGACGTCCAATCCCGCTCCTCAACAGGCAGCTGCGTTTGTTATGGAGCTAAATCCGACCGGATCCGCCCAGGTGTATTCCACACTGTTTAGTACCGCTGGCACCCAAGCCTCCGGCATGGCGGTTGACCCGCACGGTCAAGCGGTTATCACTGGCTATTCAATAGGGACCGTGCCAGTCACTTCAGGGGCCTTCTGCGGAAATTTCACATCTTCGCCCAGTTCGCTTGAGGGTTTCGTGGCTAAGTTCACGGCAGATGGAACAGGGCTAGTCTACGCCACTACCCTTTGCGG
>Ga0187855_10001288_pt1 | contig 20150 bp, 18 predicted proteins | sample June2016WEW_8_10_2_FD_132969 | JGI IMG/M metagenome (GOLD analysis project Ga0187855, IMG submission 132969) | Peatland microbial communities from SPRUCE experiment site at the Marcell Experimental Forest, Minnesota, USA - June2016WEW_8_10 | ecosystem: Environmental > Terrestrial > Soil >...
AACCTTGCCGATGAGACGACGGAAATGGTGCCAGAAACCGCAGTGAATCCGACCTCGGATCTGAGAAAACGCCGAAGCACGCGAATCGTACAAGCGGTTCCGCTGCAGGTGACCGGCGTCGACGCGCTCGGCCGGCCGTTCGTAGAGCGGACGTCGTCGCTTATCCTCAATTGCCACGGATGTCGATATCAGTCGAAGCATTACGTGCTGAAGAATATGTGGGTCAAGCTGGAGGTTCCGCATCCGGAAGCGGACCAGCCGCCGCGCTCGGTGCGGGGTCGCGTGGCCTGGATTCAGCGTCCGCGAACGGTGCGGCAACTCTTTCAGGTGGCGCTAGAGTTGGAGGCACCCGGCAACGTGTGGGGCATTGCCTTCCCCCCGGAAGATTGGTTCGCGGTCGCGGAACCCGAAAAAGCGCAGGCGACCGCGGCTCACGCGATCTCGCAAGTGAACTTGCCGCTACCATCCCAGTCGCAACCACAAGTGCCGGCAGACACGTCTGAAACGGAGTTTCACGTTTCGCTGACGGAAGCAGATACGCCATCGGCGTCCGGCCCCGATAATGTGCGCGTGTTTCCTTCGCCGGCCAGCACCACCGATGCATCCTTGCAACTGGCGCGTCACGTTACCCGCTTGCTGGCCGAGGCGCGGCAGCAGATTCAAGCAGCGGCACGCGAGGCCGCGGCTCAGGCGGTTTCCGCCGAACGGCGTATCAGTGCGGAGCAATGGGATCACAGGGTTGCCGAAGCGCGCGAGGCGCTGACACAGGAAGTTTCCAACGCGATCGAGAAAATCCAGGAAGAGTCGGAAACTCGGAGTCGCGCAGCTCACGAGGCTGCCTCGGCAGCGCTGCAAGACGATCTTCCGAAGCGACTCGTTCCGCAACTCGAAGAACTTACTCGGCAGCTGACCGCGCGGCTCTCCGAAGAAGGCCTTGCGCAACGCGCGGAACACGCCGAACAGTTGACCAGCGCGGCTGAGACATTGAGCGAAGTCAGCCAGCAGGCCGAGGAGACGACAGCGCGGCTTCGCAATGGCGCAGAGGAGGCCGAAGCGCTGATCAACGGTCGCGTCCAGGCGGCTCAGCAGGCCATCGATGAGGCGGCGCGTCGGCGAGAGGAATCGCTGGCAGCTCGACTGGAATCGATCAACGCGGCGGGGCTGGAAGCTCAACAACAGGTAGCCGCGGCGATCGGCTCCGCGCACGCTAAATGGCAAAGCGACTTGGCCGGCGAGGCAGAAGCCGCGCAAATGCGGTGGCAGGTAGCGGTGGACAATGCTTTGGCCGCGGCCCAGGAGCGGGCCGCGGGCTCGCTGAATGAAAAAGCGAATGGTCTGTTGGCGGCATTTCAGCAAGAGGCTGATCGTGTGGGCGGGGCTTTCCACGCGTCCGCAGCCGAGGTCGCGGAAAAGTCCGATCGTCAGGCCCAGGCACTGCGCGAATCACTGCAAGCACAAACCGAGCGGGCGGAGACTGCCGCGGCTCGTGCGGCGGAAACGTCCGAACGCCTCGAGCAACTTGCTGCTCGCCTGGGAACCGTGCAGGAGCACGCCCTCACCCGCTTTCAATCGCAGGCCGACGATGTCCTGAGCCTGCACCGCAACGAATTGCATCGCAGTTCGGAAACGCTGTTGGAAGAGATCGCGGCGCGAATCCGCACGGCCTTCGACGCATCCGGCCGCGAGGCTGTTTCGCGTTTTGCCGAGGAAATTGAGTCGCTGATTCAACCGCAGGTGTCGAAAGCCACCGACGCGATGCAGCGATTGGCCGGGGGCAGATCGCTGCTCGACGCGGCGCTTACGATGCACCAGGAACGCATTCGAGCGAGCACCGACGAATCTTTCGGCGAGGCGCTGGCACAGTTCCGGGCGAACCTTGGCGGCGTGGAGGAACTGCTGCGGGAAGCGGCAGAAAATGTCACGACGCGGGGTTTATCGGAGTTGGAGCTTCGCGTGGAGACGCTGAAGCAGCAAACCGTTGAGGACCTGATCAAGTCCGCCGAATGGTACGAGAAGCGCGCTCAAACACAAACACAGACTGCCGCCGAACGCGTGAGCGAACAGGCTGCGAATCAATTGCGTGAAAAAGCCGGCGACCTCTCCAGCGAATTTGCCAGCGAGCTGGATCAGTCGAGCCGTAACTTCGTGACTTACGCGCAGACGCAAATGGCCGAGGTGGTCAGCGAGGCATTTGAACGCGCTCGCGCGCTGTTTGCCGAGGCCGCCGAGACGACATCCGCGGCGTTCATCGATGAGATTCAACGCGCCGCGAGGCAGGATCTTGATGGTTTCGAAGCGGAGTTGCAGCGCTCCACCGTCGAAACACGGACGCAGATGGAGGCGGCACGTTCCGAACTCGCGCAAAAAGTCACAACGGAACAGGAGGACTTCCTGCGGCGCTTCCAGGAAGGCATGACGGGTGCCATGGAAGCGGGGCTCGCGGAAGCGAACCAGCGGGTGCAGGCTGGATTTGAGCCTTTGCTCGAATCGTGGAAAGCAACCACCGGCGCGCAACAACGAGAAATGCTGAACGTCTATACGCGGTTGAGCGAAGAAGCCGCCACGCACTATCGCGAGCGTCTCGACAACGTGTCGAACCAGTGGATGCTGGCGACGGTGACGTCCTTCGACCATCAATCGCGCGATTCCGTTGCTCGAATTGCCACCAATGCCGAAGAGAAGCTGCGCGAAACCTGCACCAAGGTTTTTGCCGACATCGGCGAGGCGTTGCGCGAACGGATGCAACAGACCGCTACAAAACTGGAAGAGCCGGCGGCTGCTGCGCCTAAGTCCGACGAAAATCAGCACGGCGAGTAACGCCGTTCAACAACCATTTCCAATCATTCGACGTGATGTCGATTCAACGCCTTTCGGCTGTCGGTTGGGCGCTACGAGCCCCTTCAAAAGGCCCGGCATAGCGCCCGTTCATGCACTCGACGAACCACTATGCTCATAAAAGCCGCCCTCAACGGAGGCCGCACTCGCGCCGAACACCCGGCAATTCCCATTTCGCCGGCTGAGCTCGCGGCGGCGGCGAAGGAATCCGTTGCCGCCGGCGCGGGCGCCATTCACTTCCACGTCCGTGACGCGGACAGACGCGAGAGTCTCGACGCCGCCGACGTCGCCAGCGCGCTAAAGGCAGTGCGCGCAGCGGTTCCTGGCACGCTCGTCGGTATCAGCACTGGTGCATGGATTTTGCGCAACGCCAATCTTCGCCACCAGGCTGTTTCGCAGTGGAGTGTTCTGCCCGACTTCGCTTCCGTGAATTTCAAAGAGGAGGGCGCCCTGCCGCTCGCCGATCTCCTGCTTTCCCGCGGTGTCGGAGTCGAGATTGGCCTCAGCGATGCAGCAGGCACGCAATTGTTCGTGGAGAGTGCGGTCAACCTCAGCGATCAGCCCAAACTCGCGGAAGTGCTATTTTCTTCGGGAGCTGAAGTAGAAGGGGAAACATTCGCGTCCAAAGGACTCGCATCGCGATACCTTCGGATCCTCCTGGAACCGTTCGAATCATCCACCGAGGCAGCGCTGAAAACTCTGCAACAAATCGAGGCCCTGCTCGACGCAGCGGGCGTGAGACTACCTCGCGTTCTTCACGGTTTGAATCAGACTGCCTGGGATCTGATCGACGAAGCCGCCACTCGTGGCTACGATACGCGCGTCGGCTTCGAAGACATCCTCACGCTTCCGGACGGCCAGGCGGCGCCAGGCAACGCCGCGCTGGTTTCCGAGGCGGTTCGCCGCATGCACAAATCGCCAGTTCGCTGACTCCGGCGGCGGCTTTCCGCCATTCGATACCTTTCGCCGGAAGCTCCGCCAGTTCGCCAGCACTCGCAGAGCCCGGTATACTGAGAACGTTTTTATTCTATGGCTAACCACTCGTATCTGCGCGTATGGACCCGCGATTTCTCCGATCAAACGATGATCGCGGAGTTCGCCCGCTTCCTCACCACGGCCCCACTCTCCGCCACGAAAAGCACCTTTACGGAGCTAGTCGTACAACCAGTGAACGCTACCGAGCCCTTCATAGCGGAGTGGGATCTGCGCGCTCAGAATTCCGGCCCAGCTGAAGTCGCCGCGCTCGCAGTCCAACATCTGAATTCCGATTCCGCGTACATCGCGACCGCCAATTGGGATCTCTGGCGCTTCGACGTCGAAACTCTGACCTGGCGCCACGAGCCTCAGCCGCTCATCCTGACGTGCCACGGACTCCATTACGATGATGGTCTCGCGCTAACCGGCGGCCATTTCAGCGCCGACCTTGGCTTCGAGCATTTTTTCACGGGTCACGGCGGGCTGCTCGCACCGGGCGCCGCGTCGAATCCATTTGATTCCTCGGACCATCCGATAGAGCATACGTTCCGCCAGTGGATGGCGGTGAGTAACAACCTGAAGGAATATCACGCGAAGACCCGCGAGAACATCCAACAACTGTTCAACTGGGTGGAAGCGATTGAGCGCGCCCTTCCGGTGGAACGCAGCGAGTTATGGTCCGAGGGAGAAGAAAACTTTGAAGCGCGGCTGGACGCAATTCTGGCGCGGAGGTAGCGCGCTGCTGCTGACGTGCGTTCCCGCGCATGCGTTCGCGCAGGCATCCGGCTCACCACACAAGACCGAGACCGACGTGAGCACCGCTGCAACCCAGCCGCGGAACGATGAACTAACTCTGGCAGGTCTGCGGCCGGGCCGCGACGACATCGGCAAAGCCGAGCGCTTGTTCCGCAAACCGTCCACCACCAAATACGACGGCACAAACAAGATCTGGCAAGATCCCTGCCATCACCAATTACTGTCCGTCATCCCCGACCCCGGCGGCACGATCCTTGAAGTTCGCGTCGCGGAGGCAAACCCGGTTCGGAGCTCGAAATCCGCCTCCACTGAGGACTGCGGGGCCACGGCCGAGTCCCACGTACGCTGGACCACTGGTCACGGCCTAGTCGTCGGCAACTCGTGCTCGCGCGTGCTTGCGCTCTATGGGCAACCCGGCTCCCGCGGTCCTTCCACCAAAGACGGCCAACAGTTAGAATTGTTGTACTACGCCTTCGATTGGGCGGGGCCAGACGTGCCGCAGGTGATGGCGGTACTTTGTACCCCCGAAACCAACGCCAGACCCGGTCGAGTAGTGGAAATCACACTGGCGGCGCCAAGTCTTTAATGAGCGAACCCACGCAAAGCGCCACACCCCGCGATTGTCGTCACGCCGCTGCTAACAAGCGGGCAGCCACGCCGTCCTTTACCTCGTGGGGCAACCTCGAGCACCGGAAGCGCAAAATCGCAGCACCCGGAGGTCTTCTCCTGAAAGCCCTACAAATAGGCGCGGTCTGCGCGATTTGTTTTCTGTCAGGCTGCGGCAACGACTCGCCCGCAACGAAGTCCGAGCCGGCACCGGCGCCAAAGCCTGCCGAACCCGCGGTGCCCGACGACATCCAGGCCGCTGCACAGTCTCTGCTCGGTACCGAAACGCAGGTATTGCTGTTTGGCGACCTGGCGAAAACGGGACAGCAGCAATTTCTAGCTGCGAACGTCGTGCCGAAAACGCCCAAAAATAATTTGCCTGGCACCATCGTGACCCGCGCCGTAATCGCCGAGAATCAAAACGGTCAATGGAGCGAAATTTTTCGCTGCGATGAGCACTTGAAAAACGCCAAAGGTTACCTCGGTCTCACGCCGCTTGCTTCGGTTACCGGCTGGCGCATCCAATACGAGCAAGATCCGGTAAAGGGCCTGCAACTCTATTTCACGCCCCTGAAGGGAACCGACGACGACGCGCACGTGCTGCCGATCGGGATTCGCTGGAATCCGAAGACCAAACGTTACCAGTCGCTCGACCGCAGCTACGAAAATTTCTTGCTCGAATCGCCGACCATGACTGGTACACCGAGATCAACATTACGATGAGCACTGCGGCCACAACCGCAAGCACGCGCGCGGCGACCAACGCCGCGAAGAAACCGCCGTCCTCGTGGGCGAATCTGCTCGGCCTATGGCCCTATCTCAAACGCTATCCGGGCGCCATTGCGCTCGGCATGCTGTGTCTGGTGTTGACCAGTCTCGTCGGAAATATAATTCCTCTCGGTACCGGTGTCATCACCGACGTCATTGCCGGCAGCTCCAGGCCGTTTGAATCCAGCTCGCAAGGACATTTGCTTTCCGGCTCATGGCTGAGCCGCTCGATTCCCTTCTACGCGCCGCATAGCCGTCACGCGCTGGGCATCTATTGCCTCTTGCTGCTGGTCTGCGTTCTGCTCAAAGGCGCCATGTCTTTCGCCACCCGCTGGATCCTGATCGGCGTTTCGCGGGACATCGAATTCGATATCCGCAGCGACCTCTTCAATCGCCTCCTGCGGATGGAGCCTGAATTTTACGTTCGTAACCGCACCGGCGAACTAATGTCGCGCGCCACCAACGATCTCAACAACGTCCGCATGGTGCTCGGCCCGGGCATCATGTACACCGGGCAGACGCTGGCCACCATGGTGCTTGCTCTCGCGGTCCTGGCGAAACTCTCGGGTTCTCTCACGCTCTGGATTCTTCTTCCCGTTCCGGTCGTCTTCGTTGCCGTCCGGCATTTCGGAAAGGTCATCCACGAGCTTTACGAAAAGATTCAAGCCTCGCTCGCATCTCTTTCCGCAAAAGTGCAGGAAAACCTCTCCGGCGTCCGCGTCGTTCGCGCCTACGCCCAGGAAGAAGCGGAAATCCGGGACTTTGACGAGCCCAACCGTGAGTATGTCTCCCGCAACATCAAGTTGATCCGCACCTGGAGCATGTTCATGCCCTCGCTCCAGGCCCTGATCGGCACATCGTTCTTGATCGTTCTCTGGCAAGGTGGCCATCAACTCCTCAGCGGCAAAATTTCCCTCGGCGCTCTGATCGCTTTTTACACATATCTCGGCGTCCTGGTCTGGCCCATGATCGCGCTGGGCTGGGTGACCAATATCTTCCAGCGCGGTGCCGCATCCACCGGACGGCTGAACTATATCCTCCGGGCCACACCGCAGATCGACGACCGCGCGGCCAAGGTTCCGCCGCAAACGCCCATCACGGGTGAAATTGAATTTCGCAATCTCACCTTCACGTACCCCACGAATCTAGCCGGCAACGGCGCCAACGCCTCGAGCAAAACCAACGGCGCCGCACACGCGGTTCTCAGCGACATCAATCTGAAGGTCCCGGCGGGGTCCACCCTCGCGATCGTCGGCCCGACGGGCAGTGGCAAGACCACGCTCGCCTCGCTCATCGCACGGCTTTGGGAAGCACCGGACGGTCAGTTGCTCATCGACGGCCACCCCATTGGCGAATGGCCTCTCGAAAGACTTCGCCGCTCGATCGGCTACGTCCCGCAAGACACCTATCTCTTTAGCGAGACGGTAGGCGGAAACGTCGCCTTCGGGCTTCCCGAATACGTCCATGATCAGGTGCGCGCCGCCGCCGAAATCGCCAACCTCGATTCCGACGTCGAAGCCTTCACCAAGAAATACGACACCGTCGTCGGCGAACGCGGCGTCACCCTGTCCGGTGGACAAAAGCAGCGCAGTGCCATCGCTCGCGCCGTCGTTCGCGACCCGCGCATCCTGATCCTCGACGACTCCCTTTCGGCCGTGGACACCCAGACCGAAGAACGCATCCTCACGCGCCTTCGCGGTGTCATGGAGGGCCGCACCACCATTTTGATCTCGCACCGCACTTCCACGGTGCAGGATGCCGACCAGATCATCGTCCTGCGCGATGGCCGGATCATCGAACGCGGCACGCACGACGAACTTCTAGCGCGGGAAGGCTATTACGCCGATTTGTATCGCAAGCAGTTGCTGGAAGAAGAGCTCGAGAACGCATGAGCAACATTCACGAAGAAGAAGCGCTTGGGAAAGCGTACGACGCGCACCTGTTGCGGCGCCTGCTGCAATATCTGCGCCCGTATCGCTGGAGGGTGTTGCTGGCCCTTGCCCTGGTGGCCATCGTGACGCCTCTCGAGCTTGCGCCGCCGAAGCTGTTTCAGATCGCGATCGACAGATATCTCGTTCCCGGGATGCGCCAGGCTATCGTCGAGTCCCAGGCGTGGCATGGCGTTCTGATCATCAGCATCGTCTTCTTTGGCGTGCTGGTTTTTGATTTCCTCGCGCAATATATCCAGATTCGCATCATGCAGCGTGTCGGTCAGCAGACCATGTACGACATGCGGACGGCGATTTTCACGCACATCCAGCGCCTGCCCATGACCTATTTCGACCGCAACCCGGTCGGCCGCCTGGTCACTCGCGTGACCACCGACGTGGACGCCCTAAACGATCTGTTCGCCGCAGGCGTGGTTACCATGATTAACGACTTTTTTCTCCTCGCGGTGCTCGCGGCGTGGCTCTTTTCGATCGACCGCCGCCTCGCTCTCGACGCGTTGGCCGTCCTCCCCTTCATCCTCGTCGTCACCTACTTCTTCCGCATGTTCGTTCGCGACGCCAATCGCCGCATTCGAACCGCCGTTGCCAGCATCAATTCCTATCTGCAGGAATACATTTCCGGCATGAGCGTCGTGCAGCTCTTCAATCGCGAGCAAAAAGCTCGGGCCGAATTTGGACGCCGCAATCGCGACAACATGCTTGCCTGGCGCGACGCCATCCTGGCCTTTGCGCTTTTCTATCCAGCGGTCGAAATCCTGAGCATCTTCGCGATCGCGCTGATTTACTGGTCCGGCGGCAATCGCGTGCTGAACGGCACCCTAACCCTTGGTGTTCTGACTGCGTTCACCATGTACGCGACGCGCTTCTTCCGCCCCATCCAGGATCTCAGCGAAAAATTCAACATCCTGCAATCCGCCATGGCTGCCTCCGAGCGTATCTTCAAACTTCTCGACGAACCCGCGCCTGACGCTTCGCCTGCGGACGCCATCCGCCTGGATGCTCCTCGCGGCGAAATCGAATTTCGCAATGTTTGGTTCAGCTACGCCGGCAAACCGGAACCCGCCGAAGAAGATTGGGTGCTGCGCGATGTCTCCTTCCGCGTGGCCCCAGGACAAACGGTCGCCATCGTCGGTCACACCGGCGCCGGCAAGACCACGCTCATTTCCCTGCTGTTGCGCTTCTACGACGTTCAGCGTGGGCAGATTTTGCTCGATGGCATCGACATCCGGAAGATCAACATCCAGGACCTGCGCCGTATGTTCGGCATCGTTCTCCAGGATCCCTTCCTCTTCAGCGGCACCATCGAGTCCAACATCCGGCTGGGTTCCCCGGGCATCGATCGCAAGATGGTGGAGCAAGCTTGCGATGAAATCGGCCTGGCCGACTTCATCCGCGCCCTCCCCGAAGGCGTCACCTCCGCGGTCAACGAGCGCGGGTCGACGCTCTCGGTAGGTCAGCGCCAGCTCATCAATTTCGCCCGCGCCATGGCTCACAATCCTCGCTTCCTGATTCTCGATGAAGCCACATCCAGTGTGGACACCAAAACCGAATTCCAGATTCGCGAGGCCCTGGATCGCCTGCTCAGCGGCCGCACCGCGCTCGTCATCGCACACCGCCTCAGCACCATCCAGCACGCCGACCGCATCCTCGTCTTCCACAAAGGCCGCCTGCGCGAACAAGGTGCCCACCAGGAACTTCTCGCGCAACGCGGCATCTACTACCGCCTCTACCAACTCCAATACAAAGAACAAGAGCTGCACCTGCCCGATCAGCCCACCGCCTCGCGGCAACAGCCAGATTCGCCCCTACCGTTGCCTCTTCCCGCCAGCGATTAGCTACCGCCATTCTAAACACCCAAAATGCCACCGATCTCCCTCCTCCTCTCCGCCGGCGAAGCCAGCGGAGACATGTACGCAGCCCGCCTGGCCACAGCCCTCCAGCAACGAGCCGACGTCCGAATCTTCGGTATGGGCGGCCCACAAATGCGCGCCGCCGGAGTCGATATCGTCGCCGACTATTCCGAGGTCTCCGTGGTCGGCATAACCGAAATCCTCAGTCATCTACCATCTCTGATTCGCGCCATGCGGCACCTCGTCGGCGCAGCAGAACGCCGCCAACCCGCGCTCGCCATCCTCACCGATTTCCCCGGTTTCCATCTGCGCCTCGCCAGAAAACTCAAAGCTCGCGGCATCCGCAACGCCTACTACATCTGCCCTCAATTCTGGGCCTGGCGCCCCTGGCGCGTCCGAATCGTCCGCCGGCGTTTCGCGGAAGCGCTGTGCATCTTTCCCTTTGAAGAAAAGTTTTACGGAGACGCTGGCGTGCCGGTGAAATTCATCGGCCACCCGCTGGTCGGCGCAGTACACCCTTCGGTCGACCGTGCCACTTTCCTCAGCGAACAAAAACTCGATCCAAATCGCCCTGTCGTCGCCGTTCTCCCTGGCAGCCGCTCCGCGGAGCTAAAGCAGCACCTGCCCGTCCTGCGCGAGGCCTGCGTGCACATCTATCGCGCAACCCAAGCCCAATTTGTAGTTGCCGCCGCACACAACAGCAGCGCCAAGATGCTCTGCGAAGGCTGGGCGCCCGAACTTCCCGTGCGCATCGTCGAGGGCCGCACCTATGACGCGCTCGCTTCCTCGAACCTGGCAATCGTCTCCAGTGGCACCGCCACCGTGGAAACCGCGTTGCTCGACGTCCCCATGGTCGTCGTCTACCGGGTGACTCCGCTCACAGCTTTCCTTGCCAAGCCGCTGGTGCGCACACCTTTTTTCAGCATGGTCAATCTCATTGCGGGTAAGCGCGTCGTGCCCGAGTTGATTCAAAGCGATTTCACCCCCGAGCGCGTCTCCCAGGAAGTGCTGCGGCTGTTGCGCGACCCGGCCGCAAGAGCCACAATGCGGGAGAGCCTGGCCGAAGTCCGCAACCGTCTCGGACCGCCCGGAGCCGTCGAGCGCGCCGCCGACGCTATCCTCGATTTGGTCCGCGCCGGCCGTGGCAACGCTAAGTGAGGTGTCTGCTATCCTATACACAGCCCCGGTTGATACAACCTGGTTTATGTACGCCTTACTGGACCGTTGTCTGAAAGGGGTCCGATGACCCGCCTGCAAAAAATTAGCTGTGCGTCAGCGCTCTCGATTCTGCTGCTGCTCGCCTTTTCCGCTTCGCCTTCCCACGCGCAGGTGCCGCGCCCGCCCGCATTCCTCGCCGATCATTACGACGTTAGCGCCACACTCGATCCCGCCGGCCAATCCATCTCCGCCGTCGTCAAGATCGATTTCAAAGCGCAGGAAGTTTCGGGCGGCGTACGCGTCGAACTGCATCAGAACCTCGACGTGAAAGAGGTCAAATCCGCCGACGGCAAATCGCTCAGCTTTGAACGCGACAGTGGGAATCCATTGTTCCTGACGGTAATGCTGCCGTCGGCTGTCGCTACCGGCACGCGTGTGACGTTGACCTTCACCTACTCCGGCCTGCTCGCCAATGAAGACAACAGCCCTATACCCGGCCTGCGCACCGCCGTCATCAGCAAGGAGGGCATTTACCTGCTCCTACCCGCTCGCTGGTTTCCGCTGACAAATTTTCCGGCCAACCGCTATACCGGTACCTTTCGCTTGAACGTGCCGGACTCCTTTGCTGTTGCGGGAACAGGCAAAGCTTCTGCGCCGTCGCCGATGGCCGGTAAAAACGGCGGCGAAGGCCGTCTTTTGTACACCTTTCAGTGCGACTATCCCGCGCCAAACGGGACCTTCGTCGCGGGAGACCTGCAGCTCAATCCCAAGGAAGCTGAGGGGGTCAACGTAGCTGTTTACGCGCCCCGTTCGGCCTCAGCAAACGCAGGCGATTTTGCTTCTGCCGTGGCGCGCTCGTACACCATGTTCTCCGACATGTTTGGCCCGCTCCACGACGCCGACGTTACCGTGGCCCAGCTCCCGGACGGCACCGTGCGGGCTTTTGCCGCCCCCGGCCTTCTGCTCTTAAGCAAGCGCATCTGGGATCCCAAAGGAAGCGATCGCGCCATCGCGGGGCTTGTCGCTTCGCAATGGTGGGGCGTCTCTGTTGTACCGGCTTCGCAGGGTGATGTCTGGATCAGCGACGGCTTGGCGCGCTATTGCGAAGCCCTCTATGCCGAACAAAATGCCGGCCGCGAAGCTGGCCTGCGAGCTATCGATGAATTCGCCGTTGGCGCGCTGATGGGTGAGGATGCCGCACCGGTCGCGCAAGCCGCGCGTTTGTCGCCTTATTCCAGCGACTATCGCGCCGTCGTCATGAATAAAGGCGCGATGATCTTCCACATGCTGCGCGCCCAGATGGGAGACGTCGCTTTCAAGTCCCTCCTCCACGATTTCTACGCCAAGTATCAAGGCAAGAGCGCTTCCATCGACGATTTTGAAAATCTCGCTCAGCAGCGCGCCGACGCTTTAGCCAAAGGCTCCGTGCCCGCTCCCCAGCTCCGCGGCTTCTTCGCGCAATGGCTTAATTCCACCGGCGTTCCCGACTTCACCCTGGAATATGTCGTTTACCGCACCAAACAGGGTTTTCGCATCGTCGGCAAAGTCAAGCAGCCGCTGGACACCTTCAGCATGCCCATCGACATTCGCATCGAAACCGAAGGCAACCCCGAAACCAAAACCGTCGATGTCGTCGGCACCGAATCCTCCTTCACCGTCGAAACCTTCGGACGCCCCAAGCCCGGCGGCATCAGAGTCGACCCGAACAATGTCGTCCTCAAAGGCAGCAATTCCTTGCGCGCCCGGGCCGCTATCGCGCGGGGCGAAGAACTCGCCGAGGCCGGACGCTACTACGATGCCATTTCGCAATATCAACGCGCTCTGTCGATCCAGCCGAATCGCCCGCTAGCCAACTTCCGCATGGGTGAAGCCTTTTTCTACCAAAAGAATTATCAGGCCGCCGCGAACGCCTTCCGCGAGGCCCTGCAAACCGTTCCCGAACCGCCGGAAAAGTGGACCGAAGTCTGGAGCCACATCTACCTGGGCAAAATTTTCGATCTATTGGGCCAGCGCGAACGCGCCGTCAATGAATACAGCAAAGCGAAACAAACCAACGATGACACCGGCAACGCGCAAGCCACCGCCGAATCGTTCCTGAAGAAGCCCTACTCCGAAGGCGCCGTGTCCGCCGCGGTTCCCGGCGGCACAGGCCCCGCGTCCTCGGATACGCCCGCGGCGCAACCCGACAACCGCCCAGTCCTAAAACGCCGCCCCGACTCCCCGTAATCTTCCGGGTAGCACAGATACTCTTGTTTGCCCTGAGCCTCGAAGGGTCTCTGTCTGCTTCCAACTCAGCGCGCTTGGTCCAACCACCTCCCAAACTGTCATCCTGAGCCTATCCGAGATGGATAGGTGAAGGACCTCAACGTAGGCGCAAGCACCCAAATCCATGTTGAGACGTCCCGACCCGCGAATTGCCGAGCAACTTCTTACCAAGCAAATGGTGCGAGGTTTGGCGACCGTTAATTCCCCGAGGAAGCAGAAGCAAGAGAGGGAATCCCCTGCATGCGACGAAAAGCGTCCTCGAAAGTCCGCGTCGCCTCGTCATCAAACAATACAAAATAAATCTTCTCAATCGAGCTCCCGCTCTCCAAACAGCGCACCGCTTCCTGCAGCATGATTTCCGCGCACTCCTTCATCGGAAATCCAGCGACACCGGTGCCCACCGCCGGAAATGCGATCGTCTTCAGCCCGCGCTCCGCGGCAATGCGCAGCGAATGTTCCGTCGAATGGCGTAGTGCTTCAGCCGTTGTGTTTCGTCCCAACTGCATGCTCGCCGCGTGAATTACGTGCTTGGCTTTCAGGTTGCCGCCCGATGTGATAGCAGCGTAGCCGATGGGGATACTCCCGATCTCGTTGCACTCGCGTTGAATCTCTTCGCCGCCCTTGCGCCGAATAGCTCCAGCCACGCCGCTGCCCAGCAGCAAATCGTTGTTCGCGGCGTTTACGATTGCGTCGGTCTCCATTTCTGTCAGGTCGCCCTGCTGGATCACAATTTTTTGCGCCAACTCTGTTGGAATCACCTTGCGTTTTCCGTTTTTCCCGGTCTTCCCGTCCCTTCGAGCGTTTGTCTTAGGCATTGGCCAATTTCCGCTTCGGTTCGCCAGATTTATTCACATCGGGTTCATTGACCACCGCGACCTCTTTTCCCAGGCGGCCCGCTACCACGGAACACGCGACAATGGTTTCGTTCGACGTTTCCAATCCCCTGACCAGCTGCATCGTTATCGATTCCGCCGGGCTCCCTGCGAACCTTATCCCGATGCAGCGATCGGCGCAAAACGTGACTTCCGCCAGCTCCGTGATCGAAAGAAAGCCCGTACTTGCGAAAATCGCATTTGGCTTGGCAAATTTATCGAGAATGGTGAAAAGCTCGATCTGCATTTCCATCTCATCTGGAAGTGTCTCGATAATTAAATCGGCGTCCCGAATGGCATCTTCGACCGTGTGCGCGGTCGAAAGGTTTGCGGAAGCGGCCTTGCCCGCGTTCCCTTCCACCGTGTCACCGCCGACGGCCGACTCTAGACGCTGCGTGACCCAAGCGACGGCGTTCCCGAGCCGCGCCTCGGAAACGTCTTCAAGAATCGTTCTGTAACCGCTGAGCGCAGCAAGATATGCCATCCCTCGACCCGCAACGCCTGCGCCGATTAAGGCGATGGTCTTTACTTCCATCCGCGCACCGGCATCATCACGAAACCATCTTTCGAAATGCCTCTTCGTCATGACCAAGCACGATTTCATCCCCGCGAATCACGACGGGCCGCCGGATCAAGTTCGGATTCTTAGCCATCAGCTTGATCGCGTCCGCGCGCCCCGGCGGCTTATCCTTCATCTTCCGCGTTCGATACAACTCGTTGCGCGTGTTCAAAAATTGGCGGTGGTCCTGCGCGCCGATGAGTTTGTCCAATTCCGATTCGCTCAGCCGTTCGGTATCCAGGTTACGCAGCTCCAGTTCCGCACCGAGCTTTTCCAGAAAGGCTTTCGCCTTGCGGCATGTCGTGCACGTCGGCTTCTGCAGAAATTTGACTTTCCTTTTCATAATCAGTAGGGGCACGGCACTGCCGTGCCCGTCTTCATACCTGCGTCAGTATCTCGGTACTTTCGGATCGATCTCCAGCGACCAGCGCTCGATACCGCCCGCGAGCGATTTCGCCCGCTCCACACCCTGCCCGCGCAGCCACACGGCCACGTCAAGACTCCGCATCCCACGGTGGCAGTAGACGACGATATCCTCATCCGTGTCCAGCGCCTGCAGGTTCGCAGGTACGGTGCCCATCGGAATCAATTTGGCCCCTTCAATGCTGCAGATGTTGAACTCCCAAGGCTCGCGCACGTCGATCAACAGCAACTTCTCGCCTTGGTCAAGCCGCTGCTTCACTTCAGCCGGTGTTATCTCTAGATTGTCCATGGAATTTTGTCGATGCGAGGCCGGTTGTCCCATCCGAAGTAGCGCAGGCACTCTTGTTTACCCTGAGGCACAAAGGGCCTGTGCCCGTTTTATCGGCGACATTTACTTGCCCTGAAAGTTCGGTTTCCGCTTCTCGAAGAATGCCCGCAACCCCTCGGCGCAATCCTCCGACGCAAAGCATCTCATCTGCTCTTCGACTTCGTGTTCCAACGCTTTCGTCAGCTCGGCGCGCTGGTTTCCAAAAAGAACTTGTTTCAGCGCCCGGCTCGCCGTGCGCGGCCCGTGCGCAATGTTTCTCGCAAACGCCATCGCTTCGCCTTCGAGTTTATCCGCGGGAACCACGTGATTCACCAAGCCCATCTGCAGCGCGGTCTTCGCATCGATCATGTCTCCGGTGTAAAACATCTCCGCCGCTTTCGCAGGCCCAATGAGCTGCGGCAGGAAAAACGTCCCGCCATAATCCGGAAACAAGCCAACCTTGGCAAAATTCTGCCCGAACACCGCCGCATCGGACGCGAACCGAATATCCGCGGCCAGAGCGATGTTCATTCCCGCGCCCGCCGCAGCTCCGTTGATCGCAGCGATCACCGGCTGGCGCATGGTGCGAATTTTCAGCACCGACTGCATGCCCGCGCGCAGCAGAGGCTCCAGGTCTGCAACGTTGTTTTCCTGCCGGCCCTTCCAGATCTCCGCCAAATCGCCGCCCGCACAGAATGCCCGCCCCGCACCGCTAAGAACCACCGCATGAATATTCTTGTCCGTGCCGAGGCGCCCCAGAGTCTCGTTCAGCGCCACCGCTAAATCCGTATTCAGTGCATTCAATTTATCGGGCCGGTTCAGAATCAGCGTAGCTACGCCGTCCTCTTGCTTTTCCAGAACGAGGGGATGCTGTTGGACAGTCTGCGGGGTGGTACTCATTACGACTCCGATTCCGAGCCAGGATAATCGCGCTCCTTCTCGATGCGCTTCACCAGCTGCGCCAGCTTCCGGAAGTGCTGCAATTTTTCACTCTTCTTGTCCCCTTGCGGGCTCGGAGTGGCCGGCAGCACGTACACGCGGGCGCCGTACAGCGGCTCTTTCTGCAATCCGAACTTGCACTTGCGCTGCGAGAACTGCTCGTAGGTCAACTTCCCATTAAACGCCACCACACGCGGCGCAAACTCCTCGAGCTTCTGGGAAAGAACGATCCGGCCCTCGGCAAAATCCGCGCGCGAAAGCTCTTCCGTCGTCTTCGACGGGCGCTTGACCAGGTCGGTCAAGCCAATCCCAAACTCGATCACCCGCTTATCATCGTGGTAATCGAACGGCTCCGGCACTACGCCGCTCTCGAACAGAATCGGCCAGAACGGGTTGTCGCGGCCGGCGTAGTAATGGCCCACGCGCACCGAAGATTCCGTGGGATTGCAGCCCACAATCACGAGCTTCATTCCCTTACGAAGATGGTCGGGCAATGTTCGCATAGTTAACGTGCCTGAAATTCGCCTTCTCGCCGCAAACCAAGATAGCCGCTCGCAACTGCCTGAATAAGCATCAGATACGGGAATGTAACTTTGCTCGCCCAGTGGTCGAAATCCGGACCGCCAAAAATGCGCATGAATTTGTTATGAGAATATGGCGGCTGCGAAACGCGAGCAATTCTTGCCATTTGTAAAAAATCGTCTGCAAGCCCACTGTACCCCGCAGCCCTGGCATCGTCAATACAGAGCCTCCCAGGCCGTATGCAAAGAATCCTCGTCTTTCCTGAATCTTGACCGCGTGCGCCTTCATCAAAACAGGTGTCGGGGATGGGAACCGCTGCGCCCTGTGCTACCGTTATACGCGGACGCGTTCGAGGTTACACTTACACCTCTGCGCGCATCGAATACTCGGCCTTGAGCGCATCTCATCCACATCGGCTGCCGTCGAAAGTCGCCCGCGAGGACGAGCCTCTGCTCGTCAAGGCCGCAAAGTCTGGCGGCGCGACCGCTTTTGAGGAGCTCGTCAATCGCTACGAGCGCAAGATTTTTCGCTTGACCATGAACATCACCCGCAACCGCGAAGATGCCGAAGACGCGATGCAGGACGCGTTCATGAAAGCCTATTCCCACCTCAACACTTTCCAGGAAGACTCCCGCTTTTATACCTGGCTGGTGCGTATCGCCGCCAACGAAGCGTTGATGCGCCTGCGCAAGCGCCGCCCAAATCAGATTTCCCTCGACGAGCCCGTCGAAGGCGATGACGACTTGATGCCTCGGGAAATCAGGGACTGGGGACCCAGCCCCGAACAGCGTTTCGCGCAGTCGGAGATGCGCGGAATTCTCGACCAGGTGATCGACCAGCTCGATGCGGACTTCCGCACAGTCTTCGTTCTGCGAGACATCGAAGAGCTTTCCACCGAGGAAACCGCTGCCGTTCTGGGTATTTCCGTCCCCGCGGTAAAGTCGCGCCTACTGCGCGCGCGCCTCAAACTTCGCCAGAAACTGGATCGCTATATGCGCGATAGGAATTTAAATTGAACTGCAATCGCGTCATTCTTGAGATCTCGAATTACATCGATGGCGATCTGGACGCCGCGATGAAGCTGGAAATCGAGCAGCATCTGCAGAGCTGCGGCGAATGCATGCTGGTGATCAACCAGACAAAGTTGACCGTGGAGATTTTCTGCGATTCCCAGCAAGTGGAACTTCCGCAAGACGTAAGAACCCGCCTGCATGAAGCCTTGCAGCGCAAAATGCGCAAACCGGCAAGCTGATTTGGTCAGAACGGATGCTGCGTGCGCTGCAGAGTTTGGTCCGGGAACTGGAACAGGATCGTTCGCTGGATGAACCGGATCGCCTCCGCCAGCGCATCGAAGCCCTTGACCGCCTTGATGCCTATCTCTTGGATGGCCAGTTACCAGCCCTCGGCCTCCAGTCGATCGAAGCGGAAATCCATCAGCAGGCCAGAGCGCTTTACGCCAAGCTGGAGCGCGCCAATTTCGAACTCTACCAAGCCATCCGCCACGAGATTCAGCGGGGCGCCGGACCGGATAGCCTGCTCCGGTGGGTGCCCGGCAAATCCGGCCGGTGTGAGGACGCGGTCAGCCTCCCGAATGACGAAAGCTATGACTATCTTGATGACCTGGTCAGCGGAGTCTTGCAGTTCGAAAATCCCGACCCCGGAGTTGCCCCATTGGCGGCCGAGATGGTGTTTTATCAGCCCACGCCGGCGCGCCACATCTTCGATCTCATCGGTCGCACCGCGCTCACCGAAAGGGATGTGCTGGTCGATCTTGGCTCCGGGTTAGGTCACGTTCCGTTACTGGCTTCCATCTGCACCGGCGCCCGCGGCATCGGAATTGAGCTCGAGGCAGCCTACGTCGAGTGCGCCCGGCGCAGCGCTGAGAGCCTGAATCTCAACAACGTGACATTCATCCAGCAGGACGCCCGGGCGGCGGACTTGTCCGGCGGCACGCTGTTTTATCTGTATACGCCCTTCACGGGGACTATTCTGCGCGCTGTTCTGGACTCGCTGCGCCGGCAAGCCGCCAGCCGTGAGATTCGAATTTGCACTTTCGGCCCCTGCACGCCAACTATCGCCGAACAGCCATGGCTGGAGACCCTCGGGCCGTCAGAAGTTGACCGCATCGCCGTTTTTCGCTCTCGTATTTGAGGCCCGCAGGAGGGACCTGCGCCTCTTCGTCAGAAAGGAGCGTAGATGGCGGAGTTACAGCGCCGCCGAAAAACGATCTGTGCGAAGGTGAAATCATTGCGCCGCGGAGCCGCTCCACAACGGCAATTCCCTACCAACGCCCTGTTCACGCGCGGCTTTGTAAACCTGCATCGCTACGGCCAAATCCCAGGCGGCGATGCCGTTCGATTTGAACAGCGTGACTTCCGTGTCGCTGGTCCGGCCTCCCGTCTTCCCGGCGACCACGTCGGACAAACGCTTGACCCCGGTCCAGCATGACTCGTCGCCGTGAAACGCAATGATCAAGTCGCCGGCTTCCTGCCGCGATTGCTCGATGGAATCCACCACAATCACGTCCGCGCTGGCCACCGCTTCGTCGTTGAGTTCGCGCTTGTGCGCGTGATTGGCGCCGATAGCGTTGATGTGCACGCCGCTCGTAAGGTCAGCGCCATTAACCACGGGCTGTACCGCGGTAGTAGCAGTACAAACAATGTGCGCGCCCCGGACGGCTTCCGACGCAGACGTCGCCGCGCGCACCAGCAAACCGATTCGCTGGCTCATTTCCTTGCAGAATTCTGCGCGCTTCTGGGGATCACGTCCGAAGACATTCACGGATTCCAGGCTACGCACCGCAGCTACAGCTTCCAGCTGCGTCTTGGCCTGACCGCCGGTGCCGATGATGGCGGCAACTCGCGCGTCCCGCCGCGCCAGATATTTGGTGGCCACCCCGGAAGCCGCACCGGTGCGCAGCTGGCCCATGTAGTCCGCTTCGATCAAGGCCACCAGCTCGCCCGTGGCCATTTCGTACAAAGGAACCAGAAACCGCAGTGTCCCGCGTACGTAGGTGTACTGCTTCATCGCAATATAACCCGCGCTGTAATCCGCCGCCGCCATGTAGTGAAAGAAGGTTCCGCCGGGAAGCTCAAAGCGCCGGCGCGGATGAACGACCACCTCGCTGCTCGCCTGCTTGCGCGAAATCTCTTCCACGGCATCGACAGCCATCGGCATGGTAAGCAAGGTACGAACTTCAGATTCGCTGATGTGCAGCGTCATTCATCACACTCCGACCGGATCGTGCGTTTCCACATCTTACCTTAAGCGCCTTAAGCGGCAATCTTCGATGACTCAACGCGCCGCGGACTTCGCAGGTTTTGCATGGGCGCTCTTTGCGGGGGCTTCGCCAGGTTCCCGGATGCG
>Ga0187855_10001291_pt1 | contig 20143 bp, 21 predicted proteins | sample June2016WEW_8_10_2_FD_132969 | JGI IMG/M metagenome (GOLD analysis project Ga0187855, IMG submission 132969) | Peatland microbial communities from SPRUCE experiment site at the Marcell Experimental Forest, Minnesota, USA - June2016WEW_8_10 | ecosystem: Environmental > Terrestrial > Soil >...
GATATTGTGGTGCTGGGGAAGCCGATCGGGAACGCGTTTCCGCTGGCGGCAGTGGTGACGACGCCGGAGATCGCGGCTTCGTTTGCGAACGGAATGGAGTTTTTCAGCACTTTTGGCGGCAATCCCGTGGCATGCGCGGCGGGCTTGGCAGTGCTGGATGTATTGCGTGAAGAAAAGCTGCCGGAAAATGCGCGGCGCGTCGGCGGATATTGGATGGGTCGGCTCAGGGCGTTGCAAGAGCGCCACGCGCTGATCGGTGATGTGCGAGGTTCCGGGCTGTTTCTGGGAATCGACCTAGTGAGCGATCGCGAGTCTCGAACGGCCGCGACGGCACAGGCGAACTATGTTGTCAACCGATTGCGCGAGCGAGGGATTCTGGCGGGGACCGATGGGCCGCACCACAATGTCATCAAGCTGCGGCCGCCCCTGACTTTTGCCGATGCGGATGCGGATTTGTTCGTGGACGCGCTCGATTTGGTCTTGGCGGAAGACGGTGCACAGGCGAGTGTGGGCGGGTAGCCGGAAACGCGATAAGAGGATCCCCGTGAGTTGCCAGACCCAGGGCGTCCAGCCCTCTAATTCATCTACTATAGTAGTTGACAACTAAGTAATAATAGAGATACGCTCGCCGGACGATGGAGTTGGACTCCTCCCTCTCTTGGCTGGCCTTGGCGCTTACGCCGGGGTTGGCTTCCCGTTTGTCTGGACGACTGTTGAAGGAGTTCGGGTCGCCAGAGGAGGTGTTCCGGGCGCCCTTGCCCCGCTTGGAGCGGTGCAGGTTGCCGACTGCGGTGGCGCAGGCGGTGTTCAAGAAGCAGGCGTTCAAGCGGGCGGAGAAGGAACTGGTATCGATCCGCGAGATCGAGAACTGCCTGCTGTTGAGTTGGACCGAGCCGGAGTACCCACAGACATTGCTGCAGATTTACGATCCGCCGGTACTGCTCTACGTTCGGGGCGACCTGCAGGTTTTGAACCAGCCGAGTATCAGCATCGTGGGAACGCGGCGGCCGACTTTGTATGGGACGCAAATGGCGGAGCGTTTGGGGAGGGAGATCGCGGCGCGGGGCGTGGTGGTAGTCAGCGGGATGGCTCGGGGGGTTGATGCGATCGCGCATCAAGGGGCGATGACTGTGAACGGCCGGGCGATCGGCGTATTGGGAACCGGCATCAACGTCTGCTATCCCAAGGAAAATAAGAAGTTGTACGAGAAGGTGCTGGAACGTGGCGCGATTGTGAGCGAGTTTCCGCTGGGGACGCATCCTGCGCCGGAAAATTTCCCGATTCGGAACAGGATTGTGGCGGGGATGCCCTCGGGAGTCGTCGTCGTGGAGGGCGCGCAATATAGTGGGTCGCTAATTACCGCGCGGTTGGCGATGGAATTTGGCCGGGAGGTCTTCGGCGTACCGGGTAACGTGACCCAGGCGGTAAGTTTCGCACCGAACCAGTTGATCCGGCAGGGCGCGAAGCTAGTGACGAATGGCGCGGACGTGATCGAGGATTTACCGACCCCGGTACGGGCGGCGCTGGTTCAGGCCGAGCAGCCCGAAGCCGAACAGCGCAATTTACTGGTAGCTGCTTCCTTGAATTCGTCGGAGAAGAAGATCTACGATTTGTTAAATTCTGATGAGGCAGTGCATATTGATGACATCGTCGAACGTTCTGGCTTGAACTCGTCGGAGGTTCTGGCTACCCTTTTTGATCTGGAGATGAAAGGGATCGTCCGGCAGATGCCAGGCAAGCAGTTTACTAAGGTTCTGCTGTAGGTCCTGCTTGAGTCCCCGAAAGTCACTGAGGCAATTGAAGTTATAGGACACCGCAAAACGGCGATGAATCCGCCGGCGGGTTTGCTGCATCTGGTTAAGGTAGCGAGAAGGACACAAGCTCTGCCGCTGGGCCTTCCTGCAGAAGAATCCGGAGTTACATAGATAAGATGGGACGTTCGCTGGTAATCGTGGAATCGCCTGCGAAGGCGAAGACGATCAACAAATATTTGGGACGGGACTATACCGTCAAAGCGTCGATCGGGCACGTGATGGACCTGCCCAAGAAGACGATTGGTATCCGCCTGCCTGACGAGCCTAAGAAAAAGAAGAAGGGCAAGGGGAAGAAGGGCAAGGCCGCGGCAGAGAAGCCGCAGAAGCCGATCACGCTGGATGATCCCAAGATTTTCGAGCCCACCCTGCAAATCATTTCCGGTAAGGGCAAAGTCATCAACGATTTACGGAAGTCGGCAAATACCGCCGACGCCATCTATCTGGCGGGCGACCCGGACCGTGAGGGCGAGGCTATATCCGCGCACCTGGCAATGGTGTTGTCCAAGCCGACGAAATATGAGGAAGCCGAGCCATCGGGGAACGGGCGGTTCGGGAAGAACGGCAAGAACGGAGCTAACGGCAAGGAAGAAGAGGCCGAAGCGGTCAAGGGCAAGTCGGCGAAAGGCAAGAAGGGTAAAGATAAGGACGAGATCAGCGTTCCAGCGATCGATCCCAAAAAGATTTTCCGCGTAACCTTTAATGAGATTACGCCGAAGGCGATCCGGGCGGCCTTCGAGAAGCCTCGGCAGGTCGATTCAAACCTTGTGGATGCGCAGCAGGCGCGCCGAGTACTGGACCGCATCGTGGGCTACAAGATTTCGCCGCTGCTGTGGGACAAGGTGCGGCGCGGGCTTTCCGCGGGGCGCGTGCAGACGGTGGCGCTGCGGTTGATTGTCGAGCGAGAACTGGACATCCGGGCGTTTGTGCCGGTGGAGTACTGGTCGATCCACGCGATGCTGGATTCGGGGCAGCCCCCGATCTTTGAAGCGAAGCTGAGCAAGTACAAAGGCGAGGACGTCGAGGTTTCGAATCAGGAAGCAGCGGACAAGATCGTCGCGGCGGTGAGTAAGGCGAAGTGGCAGGTAGCGTCCGTTGCGCAGCGGGAGAAGAAGCGGAACCCGCCGCCGCCGTTTACAACCTCGAAATTGCAGCAGGCGGCATACAACCGGCTGCGGTACACGGCGAAGCGCACGATGGGCATCGCGCAGCGCTTGTATGAAGGCGTGGAGATGGGCGAAGAAGGATCGGTGGCCCTGATTACCTACATGCGTACTGATTCGGTGCATGTTTCGAACGACGCGCTGGCGCAGGTGCGGGATCTGATTCCGGAACGGTTTGGATCGAGTTACCTGCCGGAGAAGCCCAACTATTACAAGTCCAAGAAGGATGCGCAGGAGGCGCACGAGGCGGTGCGGCCGACGGATGTGTCGCGCACCCCGGAAGATGTGCGGAAGTACCTGGACGACGATCTGTTCAAGCTGTACCAGCTAATCTGGCAGCGGTTTGTGGCTTCGCAGATGCTGCCGGCGATTTTCGATCAGACGACGATCGACATTTCGGCGGGTGACTACACGTTCCGTGCGACCGGTTCGGTGCAGAAGTTCGACGGGTACCTGCGGGTTTATCAGTTGCCGGTGGCCGCGGCCGATCGTGAAGAAGACGAGAAGGACGACGAAGGCGAGGGTAAGAACCTGCCGCGGGTCGAGGAAGGGCAAGTCTTACGCCTCGATCAAATCCGGCCGGACCAGCATTTTACGGAGCCGCCGCCGCGATACACGGAAGCAACTTTGGTCAAGGATTTGGAAGAGAAGGGCATCGGGCGGCCTTCGACCTACGCTTCGATCATTTCGACGATCGTGGAGCGCGAGTATGTGCGGAAGGATCAGGGCCGATTTACGCCGACGATGCTCGGGGAGCGCGTCAGCATTTTGCTGGTGAAGAGTTTTGATGATGTGTTCGACGTGACGTTTACGGCGCGGCTGGAAGAAGAACTCGACGAGATCGAGGAAGGCAAGCTGCCGTGGCGCGATGCGGTACGCGAATTCTGGGAAAAGTTTGTCGTCGATCTGGCCAAGGCCGGCGACGAGATGATTTCGTACAAGGCGGGCATTCCTACGGGCAAGACCTGCGAGAAGTGCGGGCAGGGCGAACTGCTGGAGCGCATCAGCCGGCACGGATTCTTCCTGGGCTGCTCGCGCTATCCCGACTGCGATTTCATCCAGGATATGGCGCCGGAACTGGTCGACGACGGCGAGAGCAAGACCGAATATTGCGAAAACTGCGGCAAAGAGATGTTGATGAAGCGGGGGCGATTTGGCGCGTTCCTGGCGTGCAGCGGGTATCCGGATTGCAAGACAACGCGGCGCCTGGTGGAGGGCACACGGATCGCGCACCAGCCGGACGAGCCGCTGGAAGAAAAGTGCACGCTGTGCGCCAATCACCTGATCAAGAAGCACGGGCGATTTGGGGAATTCATCGGATGCTCCGGCTATCCGAAGTGCAAGTACACCCGGCCGATTACCATGGGAATTAAGTGCCCGAAATGCACGGAAGGCGAATTCGTGCGGCGCGGGAGCGCGGGCAAAGGCGGGCGTGGACGTCCGCGCGTGTTCTACGGCTGCTCGCGGTACCCGGATTGCGATTTCACGACACCTTACATGCCGATGCCGGAACCGTGTCCGAAGTGCGGGGCGCCGTTCATCGTGGAAAAGAAGTCGAAGATCGGAACGGTGCATACCTGTCTCAAGGAAGGCTGCGATTGGGAGCAACTCGCGCCGGAACCTCAAACACCGAACGTTGCCCAGCCCGAAGAACCGACTCCGGTTGGCGCCAAGCCGTAAGTCGCGAACCGGACGACGACGGTCATTCACCGCAAGAGCTGTCATCCTGAGACTACCCGATGAGGGTAGTCGAAGGACCTCAAGGTAAGCCCTTCCCATTCATGAAATTCCCGCACGGCGGTCAAAAGAAACCGATCACCGTGGATGATCCCAAGATCGTCGACGCAAGGCGGTTGGTAAACCGGGCAAGCGGAGAGCAAGCCGCGGACTTTGGCGGACTCGAATATATTATTGTAGCGGGTGCCCGGGAAACGCCGCGAATGAAGCAGTCCGCCGAAAAATTCCTGCAATACCTGAGTTCGGTGAAGAACTCTTCGCCGCACACGATCTTGAATTACGGCAAGGATCTGAGCCAATTTTTGGACTATCTTTCGCCGCCCGGCACGCAACCGCCCGCGCTGACAGAAATCACCCACACCATCATTCGCGAGTTCGTCGGACACCTGCACGACCAAGGGCTTGAGAAGAGCTCTATCGCGCGGAAGCTGGCGGCGCTACGGTCCTTCTTCAAATATTGCGTGCGCGAAGGGCTACTGAAGGAAAATCCGGCGCGACTGGTTCCCACGCCAAAATTGCCGAAACGAATTCCGTCGGTCCTGTCCGCGGAGGAGATGAACGGCTTCTTGAACCAGCTTGCGGCGATGGGGCCGTCCGCCAGCGGAGGTCCGGAGCCTACCCGGAAACGTGGCCGCGCATCTGCCACAGCGCGATCGGCGGAGCCGGCGACTATCACGGAAGACGGATTATTCCTGCGACGGGATCGAGCTCTGTTAGAGCTGCTCTATGCCGCCGGCCTCCGCGTCAGCGAACTCACTGGACTCAATCTGGTTGATATCGATCAGAAGGAACGCGTGCTGCGCGTGCGGGGCAAGGGCAACAAGGAACGCATCGTTCCATACGGTTCGAAAGCCCAGGAGGCCCTGGACAAGTATTGGACGTTGCGCGAAGAGCTGTTGCTGCAGAAATCGGCGGCGCGGGGTGGGCGACGGGGGCCTCCGCACATGCAAGCGGTTTTTCTGAATTACGCGGGGCGGCGGTTGACGCAGCGTTCCGTGGGGCGGCTGGTGAAAAAATATGTGCGGCTCGTGAATATCAATTGGGATTTGCACCCGCACTCGTTGCGGCACGCGTTTGCCACGCACTTGCTGGCAGACGGGGCAGACCTGCGGGCCATTCAGGAATTGCTGGGGCACCAGTCGCTCTCGACGACACAGAAATACACACATGCTTCGATCCGGCAACTGATGGAGATTTACGACAAAGCGCATCCTCACGCCTGAGCAGCGCGTCATCCAATGACAAAGTGCCCGCTTCGGAAGCGGCCGCTACAGTCTCAAGCCACTACAATTTACGACCACCACAATTTACGATAGGTTAGCCACGATCAACTCGTGTTGGGTATCCTGTATTCCTACCGGGCATGCCTGTGAGCTCTGCGAAAGTGTTTGCGCTGACGACATTTCTTTCCTGCGCCGCGCTAGTCGCGGCGCCCGCACCCACCTGCGCGCAGGAAAACTACGAGATTCAGGTGTACGGCTACGACACCGTCGATCCCGGCCACACGATGGTGGAATTGCACAGCAACTTCACCATCGACGGATCCAAGACGGTGGTGGACGGCATGCTGCCCACCAATCATGCCGAGCACGAGACCATCGAAATTACCCACGGCGTCACCGACTGGTTCGAAGTGGGCTTGTACATTTTCACCTCAGAAAAGAGCGGCCAAGGCGTGCAGTGGGTGGGCGACCACATTCGCCCGCGCGTGCGGATTCCCCCGAAATGGAATTGGCCCATCGGGCTGAGTCTTTCGAATGAAATCGGGTACCAGCGGCGGCAGTTTTCCGTCGATACCTGGACCTGGGAGATCCGGCCCATCGCCGACAAGCAAATCGGGCGGTGGTATTTCGCCCTGAATCCCACGCTCGACCGTTCGTTTCACGGCGAAAGCGTGAACCAGGGTGTCGTGTTTTCGCCGAACTTCAAGTTCAGCTATGACTTCACGAAGCAAGTCACGGCGGGGTTGGAGTATTACGGCTCCGTCGGGCCAGTGACGGGCTTCTTGCCGGTTTACGAGCAGCAGCACCAGATTTTTCCGGCGGTCGATCTCAACCTGTCGCCAAAGTGGGAGGTCAACTTTGGCTTGGGGGTGGGATTGACGCGCTCGACGGACCACTTGATCGCGAAAATGATTCTCGGGTATCGTTTCGACTTTTGATCGGCCAGACGCATGGCGCCACGCCGTTTTCGTTCTGGTTTTCGAAGCAGTTTCCGCAGCCGGCGGACGAGGGCGTTTGTGTATAGAAGGCGGACCGGCTCCAGAAATGAAAAACGGCTGGCAGCGATTGCTGCCAGCCGTCTCTGTTTCAAGTTGACGATTCTTGCCGCTGCTTAGCGGTGTCCGCCACCGCCGCCGCCGCCGCCGTGGAAACCGCCGCCACCGTGGGCTGCGAATCCACCTCTGGCTCCCCCGCCTACGAAACCGCGGCTCACTGCACCACCGCGAACTGCGCCGCGACCGTAAGCGCCTACATAGCCGCGTCCACCATAATACCCGCGGCCGCCGTAGTAGCCACGTCCGCCCCAGTAGCCGCCGCGACCGTAAAAGCCACGTCCATAATAGCCGCCGCGGAACCATGGGCCGGCGCCGATGAAGACGCCGCCGGAGAACCAATCAGGGCCATAGTAGCCGTAGGGTGCGCAGGCGTACGGGGCATAGCCGTAATAGCCGTAAGCGCAAACCGGAGCGACACCGTAGCCGTAACCGGCATAAACCGGTCCGCCTACTCCGATGCCGACCGCAACCCGTTGCGCATTGGCGAACGATGCGCAGAACATGCAAACCGCCAGCAAACCTGCAATCCTTAGATATCGCATAACGGGACCCCCTTTCGAGATCCACAACTTCTGCTGCAAAATCACTGAGTTACCGGGCTTCGGAGCTTCTTTTCTCCCGTTCCCTCACTTAGTTTAACTCCAAACGGGGGAAAAAGTTGCACCGGCGTTTTGTTCGCGTTGACGGTGTGGGCGTAAAGCCCTTATAATCATTGTTTGCTTTAGCGCTTGGAGGGTCGATGTACGCCGTCATTAAGACCGGGGGAAAACAGTATCGCGTCGCGCCCGGCGACACCATTCGGATCGAGCGAGTTAAGGGAGACGTGGGCGAGAAGGTGACTTTTGGCTCCGTTTTGGCCGTCCACAACGACGAGAAAAAACTCCTGTCGGGTGAGGATGCCTCAAAGGCCAGCGTGACCGGGAAAATCGTCAGCCACGGGCGGAACAAGAAAGTTACCGTGCTGAAGTTCAAGAAGACCAACCAGTATAAGATTTCGCGCGGGCACCGGCAGAATTATACCGCCGTGCAGGTTAGCGATATTAAGCTGTAAGGATTGGGATTCCGGCTCGCCGGGCTGAAGCCCGGCACCTACATTTTCGGAAATCAGAAAAGGAAAGCGTCATGGCACATAAGAAGGGCGGCGGCTCCTCTACAAACGGCCGCGATTCACACGGACAGCGGCTGGGCGTCAAGCGGTTTGGTGGGCAGCACGTCAACGCCGGAACGATTCTGGTGCGGCAGCGTGGGACCAAACACCAGGCGGGCGTGAATGTCGGCCAGGGCAAGGACGACACCTTGTTTGCGTTGGTTACCGGCATCGTGAAATTCGAGGATAAGGGCCGGCACGGGCGCTTCATTAGTGTGCACCCGGCCGAGCAGGCTGAACCCACTGCTGCTGCCGTAAACTAAGCTGGCTTTCTACTGAGGCGGTTCGGCGTGTGCCGGACCGCCTTCGTGTTTTCAGTGGGTGGCAGTCGGCTGAGGCCTGGGGAAACCGGAGACCTCCGACGATCTGTTGCATCCAATTTTCCTGGAGTGTCATTCCGTGTTTGTTGACGAAGCAAAAATCCTGGTGAAGGCGGGTGACGGCGGCAACGGGTGCGTCGCGTTCCGCCGCGAGAAGTTCGTACCGCGCGGAGGCCCTTCGGGTGGCGATGGCGGCCACGGCGGCAGTATTTATCTGGAAGCCAATCCGAACGACAACACCCTGCTACGTTACCGCTACAATCGCGAATTCAAAGCGGATCGCGGGCGGCATGGTGAAGGTTCGAATTGCACCGGGCATTCCGGGGCGGACATGATCTTGCAGGTTCCCGTCGGCACGCTGGCGTTCGATGAGCAGACCGGGGAGACCATCGCGGATTTGGCGACGCCGGGCCAGCGCGTGCTGATCGCGCATGGCGGCCGTGGAGGCCGCGGCAACCAAAATTTCGCGAAGCCTTGGCATCAGGCGCCGCGGGAACATGAAGACGGTCACGCGGGCGAGGAACGTCACCTGCGGCTGGAACTGAAGTTACTGGCGGATGTCGGGTTGGTGGGGTTTCCGAATGCCGGAAAGTCCACGTTGATTTCGGTCATCTCCGCGGCGCGTCCGAAAATCGCGAACTATCCTTTTACCACCCTGGAGCCGAACCTCGGCGTCGTGAACGCGGATGGCGGCACCGGAAAAGAAGGCCGCGAGCTGGGGCGCACGTTCGTGGTCGCCGATTTGCCGGGACTGATCGAGGGAGCCCATGAAGGCGCGGGCTTGGGCATTCGCTTCTTGCGCCACGTCGAGCGCACGCGTTTGCTGGTACACCTGATCGACACCAGCGATACCTCCGACGCCGATCCCGTTCATTCGTTCGAGATTATTTCCGGCGAGTTGCGGGCGTTCAGCGAGACGCTGACGGAAAAGCCGGTGATCGTGGTCGCGACGAAGCTCGACGCCACCACTGATCGCACACGTCTCGATACATTGCGCGAGTTTTGCCGCGAGCACAATCTGGAATTCCATGCCATTTCCGCTGCGACCGGCGAAGGAGTCCGCGAACTGGTCCGTTCCATCGCCGATGCTTTGGACAAAATTCCCAAGCCGGCGCCCGATGCCATATTGGACTTGACGGCCGGCGGACATCAGGATGCCGGCCCCGGCATTCATGGCGACAGCACCACTGCGCATGGGGACACATCGCCTGTTCCTATCAAGGATTTATGAGAAAATGCAGTAAAGGTCCTTGGGAGGGGTATTGACCACCGCGCAAGCGCAGCGCACCGCCGCAAAACATCATCCTCGCCGTATCGCGCTCTTTGGCGGATCGTTCGATCCGATTCATAACGGCCACCTGGCTGTAGCCCGCGCCGCCGACCGGCGCTTTAATTTCGATCAGATTCATTTCGTGCCGGCCAGCCGGCCGCCGCACAAACTGAAGGCGCACCTGGCTCCCTTTCCGCACCGGTTCGCGATGGTGGCGCTGGCATGCGCGGAACATCCGCACTTCGTGCCGTCGGTGGCGGAAGCGGGCGACGATTTCAGCGGGGCGCAACTGCACTACTCGGTGGACACCGTGCGTTATTTTCGGCACGCATGTCACGGCGATCGCATTTACTTCATCATTGGCGCCGACGCATTTCTGGATATTCCCATGTGGAAAGAATATGAGTCTTTGCTCGGGCTTTGCGATTTCATCGTTGCCAATCGGCCGGGAATTCGCGTCGAGGCGCTGCGGCTGGTCATTCCCCCGGACTTGATGGCCAGCGGGGGCGTGCGAAAAGACGTCGAAGCGGTGCACGAGTCGAGCGTCGTCGCGCACCTGCACCGTACTTCGGTCTATCTGCTCGACAACGTTTCCAGCGAAGTGTCGGCGACCGATATCCGCCGGCGCTGCCATCGCGCCCAGGATATTCACGGACTTGTCTCCGCCCGTGTCGAGGAATACATTCTCAAACAGGACCTATACCGTTGAACATAAGCTCGTTGCCAGAAACCGTACGCCTCGCGATTGAGGCTGCACAAAATAAAAAAGCGTCGGGCATTACCGTGATCGACCTTCGAGAGGTTGGCGCGTTCACCTCCTACTTCGTGATCTGTACGGGCTTTAGCACGCCGCAGGTGCAGGCGATCTGTTCGGAAATCGAAGAGCAGCTTCACAAACATGCGAAGCGCTCGCCCGAGCACCGCGAAGGACGCGGCTCCGCGGACTGGGCGCTGCTGGATTTCGGTGGATTTGTGGTGCACGTGTTCGGCGAACAGGCTCGACGCTATTACGATTTGGAGCGATTGTGGCGTACCGCGCCGAAACTTGAGATCCCCGACGCTCCGGATGGTCCATCCGGCAGAGCCATCCCCATCAATGCTGCTAAGGGCGGGACACCTCCTCACGGAGAAGCGGTTTCAAAATGACCGCGGAGCGGCTGCCGTGGATCTCGGCGGACCCCGCGTCGTTACGTCTCTTCGAACTGGCGCAAAAAGTTGCCCCTGCGCCGACCACACTTCTGATCACGGGCGAAAGCGGAACCGGCAAGGATTATCTTGCGCGCGCGATTCATGAAATGGGTCCGCGCCGCGATGCCCCCTACTTGAAAATTGATTGCGCCAGCCCCCCGCCGCAACTTGTCGAAAGCGAATTATTTGGCCACGAAAAGGGTGCGTTTACGGGCGCAATCGAGCGGAAGCTCGGCCGATTCGAGCTCGGTGGCGCGGGCACCATTGTGCTGGACGAAGTTGCGGCGCTTTCCGCCGTCGCGCAGAGCAAGATGCTGCGTGTGCTGCAGGAGCGGGCGTTCGAACGCCTGGGTGGCACGGAAACCCTGCGAATTGAAGCACGCCTGATCGCGCTGACGAATGTGGATCTTACGGCCGCGGTCGCGGCGGGCACGTTCCGCGAAGATCTTTTTTTCCGGTTGAATGTGCTGACCCTCAGCGTTCCGCCGCTGCGCGAACGCCGCGCCGATATCCTTGCGCTCGCCGATCACCTCCTGGAGGTCGTGCGCGGTGTGCTGGGACGCCCGGCGGCGCAGTTGAGCGACGCGTCGCGCCGCCTGTTGGCTGCGTACGACTGGCCGGGTAACGTTCGCGAGTTGCGCAATGCGCTGGAGCGAGCGGTGATCCTCTCGCGGGCCGATACCCTCGAGCCAAAAGATTTTCCGGAAAACGTTCGCGCCGCCGTGCCCGGGCTGGCGGGCGCGACCTCGAATCTGCGCTCCCTGGAAGAGATCGAGAAAGAAGCCATCGCGGCCACCCTCGAGGCCACCCACTACAAGATTGGCCGCGCCGCCGAAATCCTGGGCATCAGCCGCAAGACCTTGCTGGAAAAACGCAAGAAATACGAGCTGAAGTGAAGATTCGACTGCTCATGTTAGGCAAGACCCGGCGGCCAGAGATGCGCGCGGTGCTCGACGATTATGTGAAGCGCATCGGCCACCAGTCTCCGATCGAAGTCACCGAGGTTCGCGATGCCACCGCCGCGCTCAAGAAAATAGATGCGGACCGCGCGGCTGTCGTCGTCCTTCTGGACGCTGCCGGTAAAAGCTTCAGCTCCGAAGCCTTCGCGAAGTGGCTTGCCGAGCAGCGCGACCGCGGCACCCGCGAATTGATCTTTCTCTGCGGCGATGCCGATGGCTTCCCCGATACGCTTCGCCAGCGCGCGCACCAGAAAATGTCGCTCAGCGCGATGACCTTTTCTCACGAACTTGCCCGCGTCATGCTGGCCGAGCAGCTCTACCGCGCTTTCGCCATCCTCTCCGGGAGCCCTTACCCGAAGTAATCGTCTCAAGCTGGGGCGAAGCCGCGGGAAAGAAATGCACCAAGTCTGCGAAATGTTGTACAAACGTACCCACTATGGCGATGCGTATCATTCACGATGAAGGCAAACCCTCCGCGGCAGTCGAAATACCTCTGGAGAAGCCTCTCCCCGACTACGACCTCGAACAGATCGATCAGCCCACGCCTCGCGACGTGGACGCGATCCTGGTTTCGCAGGGTTTCCGCGATCTCGTCGATGATGCCCGCGGCGTCTTGATGGAATTGCTGGCCCACGAACCGCTGCAACCCAGCACTTCGTCGGGTACCAGGCTCGACCTGACGCACAACGCCGCGCGCTCTTTGGAAATCGCGCAACTCACGGGCGCGATTTGTCCGGGCGATGACGAAGTCTACCGCCCCGGCCTGTGGATCGTCTTGATGGACCCCCACGCCAACGCGAAAGCGAGCCTCCCACCGGCGGCGCAAGAACGCATCAACGCCATCGCCCACGAATTGGTCAAGCGCCTACAACTCGAGTAGTCCGCTGCGGCGCAGCGCTTGACCTTTCGCATTTGAATCTCCACACTCTTAGACCTTTCGCCCTAGCGCTCTTTTAATTAGCGGACTTCGAGGCCGGGACCCCATGCCGGAAGAAAAAGGACTCCTGATCGTTTACACCGGGCCGGGCAAGGGCAAGACCACTTGCGCGCTCGGCACCGCGTTCCGTGCCGTCGGCCAGGGTTTGCGCGTGCTGATGGTGCAATTCATCAAGGGCTCGTGGCACTACGGCGAGCTCGACTCCGCCAAGATGCTCGGCGACGACAAATTTGAAATCCGCCCGATGGGCCGCGGCTTCGTCAAAATAGGCGGCGCCGAGACCGACCCGGAAGACATCAAGATGTCCTACGACTGCTGGGTCGCCGGCCGCGACGCCATCTACAGCGGGACCTACGATCTGGTCGTGCTCGATGAAATCAATTACGTCATCAGCTACAAGATGCTCGACCCCGATGAGATCGTCGAGTCGCTCAAAGCTCGGCCCGAGCGCGTTCACGTGATCTGCACGGGCCGCAACGCGCATCCCAAGCTGGTCGAAATTGCCGACCTGGTTACCGAAATGCGCGAGGTCAAACACCCCTACACCAAAGGCATTCTGGCCCAGCGTGGTATAGACTATTAGCGCTGCATTTGCGGCCGCCGGGGGTAAGACAGCGGCCTTTTTTCTGGGCTAAACGCGAGTTGCTACCGGCAGCCGGCGACCTTCAACTATGGCTTGGTTCAAGCGCGACAAAAAATCCATCGAGCAATCCACGCCGCCCGAAGAGCGCAAGGTGCGCACCGAGGGGCTGTGGGTCAAGTGCGAATCCTGCCGCACCATCGTCTTCCGCAAAGACCTCGAAGCAAATCTCCTGATCTGCCCCAAGTGCGGCTTTCATTTCAAGATGAACGCCAAGCAACGTCTGGAGATGCTGCTCGACGGCCGCTGGACCGAGCATGACGCGCGCATGACCTCCACCGACCCGCTGAAGTTTGTGGACACCAAGCCCTACGCCGCGCGCCTGAAGGAAGCGCGCAAGAAACTCGGCATGAATGACGCCATCATCACCGCCGAAGGTCAGCTCGCCGGGCGCCCGGTGGTCTGTTGCGCGATGGAGTTCAATTTTATCGGCGGTTCCATGGGCGCGGTAGTCGGCGAAAAGGTGACCCGCGGAATCGAGCTGTCGCTGGAGACCCGCCAGCCCCTGATCGTCGTCTCCTGCTCCGGCGGCGCGCGCATGATGGAAGGCACCATCAGCCTGATGCAACTAGCGAAAGTTTCCGCCGCGCTGGCTAGGCTGGACGACGCCAAGGTGCCGTACATCTCGGTGCTGACCGATCCAACTACCGGTGGAGTCACGGCGAGTTTCGCCATGCTCGGCGACCTCAACATCGGCGAGCCCGGCGCGCTGATCGGATTCGCAGGCCCGCGCGTAATCGAGCAAACCATCCGCCAGACGCTGCCCGAAGGCTTTCAGCGCTCCGAATTCCTGCTCGAGCATGGCTTCCTCGACGCCGTCGTCCCCCGCAAAGAACTGAAAAGTTTCATCGCCACCTCCCTCGATCTCCTTTTGGGATGACATGAACTACGACGCCGCTGTGCGGTATTTGCTTTCGCTCGGCAGAGAGCTCGCTGCGCCGACGCAAGCGGCTGCCGCGAAATTTGATCTTGAGAATATCTCCGTGCTGGCCGAGCGGCTTGGCCGGCCCGATCGCGCCTATCCATCGGCGCACATCGCGGGAACGAACGGCAAAGGCTCGACCGCCGCGTTCCTGGAATCCATCCTCGGGCATGCCGGATTTCGGACTGGGCTGAACACCTCGCCGCATCTCGAAAAAATCAACGAACGCATTCGTGTCGGCGGTGAAGAGATCAGCGACGCCGACTTTGCCGCCGTTCTAACGCGCATCCAGTCGATCACGGAGGAGTTGCTCGCGACGGGCAAGCTTCGCGCCCACCCCACCTACTTCGAGTGCGTAACCGCGCTGGCGTTCGAACATTTCGCCCAGCAACGCGTCGAGTTTGCCATTTTTGAGGTGGGCCTCGGCGGCCGTCTGGATGCCACGAACATCATCACCCCGGTGGTCTCCATCATCACCCGCATCGATTTCGATCACGAAAATTTCCTCGGGCATTCCCTAAGGGAAATTGCCGGCGAAAAAGCCGGAATTCTCAAGCCGGCTGTGCCCGTCGTCCTGGCGGAACAGCGGCCCGAGGCCCGGGAAGTCGTCCTCGCGCGTGCCGCCGAGCTTCACTGCCCCGTGATCGACACAATTGTTTCGTACCGGATCGACCACGAATCCATGCAGGACGGCTGCGTTCGCGCTCGCGTGACCGAAGTTGCCTCGGGCTGGACGATCGACGTCGCTCCGCGCCTCCCCGGCCGCTTTCAATTGCAAAACGCGCTCAACGCCGTCGCCGCGGCGCGCCGGCTCGGCGACCGTGGGTTTCGCATCTCCGACGAGCACCTGGCGCAAGGCATCGCCGACACGGTCTGGCCCGGCCGCATCGAAAAACTGCAATCGCGCCCAGACGTTTATCTCGATGGCGCGCACAACCCTTCCGCTGCTCGCGAGCTCGCCGCCTTCTGGGAAGAAAATTTCGCCGACCGCAAGATCTATCTTCTTTACGGCGCCCTTCGCGACAAAGCCGTGGACGAAGTCGCCGGCGTGCTTTTCCCCCGCGCTGCCGAAGTCATCTTCACCGAGCCGCGCACCTCACGCGCGATTTCCGCCCCGCAACTCGCGGAGATCGCCGCCCACCACGCGACGCAGAGCCGCGTCATCGCCGACGCCGAGCAGGCCCTCGACTATGCCTTGTCGAAAGCCGCGCCGGGCGACGCCATCTTCATCACCGGCTCGCTTTACCTTGTCGGGCAACTTCGCCACTATTGGAAGCAACGCACCCAGGTCGCGGCGCGTTGAAAAACGCCGTAGAATGTGCGGTCGGCAAATCCCAGCGGAACGGAGCTCTGCTCCACCAGTCGCATGACAAAAAAGCGGCAAACCCCGAATAACGATGCCTCATCCGGAACGAGAAGCGAGGCTGCCGTCGCGCGGCCGCTCGTCGGCATCATCATGGGCTCCTCCTCGGACTGGGAAACCATGGAGCACGCCGCCAGGACCCTGGCCGACCTCGGTGTTCCACATGAAACGCGAGTGGTCTCCGCTCACCGCACCCCCGACCTCCTGTTCGAATACGCGACCTCCGCCGAGAGCCGCGGCATCGAGGTCATCATCGCAGGGGCCGGAGGCGCCGCGCATCTTCCCGGCATGACCGCTTCGAAGACCGTCCTGCCGGTCCTCGGCGTCCCCGTCGAATCGAAAACTCTCAAAGGCCTCGACTCGCTGCTCTCCATCGCGCAAATGCCCGGCGGCATCCCGGTCGGCACCCTCGCTATCGGCAAGGCCGGAGCCATCAACTCCGCGCTGCTGGCCGCAGCCATTCTCGGCGCAAAGCATCCCGCGATTCGTGAAGCGCTGAGAAAATTCCGCGCGAAACAGACCGAACGAGTTCTCGCCAATCCCGATCCCGCAGCCGGGCAAGGCGCATCCTTCCAACTCAGCACCACGCAACCGCCCGCGAAAAGGAAACCCGCGTGACCATCGGCATTCTCGGCGGCGGCCAGCTCGGCTACATGCTCGCGCTCGCGGGCTACCCGCTGGGACTACATTTTCGCTTCTTCGACCCTTCGCCCGAAGCTCCCGTCGGCCGCATCGCCTCGCGCGTCACCGCCGAATTTTCGGACGAGTCCGCACTCGAGAAATTCGCCAACGGCCTCGAACTCGTCACCTACGAATTCGAAAACGTGCCCGCCGCCGCGGTCCGCTTTCTCGCCGAGCGTGTCCCCGTCTATCCCCCGCCCGCCGCGCTGGAAGCCGCCCAGGACCGCCTTCGCGAGAAACGCCTGTTCGAAGATCTCGGCATTCCTACAACCGAATTTGCGCCGGTCGCGAACCGCGAAGCGCTCGACGCCGTAGTAAAAAAAATCGGCCTGCCCGCGATGCTGAAAACCTGCCGCCTGGGCTACGACGGCAAAGGGCAGTGGCTATTGCGCACCGCCGAAGACATCGCGCGCGCAAAGAACGAACTTCCCGCGGCAAGCTCCGGCCACGCGCAGAAAAGCCACGACGCGGCGGCGCAAGGCGATGTCCCATTCATCCTCGAGCGCTTCGTGCAATTCACGCGCGAACTGAGCGTCCTCGCCGTTCGTGCTCGCACCGGCGAAACCGCAGTCTATCCCCTGGTTGAGAATCACCACCGCGGCGGCATCCTGCGCCTCTCGCTCGCTCCCGCGCCGCGACTCGATCCCGCCATCCAGCGTGCCGCCGAGGAAGCCGCCAACAGCGTCTTCGACGAACTGCAATACGTCGGCGGCCTGGCCATCGAATTTTTCGAGCAGGAAGGCCGCCTGCTCGCCAACGAGATGGCCCCGCGCGTTCACAATTCCGGTCACTGGACGATCGAAGGCGCGCTCACCAGCCAGTTCGAGAATCACCTGCGCGCGGTGATGGGGCTGCCGTTGGGCTCCACCCACGCCATCGGTTCCTCGGCCATGCTCAATCTGATCGGCGAACTCCCCGACCCCGCCGACGTACTCGCCATCCGCGACGCCCATCTGCACCTCTACGGCAAGTCCCCCCGCGCCGGACGCAAACTAGGCCACGTCACCCTGCGCGCCTCCTCGACAGAACAACTCGCCTCCCGCCTGGCCGAACTCCCCGGCTTCTTCCACCGCCCCGAATTCTGCCTCGACGCCGTCCTTGCAAGACCGCTAACCTCCCGCGCCTAAGTAGCACAGGCACTCTTGCCTGTGCTCCGACGATCTCCCACCGAATGATCCATCGCAAATCGCCGCCGGACCGACCCTCCCCCGTAGTTGCCGCCCCACGGCCCGAATGCTAGGATGCAGGGTCCGCATGACACCCGCCCCCACGTCCGTTAGTGCCTCTCCCCCGCTGCGCATTGGCATCCCCTGGCGCACAACCAAGGAGCAACACCAGGGCGAGCGCAAGAAGCTGAATTACTATTTCGAGGCCCTCAAAAGCGCCGGAGCAGAGCCGACAGACATCCGCTTGGACCAAACCCCAGCCCAGCTTAAAGCCCAATTGTCCGACCTCGATGGCTTCGTCCTGCCGGGCAGCCCCGCAGACGTTGAGCCAAGCCTCTATGCCGCCAGTAAGCATCACAAAACAAACGACGTAGACGAGAATCGCGACCGCACAGACATGGCCATTCTCGACCACGCTTTCGAAACTGGAAAGCCCGTCCTGGCGATCTGCTTCGGATGCCAGCTTTTAAACGTCTATCTTAAGGGAAGCCTGATCCAGGATCTCCGGAGCGAGAAGCCGGAGTCCATCGCCCATGGGGACACCGATCTGCCCCCTGGCTCGGTGAAAGGTGATATTGAGCATCCCGTCGACTTTTCGCCCGGCACTCTGCTCGCCCGGCTCAACGGCGCCACCGCTGGCAAGATCAACAGCAGCCACCACCAGGCGATCGACCGTCCTGGCGAAAATCTGCGGGTCACCGCGCGCGCCTCCGACGGCACCATCGAAGGCGTCGAGTGGACCGGTGGCCCGAACTGGGTTGTGGGCGTCCAGTGGCATCCCGAGCGCATGCCCAGCGATGCATTGTCGCAGCATCTGTTCGGCGAATTTGTGGCCGCGGTTCGGAGTGCCCGCGGTTCGGTTATGCAAAAGGCTTGAGGCTTCCGCTTTCCCGGCTTCGATCTTCAAGTTTCGCTGTTTACTCTCGTTGGGGGAATCATGATTTCATTGGCAGGCAAGGCGGCGGTCATCACTGGAGGTTCGCGCGGCATAGGAGCGGCAGCCGTCAAGTTGTTTGCGCAGGCGGGCGCGGATGTCATCTTCACTTACAACAAGGCGAAAGACGCCGCGCAAACGGTCGAACAAGAAGCCGGCAAGCACGGCACGCGCGTGGAGGGATTTAAGGCCGACGTCGGACGCCACGCCGACAACAAGAAACTGGTCGATCACGCCGTCGCGCGGCTTGGGCGTCTCGACATCGTCGTTGCCAACGCCGGTGTCTGGAACCAGGATGATCTGCCCATCGAAACGATGACCGAAAAGCAGTGGGACGACATGATTCGCATCAATCTCAAGAGCGTCTACTCGCTGATCCATTTTTCCGTTCCCCACATGATCAAGCAAAAGTCCGGCAAGATTATTCCCGTGACCTCCACCGCCGGGCAGCGCGGCGAATCATTTCACACGCACTATGGAGCGTCGAAAGGCGCCGTCATCAGCCTGGTGAAAGGTCTTTCGACCGAACTCGCGCGCCACAACATTCTGGTCAATTCCGTGGCGCCCGGATGGGTCGCGACCGACATGTCCAATCCCGTCTTAACCACGAAGAAAGGCCAAAAGATGGCCGCGCAAGCGATCCCTCTGGGCCGCCCCGCAACCGCCGAAGAAATCGCCGGCCCCATCCTTTTCCTGGCCTCCGATCTGGCCAACTTCCTCACCGGCGAAATCATCAATGTAAACGGAGGATCGGTCTTGTGCGGCTGAAGTTTGCGAACAAAATGTTTGCGAAGAAATCCAGGAAATTCGCATTCGCAGCGGCCCTCTTCGCTGTGCTCTGCGCAGGCTCGGCCTCCGCGCAAAATCCCGACACGCTGACACCCGAAGCCAGCACCGCCAAGGCCAATCAGATCCTGCAACAACTGATCGATGCCTACGGCGGGCCCACCTACATGGATATTCGCGACTCCGATTGCGAAGGCCGCCTCGCGCGTTTCGGCCACAACGGCGAGCTGACCGGTTACACCAATTTCAAGGATTACTGGCGCTATCCCGACGCCAACCGCACCGACTACTCGAAAAAGGGCGTCATCATCAATCTTTACGTCGGCGACAAAGGCTGGACCCTCGACAAAGGCGGCGTTTCGGAGCTTAGCGCGGCGTCCGTTGCCGATTTTCAGGAGCAAGCCAAAAAGGACGTCAATAATTTGCTGCGCGTCCGCTTGAAGGAACCCGGCATGACGGTGCGCTACGGCGGGCTCGACATCGTCGATCTCAAAACCGTCGACTGGGTGGATATCACCGACTCCGACCAGCGCAACTTCCGCCTGGCGGTGGACCGCTCCACGCACCTGCTCGCTCGCGCCGTCGTCAGCACCCAGGATGAAGCCATGAACGTCCGCAACGTCGAGACCAACATCTTCACCAATTTTCAGCTCATGGACGGAGTGCGCACTGCGATGCAGATCACCACGGACCGCAATGGCCGCCGTTCCAGCCAGGTGTTCTTCTCGATTTGCAAATACAACTCCGGCCTTCCAGCCGACCTGTTCAGCAAGGACTCCCTCAACAAGCGCTTCTCCGAAGTCGGCAGCAAGAAATCCAAAGACGAAAAGAAAAAGGAAAA
>Ga0187855_10001292_pt1 | contig 20142 bp, 11 predicted proteins | sample June2016WEW_8_10_2_FD_132969 | JGI IMG/M metagenome (GOLD analysis project Ga0187855, IMG submission 132969) | Peatland microbial communities from SPRUCE experiment site at the Marcell Experimental Forest, Minnesota, USA - June2016WEW_8_10 | ecosystem: Environmental > Terrestrial > Soil >...
GAGCCTGTCGGAGAGAAAATATCTTGTGGGCGACTCTTCGTTCGGCGCGGGCCCTGCGCAGAGAGTGTTCAGTTGCGTCGAACATGGAAGAGACATTTTGCGGGTGTCGAACTGGCCCTATCCGGCGGTAACTGGATTCCAGTTTGGCATAAGTGCGATTCGGTGGCGGAAGAGCTTCAGTAAGTTGTGAGTCGCACAGATCAGCTTCCACTCACACGCCACTTTCTTCAGACTTCGTAGTCGGAATCTGCGAATGTTGCGTGCCTCTTTGATTTGACCGAACACGGGTTCGACGGTCGCCTTTCGTTTCGCATAAAGAGCCTTGCCGGCGTCGCTGGCGAGCCGCTCTCGCATGTGCAGCGCCTCTTCGTTTTGCGGCGCGTTGGGGGGCAGCGGCGCACCGGGCGGTTGCGGCTGGGAGTCGGGAGAAACCAACACCTGAATGTCTCGCATCGCCGGATCGCGCAAACTGACGGTGTCCCAGTAGCCGGCATCGGCAGTGACTGTATCCGGGGCGCTGCCGGTTGCCTGGCGCACCGCCTGCACCATAGGGAGCAACTGTTGGCGATCCGTGGTTTGTTGGGTAAGTTCAGCCGCCACGATCACCTGCGCGTGCGAGTCCGTCGCGATCTGCGCATTGTAGGCTTGGACGAAGCACTTGTGCGCGTTGTCCTTCATGACGCGCGAATCCGGGTCCACGAAATTGTATTGCCGACTGGGTTCGGCCGCACGGCTTTTCGCGCGGCGTAACCGCCCTCTGGCTTTCTGCCGCTGCTGCGGATCTTCCGGCGGCTGCTTGGCCGCCTCCTCTTTGGTGGGGCGGCCGTGCTTGCGAGGTTGCCGATTCTGCTCGGCGGCTTCCAACTCCTGTTTCGCTTCGCGCTCCAGTTCGGCCTTGGCCTGCCGGAGACGTTCCAGTCGGCTCTGCGCGTCGGCCAGCTCGGCAGGCAGGGGGTCGGAGGGCTGTCCCTTCCCCCAGCGCTGATCTTCTTCTTCGTCGGTGTGTTGCGCCTCGGCCAGCAGCCGCGCCACTGTTTCCTTCCAGTATTGTTCCCGCTCCGTCAGCTTCCGATACGGCACCGAGCGACGGGTGCTGGCGTTGGCCATGATCTTGGTGCCATCAATGGCCACGTTGCCGAGCTTCACCAATCCCGCCTTCTGACAAAGCCGCAGGGCCTGCACGAAGAGGCCCGCGAGCGCCTCCAGATGCTGCTGCCGAAACGCCGCGACCGTATCGTGGTCGGGGTGCTGGTCGGCTGCCAGATACCGGAATGCCACGTCATCGTGCGTGGCGCGTTCGATGCGCCGGGAACTCGTCACCCCGACGCAATAGCCGTACAGCAACAAGCGCGTCAACAGTAACGGGTGATAGGCCGAAAGGCCGCGGCCATCCTGGCGCCCGTACTCCGCATAGATCGCCGACAGGTCCAGTTCGTTGGTGACATCGGCGATGAAGCGAGCCAGATGGTTTTCCGGCAGCCAGTCCTGCAAAGAAGGCGGAAGAAGAAACTGCTGATCGAGATCGCAAACCCGAAAGCGTTTGTCCACGCCCTTATAGTACGGATTTGCTTCTTGCTGTCAAGTACTTTGTGATGCTTCTATCTCCGACAGGCTCTCAGGCTGACCGGTTTTCGCGGCTTTCGACCTCTGTTAGAGACAACCTTCGTCTGGTTGAAATATTTCGATCCTCTCCAGCACGTCCGAATCGTTTTGCTTATGCCTCTCCACGCCCGAGAACTCAAAAGCTACGTAAACGTATTCCTCTTCGCAGTACCATGGGGCAGTTTCTTCTCCGATCTTGACGAGATCAGCATACTGACTCTCAGTCCTTTCACCAAAAGCGGTGTACATCCACGTGAAATCGGTGTTTCTTGAGCGCAGAGAGTCTTCCAATTCCCTGCGCGCTATACCTGGGTGGAACGCCTCTGAATATGTCCGGAGTGCAACTTTGTAGCCGATTTCCCGCTTTCTCCTCGCCGTGGTTTGAACGCTACGCCGAACAGCGAGCGCGGACAGCACGATGACCAAGACGGTCAATATCACTAGCCAGCGCTTCATTCGCTGAAATTGTAACGCCTCATGCACGCTCCTCGCAGCTACGCGATCTCGACTTGACAGCCCTTGTGACTACTTGGTCAACGGGCCAAAGCCCGATATGTGGCGTCAGCAGAAACTGGCGGTTCAGAGGAATTGGCGACTGGCAAGTTGACGGGAAAGGTGCGGCCCGCGGATGTGGCCTCGCCCGATTCGGCCGGGTTCCCGGCTGCCACGGCGCGCACGTGCCTCGCCCTGCCACGACGTCCGTCTGTCTCCCGTGCGGGCATCGTCGAAGCCGCGCGCGTTCAGCCTCGCAACAGCTTTTCCCAATCTCCGATCGCTCCCGCCCCGCCGGCGCCGCCGCTACCGCTTCATCTTGGCCACGTGCACGTCGAACGTCATGCCGGGCAGCAGGCTCGAGAGCACGAACACGGTGAAGTCCGCGCCGGTGAGTTCCGCGTTGCGGTACACCCCCGGCTCGCGCTCCACCACCTCCTTGTTCGCGTTGAGGTCGTCGAGGAACGCCTGCGCGGTTTGGACGCTCGGCGCCTCGCCGCCCGACCGGCGCCAGCGTCCGCCTGCGATCGCCTCCGCGGCGTACGACCGGATCAGCTTCGGCCAGTACTTCTCGAGCAGCGCCTGGCTCGCGAACGCATCGGCCCAGATCAGTTCGCCGTTCACGGCGACGACCGCCCCCACCGCATGTTGCGACCGCAGCTCATGCGCCAGCTTCTCATACGTGCGTTCAATCGGGAGCGCCATGGCGCCGACCTTCTCCGCGACGAGCGTGCTTTCGATCGTGCCCGCGAGAGACGACGTCGGAGGGGGCGCCGGTGCGGCGGCGGCTGAAGCCATTACCTCCACATTTGCGCGGGTGCGATTCACCTCGTCCCACACCTCCTGCTGGCTTTTCGCCGCCATCGCCCTCAGCCGCACGCTCGGCTGCGCCATCAGCCCGTTCATCGGCCGGAAGTACTCCGAATCGCCCGTCCACCGGTGCGGCTCCACGCAGAACACGCCCAGCGCGATCGGCTCGCCGTGCGGCGCCACAATCCGGTCTTTGCCGATCACGCGGTCCTGCTTGCCGCCCGTCACGATCTCTCCGGCCAGCAACAGCAGCGGCCGGTCCGAGTGGTTCTCCAGCACCAGTTGATTGACCTGCGCCTGCGGCTGCGGAACCGGCCGCGGCCACTCCTGCGGGCGCGGCCGCACCAGCCCGCGCGCCGATCCCTGCTCGGTGACCACCACTTCGCCGGAACGAATTCCCTCGTCCAGCGTCAAAAAGCCATGGGTGTCCCAGGTGCGCTCCGCAACCACCGGGAAGACGGTGAGGTTGTTCTCGGTGACCGGAGCGAGCACCTTATACGGCCCCGCTGGTTTCATCTCCCCGGCGCCAGCGCGCAGCACAATCATCGACGCCGCCAGGGCGCCCAACGCCAGCAGCGCCGCTTGGCACAGCCGCCGGCTCGGCAAGTTCTCGAATGGATGCCAGTTCATGACGTTTCCTCCTAGATATCGGTTGCGACGGACCGGACCGCTCGGCGGCCCTTGCCCGTTCATCCCCTGGAACGCCGCCGCACGCCGTTCTTGCAGGAAGTTTTTCTTTTTTTTCGAAACCCCGCGCGCCGGACCGCGAGCCTGGCTCGTTGCCCGCACCCCGCCGGGGATGTGGATTGAGGTGTGCGACATGGAGTGGGAACTCGGCGGCTGGCTTTGTATCGGGGCACCGGCTTGAGCCGTTCCACAACACATCGGTAGCCGAAGGCTTTTGCCGCTGGGGCTTTCCTGCGGGCGCGGGGGCTGAAGCCCAACCGTTTCTTGCGATCCTTCGGCTCGGCTGAAGCCGTGCCCTCTCTCGAAAATGGCCGCGCTGGTCGTTGGTTTTGCTTGACCTTGGCAGGTCGGGGACCTGCCCCACTTTCCTCATAACGCGACTGATACAAAGCCCCTGAAAGAAAGAAGCCTTGCGTACCTCTACGGCCAGGTCCGCCGGAATTCATTAGCAATGGAGTTTCGCATTCCTGTGTGGCACGCCCCGAGGATTGCGCCAGGCCGTGTCGCGTGGCAACATCGAGTAGGATTGGAAGAACCGTGGATCGCGCCGGCATTTCGCTGAACGAAGCTCCCGCTTCGCCGGGCACAGCGTTGACCGTCGAACCTGCCCTGCTGGCGCGCCTCTACGAACGCTCCGGCGCGGACCGCTTCGGTCTCTCTCCGCACGATCTGGCGGCGATCCTGGAGGATGTCTGCGCCCGTTGCCTGCGCGCATCCACGCCCGCGGACGTTCGCGCTCTGCTGGAATCGCTGCGCATCGAAGAACTCGTGCTGGCGCGCGCCTGCGCCGCGGGCCACGACGCCGCTTGGGAGCTTTTCTTGACGCGCTATCGCGCCAAGCTGTACGACGCGGGCGTGGCTATCGCCCGCGACGAATCCATCGGCCACGAGCTCGCCGGCTCGCTCTACGCCGATCTCTACGGCACCCGCGTCGACGCCAGCGGCCGGCGCGTCTCGAAGCTCCTCTCGTATTCCGCGCGCGGCTCGCTCGAGGGTTGGTTGCGCACGCTCCTCGCGCAGGAATACGTCAACCGCTATCGCGCCGGCCGCCGCGCCGTCAGCCTCGATGCGCTGGAGCAGGCCGGCCAGCAGTTCGCCTCGACCGCCGCAGCCGATCCCGCTGTCGCGCCGGAAGCCGGGCCGGTGCGCGAGGCGCTCGAAGCCGCCGCCGGCGAAACCCTCCGCGAGTTGCGCGCCGAGGACCGCCTGATCCTGGCGTCCTATTACTTGGATGGCGCCACGCTCGCCCGCATCGGCCGCATGCTCGGCGTCCATGAATCCACCATCAGCCGCCGCCTCGACCGCGCCGTCGCCGACTTGCGCAAGCGCCTCCTGCAGCGGCTCCGGGAAAAAGGGTTGAGCGCGCGCCAGGCCGAGGAAGCTCTCGAAGCCGACGTCCGCGACCTACAGGTGGATGTTCGAATAGCCCTGCAAGAAAGGAGTGGATGATGCGTTCTTTGTATGCGGTGCTGGCCACGCGCCTGGTTGGTGTGGGTCTTGCCGCCACTGACCTCCCGTCGTCTACTGTGAAAAGGAGAGGAGATCCCGATTCGAGGTGAGCGCACAACGGATGCCTAAGCTGCCCAATTCGTTGCTCTCCCGCCTGCGCGCGCAGACGCCGGCTACGCTGGACGCTGCGTCCGCGCCACACCCGGACGCCGACACGCTCGCCGCCTTCGCCGAGCGCGCCCTCCCCGCGCCCGAGCGCGCCTCCGTGACGCTGCATCTCGCCGCCTGTGCCGATTGCCGCGCCACGCTGGAGCTGGCCTTCGGCGTCGAGGCGCTCCCGGTTCCAGACGAGCGTCCGGCCGCGGCAGGCCCGTGGCTTAGTGCCCATCTCTGGCGCTTCTTGCTTCCCGCGCTCGCAGCCTCGCTCGCCCTCGTCCTTTTCCTGCCCTCCTTGCACCGGAGCGAGCCGGTTCGCATCGCAGCCGTGAGGGCGCTTCCACATCCGGAGCTGCTGCCGGGCCCCGCCACCGCCGTCCCCACTCCCGCGGCGCCCGCCGCCGCCGTTCCCGAGCCCGCGCGCGCTCGCGCAGCTTCCGCACCGGTAGCGGTCGCCGCCAACCCCCAGCCCCTTCCCAGCCCGGCCTCCTTTGGCGCGCTCACCCAGCAACCGGGCCTCATGGCTTCGGGGCGGATGACGTCGCGGATGCTGGCCGCCGCGCCACCTCCGCCCCCACCCAGCCTCGTCGACTCCCTCCCCCAGTCGGTTGAAGCTGTCGAGACGGCCAAATCGAGCGTGCCGGTCCAGCAGGCTTCCACGCCATCTCAGCAAGGCGCGCACGCACCCGCGCCAGGCGGCCAACCCGATCTGGCGCCAGTGAATGCCGAGGTCGTGGCGGGCAAGTCCCAGGTTTCGCCCAACGCCGCCTACCTCGCACACTCTGCCGACGCCGCGCAGGACCTGATCGTGCCGCAGGTCACCTTGCTCCAGTCGCAGTCGTCGGCAGCCTCTACCGCCGAGGTCACGCAGAAATTTTCGCCGTTGCGCGCACAAGGCTTGAACGCCGCTCTTCCTCAGCCGGCCGCACGCTGGGAGATCTGCCGCCTGTTCGACGATCGACAACGCGTCCAGGGCCACCTTTGCCAAGTGTCCGCAGACGGCACTCGGCGCGCGGTCACCATCGATCCCTCCGCGGAACTCCTCGCCGTCGCCTCGCGCGGAGCCGAGGTCTGGGCCGGCGGCGCCGCCGGCGCCCTCTACTCCTCCACCGACAACGGCCTCCACTGGCGCCGCTCCATTGTCTCGGCCACGGGCACCGGCCAGAACCGGCCACTGGCTTTTACCGAATCGATCGTCGCCATTGACCTGAACATTCCCGGACAAGTCCGGATCGCCACCTCCACCGGTGAGACCTGGATCCTCCAGGGCGGGCTCTGGCGCCGCGATCTCCGCTAACGGCCGCCGCTATAAAGGATACTCATCATGCCTACGCGACGCTTCTTCCTGCAATCGGCTGCCGCGGCGTTTGCCGGCGGTGCAAAGGGCGCGCCCCAGTGGCCCAGCCGCCGGCCGCCGTTGCCTGAGCGTAACTTCACCAGCGAGGCGGTGGAGGCAAGAATCCGGCAAGTGCAGAATGACATTGCCGATCCCGAGCTCGCCTGGTTATTCGGGAACTGTTTCCCCAACACGCTCGATACGACCGTACGCACGGGCCAGTTGGACGGCAAACCCGACACCTTCGTCATCACCGGCGACATCGACGCAATGTGGCTGCGGGACTCCGCCGCCCAGGTCTGGCCCTACCTGCAGTACGTCCGCGAGGACCGCCCGCTCCGGGCGCTGCTGGCCGGCGTGGTCAACCGGCAAACCCGGTGCGTCCTCATCGATCCTTATGCGAACGCCTTCAATTATGGCCCGACCGGCAGCGAGTTTGACAAAGACCTGACCCAGATGAAGCCCGAGTTGCACGAACGCAAGTGGGAAATCGATTCGCTCTGCTACACCGTGCGCCTGGCGCACGGATATTGGAAAGCGACGGGCGACGGCTCCTGTTTCGACACCGACTGGCGGCGCGCCGCCGCGCTCATCGTGCGGACCTTTCGCGAGCAACAGCGCCTCCACGGCCCCGGCCCGTATTCGTTCCAGCGCGTAGCCGCCAATCCTAACGATTCGCTGGCGCAGGGTGGATTCGGCAATCCCACGCGCCCTTGCGGCCTGATCCACTCCGGCTTCCGGCCCTCCGACGATGCCTGCGTTTTCCCCTTCCTGGTTCCCTCTAATTTGTTCGCCGCCACGTCCCTCGAACAACTCGCCGCGATCTTTGAAGCAGAACTGCCGGACAAAGGGTTTGCCCGGGAGTGCCGGGAGTTTGCGGCCGAGGTGCGCGCGGCTCTCAATCAGCATGCCAGGGCCAATCGTCCGCGCTACGGCGAGACCTGGGCGTACGAGGTGGACGGCTTCGGCAATCAATTGTTCATCGACGATGCCAATGTGCCCAGCCTGCTGTCGCTGCCTTACCTGGGCTGCTGCGCGGCCGACGATCCTGTGTACCAGAACACCCGCGCCTGGGTGCTCGGTGACGACAATCCGTATTATTATCGCGGAGCCGCGGCCGAGGGATTGGGAGGCCCCCACTCCGGACTGGGCATGATCTGGCCGCTGGGTATCATCACCCGCGCCCTGACCAGCAACAGCGAAGCAGAGATTGCCGCATGCCTGAAGATGCTGCGGAACACGCACGCGGGCAAAGGGTTCATGCATGAGTCCTTTTTCAAGGACGACGCCAGCCGCTTCACGCGTTCCTGGTTTGCCTGGGCCAATACGCTGTTCGGCGAATTGATCCTGAAGGTGCAGGAACGGCACCCTGGATTGCTATCCCGAGTCTGAGTGAGTCCCCTGTCGCAGTGGTGCTGTTGAGAAACCGCTCCCTGACGGTCGCGACTCCGATCAGAGCCGCGACCGAAGGGAGCGGTCGCGCCGCATAGAGCGTGACATCACGCGGTCGAAGACCTAATTGCCCGCAAGCGTCCGCGCGAATACTTCGCTGTCCACGTTTCCGCCGGACAGTATCACTGCCACGCGCCGGCCCTGCATATGCTCGCGCTCCTGGAGCAGCGCCGCAAGCGCCGCCGCGCCCGCGCCCTCGGCGACATTGTGGGTGTCGGAGAACAGGTGCCGCATGGAACTCCGGATCTCATCCTCCTCCACTGTGACGATGCGGTTGACACCGCCGAGAATGATCTCGATTGCCGCCGGGTCCGGCACACGGCAAGCCATGCCATCGGCAATGGTCTGCCCGACCTCGGCAGCGATCGGGCGGCCGGCGGCGAACGACTGGGCATAAGCGCTGGCCCGAGCGGCCACCACGCCGACGACTTCGGTTCGCAATCCCAGCGCATTGCGCGCGGCTACGACGCCGCAAATCCCGGAACCCATACCAATCGGGACGTACACGGCATCCAGGTCCCCCACGGCGCCGAACAGTTCGAGCGCGTAGCTCGCCACGCCGGCAATCAGCGTGCTGTCGAAGGAGCGGACCAGGTGCAGTTGTTCAGCCTCCGCTAGTTTCGCCGAATGCTCGTAGGCCTCCTGGAAGTCCTGACCGTATTCGATCAGTTCCGCGCCCAGCGCGCGCATTGCGGCGTTCTTCTCGGGACTGTTGCCGTATGGAACTACGATGAGGGAGCGCAATCCCGTGCGGCTGGCCGCGAACGCAACACTCTGCCCGTGGTTTCCACGAGTCGCCGCGATGACGCCAGTCACGTTGGGTTGGCGCCGGCGGAGCGAATCCATGTAGACCAGGCCGCCGCGCACCTTGAACGCTCCCACGGGAGAATGATTCTCGTGCTTCACCCAGGTCTCGGCTCCGACGCGGGCACAGAGTAGGGGCCACCGGATCTGAGGGGTCGGCGGCATGGCGCGGTGGACAAGTTCCGCCGCGGCCTGGATCGAAGCGAGGGAAGGCAGGGTCATGAGGGGGCTTCTGACGATTGTAAACAATTCAACACCCTGCGGGGCGAGACTCATGTACTCGATTCGACGGACAGCGTCCGTTATTGTTACCACGGAAGTCACCAAACCGTGACCGGTTTTTAATCACGCGTAGACATCGGCTTGCGAGAATCTCCGGAGAGGTTAATCCATGCGCCAGGTGTTTTCGATTGCAGTCTTGTTGTGTCTCTTGAGCGCCACGCTGCTGTTCGCTCAGTTTGAAACGGCCGAAGTGCTGGGCACGGTGCGCGATCCCAGCGGGGCCGTGATTGCGCGCGCAGCGCTTACGCTGACCAACCAGGCAACAGGTGTGCAGTTCAAAGTCGTCACTGCCGAGAACGGCGATTTCGATTTTTTCAATGTGCAGGCGGGCCGTTACTCGCTCGCCGTCGAGCACACCGGGTTCAACAAGATCACGATCGACGCTCTTACCGTCGACGTAGGCGCCCGGCAGCGCGTGGACGTCTCGATGAAGGTGGGCGCCGTCACGGAATCCGTCGAAGTTTCGAGCACCGCGGCCGCCCTGGAGACCGACTCGAGCGACCGGGGCCACGTGGTCAGCACCGCGGCGGTTACCGAACTCCCCCTCAACGGCCGCAATTATGCGGACCTTGCGCTGTTAGACGCCAACGCCGTCAAATCGCCCATTGCGGATTCCTTCTCAGCCACCGGCACACCGCGAGAGGGCGCGTTCAACGTAAACGGGATGCGCAGCACCTACAATAACTTTCTGCTGGACGGCCTGGATAACAACGCGTACGGGACCAGCAACCAGGGTTACTCGGCTCAATTGGTGCAGCTTTCCCCGGATGCGCTGGCCGAGTTCAAGATCATCACCGGCAACTACGGCGCGGAGTACGGGCGCGTGGGCGGCGCGGTGGTGAACGCGGTGATGAAATCGGGCACCAACACGCTTCACGGCACCGCGTACGAGTTTCTTCGCAACACGGATCTGAACGCCGCCGGCTTCACTTTCAGCCCGGCCGTATTCGAGAAGCCTACACTGCAGCGCAACCAGTTCGGCTTCACGGTGGGCGGCCCGATCGTCAAGAACAAGCTGTTCTACTTCGCGGATTATGAAGGGTTCCGGCAGTTGCAGCGCTATCTGAACTTCGATTCGATTCCCGACATGAACGATCGCAGCGGGATTCTGCCGGTCGCGGTGTACGATCCGTTGAACAAGACCGTCTATCCGGCTAACCAGGCGATTCCCATTTCGCAACTGAATCCGTTCGCCGCCACGGTCCTGAGCCAGTTGCCGGCGCCCAATGGCCCGGGCCGCTCCAACGACGACGAGGCGCTGCTGCTGATCCGCGATTACGGCGACAAGTTCGACGCCAAAATCGACGGCCAGATCAACGACCGCATGTCGGCGTTCATCCGCTTCAGCCAGCGCAAGGACCTGCAATATTACGCGCCCGACCTCACCGGACCGTCCGGCGGGGATGGCAACGGATACATTCACGTGGTCGATCAGAACGCCTCTGCCGGCTACACCTGGACCATTACGCCAACCTCTCTGTTCGAGGCTCGCTTGGGCTTCTCGCATCTGCTGGGCGGCAAAACACCGCCATACGTGGGTGGCCCGAGCATGAACGCTCTGTACGGCGGCTTCGAAGGCCTGCCGACGACATCCAATTTGACCGGCGGACTCGACACCCAGACCATCACCGGACTCACCGCCATGGGCCGCCAAACCAGCAATCCGCAGTTCCAAAACCCCACCTCCTGGGATCCGGAACTGAATTACTCGAAGACCTGGGGCCGGCATTCCATCAAAGTGGGTTACCAGTACTTGTCGGTGCACACCGAGATCCTGGATACCAACCCGCTGTACGGCCAGGATACATACAGCGGGGCGTTCAGCAAACCCACCTGCGCCGAACTGGGCGAGGCTTCCGGTTGCACGATCACGAGCGACTCGACCAGCTACAGCCTGGCGGATTTCATGTTCGGGCTTCCCAACCAGATTAACCTCGGAAGTTATGCGGTCATCAATCTGCGGCAGTACGTGCACTCCCTGTATTTTCAGGACGACTACAGGGTAAACGCGAAGCTGACGCTGAACGTCGGGTTGCGCTGGGAGTTCGCCTCGCCGCTTTATGAGCGTGACAACCATTACTCGAATTTCGACCCCACCACCGACACCATGATCCAAGCCACCAGCGGCAGCTTGTACGACCGCTCCCTGGTGCATCCCGATTACAAAGACTACGGCCCGCGCGTCGGCTTGGCATACAGCCTTAACCCCCAGACGGTGTTTCGCAGCGGATACGGGATCAGCTACACGTTCTTCAACCGGGTTGGAAGCGCCGAGGAGGGAATCAACGCTCCGCAGGCCCTTTTCGGTGTCCTCAGCCAGTCGAATCCCACGTCGCCGACCTTCCTCACCACCCAGAACAGTTTCACCACCAACATCGCCAGTCCGGCGGCCTTCAATCCGGCGAATTCCAACGTGGTCTATACTCCGCCGGACAGCAGATGGCCGTACGTACAGAATTGGTTCGTCTCGATCCAGCGGCAACTTCCCAAGGACACGGTATTCACACTAACCTACAACGGAAACCATAGCCTCCGGTTGCCCATCATCGGCGATTACAATGAGGCGGCTCCGTATAACTCGAGCGCTCCGTTAACATACACTGCCCGCGTGCCGATACCGACTTTCGGGCCGATCACCTGGCTCGACCCGGCTGGCGACAACCATTACAACGGTCTGTCGGCTAACGTGGAGCACCGTTTCAGGAGGGACTTGTACTGGCAAAACTCGTTCACCTGGGGCAGCGCGATAGGGGATTCCGAGCAGGCGCTGGAGTATTACGCGGGTTACTTCCAGGCCAATCCGCAGAACATCCACGACTTGGCCGCGGAAGTGGGGCCCTCCAGCTTCGACGAGAAACTGAACAACGTATCGACGCTGATCTACCAGCTTCCTTTTGGCAAGAGCCGCAGATACATGTCCAACGCGAGTTCCGCGGCGGATGCGATTCTGGGTGGATGGGAAATCACCACCATCAACACCGCGCACACGGGCACGCCGATCGATGCGGTTTACAGCGCGTCCGGGAACAACATTGTCAGCTCCCTTTCCAACGATTATCGCGGCCAGCCGTTCCTGCGCCCCAATGTGACGGGCGCCGCCGTCAGCCAGCCCCGGTCCGAGATGCTCAACAGCTATTTCGCCGGCTACACATTCAGCACTCCGTCGGCCAGCGATCCATTTGGCGATGTCGGGCGCAATGCGTTCCGGGCCCCGAATTTCGATCAGTGGGACTGCTCGATTGACAAGAACTTCCAAATTCGCGAAAAGGCCCGGCTGCAATTTCGCGCGGAGTTCTTCAACTTTCTGAACCACACGAATTTCGGCATACCGGACACGAAAACCACCGACGCGGCTTTCGGCACCATCCGAACCACCTTCCCGTCGCGGCAGGGCCAGTTCGCGCTGAAGCTAATGTTCTAAGCGGCGCATGGCAAAGCGTCGTGTACGCTTGGTACGCCGTGGGGCAGGCGGGTTGGCAGGCGGAAGCGCCTGCCCCACTCGACACAGCCGTGCGTGGCCGGCCGGCAGTGGTTCGCTATCGAAGACGGCGGGTATCGTGCGCTCCAGTTCCGGCTCATACTCTTCCCCGCAACTGGTCGATCTTGCGGCGATCGCGTTTCGAAGGTTTCCCTTCCCGCAGAGCTTCGAAGTGCGGCATCGCTTTGCGTTCTTCCGCCAGTTTCAGCCGTAACTGCCGGCTTGCGTCTGTTTCCCGATAGAGCGTCTGTGCCACCGCTGCCGGGCCACGCACGCCGCTCGGAATCAGGACCTCCAGGTGAAAATCGCCCGTCTCGTTCTTGACTCGCAGCCAGTCGCCGGCTCGGACCTCGCGCGCCGGCTTGGCGGGCTGTCCGTTGGACTCGATCCTGCCAAGTTCGCATGCCCGCTCGGCGAGCGAGCGCGTCTTGAAGAAGCGGGCGGCCCAGAGCCATTTGTCCATTCTGACGCGGGTCATCGTCCCATTCTCGTACCAGGACGGGATCGCCGGCGACCATAGCAGGCCCTGGGCGGCGCGCTCCACTCTCTTGCGATATGGTTCCCCGCAAAAAACCTGCCAGCGGAGCCTAGAACGGCTAGAACGGTGAATCGGTTCTGCCGATATTACCTGATAGAGTGAGATATCGAGCCGCAGGCGCGTTGCTCTGTTTGGCCGTGCTATCGGCTGGCGGATACGCACAGCGGTACGGTTTCAAGCACTACGACCGGAATTCGGGACTGCTCGACGAGGGCGTTCACGCCCTGCTCCAGGACCGCACGGGGTTTCTCTGGATCGGGACGGAGAATGGCCTGTATCGCTATGACGGGCAACGCTTTCGCGGCTTCAGCGTGGCCGACGGTCTGCCCGCTGCCGAAGTGCACGCCATTCACCAGAGCGAAGACGGGACGCTTTGGGCGGCCACGCCGCGGGGTCTGGCACGGCTGCGCGGTGAGCGGTTCGAAACGGTGGATATCTCGCCCGGAACCGGGGCCAACGCGGTTGGTTCCGATTCTTTCGGGCGCCTGTATGTAGCCTTATCGAAAGGCCTTCTGGTTCTTTCTCTACCGGTAGGCGGAGCCGGGAAGCCCATCTCGATCCTCTATCGGGTTCCGGAATTAAAGACCCAGACAGTGCGCAGCATCGCGGTATCGGCGACGGGCTCGGTCTGGTACACGTGTGGCACCGGCCTCTGCCGGCTGGAGAATGGCCGGGCCGTTCTTGCTGACGGACAGGGCGTTCCGGAAGACATGTGGTACTCGGTGCTCTTTGACCACGAGGAGAATCTGTGGGCACGCAGCCGCGAAAAACTGATCGAGCTACCCAAAGGGGAAAGCCGGTTCCTTCGCCGGGATGCGGGACTGCCCCCGGCGTACTCGGGCAAGCTTCAGGTCGGCCAGGATGGTCAATTGTGGGTCCCCACCAGCCGGGGGCTGGCACGCCGCATAGCGGATGGTTGGGAAATCATCGGAAAGTCGCGCGGACTGCCCGTCAGTTCGGTTACCTGCGCTCTCGAGGACCGCGAGGGCTCGATGTGGATCGGAATGTGGGGCGGCGGCCTGGCGCGGTGGCTGGGCTATCCTAACTGGGATCAGTGGACGGAAACGGAAGGGCTTTCGTCCGAATCGGTCTGGGGCATTCAGCGCGACTCCGCAGGCGTCCTGTGGACGGTTACCGATGCCGGAGTCAGCCACTTCGACGAAAGCGCCGGACGGTGGCGTGACCTGCGAATACCCGGTCTGCCCGCCGGCGTGACGGCCGGTCTGGCGTGGGCGCCGGACGGATCGATGTGGCTGGCACAGGCCAGCGGGCCTGTTCACGTCGACTTGCGCCGGGGCGTGGCCACGGCGTACGGGCGGGAATCCGGGATGGACAATCCCTGGGTCAGCACGATTGCCGTGGATCCCCAGAACCGCGTTTGGGCGGGCACAACCAACGGGTTGTATCTTGCGGCGAGGCGGGGCGGCGGTTCGCTTCGCTTCGAACGCCAGAGGCTGCCCGCGGAAGGCAAGACCGAATATGTCGAGACGTCGTTGGTCGACCGGACGGGCCGGCTCTGGGTTGGGGGCTGGGGCGGCCTGCTGCGGTTGGAGGCAGGCCGGTGGACGCGGTTCACGGCGGCCGACGGGCTTCTCAATGACCGGGTCAGCAAACTGGCCGAGGCGCCGGACGGTTCTTTGTGGATTTCCTACGCCGAGCCAGTCGGCGTGTCGCAGCTTGTGTTCGATGGCCAGCGCCCGCGCTGGCGCCACTTCTCGAGCAAAGACGGGCTGCGGTCGGGGAAGGTCTTCTTTATCGGATGCGACCGCCGCGGCTGGACCTGGTTCGGTAGCGATCAGGGTGTGGATCTTCTGGACGGCCGCCTCTGGCGGCACTTCGATCGCACCGACGGGCTGATCTGGGACGACACCAATGCCAACGCCTTTTGGGCCGACCCCGATGGCAGCGTTTGGATCGGCACCAACCGGGGCATCTCCCATCTGCGAATTCCCTTGAGCGGACTGCCGTCGCGGCCCACCGCCGCCCCAGTGCTGCTCACTTCCGCCGCTCTGGGCGGGTCGAACGTCGGATTAGGCCTTGGCATTTCGGTGCCATGGTCACGGCGGTCGCTCAACGTTGGGTTTGCGGCCTTGACGTTCGTCAACGAGGATACCGTGCGCTTCCGTTATCGAATCGCCGGGCTGGAGGAGCGTTGGACCGAAACCCAATCGCGCGAAGCGCATTTTTCCAGCCTGCCCGCCGGAAGTTACACCTTCGAGGTGCAGTCGAATGCCGGACAAGGCGCCTGGCTGGAAGCCCCCGCGCGCCTCGCCTTCACGATCCATCCCGCGTGGTGGCGCAGTTGGTGGTGCGAACTGGCGGCCCTGGCCCTCGCCGCACTGCTGGCACGCCTGGTCTGGCTCTGGCGGGTGCGTATCATGCTCAGCCGGCAAAGAGAGCTGGAGGACGCGGTGGCGGATCGCACCCGCAGTCTGAACCTCGAAAAGGCCCGCGCCGAAATCGAGCGCGACACGGTGGCCCAGCAGAAAGTCGAAATTGAACACCTGCTTCGCGAGGGCCGCCAGGTTGCACGCCTCAAGGATCAGTTTCTCGCCAACATCAGCCATGAGATCCGTACGCCCATGAACGGCATCATCGGCATGACAGAACTGGCTCTGGACACCACTCTCACCGCCGAGCAGAGGGAGTACCTGCTGACGGTGCGTAGTTCATCGGCTTCGCTGCTCGGCATCCTGAACGAGGTCCTCGACCTCTCGAAGGGCAAAGACAGCGAAGCCGAATCGGAGACGGCTGTCTTCGATCTGCCGGAACTGTTGAGGACGGCCTTGCGGAACATCGAGTTCGAGGCCCACCGTAAGAATCTGAAAGTGCAGTCTCACGTCGGTCCGGGTGTCCCTAGTCACCTGGTTGGAGATCCGATCCACCTGCGGCGGGTATTGGTCAACATGCTCGGTAACGCGGTGAAGTTTACCGAGCAGGGCCGCGTTTCCTTGAGCGTGGAACTGCAAGACGCGGGCGAAGACCCACTGCTCCATTTCGCGGTCGCCGACACCGGCATCGGCATCGCCGCGGAGAACCAAGCCCTGATCTTCGAGCCCTTTTCTCAAGTCGATGGGTCGCACACCCGCCGCTATGGCGGAACCGGTCTCGGCCTCACCATCTGTGCCCAGTTCGTGGCCCTGATGCAGGGTCGCATCTGGGTGGACAGCGCACCGGGAAAAGGAAGCTGCTTTCATTTCACCGCGCGGTTCCAGAGCGCAGCGCGGCACGCTGAGCCCGAGGGCCGGGGAAAAGAGTCCGTTGCGAAGGAACTGGCCACCTTGGCAACCGCCGGCGGACGCGAGCCGGGCTTCGCTGTTCCACCCTCGGCCGATCCAGCCGTCGAGAGCCCTGCGCCGCCCTCCCCTACGGTCGCTATCCTGCTTGCCGAAGACAACCCGGTGAACCAGATGCTGGCCGTACGGCTGCTGAACAAGCGCGGGTACATCGTGGTAACCGCAGACAATGGAGTCGAAGCGGTGGCCGCTTTTGAGCGGCAGAGCTTCGACGTCGTGCTGATGGACATACAGATGCCCGAGATGGACGGACTGGAGGCCACCGCCAAAATCCGCGCACGGGAACGGCTCTCCGGCCGGCGCATTCCCATCGTCGCCTTCACCGCACACGCTCTGCCGGGAGACCGCGAGCGCTGCCTGGAAGCCGGCATGGATGACTACGTCACCAAGCCAATTCAGCCTGCGATCTTGTTCGCCGCCATCGAACGCCAGCACGCCCGCATGTGCCAGCCGCCATCCAGTGCCGGCATGAAAACCGCCGGCTAGTCGATATTCACGGCCCAGCGAGACACGCGACTCTCTCCGGAGAAAAGCGCCGATTCCATCGGGCCCGCGGGCACACCCGTGCCACTCAAGTGGAAGCGACCCGGACCGGGCCGGTCATCGGCTTCCAGGAAACAGTGCCCGATAACAGCGAACAACGCCTGCTCCCAGCCACTCTTCCACGACCCGCGACGTCGTGGCAGAAAACCGAGATTGTTGCGTAACCTTTTCGCGGGGCGACAGTAAATAAGCCAGGGAGTGAAGCAGCTCTTCTTTCATGCACTAGGGGCGGCTTCCCGGCCACAACGAATCTGCGGGCTGGCCGCCAAATCGACCGGCGTGGACGCGAAGGGAACATCGAAGGCGCCGACCTCGTAGAACCAGAGACACTCGAATGCAGAATCTGCTGGCGAGCTTACGATACATCCTGCGGCAGTTCCGGCTGTCGCTGGTGTTTACCTCCTCCGCCGTACTGACGCTGGGTTTGGGCATTGGCGGAACCACCGCGATCGGCACCTTGATCCATGCGGTCATGCTGCGTTCCCTGCCAGTTTCCGATCCCGCGCTGCTGTATCGTATCGGCGACGGCGACAATTGCTGCGTGGAGGGCGGACCGCAAGACCGCTGGGGGATGTTCACGTACCCGTTCTATCAGCGCCTGAAGGCAGAGACGCCGGAATTCGAACAGGTAGCCGCCTTCCAGGCGGGTGGGGCCCGCTTGAGTGTGCGGCGGGAAGGCACGACGAACGCAGCCAGGCCGTTGCGGTCCGAGTATGTGACGGGCAACTATTTCGATACGCTTGGCGTGAGGGCATTTGGCGGGCGCGTGCTGACGCCCGCCGACGACCAGCCCTCCGCCGCTCCGGTGGTGGTGATCAGCCATCACTGTTGGCAGGCGGACTACGGAGCCGACCCGGCGCTGGTGGGTTCGACGCTCGCGATCGACGGACATCCCTTCACGGTGGCCGGCGTGACGCCACCGGGATTCTTCGGCGACACTCTGCGCGGCGACCCGCCCGATATCTGGGTCCCGGTTCACCAGGAGCCCATGCTTGCCGGAGACAGCACGCTGCTCGATCAGTCGATCGCCGCATGGCTGCGCGTCATCGGCCGGTTGCATCCGGGTGCTTCCACGTCGGGCATGGGGCCGCGCCTGACTGGAATCCTGCGGCGGTGGCTACGGTACGATTCCGGCTATCCGTCCGATTGGATGCCGGACCTGATCCGGATGCTTCCCAAGCAGGTGATTGACGTGGTGCCGGCGGGGGCCGGAGTCGCGGAGATGAAGGAGGAGTACGGCCGCAGCCTGCGGATTCTGATGGCGGTTTGCGCGATGGTGCTGCTGATTGCTTGCAGCAATGTCGCCAACCTGCTGCTGGTGCGCGCGGTGGCGCGCCGCAAGCAAACGGCCCTGCGTATCGCGGTTGGGGCCAGCCGGCGCCAAATCGTCTTGCAGGCTCTGCTGGAAAGCACGCTGTTGGCGGTTGCCGGCGGCATTGGGGGCCTTGCCGTTGCGGCGGCGGCAGCGCGACTGCTGTTGGCGCTGGCGTTCCGCGGCGCGCACTTCCTCCCGATCAGCATCCTGCCGTCGCCGCTTGTGCTGGCGGCGGCGTTCGCGGTGTCCCTTCTTACCGGGATACTGTTCGGCGCCGCACCGGCCTGGTTCGCCGCCCGAATCGACCCGGTGGAGGCTCTGCGGGGCGCGGGCCGCGGCATTGCCGATCATTCCGGCTTCACCCGCAAGGCACTGCTCGTTGTGCAGGCCGCCTTGTCCGTCGTGCTGGTAGCGGGCGCCACCATGCTGGCGCGAAGTCTCGACCGGCTCGAGCACCAGGACTTCGGCTATCGGACGGACGGACGCGTGGTGGTCTCGCTCAACAGACCGCCAGCTACTTACACGGAGCCGCAATTGCAGGCTCTCTACCAGCGGCTGGAAGAATCTCTGAACCGGCTGCCTGGCGTGAGAGGTTCGGGTCTGGCTCTCTACAACCCGCTGACGAACAACTGGGGCGAACTCATCCTCGTGTCGGGCCATCCGGCACCGAAGATGAGCGATGAGGCAGGGGCCTCCTGGGACCGGGTGAGCGCCGACTATCTTCGGAATTTCGGTATGGGCGCGCTGCGGGGGCGCGACTTCACGAGGGCCGATAACGAGACGGCGGCGCCGGTCGCGATCGTCAACCAGGCTTTCGTGAAGCGTTTCTTTAAGGCCGGCGAAGATCCGCTCGGACAGCACTTCGGCCTCGATCTTCCCCAGAACGCCGGCACCTTCCGGATTGTCGGGATCGTGCGGGACGCGAAGTTCGCCGGGTGGGGTCTCACCAGGCCGGCGATGCCGATGTTCTATGTGCCTCTGGCGCAGAACGTCGATTACAAAGACAACATCATGAAGAGAGTCGAACTGGCGTCGCATTTCATCGGGGGAATCGCGCTGGTGAGCGGTGTGCCGCCTGGCGCGCTCGAACCGGAGCTGACCCGCGCCCTGGCGGGAATCGACCCGAGCCTGACGATCATCAGCGTGAGGACCATGGAGCAGCAGGTCGCTCTCACCTTCGATCAGGAACGCGCCGTTGCCGCTCTCGCCGGACTTTTCGGAGCGGTGGCTCTGCTGCTGGCCGCGGTCGGGCTTTACGGCATGACCGCCTACACGGTGGCGCAGCGGACGAATGAGATTGGCATTCGCATGGCGCTGGGCGCCAACCGCGCCGAGGTCGTGCGGCACGTGCTCCACGGGGCGTTGGTGCGCGTGGCCATCGGGCTCGGACTGGGCATCCCGCTCGCCGTGCTCGCCGGACGCCTGATCTCAAGTCAATTATATGGTGTTTCGTTTTGGGACCCGCTGGCGCTGACGGTGGCGGCCAGCGCCCTCGCGATCTGCGCCCTGGTCGCGGCGCTAGTTCCGGCCAGCGCCGCCGCATCCATTTCCCCGATGACGGCACTCAGAACCGAGTAACGCCCCGATCCGCAGCATGGACGAGTTTAGATCGCGGGCGGATACCGGGATGCGTAGCTGACCCGATTCGCCCGGGTGGCCTCTCGCAAATCCCCGATATCCCGCTCGAGTGCTCATCCAGTTCCCTCCCGCCTTCGTATCTGATTTAGGTGGCTCAAGGTGTCGTCTGCGGCTATAATCCCTAGAGCGACGCAAATACCTGGTGACTCGATGTTTCCGCTGATCCTCGCAGTAGTGGCGAAGGGCGACGGGGAGCTTATGGTCCGCCTGCAACGGCGCGATCCACAGGCCCTGGCAGAGCTTTACGACCGCTACGGCCAAGTA
>Ga0187855_10001295_pt1 | contig 20098 bp, 19 predicted proteins | sample June2016WEW_8_10_2_FD_132969 | JGI IMG/M metagenome (GOLD analysis project Ga0187855, IMG submission 132969) | Peatland microbial communities from SPRUCE experiment site at the Marcell Experimental Forest, Minnesota, USA - June2016WEW_8_10 | ecosystem: Environmental > Terrestrial > Soil >...
CGAAAGGCTTCGAGCATCGTGACGCCGACCGGGATCGCCCCCGCCGTCGTCAGCGTCCGCCATAGCCGCGTTACTCCCGCAACCGGGGTCCAAATCTCATAGTGCTCCGCCACCGCGCCATAGCCTCGCCGAATCCCGAGATCGAGGCCGTTCCACTCGATGCGGGTCAGCGTCATTGGCTCCGGGAGTGTCGGCAGACCCATGCGTTCGAGCACCTCGCCGGCCTGCGGGCCTGTCAGCCCCAGTGCGGTCTCGGCCGCGGTCTCCTGCCCGAGCGGAACGAGTTCCACATCGTCCATGATGATGAAGCGCTCAAGGTGCGCAAGCAGTCGCGCGTACTGGTCGGCGGCAATTTCGAGTTCAAGCGAATCGCCTTCGCGCCACGTCGTCAAGTCACCCTGGATGCGTCCCTGCGCATTCAGCACCAGGTTCCAGGCTCCGCCATTCGGCGCAAGGTCGTTTACTGTGTTTGAAACCATGCCGCTGAGCCAGCGAAATCGATCGTCGCCGCGGACTGCCACGCGACGCATCCAACCAAAGTCATGGACTGCGGCCCCGCTTGTGAGTGCCGCTATTTCAGTCGCTGGCGCGTCCAACTCCCGTAGCGTTTGTACGCATCGATACTCCACAAGCCGGGGTGGCTTGGCCGCCGCCGTCAATTGAGCGGCAAGGGGCGTCACAGCAGCCGTCGTTACCGTAGCCGATTCAGTCATAGGGAAGCAGTTCTAAGGTCCACAGATCAGGTCCACCGATCACTTTTCTCGCGCAAACTTCGCGTCAAAACTCGCGTCAGGCCGCATCCTGATTATAGCCTTGAGATTGGACGCCGTACTCGCACCCTCGGAAACCATCGCCAAAGGAGAATGGATGGCCTGGAGCTCAGAATTGGCTCGAAAACACTGGTGGAACTGCGCTTTGGCTATTGTGCTTTGTCTCACTGGGGTTGCGCACGCGAGCCCGCAGCGAACCGCACCCGCTTTGCCGGCAATCGCCCAGCAGGCCGCCCCTCCCCCGCAAACGCCCGCCAATCCTCCAGCGAAAGACAAAACCCAGCCCGAGACTCACATCACCCCGCAGCAGGCGCAACAGCTCTTCTCTCTTGTCGATCAGCTTCTGAAGTTCTCATCGGATGAAACAGGGCTGCCGATCAAGAGCCAAGTGAAACGCCAGATGACCACGCGGTCTGCTGTCGAGAGCTACCTCACCGAAAAATTCAACGAGGACGAAGATGCCAAGCGCATGCAGCGCAGCGAAATCGTCCTCAAGAAATTCGGCCTCCTCGATCGCGATTTCGACCTGAAGCCCTTTCTTCTGTCGCTGCTCAAAGAGCAGATCGAGGCCTACTACGATCCAAAATCAAAAACGGTGAATCTGCTCGACTGGGTCAGCGTCGATGAGCAAAAACCAGTGCTCGCGCACGAACTCACCCATGCCTTGCAGGACCAGCATGTGGACCTGGACAAGTGGAGCGACCAGACACCCCCCGATGTTTCGCTTAACTCCGGCGATGATTCCGTTCATTTGGCCAAAGACGAACTTGACACGGCGCGCGAAGCCGTGACCGAGGGCCAGGCTACGGCCGTCATGATGGACAACATTCTCAAGCCGATGGGGCACAGCCTCATCAAGGACCCCGAAGTTGTCGACGTCATCAAGCAGCAAATGGCAGGTACCGGAGATTCGCCCGTACTGGCTCGCGCGCCCCTGCTGCTTTCTGAGTCGCTGATGTTCCCATACCGCGAGGGCCTCAGTTTCGAGCAGGACGTGTGGATGGATCAGGGCCAGGCGGCGGCATTCACTGGCGCCCTTGATCGGCCGCCGACTTCCACATGGGAGATCATGAATCCCCGCGATTACGAAAAGGGACACGTCCCCGTCGTCCCGTTGCTTCCTGACATTCATCCTCTCGTCGACGGGCTCTATCGCCCCTATGACATCGGCCAGGTCGGCCAGCTTGATGTGCACATTCTCGCTGGAATCTTCGGCGGAGAAGCCGCCGCGAACGATTTCACCCCTGCCTGGGACGGAGGTCTCTATTGGGCCGGGCAGCTACGAAATGCCTCCGCCGCCGACCAGGCATCGACGAAATCCATCGCGTTGCTTTATTTCTCGGCGTGGAAAAGCAGTGCGTCCGCGCAGGCCTTTGCAACCCTCTACGCATCTGAGCTGGGCCGCAAATACTCCGGCCTCAAACCCGCCGATGCCGCTCAGCACCCGTCGAACAACGGAACAGAGGAAAAAGTATTTACCACGGATGAAGGTCCTGTCGTAATTACAACCCGAGGCAAATTGGTCTTCGTCACCGAGAGCTTTAACCTCGATCTTGCCCACCGCCTCACCTCACTCGTCCTCGATGCGCAAGGTTCCGGCGAAATGAAACTGGCCACCGCACCACGCTCGCCGGTTACCGGCGTTCCTTCGCTGCGCCCCGTCTCTGCACAGTGGACGCGAAGAAATACAGAGAATCGCCGCTCCGCTCCACAGTCGTACCTTCAACCCTCAGAACCCCTCACCGGTGGCTTGGTGCGATTTCTCTCCGATTGCGGTGTAATGAAATTCGCCGTGGACGCTGCGATCCAGTCCGTCAAGTAATTGGGCATGCGCAGATGCCGTCGCGAAAATGGAGAGACCGTTGAGTCAACAGCCGACCTCCGCCACGCACGATCTGGTGCAGGAAGGGCTTCGTCATCACCAGGCAGGCCAGTTCGCCGAGGCGGAGCGAATCTATCAAAGAGTCTTGACCATCAATCCCCATCATCCGGACGCTCTGCATCTGCTGGGGATGATCGCCTATCAAACCGGGCGCAATGAAGCTGCGGCGGAGTTCATTCGTAGTGCAATTGCGATCAAGGCCGATGCAGCCTCGTATCACTCCAACCTCGGAAATGTCCTTCAGTCGCAAGGCAAGCTCGCCGAGGCAGGCGCGTGCTACCAGCGCGCACTTGTGCTCAAGCCAGACCTGATCGAGACCCATCTGAATCTGGGAAACATCTTCAAAGCGCGTGGGGATGTAGATTCCAGCGTCGCCTGCTATCGGCGAGCCCTGGCCCTGAACCCGGCATCAGCCGAGGCCGCGGTAGCTGAATCAATGGCCTTGCTGCTCAAAGGCGACTTCGCTTCCGGATGGAAAAACTTCGAGCGGCGTTGGCAAACCAGGGACTACGACACTCCCATGCGCGCCTATGCACAGCCGCTATGGAGTGGCGAGCCACTTAGCGCCGGACGCTTGTTGCTCTGGGGCGAGCAGGGTATCGGCGACGAAATCATGTTCGCCGGACTCATCCCTGACGTGATCCGCACCGGCACTCGCTGCGTGCTCGATTGCGATGCTCGGCTGCAGCCACTCTTTTCGCGCTCGTTTCCTGCTATCGACGTGGTCTCAGGAGTCGCCTTCGAAAGTCATCCGGAATTCGATATCGCGGCACACCTGCCCTGCGGTAGTCTGCCGGGCCTCTTCCGAACATCGACCGCTGCCTTCGCAGCGACCACATCGCCCTACCTCATCGCCGATCCATCGGCGCGGAGTCAGTTCCGCGAGCGCTACTCCGATGGACGCAAGCTCGTGGGCTTGGCCTGGCATACGAAAAACAAGAAAACAGGCCGCAGTCGCTCCATCGATCTGCAACTGCTTGCCACGCTCTTCGCCCGACCCGGCATCCGCTGGGTCAGCCTGCAGTACGGGGAACGCGCGTCGCTCGAAGAGCAAGCTGCGAACACGCCTATCTTCATCGATCCTGAAATCGATCAGCTCTCGAATATCGATCAATTCGCCGCGCAAGTCGCGGCAATGGATCTGATCATCACCATCGATAACTCAACCGCGCATCTGGCAGGCGCACTCGGAATCCCGACTTGGATCCTGCTGCCTTTCGCTCCCGATTGGCGCTGGCTCCAGGAACGCGAAGACAGTCCCTGGTATCCAACCACGCGTCTCTTTCGCCAAACCAGGCTAGACGATTGGCAATCAATCGTCCAAGACGTAGAACGCGCTCTCGAAAAGAATTCGCCTGGGTGAGTGCGCTCAGACCGGGCTTTTATTCACCAGGTATTCATCGACCAATTCGGTCACCAGCACGGCCGTTGGCACTGAGACCAACGCCCCAACAACGCCCGCCACTGCGGAACCAATAAGCAGCGCCACCAAAATGGCCAGTCCCGGCAAACCTACCCTGCTTTTCATAATGCGCGGAACCAGAAATGAGTTCTCGACCTGCAGATAGATTCCGTAGAAAATCGCTACGCCGATCACCCGGCCCCATGAGTCAATCGCGGCAACCAACAACGTGAGCGCGATGCAAACCGCCGCACCAATGATAGGAATTGCATTCAACAAGCCCGTCAGTGCTCCCAGGGCGTACGCGTAGCGCACATGCAGAAACAAATAAACAATCGTACTGGTGAGCCCGAGAATGAGCATCAGGCTCCCCTGCCCCAGTAGCCATTTGCCCATCCGCACCTCGGCTCGTTGCAGCGTAAGATCCAGCCTGCTGCGGCTTTTGGGCGGAAAAAACGACAGGAACCAGTGATACGCGTGATCGCCTTCGAGAATGAAATAGATGGTCAGAATGAAGCCCATGATGATGTCAAAGAGCTTCCCCGCCCAGTCCTTGATCGAGACCAGCAGGTAGCTCGCCGCGTTACCAGCGAAACTCTGGATCTTGGAATCAAGATCGTCGGGATCGATGCGATCGGCAAAGGGAATGTGCCTCAGTTTGTCCAACAGAACCGGAGTCCGCGCAGGCATGTCCTTCGAGAACTCCTGGAGATCGCGTGCGACGGGTGGCAGCGCAAAAAAACCAAACGCTAGAATCACTCCCACCGCGACTAATGGGAGCACCAAGACTGCGATGCCCTTGAACGGCCGCCATCGCCCCACGTGCACTGTTGAAACCGACTGCACGACTGGCGCAAACATAACCGCGAACAGCGCGCTAACGTACAGCAGCACCAGCACGTCCCGAACCAGCCACACGACATAACAGGCCAGTGCAAGAGCAAAGACGAAAACGATGTCGCCCCGAACGTTACGGCGACTACGAGTGATTTCTGCCATCCGCGACTTTCTGTCTGCCGGCGCGGATTCCGCCGGACACTCCAACCCCGACCTTGCTAACTGGTCTCGGTCCTATTGATCTCCGCTCAGGATCGATCCCACGATCCCACCCAACAGCGCACCACCGGCAGCCGGCGCAACTTGCCGATTTTCGCCACGCGGCAGGTACTCACTGATCTGATGCGCCAGGCGAGAGATAGGTAATGTTTGCAACCACACCGTGCCGGGACCGACAAGCACTGCAAGAAAGAGACCATCGCCACCGAAGATCATGTTCTTGATTCCCGGTACCGTGGTGATCTGGAACGAAACGGACGCTTGAAACGCTCCCACGTGCCCCGGATGCACGCGCAGCATCTCGCCCGGTGCCAGGTTTTTCACAATCAATTCGCCCGAAAGCTCGAGCCACGCCATCCCGATACCGCTAAGCTTCTGCAGCAGGAATCCGTCGCCGCCGAAAATGCCCGCACCCAGCGATTGCTGAAATCCGACCCCGATCGCCACTTGGTCCGTGGCACATAGGAATCCGTGACGGTGCACCAGGTACTCCTGCCCCGGCCCCACCTGGACCGGCACAATGTGGCCCGGCACCTTGGTGGCAAATGAGACTTCACCCGGATACTGATAGGCCCGGTACTCGGTCATGAAGATGCTTCCACCGCCGGCCACACGCTTGAGGATGCCGAACAGCCCGCCACCGCCGCCCATCTGTGTGTGTGTCGTCATCTGGATCGAAGCGGTCATCCACGAAAGCTCACCGCTCTCGGAGAACACACTCTCATTGGGGTCAAGTTGCACGTCCAGCACCGGCATGGTTGTGCCTTGAATCCGGGTCTGCATACGGGAATCCTCCTGTTCTCGGAAGTGTACTAGGTGGCTTCGAAATCTCTAACAGATTAAAATCTGCCAGCTCGACATTAAAGCGCAATTTGCAATAGGAAGCTCGTTTCCAACCTCACCACTCTTCAAACGCAATCCGAGCCTCGCCGGTTCCCTCTCGACGCAAAACCGAATGCTTTCGAAAATGCCCGTCGTCGCGCTCTGGAAAGTCATTCCTGTAATGCGCGCCACGACTCTCCAAGCGTGCCAGCCCGGATTGCAGGATCACGCCCGCAACCGAACACAGCGCCCGCGCTTCGACCAGCCTCCTGCTTTGCTTTCCCTTCCCTGCCAGGCGCCCAAATGCTGACTCCCAGTACGCCTGGTCGCGCAATCCCACGCGCAGCGATGCTTCCTCGCGCAGCAATCCTGCGTTGGCCCACATAGAGCGCTGAAGTGCAGCGATACCGTTCTCGATCGACGCTTCCTCTGCCGGATCCATCGGCTCCGGCAACTTTCCCGCCGCTTCCGTGTCGACCAATGCCAACCCATCCTCCGACATCGCCTTCGCCGCGCGCGCCAAACACAAGCCCTTCGAGCAATGAATTCGATGCCAGCCGGTTAGCTCCATGCACTCCCGCGCACGCTGCCTCCCCCGCGGCATATAAGCCGCGCAGGCTCGTCCGGCCTGTGATATCCGTGCGGACACCGCCCATCATGTAATGTGCTGCCGGGCGCACGGGGATCAAATCCCGCTGCAGATCAAGCCCGAATTGCGCAAGAAACGCGCTGATGCCAGGAAATCGTTTGTGCAAGTCGATGCCCTGCACGTGCCGCATATCCAGGTGCACAACGTGCATCTCCCCCGGTCGCTCTCCCATTCCTTCGCGCGTGATCGCCCGCGCCACCACATCGCGCGGAGCTAGTTCCAGCAGCGGATGGTACCGCTCCATGAAGCGCTCACCGCGATCGTTTCGCAAAAATGCTCCCTCGCCGCGTAGCGCCTCCGACAACAGAAACCGCGGCGCCCCTGGTCTCGAAAACGCCGTCGGGTGAAACTGGTAGAACTCCATGTCCGCCAACTCCGCCCCCGCCTGCCATGCCAGCGCAATACCGTCACCGGTGGCCACCGGCGGATTGGTCGTGTCGCTGTAGACCTGGCCCGCACCTCCGGCAGCAACCAGCACTGCTCGCGCACTTACTCGCTCCGGATGATTGCTGTGATCTAACAGATCCGCGCCCACCACGCGCCCATCCGCGACCGCCAATCCTGTCACCGTTGTCCACTCAGCAAAACGAATGTTCTTGTGCGCCCGCGCAATATTTACCAACGAACGGCTGATCTCCGCTCCCGTACCATCCCCGTTCGCGTGCAAAATGCGCGCCAGCGAATGCGCGCCTTCGCGTGTCCGCACGAGAATTCCCCCGTCCCGATCGAATTGCGCGCCCCACTCGATCAGCTCGGCAACGCGCAGCGGCCCCTCCCTCACCAGCACCTCTGCCGCTGGCTGAAAGACCAGCCCATCTCCCGCGGCCAACGTGTCCTTCAAGTGGAGCGAAACGTCGTCGTCGCCCTCCATCGCCACGGCGATGCCGCCTTGCGCATAATGCGTATTCGATTCAGCAACAGACTCCTTGGTGACGACGAGCACCTTGCTCGAATGCGCCAGTTCAATAGCTGCGCGCAACCCCGCTACACCTGCACCCACGACAAGAAAATCGACGCTAGACCCCATAGCCATAACCCTTGAGGCTATCATCGGCAAGTGAGCTAGAACCCAATCGCAGCGCCCCGGCTCTCACTCGCGATTCGAAGGAGGGATTGGATGATCGTGCGGGAACGAAGAACGCGTCCGGCGCCGTGGAACGTAAGAAGGCAGTCCTCCGCACACAGATGGACATTGCCCTTCATCGCGCTCGAATGGATCTGCGAGTGGGTCGCGTTCGCCTTGAGCAACTGGACGTTTCTCGAGGTCCTCGAATACCTCGGCTCTTTTTCAGTCCTGGTTGCAGTCATCTTCTACTTCTCTGAATCCGGCGACCGCATCAAGCAGCGCCACTACCAGGCCTGGCAGGTCATTAATACTGCCCAGGGCAAGGGCGGCAGCGGTGGCAGAATTGAAGCGTTGCAGGAGTTGAATGAAGACAAGGTTCCCCTGGTCGGTGTCGATGTCTCCTCCGCATTTCTGCAGGGTATCCACTTGAAGAACGCCAACCTGCTGCGGTCCAACTTGAGCGCCGCCGATCTGCGCAACAGCGATCTGGGCCACTGCACTTTCACACTTGCCAACCTCGGCTCGGCGAATCTTCGAGGCGCAACTCTGGATCACGCGACTTTTGCCCAGGCCGACTTGCGCAACGCCGACCTGAACGGCAGCAGCCTGGCGGACGCTGATCTTTCCGGCGCAATCCTCGACGACGCCGACCTGCGTTCAGCAAATCTATCGAACATCCAATGGCAGAATCTCAAGAGCATCGCGAGAGCAAATATTGCCGGCGTCCGAAATGCCCCGCAAGGCTTCGTGGAATGGGCAATGAAGAACGGCGCCATCGACCGGCCCAACGCGGACTAATAATCGGTGACCCCTTTTATTCGGCGGTTGCCAACTGCCCGATCTGATATTCGCGGGCATGCCCTGTTGGCGACTCAGAGATTTTCACCTTCAGATTGCCATTCGAATCGCAGGAGTATTCTTCGCGAACAGTCAGGCCACGCGCATTGGCCAGCGGCTCCACAGGGACCGCTGCCAGATCGGGACGTCCCCATAGTTGGGGGTCGAAGGGAAACTGAATCTGCTCCCAGTTGGTTATTTCGCCGACGGGCTGCCCTTCCTCGTTCAACTGCGAACACTCCAGATAGCGGAAGTGACCAATATTGTGCGCAGGTTGATACACACGCTCGTAATGAAGAGGCGGATCGCCCGGACCGGGCAAACGTGCGCCGCGAGGAAAGATCAGATCGAAGACGATCGTCCCGCCCGAATCGGCCTCCCGCCACATGCCGAAGTTCTGGTTGAACTGCTCCTGCAACCGATCCGATACAGCGGCAGCACGAATCGCCAACCCCACCGCACTCGCCGAGCGCATGTACGCGGAACGTCTCACTTTCCGTCCGAAGGATTCGCGCAGGACACGAGCGACAGCCGGCAGCTCTGATCCGCCACCCGTGACATACAGTGTGTCGATTTCGCAATCTCCATATCTCTTCAGCAGCCTGTTGACAACCTCTCGTGTCGCCTCAATCAGTGGGCGGCACCGCTCGTAATACACATCCACAGGAATTGTCGCTTCCTTCAAACCCGGACGCACCCGCTCAAAGTCGATGGTCACTTTGCGTGTGTTCGGGTTCAGAGACTCCTTCTTTTCACGGCACTCATCGAGCAGCCTTCTCCTCTCAAACGGTGTGAACGAGGGGTGCGGCGAAGCAAGTATCACTGCGATGTTTGCAAGAATCTCGTCGAAATCGTCGCCACCCAGGTTCGGAATTCCATCCGAAGCCTCGATCACATTTTCTTCCTCGCGCAGGCGCACCAGGGAAACATCGAATGTTCCGCCGCCGAGGTCGTATACCAGCAATCCACTTTCCGATTTACCCTTGCGTTCGGCGCTGCTGCGATAGCCAAATTCAATCGCCGCGGCCGACGGCTCATTCACCACACCAAGTACCGTAAACCCAGCAGCCTGTGCGGCCTCTTCCGTCAGGAATCTCTGGTTGCTATTCGAATTTGCCGGCACACCCATCATCGCTTCAAGAGTCTCACTCGGATCCGCTCCGAGATTGGAATGCTCCAGAAGCTGCTTACGCAAAGCCGTCATCATCTCTGCCATCAGCACCCGCAAAGGCACGGATTCTCCGGCCAAATGAATTTCCGTTTGCGGCCCTGCCGTGCGCAAGGCGCGTTTCAACGAGCGCACCAATGTCCAGCTCTCCTGCTCCTGCACAGCGACCGCTTCCCAACCGTAAAGGCGCACCCCGTTTCGCGCCGCGACTACAGGAGGAAACCAATCACGCATCTGTCCATCGGGAGCTTCAAAATGCACAAGGGGATAATTGCCACGGTCGGCAGCAGCGACCACGACCCGCGTAGTTCCAAAATCAACTCCAATTCGCATGTCTTCAGTTTATCGTGTTGCGCATTTCAATTGCGTTCAACAAATACACAATCCAAATCCTTTAAAATGAAAGATGCGTGCAAACCATTCGAGTAGAAACTCCTTCGGCCAGGTACGACGTCTACGCGGGCAACGGCCTGCTTCCGACGCTCGCAACCCGCATTCAGCGCATCGCGGGCCGGGTGCCGCGTCGCGTCTTTGTCCTCACGTCTCCCGAAATCTGGGCGCTTTGGAGCGAGGTGTTTCTCGCTTCCTTCGCAGAACCACCCATCGCCCTCTTCCTGGCTCCCGGCGAGCAACACAAAACCATGGCAAGCGTCGAACGGCTGCTGCGGCAGATAATCACGGCCGGTGGCGATCGCGGATCGCTCCTGGTCGCTTTCGGCGGCGGCATTGTCGGTGATGTGGGCGGCTTCCTTGCCGCGATCTTCATGCGCGGCATACCATACGTGCAGGTGCCGACCACATTTCTGTCCCAGGTGGACTCATCGGTGGGCGGCAAAACCGGTGTCAATCTGCCCGAAGGCAAGAATCTGGTCGGCAGCTTTCATCACCCAATCGCCGTGTTCGCCGACATCGACGTTCTCGGCACTCTGCCCGAACGGGAATTGCGCGCGGGCCTGATGGAAAGTGTGAAAGCGGGCATCATCCGGGACCGGGCGCTCGTACGCTTCATGGAAGAGAAAGCCGACGCGATTCTTCAGCGAAACGCAAAGGCACTCGAGAGAGTGATCGCAACATCCATCCGCATCAAGGCCAACGTCGTGAATCGCGATGAACGCGAGAACGGCCTGCGTATGATTCTCAATCTCGGCCACACCGTGGGCCACGCGATTGAACAAACCACGCGCTACAAGGTGATGTTGCACGGCGAAGCAGTCGGTTGGGGCATGATTGCCGCGCTGTTTCTTGCCAGGCGCCGCGGAACCATCTCGCCGCAGCAATTTCAGCGTCTCGAAAACCTGATTCATCTCTACGGCCCGCTCCCGCCGTTCAAACTTCGCCCTGCCAGGGTTGTTGCCGCTACCGGCGCCGATAAGAAAAACGTGGGCGGCGTCCGTCGATTCGTGCTGCCGGTAGGAATCGGCGATGCCGGCGTTGTCGAAGACGTGTCTCTTGCCGAGTTGGAAGCTGCGGTCGGTTATATGCTGTTGCGCGCGCGGGGGCAGCGCTCCTGATGCCTGCCATAGGAGCCAGGCCTGTGGGCTCTGAGGACGAAGCAGCTGCCGCGCAAAACGTGCGCCGCATGTTCGATTCCATCGCCCCGCGTTACGACTTTCTGAATCACCTGCTCTCCGCCAATATCGACAGGCTCTGGTGGAGGCGCACTGCGCAGCGCTTCGATTCCGTCGTCGCCGATCCCGACGCGGCCATTCTCGACATCTGCTGCGGGACTGGCGACATGACCATGGCCCTGCTCAAGCATCGTGCCCATCACGCGAGGCCCATCCTCGCTGCCGATTTCGCACGTGGTATGCTGAGTCGCGCGGCACAAAAATTTTCCCAGCCCGGCCAGGCGATCGCCATCCCGCTTGAGGCCGACGCGCTCCACTTGCCTCTGCGTTCCGCTTCGCTCGATTTGGTAGTGACTGCGTTTGGCTTTAGAAACCTCGCGAATTACGAAGCCGGCCTGCGCGAGTTTCATCGCGTGCTCAAACCCGGTGGTCAGTTGGGGATTCTCGAATTCAGTGAACCCGGCGGCATGCTCGGCAAGCTCTATGCCGTTTACTTTCGGCGCATCTTGCCCGCCGTCGGGCGGATCATCGTCGGTGCAGACGGACCCTACAAATACCTGCCGGCATCGGTGAAGCGCTTTCCTGCGCCAGACGAGTTGCTGTCACTGATGAGCGCGACGCAATTTAAAGATTGCACTTGGCGACCGTATACCTTCGGCATCGCGGGGTTGTACACCGCAACGCGCAGCGAGTTAGCCTGACTATGGGATCGCACCGTGGAGATTCAGTATTATGATCGCGCACAGCGAATGGAGACAAGGCACCGTCTACGAGGGAATCGCGGAGAACGGCAACACGATCGTCTTTGATACGGACGCCGCGCATATGCAGGGGCCGACACCAATGGAGGCCGTCCTGATGGCGCTCTGCAGTTGCACATCCGTCGACGTTGTCAGCATCCTCCAGAAGAAACGCCTGAAACTCACCGGACTGCGCGTCACAGCTACAGCGACGCAAGCTCCGGCCCCGCCGCGCGTGTTCACGCACATCAAGCTCAGCTACGCGGTGCGCGGCCGGTTGAGCCGCAAGGCCGTCGAAGATGCCGTCGCGCTTTCGAAAAACAAATATTGCTCGGTCTCTCTCATGCTCTCCAAAGCGATGCCGATCGAGTACGAGATCGTCTATCCGGACGGGGAGCCAGAGCCGTGAGTGGCCACTTCATCCTCCGCATTTTCCGGATGGCCTCGCTGATCATGTTGCTGGTCGCCGTCGCGATGCTCTCCGCGATCACCACCATGCACTTCGCCATTCATGGTGCCGAAGTGCAGGTGCCCGCACTCAAAGGCATGACCGTTGCTGATGCGCGCAGTCAGGCCGCGGGAATGGGCCTGAATCTGAATGTCGACAACCGCTACTATTCCGGCGACGTCGCCGCAGGCCACATCCTGACGCAATCGCCTGCTCCCGGAACCGTTGTCCGCCGCGAGTGGCACGTGCGCGTTGCCGAGAGCCTTGGCCCGCAGAAGGTCGACGTACCTGACATCGTCGGCTACGATCAGCGCGTCGCCGCATTCCAGCTGCGGCGCTCTGGCCTCGATGTTGGCGTCACCGCAAAGTTGCCCGACGGCGGAGTCGCCGAAGGCACCGTTATCTCCCAGGACCCGCCGGCCCATGCCCAGGGCATCGAACGGCCCAGCGTCAACTTGCTCGTGGCCGCACCTGACGATGAAACCGCCGATGGCTATGTGATGCCTGATCTCACGGGCATTCCCATCGTTGCGGCTCAAGCGGAGCTGACAAAGGTCGGCATCAAAACCGGCACGCCGGTTTTTGTCGATGTCCCTGTGCCTCCCGTTGGCGCCCCGCCGGCCCCTCCAGTCGCACCGGGATCGGTCATCTCACAGGTGCCCGCTCCAGGTGCGCGCGTCGATCTGACTATGGAAGTGAAGCTCACCGTTGCCAAGTAGGTCGCGCCAGGTAAGTCGCGCCGATTTGTCACGGACACGCATCGAAAGAACAGATGACGCCAAAGGCTGAGAATCAGGAACGCGCGAGCGCTGCAGGCGACTTCTCGCACGCATGGCGGGCTCTGCGCCATCGCAACTTCCGTCTCTTCTTCGGCGGCCAGAGCATCTCCCTCATCGGCACGTGGATGACGCGCGTTGCGACCTCCTGGCTCGTCTACCGCCTCACCAAATCCTCGCTTCTGTTGGGCACCGTAAGCTTCGCCGGGCAGATACCGACATTCCTGCTCGCCCCGCTTGCCGGCGTCATCGTAGACCGCATCGACCGGCGCAAAGTCCTGGTGTGGACCCAGGCACTCGCCATGCTTCAATCGCTCGCACTCGCATGGCTCACACTGACTCATCGAATCAACATCACTGAAGTGCTCATTCTCAGCTCAATGCAGGGCATCATCAACGCATTCGACATGCCGGGCCGCCAATCCTTCATGGTCAAGATGGTCGAAGACCTCGCCGACCTGTCCAACGCCATCGCCATCAATTCGTCGATGGTGAACGTTGCGCGCCTGATCGGCCCTTCTCTGGCGGGAATTCTGATCGCCGCAACCAACGAGGGCTGGTGCTTTCTGGTCGATGGAATCAGCTACATCGCCGTCATTGCTTCGCTGATGATGATGCGCGTTGCGTCCGCAACTGAACCTGGCCGCAGAACCTCCATGCTCGCGCAACTCCGCGAGGGCTGGGACTACGTCGCGGGATTCCCGCCCATCCGCACAATCCTTCTACTGTTCGCGCTCCTCAGCCTGATGGGCTGGCCCTTCATGGTGCTCATGCCGATTTTCGCAGCACAGGTACTTCATGGCGGTCCGCACACCCTCGGCTTCCTCATGGGTGCGGTGGGTGTGGGCTCGCTCATCTCCGCGTTAAGTCTGGTCGTGCGCAGGTCCGTGCGAGGACTCGGCAAAATGATTCCCATTGCGGCGACTGCATTCGGCGTCGGTCTCATTTGCTTTGGTCTCTCCACCAACCTCTGGCTTTCCATGGCGCTGTTGCTTCTGGCTGGCTTTGGCATGATGCAGGGCCTCACCGCGAGCAACACCATCATTCAAACGCTGGTCGACGAAAAGATGCGCGGCCGCGTCATGAGCTACTACACCATGGCTTTCGTCGGCATGGCGCCGTTCGGCAGTCTGCTTGCCGGTACACTCGCACACCTCATCGGCGCGCCGCGCACCGTCATCGTCAGCGGCCTTGCGTGCATCCTGGGCGGCCTATGGTTCTGGACGCGTCTTCCTGGTCTTCGCAAAGACATGCGCCCGATTTATGAGCGGATGGGTATCATCCCACAAGCGTCAATCCCTGAAGCGCCAATCATGGAAGAAGACGCCGAGAACTAGGCTGATAGCCGCGCAGCCGGTCGGCATGTACGATTGCTGGGGATACGAAAGGACGTCGCGTCATGGAATGGAACGAAGACCTTGAGCGCATCGCACTCCAGGAGCGCGAACTTCAACTGCCGCGCCTCGATGCCGAGATCGCATGGGAACTCGGCTCGAGCCTGAGGACCATGGCCGCGGAGCGCAGACTCGCCATTGTCATTGATGTGCGCCGATTTGGCCAGCCTCTTTTCTATGCAGCCATGGACGGCACCACTCCCGACAACGTGGAATGGGTGCGGCGCAAAAGCAATGTGGTCGCGCGCTTTCACCGTAGTTCCTACGCGGTCGGCCTGAAAGAAAGGACTAAGAATGAAAGCCTGCTGAAATCACAAGGCTTGCCGATCGCCGACTACGCCACGCATGGCGGTTCGTTTCCCTTGGCAGTCGCAGGCGCAGGCGTAATCGGCAGCGCAACCGTTTCAGGCCTCCCGGAACGTGGCGATCATGAGCTTGTGATTGAGGCGCTCTGTGCCATCTTGAAGCACGACTACGAACAGTTGAAACTTTCGGCGGAATAATTCAGGCCGATCAGCGAGCAGCTTTCTCAAGCACTGCAATGAAAAATCCGTCCGTACCGGAAACGCCCGGCAGCAGTCGTAGATAACCTTCCGGCGTCGCGCAGCCATACAAATTCTCGGCGCCCCCAGCCGTCAGAACACCCTCGCCGCGCATCTCCTCAATCCGATGCAAGACAGGAAGCAACCGCGCATAGCGCAGCTCGGCAAGCACCGCCGCAACCACTTCCTCGTTCTCCTCCGGCTCCATCGAACAGGTGGAATACACCACGCGTCCGCCGCAACGGACAGCCCGCAACGCCGCGCGCAGAATTGCTCGCTGCCGATCGGCCTGAGATGCGAGATCCTCCAACCGCAGCCGATGGCGAATCTCAGGATTGCGCCCCAGTGTTCCGGTCCCACTGCACGGCACATCGGCCAGCACCAGGTCATACCCGCCCTCGTCGGTCAGCGAAGCCGCGTCGCCGAGTCTGCACTCGACCCGATCTCCAAGAGGCGCCAGGCGCTCTCGCAGCTGCGCAAGCCGCTGCGGGCTCACCTCCGTCGCCACGATGCGTGCCGCTGGATTGCGCTCGGCCAACACCAAAGTCTTCCCCCCGGGAGCCGCACAGCAATCGAGAATCACATTCCCATGACCGGCAATTTCGGCAACCAGCTGCGATCCCTCATCCTGCAGCCGTACGCGGCCCTCGCGGAATGCCGCCGTCTCAATCAAATCGCCTGCCATTACCACGCGTGCCGCGCTCAACAGCCTGCCCGGTCCCCATCCGATTCCGGCTTGCGCCAATTCCTCTTCGGCAGCCACACTTTCAACGCGGATCGCCGCCGCAGGCTGCTCCTGACCATGCCGGGAAACAGAGCGCGCCGCATCGACGCCGTAGAACCTTGTCCAGCGCTCCACCATCCACGCAGGATGCGTCTGGTCAACTTCCAAATTCGTCAACCCTGCATCCGAGCCCTGCAGTCGCGGTGCAGCGGCAATCTTCCGCAGCACCGCATTCACCATCCGCGCAGCAAACTTATGTCCGGTCTGCTTCGCCAGTTCCACGCTTTCATCAATCGCCGCGTGCGCCGGAATCCGATCCATATGCAGCAGCTGAAATGCGCCGAGGCGCAGAGCAATCTGAATTTCGCGATCGAGCCGAGCATTCGGCTTAGCGAGAAATTCGCGAATCTTGCCATCGAGCCGGCCTTGCCAGCGCAACACACCCAGGACCAGCGCCGTAGCAAGATGGCGGTCCGCTGCGGAGAGAACCCAGACGGCTTTTCCGCGCAGTAAATCGTCCGAATGCGCCTGAGTTTTCTCGACCGCGAGGAGTATCTGAAAAGCCGCCTTGCGCGCCGGGGAGACAGCAGCCATCGTTCTCAACCCAACCGCATTCCGGAAGTCAAATGCGTCCCGCGCAGGAAGTCCGCGGCCGTTGTGCGCTTCTTGCCTTCCAATTGCAGCTCAAGGAATTCAAGACCGGTGCCCTGCGCGCAACAGACAATCAAGCGCTGTTGATCGACGAACAATTGACCAGGCACCACTTCAGACAAGCGCAGACTAGAAGGTTCTACGACCTCCAGTCGATGAACAATCAGCTTCTTCCCATCAAGCTCCGTGAACGCGCCCGGCCATGGCTGAAATCCACGCCAGCGATTCTTAATTTCCGCCGCCGTAAACGCGGCAAAATCCATCCGCCCATCGTCTCGCGTGAGGATCGGCGCAAGCGACGCTTGCGAGTCATCCTGTGGCCTGGGTTCGATTTCTCCATTGACCAGACCCGCAAGCGTCTCCACCACCAGTGGAGCCCCGCGTGTCGCGAGAATCTCAAAGAGATCGACAGCCGTCTGCTCCGGCCCGATCGTCACTTCCTGCTGCAACAAGATCGGACCGGTATCAAGCCCTTCTTCCAGCAGCATCGTGGTGTTGCCTGTGACCCTCTCGCCCATAGCGACGGCCCACTGAATCGGCGCGGCGCCCCGATACTTGGGCAGCAGCGACCCATGCAGATTAATGCAGCCGAGGCGTGGCAAGGCAAGCATCCAGGGTGGAATGATGCGCCCATACGCCACCACAACAATCACATCCGGCGCAATCGCTTCCAGCCGCGCGCGAAACTCCACGTTGTTGCGAATCTTTTCCGGCTGCGTCACGTGCAAGCCCGCCGCAAGCGCCACCTGCTTCACCGGCGTAGGCTCAACGATCTGCTTGCGTCCCACCGGCCGATCCGGCTGTGTTACCACCAACGCAATTTCGTGGATCGCCGCGAGCAGCGCCTGCAGCGTGGGCACTGCGAACTGCGGAGTGCCGCAGAAAACCAATCTCATCCCGCCTCTTCGTTCTGCCGCTAGACGCCTTGCACAAGGATGGCATGGTAGACGGCGCCCAGCAGCCGATGCTCACGCACCTCCCGATACGCCGGGCTGTCGTACCAGGCTTTGGCGGCTTGCATGCTGGGAAATTCCGCGATCACCGTGCCCTCAGTCGGCGTTCCTTCGACGTCTTCGTGGTGCCCATACGCCGCAAGAATCTTAACCGGATGGCCTGCGAAGGTCGCAGCAACCTTCTTCGAGTAGATCTCCATTTCTTTTGGATCGAGCGTTTTCTCTCGGGTGAATACAAAATAAGCACTCATGATTTCCCTCCGCCGTCGGCCTTGCCTGACAAGTGCGTTCGTACGCTGATGCCATCTTCTGTTAGGAGAGCGATCCCGGGGCTCGTTACCACGTGCCTTCGCGCTGCATCTTGCGAATTTTGCGCAAATTCAAATCCCGTTTCAGTGCGCTCATGCGGAAGATGAACAGCATTCCATCGAGATGATCGATTTCATGCTGAAACGCGCGCGATAGCAGCTCTTCTCCGTCCATCTCAAACCACTTGCCCTTCTCGTCCTGCGCACGAATGCGCACTTTGGCCGCACGCGAAATCTTCTCGCGGATCTCAGGAAAACTCAGGCAGCCCTCTTCTTCGTATTGCTTTCCCTCGCGAGAAATGACTTCGGGATTGATGAGCACCAGCTTCTGGGCCGGGTCCTTGCCCAGGCTCAAATCAATCACCGTGACACGTTTGGCCACGCCCACCTGCTGCGCAGCCAATCCAATGCCCTGCGAAGCGTACATCGTCTCAAACAGGTCGGCAACAAACTTGCGCAACTCACCGTCAAATTCAGTCACCGGCTCGCCAGGCTGCTGCAAAACCGGCTCCGGGTACTTCACGATCTTCAAAATCATTTTTCCTTCTAATAACTCCCTATCTGTTCGATGTAACCGTCGAAGTTTCGTCTCATCTCGAGCACGGAATCTCCCCCAAACTTTTCGTGCGCAAGGCTTGCGATGGTTTGCGCCACCATAGCCTCGGCCGCAACGCCCGCCGCAGGCACCACACAGATGTCGCTGCGTTCATAGCTGGCGCTTGTCGCCTCGCGATTGTCAAAGCGCACCGAACCCAACGGCCGCCGAAGCGTTGAAATCGGCTTCAGATAGCCGCGCACCACGATGTCTTCCCCATTCGAAACGCCGCCCTCAATGCCGCCCGCATTATTTCTTTCGCGCGTGAAACGTGTGGGCTTACCTGTATCTCCGGCAGAGTAATGAATTGCATCATGCACCGCGGACCCAAAAGACTCGGCCGCAACCACGCCGCGTCCGATCTCTACCGCCTTCACCGCCTGCAGGCTCATCACAGACCAGGCCAGCAGCCCATCGAGCCGCTCATCCCACGTGGCGTAGGTGCCGAGGCCGGCAGGGACATTGTGCGCCACCACTTCAAACACGCCACCCACGGTATCGCCCGTGCGCGCCGCCTCCTCCACTTCTTCTTTCATCTTCGCTTCCGTCGCCGTATCCACGCAGCTCAGAAGAATCTCGTCGCGCGCAGCCACTGCGGCAATCTCATCCCACGTGGCAGCCCGTTCCAGTTCCACGCGACCAACACGAATGACATGGCTCGCAATCTCAATCCCGAGGCTCCGCAGGAGCAGCTTCGCAAATCCGCCCGCCGCCACGCGTGCGGTTGATTCCCGCGCCGACGCCCGCTCCAGCACGTACCGCGCATCCGGAAAGTTATACTTCAGCGCTCCGGCGAGATCGGCATGGCCCGGCCGCGGCGAAGCCACCGCTTGATGTTTGGACGGGTCGCCGGCTTCAACCGGCAGTTTTTCTTCCCAGTTCTTCCAGTCACGGTTCACGATCTCAAGCGCAACCGGCGAGCCAATAGTCTTGCCGTGCCGCACGCCACTCAATACGTGCACCTTGTCCGCCTCAATCTTCATGCGGCCACCGCGCCCGTAACCCTGCTGGCGCCGCCACAATTCGCGGTTCACAAAATGGAGATCGACCGCCAAACCAGCGGGCAGCCCAGACACCAGAGCGATTAAAGCCTCCCCGTGCGACTCCCCGGCGGTTGAAAAACGGATCATATCTTCTTGATTGTAGTGGATCAGCGGGCACAAGACAGAGAAGCAGAGAAGCCGTATATGCGCGCATCGGCTTATTTGGGAAACTCCAAAACCCGAGTTCGCGAAGAAGATTCATCCCTGATAGGGGGATCATCCTTAGGTCAGCCTCGGAAATTTCGGTTCACTTTGTCACTGTTTCTCTGTTTCACTGTCTTTATGGCCTACTTCCTCTTCAAGACCGAACCCGACGCCTACTCCTTCGACGACTTCCTTCGCGACAAAGAAACCACCTGGGATGGGGTCACCAATCCCACGGCAGTCAAGTTTTTGCGCGAAATGAAGCCCGGCACGAAGTGGATCTTTTACCACACAGGCGACGAGCGCACTGCCGTCGGCACGGGAACGGTCGTGAGCGTGGATGATTCGAATCCTAAAGTGCCGGTCGTTCGGGTCAAGGTTGGACAGCGTCTCAAATCGCCAAAAACGCTCTCAGCAATCAAGGCCGAGAAGGCTTTCGCCGACTCCCCTCTGGTGCGGATCGGCAGGTTATCCGTCGTGCCCTTGACCGAAGAGCAGTGGGACTGGTTCCTCGCCTAATCCCCGCCTTCGAGATAGCCCCGCGTATTTAACAACTGCCG
>Ga0187855_10001298_pt1 | contig 20076 bp, 12 predicted proteins | sample June2016WEW_8_10_2_FD_132969 | JGI IMG/M metagenome (GOLD analysis project Ga0187855, IMG submission 132969) | Peatland microbial communities from SPRUCE experiment site at the Marcell Experimental Forest, Minnesota, USA - June2016WEW_8_10 | ecosystem: Environmental > Terrestrial > Soil >...
ATACTTTAGGGAATTATACTTCTGTGACGTATATAAAGGCAAGAATGTTAGGCTTCGCGCGCGGTTGGCCAAGGTCATCGCGGAATACCCTCGTCCACAGCGACATAGCGCGGCCTGGGCCGATCGCCATCACGACTTTCGATTGCCACGGCAGCGCGGTTCGGGCTATTCGGCTCGCGGACCCGCTTCCAGCGGGTCTAGCCGCCTGGAAAGGCGGCTGCGGCCAGGATTGGCCGCCCCACAAATGTCGCCCGAATGCACTACACTACATTCCCTTTGCCCGGGCGGCTAGCGATTCGTCCAGGTCCTTGGGCGTGCTGTACCACCGCGCGTTCGACCCCAGGTAGACCAGGTCGAAGCGGCCATTCATCTTTATCATCCACGCCGCACGGGCGGCCTGATCCTCTTCCGGCTTGCCGATCTGCCGCATCATCCTGGGCGGGGCTGCTTGCTTCTCAAAGGCATTCCCCGCGAACAGCACGCGGTCGGCCGCGTTAAGCAGGCTCAGGTTCGCCACGCCGTCTGACTGAAACGAACTGGCCTCCAGAGTGAGCGGCTGGCCGGTATGATTGAGGCCCAGATCGATGCTGGTTCCGTCACTCAACACGGTGCCCGGAACACCGTTGAGAACGTTCGATGCCGCCACGTAGATGTGGCGCGGATGTAGTTGCGCAAGGCCACCGGACTGGCGGGCGTCGCGATCGAGAATGGCTACATCGAGGGGTAGATCACCAATCAGAGAATGGACGAAAGCGGCAAGTCCCGGCCCACCGCCACCGGTTCCGATCAATAGCGCGGATGCCGAACCGTGCAGCAGGAAAAGGCTTTCGCCGGCGCTGTCGCGGATGAGATAGAAATCCGACTGGATTTTGGAAACGGCGTCGATCCGGGCGTCGAAGGAAGCCACCCCTGTATCGCGTTTGAAATTGCCGGGGATGCGGACCGCGTGATAGGGCTCGCCGGCTTCTCCCGGCCGGTAGAGAGTGGACAGTGAATAGACTAATTGGGCGGAGTCGTTCTTCGCCCAATAGGCTTCCACGCCGGCAAAGAACGGCTCTCCCGTGATGGTACCTGCCAGTACCCCGTCGGCGAGCGAGGCCATGTCCGTAATGTACTGTCGATCGAGCGGCCGGCCGTTGAGAGGCGCGCGGCCTCTTGCCCATGCCCCGGTCTGATAGAAGTGTGCAGGCAGGACCGCAAGGTCGGGATAAGGGCGAGTAACATCCTCGATATGGTGAACGCTCTGGTCATAACGCGAGAGCGGTCCCATTTGGACATAAGGCCACGCGGAACCGATCGCATCTCCAGTGACGAAGAGGCGATTCTCCGCGTCCAGATAGGCGGTCGAGCCGGCCGAATGGGGCGGAATGGCGACCGCGCTGATCAGCCGGTTGCCCAAGTCGATTTGACTTACCGCCATCCCATTGCCGTGGTTTGTCGCGCCGCCGCCTTCCCGGATAGGAACGTAGTTCGGAGGGGCCTGTGCCGGCCAGTCCAGATCCGGATAGTAGATGGTGCGGTCCGACATGCGCCCGTTTTCGCCGAAATGGTCCGGATGATTGTGGGTAATAGCCACCACGAAGTCCAGCGGATGGGCCCGCGGCTGGCCGTCGCTCTCGTGACCCAGCAAATAGCGCACCACGGTTTTCAGGTCGTTCACGCCCTCGATCGCTTTGGCGGGATTGGCGGTGTCGATCAGCAAAGCCCGATTGGATCCCTCGAGCAGATACATGGTTGAGCCCTGGGATGTGTCTGGGTCCGGGATGGAAACGTAAGGTCCGGGAGTCCAGGGCAGGTAGTGCTCCAACCGCCAGGTGCGTTGTCCCCTCTCGTTAGTCAACATCAGGAACGCGGTATACTGCCCCCACGGATTCTCCGTGACAAAGCCGCTTCCCTTGGCCCAGCCGTACGAGTTCTTAGCCTCCGCGACGAAGCCCTTTGCCACCCGGTGGTATTCAAGGCGTGACGGTGGATCCGCGGCAAACAACGGCAAAGAAACCAGGACCAAGCCCGCGGCAAATGAATAGCGGGAAGATTGCATAGATTTCGGCTCCTTTTATCGGCGTGCGTTGGCAGGGCGCCACGATCATCCTAGCATGCTTCGATCAGCCAAATTCGGAGCTAAATCTAAGAAACTCTGAAACTATGGTCTTGGAGGGCGGGCCGGCTGCGGCCAGCCGTCACGATAAGGCCAAGGTTTGGTGGCCCTACGGAGTCAGCTTAAAGACCACTCCCGCACGCCCTTTCCCGCGCCCCCCTCAGGGACTATAGCGTAATCGCGCGCCAAAGAGGGACGTTTGGACACGAGTTGCAAGCCGTTCATTCCGCACGGATGGTTTCGAGCGGATCGAGCCGCATGGCACGCCACGCAGGAAGGCAGCAGGATGCCAGGGCCACGACGAAGACCATCCCTCCGGCGGCCGCATAGGTGGCGGGATCTCCGGATCCGACGCCATAGAGCATAGCCGAGAGGGCCCGCATCAGAAAAGCGGCGGCAACCACACCGGCCGCCAGGCCCAGCACCACGGGCACGAGCGCCTGGCGGAGCACCAATGTTCCGACGTCCACGCCTTGCGCGCCGAGTGCCATGCGGATGCCGATCTCCCGGTAGCGCCGGTTGACCGAGTAAGACAGCGCTCCATAGATGCCTAGCGCGGCCAGCAGCATCGCGATCCCGGCGAAGGCCGTCAGCAGGAGCGTCTGGAAGCGGCGTTGGGCGGTCGACGTATCCACGATTTCGCGCATGCCGCGAATGGCGGACACCGGCACATTCGCATCGATCTGCGCGACTGCCTGGCGGATCGATCGCGCCACGGAATCCACTGGCATTTCGGTTCGCAGGACGAACGATAGATCGCTTCCCTGGTTGTACTCGATGGGCAGGTAGACCATCATGGCAGCCGGGTTTTGCAACTCGCTCTGCCGGATGTCGGCAACGACGCCGGCCACCCGCCAGATGCGGGGATGCGGGGATTCGTCGATCGTAAATTCCCGTCCAATCGGGTGGCGATCCGGCCATACGCGGCGGGCGGCGCTCTCGCTGACCAAGGCGGCCCATCGATCGGCGGCGGAGTCGGAATAGATTCGCCCGGAGCGCAGGGAAATGCCCGCAGCCCGGAAATATCCCGGCGTCGCGAAGCGGATTTGCGCCATCGGGAGATTCGGAATGCGATCGGGGGTAAGGGCCACGCCCGGCAAAAAGATCGGATTCACGTAATCGTCGCCCGAAAGCGGGAGGTGGCTCACGGCGCCCGCCACGGATACGCCGGGAATTCCCGCCAAACGAACCCGAATCGCGTCATAGGCCGCATTGCGCCGCGTGGCTTGCGCGTAGCGCTCGCCTTCGAGCGGCACGTCGGCAGTGATTACGTTTTCCGTCTCAAACCCGGGATCGACGGTCATTATTTTCGCGAAACTGCGCGTCAGCAGGCCGGCGCCGATGAGGAGCGTCGTCGAGAGCGCCACCTGCATGGCAATCAGCCACTGGCGCAGCGCACCGGAACCGCGCGTGTCCGTGCTTCCGCGCTGGCTCCGGCGAAGCGCCTCCTGCGGGTCGGATTGCGAGAATCTCCAGGCGGGCAGCGCGGCGAAAAGCAAGGTGGCGAGAACCGTCAGAACGGTGCAGAAAACCAGAGTGCGGAGATCGACTCCAATTGCGCCGCGATGCGGAAGATCCGCCGGCAGTTGCGTAAGAATGCCACCCAGAGCCCAGCTGGCGCAAATCACGCCGGCCGCTCCTCCGGCCGCCGACAACCCCAGGCTTTCGGAAAACAGTTGGCGCACAATCTGCCCGCGGGTGGCCCCCAGCGCGGCCCGCACGGCGATCTCTTTGCGGCGGGTCAGACCGCGGCTGAGCAGCAGATTGGCCAGATTGGCGCAGGCGATCAGCAGCACGAGCCCCACCGCCGCCATCAACAGGCCCAGGCCGCGCCTCACCCGCCCGGTGAGATTGACGCCGAGGGGCGACACCACCGCCTGGCGCACCAGATTGCCTTTGATCGAAGCCAGACTGGCGTCCAGATCGGCGCGTGCCTGCGCCACCGTAACACCCGGTTTCAGGCGGGCTACGCCCCAATAGCCGTGGTTCATCCTCTGGTCCGGACCGATGTCCAGGGGTAAAAGGATGTCGAAACGCGATGCGTGTTCGGTCTCGAGGTCGATGGGAAGCTCGAAGCCGGAAGGCATCACGCCCACGATGGAATACGCCGTTCCATTCAGTTCGACGCGGCGTCCGAGGACCTTGGGATCTGCGCCGAATCCGCGCCGCCAGAATCCATAACCGAGGATGGCTACGCGCGGCCCTTGATCGACATCCTCGTTCGCGGCAAAGGCGCGTCCGATCGCCGGCCACACGCCCAGGGTGGGAAACAGCGACGCGGAAACGCCGGCGCTGAGCAGGCGCACCGGTTCGCCCGCGCCGGTGAGGTTTTGATGGCCCGGGCGCACGAGGGCGATGCTCTCCAGGCTGGCGGCGTGGTCGCGCCAGAGGTCGTAGACAAAAGGAGGAAGGGGCATGATGCCCAGATTCTTCAGCGTGGTGATGCGGAGATGCAGGCTGATCAGACGGTCGGGCTCGCGGTACGCAAGCGGTTTGAGCAGAACCCCGTCCACAATGGAGAACATCGCCGTGTTGGCGCCGATCCCAATCGCCAGAGTCAGTACGGCCGCGGCAGTGAACCCGGGGTTCCGCAGCAATGAGCGCAAGACAGACTTCCCCATGTCTGGGAGTTTAGCATTGCCCCGGTTGAAGCGGGACTTAAAAGTCCCGCCGGCACGCTGAAGCGTGCGCCACGGGGTTACGGCGAAAATTCAGTAACTCAGCACCCGCTCCATCTCCGCTACCAGATCTTCCACCTGCGGCAGGATGGCGTTCTCCACTTGCGGCTGATACGCCACCCAGGTATCCAGCGCCGCCACGCGGCGCACGGGCGCATCCAGGCGATCGAACAGCTCGTCGGCGATCCGGGCGGCAATCTCGGCGGCGTAGCCGAACGAGAGGCAATCCTCGTGCGCGATGATCACCCGGTTGGTCTTCTCCACCGACGTACGGATGGCGTTCCAGTCGAACGGCGCGAGCGAGCGTAAATCGATCACTTCGACGGTCAGGTCCGGGTACTTGCGCTCGACCAGCAACGCGGCCTGTCGCGACTTCTGCACCAGCGCCCCGTACGTGACCACCGTCAGATCGTGCCCTGGCTTCACGATGCGCGCGCTGCCGAACGGGATCGTGTATTCCGGACCGGGATCGGGCGACCGGTTATACGGCTCGCGATACAGCCGCTTATGCTCCAGGAACATCACCGGATCGTCGCAGCGGATGGCGGTGCGTAGCAGCCCGCAGGCATCCAGCGCATTCGACGGCATGATCACTCGCAGGCCGGGCAGATGCGTGAATTCCACTTCGCCGCACTGGCTATGATAAATCGCGCCGCCGTTCAGATAGCCGCCGATGGGCACGCGCAAAACAAACGGACAGGCGAATGTTCCGTTGGAGCGCCACCGCATGGTAGCCATCTCGTCGCGGATCTGCATCATGGCGGGCCAGATGTAATCGAAGAACTGAATTTCGGCCACCGGCTTTAGCCCGCGCACGGCCATCCCGATGGCGCGTCCCACGATGGCTGCTTCGGCCAGCGGCGTATTGAAAGCACGCTGCGCGCCGAACTCGGACTGCAATCCGAACGTGACCTTGAAAACGCCTCCCTTGCCTTTCACTTCCGTCAGATTCTGCGCGCGGCTGCAATCCGCCACGTCCTCGCCGAACGCCACTATGCGCGGATCCCGGCGCATTTCTTCGTGTAGCGTGGAATTCAGTAAATCCACCATGGTCTTCGGCTCGCCGTGGAATTGCGGCGGCGTCGAAAACGCTTCCGCGGTGGCATCGATCTTGTCGGAGTACAAATAGCGCATCGCCGAATCGCGGGCCGCCGGATCCGCGTGCAGCGCCTGTTGCGCGGCGTCGTGCACTTCGCGGTCGACTTCGAGTTGGATGCGGCGGAGCGCATTCTGGTCGAGCACGCCTTCGTCCAGCAGGAACTGAGGAAAGCGCGTGAGCGGATCCCGCGCCTGTTCGGCTTCCCGCTCGGCGGGAGTCTTGTAGTGGCGCTCGTCGTCGGAAAGGGAATGCGAGTAAGGCCGGATCACGTGCGCATGCACCAGCGCGGGACCGCGTCCTGCGCGGCAATAGGCCACGGCTTCCTGCAGGGCTTCGTAGGATGCCAGAAAATCGCAGCCGTCCACCTCCCGCCGGAACAGCCCGGGGAAACCGGAGACCAGCGCCGAGATATTTGCGCCGGCGGTCTGGCATTCGATGGGGACCGAGATGGCGTAGCCGTTATCCTCGATCAGGAACAGAACGGGTAGCCGGTTCAGGCAAGCCGCATTCAAGGATTCCCAAAACTCGCCTTCGCTGGTGGCGCCATCGCCGCTGGCGGTCAAAGTGATGGCATCGCCATCCGGCGCCAGATACCGGTTCGCATCGGCGCAGCCTACGGCTTGCAGGAATTGTGTTCCGGTGCAGGAAGAGGAAGATACGATGTTGAACCGCGGATCGCCCCAATGGGAGGGCATCTGGCGGCCGCCGGAAGCCGGGTCGTCCGCCGCCCCGACCGCCTGCAGGAGCATATCCAGGGGTGTCACGCCCAAGGTCAGGCACAGAGCCCGGTCGCGATAGTACGGGAAGATCCAATCGTGCCCGGAGCGCAAACACATGCCCGCCGCCACTTCCACGGCCTCGTGGCCGGCGCCGCTGATCTGGAAGAAGATACGGTTCTGGCGTTTGAGAGCGACTTCGCGATCGTCCAGACGCCGTGACGTCTGCATAATGCGGAAGGCTTGGATCAACTGCTCGGGCTCCAATCCGTGCCACTTGGCGCCGGCGGCGGGTTGGGTTGTTGTAACCGTGGCCAAAAGGGCGTCCCTCCTTGTAAGACAGCCGGCCGGGAGCCGGCTTCCAGGCAGCGTGCCTGTCCCACAATTAGTTTAGCCGAGCTTGCACGAGTGGAACAGTATTTACAGCGGAATTGTCGCGGAGTTTTGCGGTGCGGACGGCCACCGCCAGTGCCGCCAGATACAACAGGCCGCCGGCGAGGAGGGTTTGGACCAGTCCCAGGTAAATGGCGCATACCAGCGATCCCACCGAACCTAGCACGCTGGCCGCCGCATTCAGCGACCAGGCCCATCGCACGGACGGCTTGTGCCATTCCTCCAGGCGTTTTAGCGCGGTGGGGAACGGCATTCCCATCACGAAGCCGGCGGGCGAGATCAGCGCGACGGTAATGGCGAATTTCATGGCCAACGGCAACCCTACTCCGGCCGCCAGCAGCGGCGTGACCACGGCCGCCAGCAGCGCCACAAGCACGGCGATCAGGATCAGGGCGCGGTACAGGCGGCCATCATCGTTGCTGAGGATTCGCCGGCTGAAATAGCTTCCCAGCCCACTCGAGACCAACATGGAGAAAATCACCACGGTGAGGGCGTAGGTGGGGTGTCCCAGAAAGAGTACGAATTTCTGGATGAGCGCCATTTCGATCAGGATATATCCCGCGCCGATGAACAGAAAATACAGAAGGAACCCGAGGACGCCCCGGTGGCGAGGCAGCCGCGCGCCCAGCACCACCGGCGGCAGCGCCAGAATGATCACGGTCGCAAGCACACTGATCGCCATCAGGGCGTACAGCAGAGGCACCGCTTTGTTGATCTTGTAGTCGGCCGAACGCCGGGACGCATTCGCCAGGAAAGCCAGGATGTCGCGCGGCTGCACCGTATAGAAAAAGAAAGGCTGGTTGTCGCCCACCGGCGAGATATCGTACCGATAATTGCGCTCGTAAGCTTCGGGATCCGGACTGCGCAGCAAATCGGTGAACTGGCCCGCGAGCCGCTCGTCGGGAAAGTAGATCGGCTGCATGTTCGCGGCAACCATAGCCGCGCGCGCGCGGGAAAGGTCGCTATCGGGGAAGGGCTTGCGCGCGATCAGCACCGTGTCCTGGGCGCCCCAACCCTCGGTGGAACCTTCCCGGCCCACGATCACGTGCCGCCAGGGTTCCAGTTCGCCTATCTCGTGCAAAGCCGCCATGGCCAGCGAGACCAGACGAAGAGACTCCCGCGGCGGGTCGAGCCCCCAGCGCGTGAAAGCCACCATCCCGTCGCCGGTGAGATGCAGAAGATAATCGCGGAGCGCGTCGGTGGTATAAAGATTATTCTCGGAAAGGGCGAATGCGCCGGCCGCCGTGGACGCCCAGGTATCCACCAGCGTCGCCTGCACCACCTGGTATTTGTCGTGGCTGCGGCGCACAAAGCTGCGGCCGTCTTCCACGAAGATGTGCACATCCGGGCGCAAATAGAGACCGCGGCTCTGCGGCACGAAACGATCGCGCATGATGGTGGTGGCGATGATGGGGTTGATTTCGACGCCGGTAATATCGTGACTCCCGGAAGCCAGCGCGCGCGACACGTCCCAGCCCCCGCCGGGACCGATGATCAACGCCTTGGCTCCCGGCCGTACGGCGTACGGCAAGGCGGGGCCTTGCTCCAGCAACTGATGGCGCTCGTTCGGGGTGAGGTGCGCGAAGTCGAAGCCGGCGATGCCGGTGGAGGCGTCCGCGTCAATGAAGATACGGTAATCGCGCACGCCGATGCGCGAGAAGCTGTTCCACTGCACGAACTCTTCCTTCTTCAGCTTCTGGCCTTTGGCGTAGCGTATCGCGATAATGTTGTGCGTGTTGTTGTAGAACACGAATGAGAACAGGGCCAGGGCGAGGGCCACGGCGGTAGCGCGCAGTTTCACCGACCCGGCCATGCTGTGCCAGATGGCGCCGGCGGCGGCGAACAAAACGGCCACCAGCATCACGGTACTGGTGCCGCCGAAGTGATTCAGGAATGGCACCAGAAGGAGGCATCCGGCCGACGCACCCAGCAGGTCGAAGAAATAAACGCGATCGATGCGCTCGACGGTTTCCGAAATCGCTAAGGAAACAATGGTGCCGGAAACGAAAAATGGCAGGGACGTGGTGAAGTAAACCAGGGTCAGGTCCCAGGCGCCGGGCTCTTCTTTTTGCCCCAGAACTACCGCCAGCGCCGCCAGCACCAGCAGGCTGTTGAGCATGCTGAGATAGCCCAGTTTCCGGAACAGCGGCGTTTTCCAGCCGGCCACGACATATGAAAAGACGCCGCCGACTCCTAAGCCGAAAAGCGCGATAGAGATTGCCAGGAACGCAAAATGGTAGTAGAAGACGACGGAGAAGATACGGGTCAGCGAGAGCTCCAGAAGCAGCGTCGCCAGCGTGGTCAGCGCTACGCCCAGATACAGGTGAGGCCACGGGATGGAAGAACGTGAAGAGGACGACAATTTATCTTTGAATGTAACATGATGTGCGGATGAACGAGGTATCACCGCGTGCCGGGCGGCGGGGAGTCGCCATCCCGACGGCGGCGCCAGTCGGTCCACGCGAGCACTCCCCACTCGGGCCGCGGCGCATCGGAGAGCATGGCGAGGAACTCGAGTTGATGGCCATCCGGGTCTTCAAAGTAGACCGCGGCCGCCGGCATCCACGCCAGTACTACCGGCTCGTCGGCGGGGCTGCCCGCAAAATCGCGCGGCGTGACGTGCGCAGCACGCAGCCGGGCGGGCGCTTCAAGCAGGTCGCCCAGATCGACGCCGAACGCCAGGTGCAGCTTCATCCGCAGCGGGCCGCTGCCCGTCCCCCATAATCCCAACATAGCCTTGCCCGGTCCGCCAATCCAGTAGAAGGCGACTTGGCGCTCGGGGAACACGCGCGCTAACTCCAGTCCCAATACGCCGCCGTAGAAAGCCATGGACTGCGGCAGACCGGCTACGGTCAGATGGGTTTCGAAAAGGCTGCGGATGGGGAGGGGCACTTACCTCAGCTCCCATGCAGATAACGGCGCCAGTTTCTTGCCGGCCCAACTCGGGAGGGCGCCGCAGCGCTTCTCGATCAGGCGGCGGAGGACGATAAGTTTGCCTTTCCGTTCGGCTTCAATAATGATCGGACCCAACACCTCGTGGTCCCTGATATCGAGATCAATCGGCATGTTTTCAATGTCTCCGCTTTGTATCCTATGGTCGCCGAATCACGCCGGAATCGCAATCGCGTTGTCTCCGGTGCCGCCGCTGTTCAAATCCACGCGGACCGTGCGGGCACAGCAGACCAGGCCCGAAGCACAGCACGAAACTGAGCGAACCCGTTTTTCTGCGATCTGAGCCTAAAGATTCAGGGCTTTTTCTCAGCGGTTAACGCTTGCAAATTCTTTCCGCAGATCACACTGGCCGCGTGCCTGTCGCCGCCCGGGCCGCCCCAGTGCGTTTCCAGGCTGATCCAGCCTTTGTATCCATCCTCCGCCAGCGCGTGGATCTGGCCCTTCCAATCGATCCCGCCCTCGCCCAGCGGACACCAGATGGGGCGATGGCCCTCGATACGGCAGTCTTTGGCATGCACGTGCGCGATGCGCTGGGGAGGCAGCCGACGGTAGCCATCCGGATATGGCGTTTCCCCGGAAACGTAGGCATTCGCCGGATCCCAAACTACCTGCAATGCCGGATGCGCCACGGCTTCCAACATCCGCGCCGTCTCTGCAGCGGTGGCGATATTGCAAGCATGCTCGTTCTCGAGGCCGATCACGCATCCATGCCGGGCGGCTTGCGCGGCCAGCTTGGCGAGGGCTTCCGCGATGCGCTCGAAGCAGACTTCCGGCCGCACGGCGCGCCAATACGAGAACACCCGAATAATGCGTGCGCCGGTACGCCCGGCGATTTCCAGGGCTCGCTCCGCCAACCGCGGTTGGTCCGCGAAAGTGTAAGCAGCCGCAAATACATCCTGCTGAAAACGCGCGTCCACCTCGGGCGAGTCCGGCAGCACGCACTTCAGCAAGGGCGAGGCGATCGAGACGATTTCCAGGCCGTGCCGTGTCACAATCTCGCAGGCGCGATCCAATTCGGCGTTGCTCAGATCGATGACGTTCTTGCCGAAGACCATGCGTAGTTCGGCGCCCGTCATGCCGATCCCCGCCATGGAACGCGCGGCTGCCTCGATATCCTGCGAAAACTCGTCGGTGATGGCCGCCAGGGGGAAGAGTTGTCTCATACTCCATTTGCGGGCGGCTAGCTCCGCATACGCAGCAGCAAATAGAGGCCCGTGAGCGAAAACAGCACGTCCGGCGACCACGCGGCGATGGCCGGCGGCAACTGGTTCACGTCCCCGATCTTTTCGAACAAAAGCCCGATCCCCCAATATGTCACGGCTATACCGATGCTCACCCCGATTCCAGCCATAGCTCCCCGATTGCCCACCAGGAAACCGAACGGAATGGAAATCATCGCCATGATCAACACGAAAAGCGGCACCGAAAACTTCTGATAGAACTGCACTCGCAGCTTCACGGTGTTGAATCCACTCTGCTGCAGATCGTTGATATAACTATCGAGTTCCCGGAAGTTCATCTGGGAATCCTGCTTAACCTCCTTCAGGAAATAGCTCGGGGGCTCGTTCAACTCGGCGAACGTCTGCGCCTGGAACGCGGTCAGGGGAATACTCTGGTTGCCGTGAAATTCGCGGCGCCAGCCGTTTTCGAAAACCCAGGTTTGCAATGACGATTGCCAGTGCGCGCGTTCGGCCGAGATCTGCCGGGTCAACTGATAGGTGGCCGGATCCAGTTCGTAAACGATCACGCCGCCCATCACATTCTCATCCCGATCGAAGAACTTGTAGTAGTAGATGCGCGGCCCCTTGCCGAAAATCCACTTGCGCTCGGGGCTCAGATAAGTCTGCACGGCGCGGCCCTTGATCTCGTTGCGCAGGGCATCCTGCCGGCGGTTGGCTTCCGGCACGTAATAGTGGTCGAAGGCAAAGAGGCCGCCCGAGAGAAAACTGCTGGCCACCAGGATGGGAATGGCCAGGCGATGCAGGCTCACGCCACAGGCTTTGAAGGCCGTCACCTCGTTATGTTTACTCAACACCCCGAAAGTCACGAGCACGCCCACGAGCACGCTGATCGGCAACGTCTTATAAATCAACTGCGGCGTCAGGAAGAAAAGATAGGTGAACACCTTGGGCAGCGAAATCTGGTTTCGCACGATGTCGCCCAGCAACTCGAAGAAGTTGTAAATCTGGCTCATCGAAACGAAGCTCGCCAGCACCACCGCGAAATAGAAAACGAAGCTGGTGAGGATATAGGTGTCCAGAATCTGGGGCAGCAATGGCCAGCGAAACGACCGGGCGCGCACGGCGGCTCCGCGCTCCGGCAAGAAGCGCGCGCGCAGGCGGTTGAAAGTACCGGCTACCGTATCTTTCAAGCCCCCCACAAAATCGCGTCCGCCGGGTATTTCCATGCGTGCCACGGCAATCAGTCCGGCAACCAGAAACGCGGCATTCGGCAGCCACAAGGCAACCTCTACCGGCAAGGCTCTTTGGCGGGCCAGATTTACCAGGGTGATGAACGCGAGATAATAACAGAAGAAAGCCAGGAAAACAGCGGTGACATATCCACCCGACTTGCCGCCCTTGCGCGACGATACCCCCAGTGGAATCCCGACCAGCGCCAGAACCAGGCACGCAATGGGCAGCGCCAGCCGGCGATGCAGCTCGATCCGCGCTTCCACCCAGTCCGGGCCGGATCGCGCGTAGCGCCGCAGCTCGCGGGTATTCATTTCGCTAAAGGGCCGGCGGGCTCCCGGCACGGGAGGCGCGGCATAAAGCGCCTGCGACACCACCGGCGAAAAGCTGTCGTAGCCTTTTAGATCCTTTCCCATTTCATGATTGCCGGCGTTCCGCATGGAGAGCTGCAGCCGGTTGTGGTCCGGGTCGGGCACCGCGATGGCCTCCTGCGCCACCGTGACCAGCGGGCCCTGGGCTTTGTCGCCCATGCCGCTGGTACGCTGCTCGGGAGGAGTTAAATCCGCCAGGAAAACATTCCGCCAGACCACCACCGCTCCCGGCCGCACGTCGCCCACGTAGAGAATAGTATTGGGAAAATCCTCATCGAACACGCGGGGCTGGATATCGGCACTTACCTGCGAAGCGGATAGCTTATCCAGGATGTCCTTGCTCACGCGTACCGAGAGGGGTGTCAGGCGCAGGGTCATGGCGCCGGCCACCAGCATGGTGATAAACGCGAACAGCATCACCGGTAAAACCACTTTGCGGCTGGAGCACCCCGCCGCGCGCATGGCCGTGATCTCGCCATCGGTCGCCAGACGCCCCAATCCGACCAGTATTCCGACCAGCGTGCCGAACGGAATAGTGAGCGGCAGCAACGGCGGCAGCGACAGCGCGAACAGATACAGAATCGTTTCCGGCCGCGGCGAACTGCGCACCAACACCTCGAACAGCTTGCCCACACCCTGCAGGAAAATAATGGATGTCGCCAGCGCCATCCCGATCAGGGAACTCGAGATGATCTCGCGGAAGATGTACCGGCCCAGGATGCGCATACGGTTAAGGGCGGCGGGCCTCCGCGCGCACTTCCGGCGCCGGCACGATCGGCAGCTTAGGCAGCTCTTCTTCGATGGGGTGCAGTTCCACGTCGTCGATCAGCAGCGAGGGCGCGATCACACAGCTTTCCGCCACGTAGTTCGCGCCGCCGATCAAAGCAAACGGCGCCTGGTTGTTCAGGAATTCGAAAACGTTGCTATCGTCGCCGGCAGCCTGGATATCTTTGAGCGAGCGCGTGTTCAGACCGCGAAACCGGAGGCCGCGAACCAGTTCTTCCTTGCCGTCCGGATAGACTTTGTATACCAGTACCGGGGCGCTCACCGCATGGCCGCCCTGGCCCGCATTGCTCAGCAGCCGCCGCGCCTCTTCGAACGACGCCGACGAAGGATAGTCAATTCGGCGCACGATGACGCCGTACGGCTTATTGCGCTGCCGGCACATTTCGATCAGTTTTTTCTTCAGATCCGTCTCGGGCACGGTTGCCGTGGCCCGCACAAATAGATTGCTGAGGGCCGCGCCATTCGCGCCGTAACCCCCGGGCAGGCGCGCTCTGCCATTGGAGCCGCTAAACCCCGCCACTGGCTGGCGGGTAAGCAGAAAGTTCTTCAGCACTCCTTTTTCCACCAGCACCAGGGGCCGCGGCGCCACACCTTCGCGGTCCACTTCGTAGCTGCCGAAAAGCGGACGCCCTTGCCATTCCTTCTGCGTGGGATCGTCTACCACATCGAACCACTCGGGGAGAATTCGCGCGCCCTGGCGGCCCTCCAGTTCGCTCTCCTGCCCTAGGTTATTGCGGCCCGGATCCATAACGGGCCGGCGCGTCAGCGCCAGATTGCCGCCCAGAACTTCAGCGAAAAGCTGCGCGCCTGCCTGGCCTTCAAACAGCACGGGACCGGAATAATCCTCGCCCTTCGGCGCTCCGGCCAACGCCGCCAGATTGGCTGCCATGGCGGCGATGCCGCGCCGTAGCTCCGGCTGGGCCGGCATGCGGTCAAAATCGAGCGCATGAAACGCTACTGCGTCGTGCAGCACCATGCCGTCCGGCGCTTGCGTTTCGGCCCGCGCCCGCAGGTAAATCAGCCGATCGGGTATGCGCGCTTCGGCGCCTTCCGAATTCAGATAGTACTGGCCGGTCTGGACGGCGCTCAAATCCACGCTGGAGGCCTCCACCGTGGGATACGCTTCGAAAATTGCCGAAAGCTCACGCACGCGCGCGCTCCAGCTCTCTTCATCGAGCTGCGTGTGGCGGATTTCCATCAGCTTCTTCAGTGGCTCGGCCCTGGCAAAATCGTCCAGCGGCTGATTCACCGCCACATTCTTCAGCGCCGCCCGCTTGCGCGAAATAGCCTCCACGGCGGACTTGTATGCGCTGTCGGTGGCCAGCCAGAGAAAGCGCCTGAGCACGTCGTACGAATTCTCGAGCGGAAAGCGTTCGATATCGTAGTGCGTGCCGAAATGGTAGCCGCTTCCTACGTAATCGGTGTTGTCGAATTTGTAGTCGCCTACCCGCACTTTGATCTCGGGAACACGAAACCGGTCGTGGCGCACCGCGACCAGCCCCCCAAGGCTGGCGGCCACCCCAAAGCTGTCGCCATCCTCCATACTGTATTCAATAAAATAGGGCGCTTCCAGGCTGAGCACCTTCAATCCGCGCGACCGGTTCAACTCATCCCGCATGGCGCGCAACACCACGTCGTCTCCCTGCGCCAGGGCTTTTACATTCACCAGTCCGGTGAGCGACACCACGACGAGCCACGTCGCCGCATGGGCGCGCCGCCTGGCCGCCGTCACTGCCCCTCCACGGGGAACGGCAAGAGCGGCGGCCGGTCCTGCGATTTGTTCTTCTTTTCGATCTCGATTTCCGACACCAGCAGCGCGGGCGAAACGGCCGAAACCGGCACGCTGCCGGATTCCGCGCCGCAATAGCCGTTGAAGACCTGCGGCCGGTCCGAGGTGGCTAGAATCTTCCCAAAACTGGCCAGTGGCGTGCCGACGATATCCGCTCCCCGAATCAATTCATCCGGCCGCCCGTCCGGATAAACCTTGTACACCACCAGCGGGATCACCTTGAAGGCCTGTACTCCCTGCCGCCCTGTGGTGGTAACGCCTCCGCTGATATCTTGGAAATAGAGGCCATAGGGTTTGTTCTGCCGCTTGATTTCCGCCACCAGCATTTCCCTGAGGCGCGCCTCGGGAACGGCACGCGAGGACTCCACCAACAGGTTCGACTGCCGCGAAACCACTTCCAAACCGGCCTGGCGGCGCCCGTGGCCGTTCGAACGGTCGAACCCCTGAATCGGCGACCGCGACATGAGGAACGCCTTCAATACCCCGTTTTCCACCACCGTCACCGGGCGCGCCGCTACCCCTTCGTCATCGAACGAGTAAGTACCGTTCAACTCCACGTTGCCCACCTTCTTGCGCGTGGGATCGAAGACCACCGATAGAAAATCGGGCAGCACGCTGGCGCCTACGCTCTTGGTAAAGGTCTGCCCTTCCGCCTCGTCTTTCTGGCGATGCCCTTCCACGCGGTGCCCGAAGATCTCGTGAAAGAAGACGCCGGCCGCCCGGCCCGAAAAAATCGCGGGACCGGCGAACGGCTCGGCTTCCGGCGCCAGCAGCAGGGCCTTCAAATCCTTGGCCACACGTTCCACGGCGCCCTCGATGATTTCGTCGCGCGGCAGGTCTTCCGGCTCGGTGGCTTCAAAAGTTTCGGCGGTGGCCAAGTCCGTGCCGTCCATGGCCTTGGCCTGCGCGCTCACGACCACCCGCGCGAAACCCCGGCCGTGCCGCAGCCGGCTTCCTTCGCTGCTCACAAAATACTTGGTTTCATCTTGGGACATGACCGCCACGCTGGAGGTCAGAATGCCCGGGTAATCGCTGAACTTCGCGGAGAGCTTGCGCACCCGCGCGGCCCATTCGGTGGCCGCGAAGCGCCCGTGTGGAACCGGCTCCAGCCGCACCACTGGGTCCGCCGGCGAAAAATCTCCCGAGGAGTCCTGGTCGGCCACCTTGACCTCCGCATTCGTCCGGATCTTGATCAGCCGCTCGGCCGCCAGTTTGTAGGCGCGATCGGTCTCCAGCCAGATGCGGTGCGCAATGGAGACCGGCTGATCCTCAAACGTCAGCGGCGCACCGGAGGTGAATTGCGCCCGTTCGCCCCGCACCCGGTGGTAGTTATCCAGTTTTGGCGAGCCCACTCGAACGCAGATGTCCAACCGGCGGCTCTTGCCGTGACCGTTGCTGGTGAGGGATCCCAAGGTCGCCGTGACACCGTGAAAGTCTTCCTCGGTGACCTCGTAGGAGAGGAAGTAAGGCGCCGGATCGGCCTTTGTTTTCAGGGCGGAGAAGTTGCGGTCCAGTTCCCCGCTCATGGTGTCGAGGAGCACGGAGGACTGCGCCGAGGCGGCTGCGGTTAAGCAGACAAAAAGAACCCCTAAGGCTGTACTGGCCACGAGAGTATCAGGATAGCACGCGTCAGCCGGCGGCTTTTTCCGGGGAAGTTGGCCGTAGAATCGTCGTTGCCCATACCATTTCTATCGACTTATCCTCATCTTTGGCCGTCTTTTTCAGCTCCATAACTGAGGTTAAGGACACACGCTCCTTGACCATCCGATTCGAGCCATGATATATCTAGTTCCCAAGACAGGATCGTCGAAACCATGGAGGGAGTAGTGCGCCAACATACAAAAGCCGGAACGGATGCCGGCTTGGCACGCCATTTCCGCAGACTTCGGCTCACCGGATTTCGCCTGCTGTTTGCCGGGTTATGCATGTTGGGATGGCTTTCCGCCGCATACGCGGGAACCGTCTACATCAAAATCAAGACGCAGCCCGCCACCGTGCTGGCGCCGGGTTTCAGCGGCTTTAACGTGCCTCAACCGCGAAACGGCGTCGAGTACTACGATCCTAAGTTCTTGGCGGCGGTAGCCCCCTTGCATGGCGGTTGGGTGCGGTATCCCGGCGGCACCACATCGATGGACTTCGATTGGAGCACCGGTTTTACCAACATCTCCTGGATGAACTCGCTGATCGCTGGAAATCCCCCTGCCGTCAGCGGCCAGGCGTCCAATATCCTGTCCACCTCGCAGCAGCTCACGCAAGCCAAGGGCGGCGCCATGTTTTCCGATTTCGCCGCCTTCGCCCATTCGCTGGGCGTCCCGGCCATCCTTTGCTTCAATACTTTTACGGACACTAATCCAGGCAGCGCCACCCAGATGGCCCTGGCGGCCCAAAGCTACGGCTTGAATGTGCTGGAGTGGGAGCTTGGCAACGAAGCGTATCTCTATCCGCAGATCTACCCCACCGCGGCATCTTACGCCGCCGCTTCCAACTCTTACTACAACGACATCGTGACCGGGGCACCGGGCGCCACCATTGGCGTTTTTCCCGGGGGATGGTATCCGGGCACGGTAGGCTGCGGGGCGCCCGCCGCCGACCCACAGGCCTGCTTCCCGAGTTGGGACGTGGGCTTGCAGGCGTATACTCCCCAATATTGGAATGCGGCATCCGACCATATTTATCCGGTCGTGGGGACCCAGACCGCCCAGAACACGATTTTGGCATTGAACGGCGTCCTGGCCCACGGCAGCGCGGATTATGTCAATTCCTACTTAGTTCCCCTGGTGGGCGCCAATACTCCGATCTTTATTACCGAGCTCAACTGTTGCTCGTCTTATACCAACAAGTTCCTCAGTTATATTTACAACGGTATCTTCCTGGCTGAATATATCATGCGCCTATCCTCGGTCCCGAGCGTCAAGGGGGTGGGCATAAACTCGCTCTATACCGATAACTCCGACTATCATGGGCTTATTCAATCCGTGAACGATTTCGAAAGCTATCTGTTTGGCCAGTTAGCCCAAAACGCGAATTACTCGACGAACACGGCCACCAACCCCAACACGCAATTCCAGTTTTATACTTCGGCCCCCGGACTGGCGATGGAGGTAGCCAACCAAGCCATCAACAACAGCGGCCACCTGTGGCCCACGAGTGTCGAAGGCGGGCCCACGGTGAACATCGCGGGATTTGACGGCAATCCTATCCCCGCCGTTTATGCGCAGGCCTATCTGGCGAAGACCGGCCACCATTACGTTTTGATCACCAATAAATCGGCGGCGGCGCAAACCGCCATCATCGATCTCAATGGCGCGCAGGTGCAAGCCACATTCACCGTCACCTACGTCGCGAATTCGAGCGCCCTGGCGGCGAACTCAGCGATCGCACCCACTAATGTCCAGATTCAAACCACGACCTCGGGCAATCCGGTTTCGCTGGCGCCATATAGTGTAACCACCGTGTACTGGTAAGGTTCGGGCGTCCCTCCAGCTTGTTACAATAATACCCTGCGGATCGGCATCCATACCTCCATAGCGGCCTCGCTCGAGAACGCCGCTTTGATCGCATCCGGATTGGGCGCCAACACGTTCCAGATTTTCTCCTCCAGTCCCCGCATGTGGCGCGCTTCGTCGCCCGGCGCGGAACAGATCCGATTGTTGCGGCGCACCCGCGAACGGCTCGATCTATACCCCCTCGCCATTCACGTGAATTACCTGGTGAACCTGGCGTCTTTCGACCCGGTGATCCGCACCCGGTCGATTGCATCGTTGCGTGGTGAGTTTGAACGTGCCGCCGCCTTGGGCGCCGAGTACCTTGTCCTGCATCCCGGCAGTTACAAGGGGCAGTCGCTCGAGCAAGGCATCGCCGCGTTCGCCACGGGTCTGCGGGATGCCGCCGAAGGCGCGGCGCGGAATGGCGTGACCGTATTGCTCGAGAATACCGTAGGATGCGGGGCCCAGATCGGAGGCCGGTTCGCGGAGTTGCGCGCCATCCGGGATGATGCGGCCGGGCAGACCGGCGTGCCGCTCGGTTATTGCCTCGACACTTGCCATCTGCTCGCTTCCGGCTATGACATATCGAACAAAGCGGGCCTATGGGAGACTCTCGCGGAGGCGGGCCGGATCCTGGGTATGGACAACATCAAGCTCATCCATGCGAACGACTCGAAGGCGCCCCTGGCGTCGCGCATAGACCGGCATGCGAACATAGGTGAAGGACACATCGGCAAGGCCGGATTCCGCCGCATCCTGGCGCATCCCGAACTGCGCCAGAAGCCATTCATCCTGGAAACACCGGTCGAGCACGATGGCGACGATCGCCGCAATCTGGAAAACTTAAAGAAGCTATGCCCGAAAAGGCGTACGGCCGCAACGAAATGACCGCCACCCGCGGCATCCCCGCATTGGTGAAGGGTGCGGCGATTTCTTCTTTAGCGCGGAACTGCAATTTCGCCGGAACCGGGATTCGGCAGTTGAAATAAATTGGAGTGGCTGTCGATTTTCGGTTTCCCCAAACGACTATACGACAAAAGAACGATGAGCTACGATTCCTGAATGAGCAGGAAACGCGTCATCGGGAACAAAACTACAGAAAACAAGGAGAAAAAGTCATGCCACAATATCTAATTGCTAACTACCTCCCCGACGACTTTGACCCGTCGACCGTAACCGAGGCGATGATCGAGGAGATCCACGCGCTCAACCGCGAATTGATTGCTGCCGGCGTGAGGAAGTTCGCCTGCGGAATTTCCCCGGCCGCCAACGCGAAGACGCTACGGAAGCAGCCCGAC
>Ga0187855_10001300_pt1 | contig 20059 bp, 15 predicted proteins | sample June2016WEW_8_10_2_FD_132969 | JGI IMG/M metagenome (GOLD analysis project Ga0187855, IMG submission 132969) | Peatland microbial communities from SPRUCE experiment site at the Marcell Experimental Forest, Minnesota, USA - June2016WEW_8_10 | ecosystem: Environmental > Terrestrial > Soil >...
CGAAATCGTTTCTTTGTGAACGTCCATGCCGATATACTTAATGTTCATCAGGGTGCTCCTTTCGGTAGAGTTTTGCTTCACACCCAAAACCTACCTCAAAGGGGCACCCTTTTATAATGCGTCAGCTTGGGGGAAACGCAGTGCCGGCGAATGCCGACTCAGCCGTGAGTTCCGCGAAATCCGTTTCTGGATAACTGGGTTAGCCGACGATCCGGGAAGAGGACAGCTGCTGGAGTTGTTTGATTTGAACTTGGCGCTTGCGCAGCCCGCGCTAGCACCCTAGATGCAGGGCTCAATCTGGGTCCTTGACCTCCTGGGCTAGAAGGCTCGGCCGTTCCTGAACGAGCGTCTCGACTAGGAGGACGGCTTGCGCGATTTCCCGAATCGGACGTCGCAAGCGCCGGCTCTCATCGCGCATCCGCCGATACGCCTCACGCTCTGTCAGCGTGAACCGCTGCTGCAAGAAACCTTTTGCGCGTTCCAGCAGTTTGCGATCTTCGAGCTGTTGTCGAATCTGGCTCGCCTCTTCCTGAAGAAGCACGTGCGCATCCGCCAAATGCGAACGCGCCAAAGCGATGCCCATCTGCTCTCCCACGAAACTCAGCAGCGCGATCTCGTCGGGTGTGTGCACGTGGGGGTCGCGATGATGAACATTGAGGACTCCGATCACTTCGCCGCCAGAAACGAGCGGAACCGAGAGCAGAGCCTCGTAAGTGTCTTCTACCAGAGCGGAAAACGTTTTGAAACGAGGGTCGGAAAACGCTTTGCTGGAGAGGGCGACGACAGACTTGTGCTCGGCGACCCAGCCCGTTACTCCTTCACCCATGCGGAGTCGTACCTGCCCAATTTCTGCGTCGTGGGGCAACTGAGAGGCGCGCAACACTACGTCACGGGTGCTGTCGTCCGGAAGATAAACCAGACATGCGTCACTCGCCGTGATTTCGATGGTTATTGCGATCAGCTCACGCAGCATCTCGTCGATGCTCAATCCGGAGCTGACAACCCTGCTCGTGCGGTGCAGGATCGCGAGCTGCCACGATTCCGCGCGGGTCTCTCTTGATCTTTCCATAAACTACAACAACTTTCCCGCTCACAACTGCATTGATCGGACCCAAAGCGCCAACCTTACTAGCAGTCTATGGGGAAAAGACGGCGAGCGTCCAATCAACAGTTTCTATCAGGCGCATCACGCAAAAACCGCAGCGTTACTTTGATGTAAGTCCTTGCCCAGCCGCACGTGGGTTCGAACCTATTTGTTTTGATGGTAGTTAACATCGAAACAATGAGTTGGACTTGCAAACACGTTCCCTTTATGCTGCGATCATCCTCTAAGGATTGTCGCTGTTGTTGTATTCGGAGACCACGGTTGTCACAGCGACAGGGCCACACCCGCCTTTCACAGGAAGCATGGAAAGTGCTTCAGTCACCTGCTCCTTGATCCGAGCAATAGTCCACATGTAACGCAGAAGATCCTGTGCTAGAGCTGGTCGACGAGCGTCTATCGCAGACCTTCTCATTCGCCCATTAAGGAACGAAGTCGATCTGTATCAGATTGATCCGGCGATCCTTTATTGAGGAGCACCACGCCTCGACCCAGACGCCTGATTTCTTAAGAAATGCGATTCATAAAGGAGATGGATTATGAGGAAGGTAGCTATTTACGGTAAGGGCGGCATTGGCAAATCGACAACCACACAGAACACAGTGGCAGCCTTGGCGGAGATGGGCAAAAAGGTGATGGTGGTGGGTTGCGATCCCAAGGCGGATTCAACGCGCCTGTTGTTGGGTGGCCTCGCGCAGCGGACGGTGCTGGACACGTTACGCGATGAGGGCGAAGAAGTGGACCTGGACGACATTCGCCGTATCGGATTCGGAAACACCTATTGTACCGAGTCCGGCGGACCGGAACCGGGAGTGGGCTGCGCCGGGCGTGGCATCATCACCTCGATCAACCTGCTGGAGCAGCTCGGCGCCTACAAGGAATCCATCGGCTTGGACTACGTTTTTTACGACGTGCTCGGCGATGTGGTGTGCGGCGGGTTTGCCATGCCGATCCGCGAAGGCAAGGCGCAGGAGATTTATATCGTCTGTTCAGGCGAGATGATGGCGATGTATGCGGCTAACAATATCTGCAAGGGCATCGTGAAGTTCGCCAATGCCGGTGGAGTACGCCTGGGCGGCATCATCTGCAACAGCCGCAAGGTCGACAACGAACGGGAGATGATCGAAGAACTTGCTCGCCAACTCGGCACCCAAATGATTCACTTCGTGCCGCGCGATAACGATGTCCAGCGCGCGGAAATCAATCGCAAGACGGTCATCCATTGGAAGCCGACATGCCCGCAAGCAGACGAATATCGAAACCTAGCCAAAGCCATGGATGCGAACAGGATGTTTGTTATCCCTAAACCGCTGGAAATGTCGGCGCTCGAGAAGCTGCTCATGGATTTCGGATTGGCGGAGGAGTTAGGACCAGACGCCGATGCGACGCCAGCGGAGATTGATCTGGCCGCAGCCACGCCCGCAAACACGCTGGCCTGCGATTAGGCCACCACGCGAGCCGAGAGACGGACGAGAGACGAACGACGCAGCCGGTGTTCATCCCGAGGAGAGAATCATGGCGCACGATGCCCACGAAGCAAAAAAAGAGATGGTGGCGATTTATCCGAAGAAGCTGGGGAAAAAGCGGGCCGAGCAGATCGTAGTTACGGAGCTGGGCGCCGATGGTTCGGTTCCCGAAATCAAGGCCAACGTTCGTTCCAGCCCGGGAATCATTACGCAACGCGGATGCGCCTATGCCGGTTGCAAAGGCGTCGTGATCGGCCCCAGTCGCGACATTCTAAGCATTGTGCATGGCCCGATTGGCTGCTCGTTCTACGCCTGGTTGACTCGGCGGAACCAGACGCGTCCGCCATCTGATTCGGATCCCAACTTTATAACTTATTGTCTCTCCACGGATATGACGGAACAAGAGATCGTCTTCGGGGGCGAGAAGAAACTCAAGGCAGCAATCAAGGAAGCCTATGACGTCTTTCACCCAAAGGCGATTGCCGTGTTTTCGACGTGTCCGGTCGGGCTGATTGGAGACGACGTGCACGCTGTTGCTCGGCAGATGAAGGAGGAACTCGGCATCAATGTTTTTGCGTTTAGCTGCGAAGGTTATCGCGGCGTCAGTCAGTCTGCCGGGCACCATATCGCGAACAACCAGCTCTTCAAGCACGTAATCGGTTTGAACGAATTGGCTCACGAAGACAAGTTCAAGATCAACCTGCTGGGCGAGTACAACATCGGAGGCGACGCTTTTGTTATCGAGGATCTGTTCCGCCGGTGCGGCATCAAGCTTATCGCCACCTTCAGCGGCAACTCGGATTATGACAGCATGGCGAATTCTCACACGGCCGATCTGAACCTGGTGATGTGCCACCGCTCCATCAACTATGTGGCCGAAATGATGGAGAAGAAATTCGGCATCCCATGGCTCAAGATCAATTTTATTGGCGCTGCCGCCACCGCGAAATCGCTGCGAAAAATTGCGGAGTATTTCGATGATGCGGAGCTCAAGGCCAAGGTGGAAACGGTGATCACCGAGGAGATGCCGAAGGTTGACGTGGCGCAGAAAGATGTGAAGTCTCGCTGCCGGGGAAAAACCGCGATGCTGTTCGTCGGCGGCTCGCGTGCTCATCACTACCAGGTGCTGTTCAACGAGATGGGGATGGAGATCGTTGCCGCCGGCTACGAGTTTGGACATCGCGACGACTACGAAGGGCGGAAAGTGCTGCCGACGATCAAAGTCGATGCGGACAGCAAGAACATAGAAGAAGTGGAAGTGCGACCGGACGAAACGCGTTACATGCCGCGCCTGAGCCAGGACCGCAAAGCGCAACTCACCAATCCCGAACTCGAATTTCAGGATTACGTGGGCATGATGCCGGAGATGGAGGATGGCGCGCTCGTGATCGACGACATCAGCCACCACGAGACCGAGCGTTTGATCGAGCTCTATAAGCCCGCAATCTTCTGCGCTGGCATCAAGGAGAAATACGTGGTGCAGAAGATGGGAATCCCCTGCAAGCAATTGCACAGCTATGACTACGGCGGACCCTATGCCGGCTTTGAAGGCGCAATCAACTTCTACCGGGAGATCGATCGCATGGTCAACATGAAGGTCTGGTCATTGGTGAAGGCCCCCTGGCAAACGTTCGAGCCGCAACCGGAACCTGCGCCCGTGGCAGCCGACTAGCAGTCGATCACCACCGAAGCAATGCGTCTTTTCACGAGAAGGGAGTTCTATGCTCTTACGACACACGACCGCTGAGGTTACCGAACGCACGGCCCTGACCATCAACCCGGCCAAGACCTGCCAGCCGATTGGCGCCATGTACGCTGCTCTCGGCGTCCATGGCTGCTTGCCGCACAGTCATGGTTCGCAGGGCTGCTGCTCCTATCACCGCAGCACGCTCACCCGTCACTATAAGGAACCGGTGATGGCGGCCACGAGTTCATTCACGGAAGGCTCGTCGGTCTTCGGCGGCCAGGCAAATCTGCTGCAAGCCTTCGAGACGATCTTTACCGTCTATAACCCGGATATTGTCGCGGTCCACACCACTTGTCTTTCGGAGACGATTGGCGACGATATTTCCCAAATCATCAGCAAAGCCAAGGCGGACGGGAAAATTCCCGAAGGCAAACACGCCATTCATGCCAACACGCCCAGCTACGTGGGTTCGCACATCACCGGTTTTGCGAACATGGCCAAGTCGCTGGTGACGAACTTCGCTGAAGGTACGGGAGAGGACAAGAAGCAGATCAACCTTCTTCCGGGATGGGTGGAACCGCCCGATATGCGGGAACTGAAATGCCTGGCGCACCGGATGGGCGTCGATGTGGTCATGTTTCCGGACACCTCCGATGTTCTTGATGCGCCGCAGACGGGCAAGCACGAGCTCTATCCCAAAGGCGGCGCGACCGTGGCTCAGATTCGCAGCGCTGGCGACAGCATTGGGACCATCGGGCTCGGACATTCCGCCTCGACGCGTGCCGCCAGCGCACTGGAAGAGAAGTGCGAAGTAGCCAACGAGATGCTGGAGTTGCCGATCGGCCTGCAGGCAACGGATCGCTTCATCGAGGCGATGCGAGTCATGGCCGGAGTGAAGGTGCCTGACATTATCACTGACGAACGCGGACGCCTGGTCGACATGATCGTCGACATGCACCAGTACGTCCACGACAAGCGGGTTGCGTTGTGGGGCGACCCCGATCAACTGGTCTCGCTCTGCGATTTCCTGGTGTGCCTGGATATGAAACCGGTGTATATCGTTACCGGCACTCCCTCGACGCGTTTCGAGAAACGCGTACGAGCGGTGTTGGGCGACTCCGTTCCCGACGTGAAGATTCGCAAGGGATCAGGGGCGGACATGTTCCTGATGCACCAGTGGATCAAACACGAATCGGTGGATCTGCTGATCGGCAATACATACGGGAAATACATTGCGCGCGACGAAAGCATTCCATTTGTTCGCCATGGCTTCCCGATTCTCGATCGCGTCGGGCACGCCTATTTCCCAACCGTCGGCTATCGGGGCGGAATGTATCTGCTCGAAAAGATCCTGAACGCGTTCATGGATCGCCAGGATCACGAAGCATTGGAAGAGAAATTCGAACTAACGATGTAATGGCAATGAATGAGGCGGGAGAACTGGATGACGGATATTCTGCACGAACGCGAGCGGCAGGTGTATCGAAAGGGTGCAGAGCCCTTCCAGATCGACTGCGAGAAACAGAGCGCGGCTGGCTCGGTCAGCCAGCGCGCTTGCGTTTTCTGTGGCTCGCGGGTTGTGCTCTATCCCATTGCCGATGCTCTTCACGTTGTCCACGGGCCAATCGGATGCGCTTCGTACACCTGGGATATCCGCGGCGCCCGTTCTTCCGGTCCGCAATTGCATCGCCTGAGCTTCTCGACCGACTTGCAGGAAATGGACGTAATACGGGGAGGAGAAAAAAAACTGTTCGCCGCGCTCTGCGAGTTGATCGATGCTCATCATCCCAAAGCGGCATTTGTCTATGCCACCTGTATCGCCGGCATTATCGGCGACGACGTAAACGCGATCTGCAAACAGGCCAGCGAGGCGAAAGGCATTCCCGTACTCCCGGTTCATTCCGAGGGATTCAAAGGGACCAAGAAAGACGGCTATCGCGCCGCGTGCGAAGCCCTGTTTCAGTTGATTGGAACTGCTTCCCCGGAAGGCATCGTCCCCACCAGCGTCAATATCCTGGGCGACTTCAATCTGGCCGGTGAGATTTGGATGATCCGCGAATACTTTGAACGTATGGGCATCCAGGTGGTCGCCTGCATCACTGGCGATGGCCGCGTGAACGACATACGACGCGCGCATGGAGCCGCGCTGAACCTGGTGCAGTGTTCCGGTTCCATGATGTATCTGGCAAAGAGCATGAAGGAGCGGTGGGGAACCCCGTTCTTGCGTGTCTCCTACTTCGGGATAGAAGACATGGCGCAGGCGTTATACGACACTGCCCGTTTCTTCAAGGACCCAGAAATCATGCGACGCACACAGGAACTGGTGCACCAGGAAATTGACAAGGTTATGCCGCAGATCAACCAGTACCGGCGGGACGTGCAAGGCAAGAAGGCCGGTATCTACGTCGGCGGGGCATTCAAGGCATTTTCCCTGGTGCGCGCCCTACGGCTGCTCGACATGAAAACCGTGCTCGTAGGTTCGCAAACCGGCAGTCGTGAAGACTACGACCAACTGCGCGAATTGTGCGATGAAGGCACGATCATCGTCGACGATTCGAATCCGCTGGAACTCGCGGGATTTCTCCAGGAGAAGGAAGTCGATCTGTTCATCGGCGGCGTGAAGGAGCGGCCCATCGCCTACAAACTCGGCGTTGGGTTCTGCGACCACAATCACGAGCGCAAAGAAGCCTTGGCGGGATTTGCCGGCATGGTCAATTTTGCGCGCGAAGTGCATTCCACCGTGATGAGCCCGGTCTGGCAATTCACGTCGCGCAGGCGGAAGGAGATGGCGGTATGAGCGCCGATACGAGCGCCCTTACGAATATGACCGCCAGCCTGAACATCCTTCAGAAGCCGGCGGCGCCGCCCAGCTATGTCTCTACCCGGAATGCGTGCAAACTGTGCGCGCCATTGGGCGCCAGCCTGGTGTTTCGCGGAATTGAAGGGGCGGTGCCGTTTCTGCATGGCTCGCAGGGCTGTGCAACCTACATGCGCCGCTACATCATCAGCCATTTCCGGGAGCCCATGGATATTGCGGCTTCGGGCTTCAGCGAGTCCAGCGCCATCTTCGGGGGTGGAGAGAATCTCCGCCGCGGCTTGCAGAACGTAAGCGTGCAGTACAAGCCCAGCATGATCGGCATTGCGACTACCTGCCTTTGTGAAACCATCGGCGAAGACGTTGCTGCGATGGTTCGCGAATATCAGGAGGCGCAAATCGACCTCCCGACGCCGCAACTGGTCCACGTGTCCACGCCAAGCTACATTGGCACTCACGTCGATGGTTTCCATGCAGCCGTTCGCTCCGTGGTTGCGACGCTCGCCACACCGGAACCCGAGCCGTCGCATCATGTCAACCTGTTTCCGGGGATGGTTTCGACGGCAGATATTCGTTATCTCAAGGAGATTGCAGAGGACTTCGAGCTCTCATCAATCGTGTTGCCGGACTACTCGGAAACGCTCGATGGCCCCGCGCTCGACGCCTACGAGAGAATTCCTGCCGGCGGAACGCCAATTCAAGGGATTCGCTCGGCAGCCGGAGCGCGCGCCTCCATCGAGTTCGGACGAAGCATCCGTCAGCGCGACACGGCGGCGGCATTTCTGGAAAGCACATTCGGCGTCCGAGCACATCGTCTGGGTCTGCCCATTGGCATCAACGAGACCGACCGGTTCTTCTCGACGTTGAAAGATATTGCGGACCGGCCGGTACCCCGCCAACACGAAATGGAACGAGGACGGCTTATCGACTCCTACGTTGACGGCCACAAATACGTTTTTGGCAAGCGCGCCATTGTTTACGGCGAGGAAGATCTGGTCGTGGGCTTGGCTGCGCTCTTGGCCGAGATTGGAATCATCCCGGTTTTGTGCGCGTCCGGTGGAAAAAGTGGAGCGCTCCGACAAGCCATTACAGAAATTGCGCCGAGCTCGCCCGGTGTGACGGAAGTCTGTGATGACACCGATTTCATGTCCATCGGCGAGAAAGCAAAGCTGCTCAAACCAGATCTGCTGATCGGCAACAGCAAAGGGTATGGAATCGCGCGCGATCTTGGTATCCCGCTGGTGCGCGTGGGATTCCCAATTCACGACCGAATCGGAGGACAACGCATTCTGCATCTCGGTTATCGCGGGACGCAACAGCTTTTCGATCGCATCGTCAACGCGCTGCTTGAACACAAGCAACAAACAGCCGAGGTTGGCTACAGCTATTTATGAAGAGGTCGCGATGGCACTGGACTTAACGCAACACCCATGTTTCAACTCGGACGTGCGCCATCGCACCGGTCGGATCCATCTGCCGGTCGCGCCCCAGTGCAACATCCAGTGCAACTATTGCGACCGCAAGTTCGACTGCGCGAACGAGAGCCGGCCGGGCGTGACCAGCAGCGTGCTCTCGCCCAACCAGGCGATGGCCTATCTTGATCGCGCTGTCGAAAAAGCGCCCTACCTCAAGGTGGTCGGCATCGCTGGACCAGGCGACCCGTTTGCCAACCCGGGAGAAACGATGGAAACCCTGCGCCAGGTTCGCGAAAAGTATCCGGAGATGCTGCTTTGCGTGGCCACCAACGGTTTGAACGCCGAACCCTATGTCGCTGAGCTAGCGCAGCTGCAGGTAAGCCACGTCACCTTCACGGTGAACGCCGTTGATCCCGCCATTGGAACGCAGATCTATGCCTGGGTGCGCGACGGACGCGCGATCTATCGCAACGGAGCTGCCGCGAGTTTGCTGTGGGAGCGTCAGAAACGTGCGATCGGGGCGCTCAAGAACCATGGCGTCATTGTGAAGGTAAATACCATTGTCGTGCCCGGAATCAACGACACGCACACCGAAGATGTGGCCATTGAGATGCGCGCGCTCGGGGTCGACATCATGAATTGCATTCCGCTCTATCCGGTCAAGGACACGCTGTTTGAAGATCGCGAGCAGCTGGGGTCCGAACCCATGCGGCGGTTGCGGAAGGCGGTGCAGGCATACGTCCCGCAAATGGAACATTGCACGCGTTGCCGGGCCGATGCGGTGGGATTGTTAGGAGAACCGCAGCGTGACGATCTGGTCACGCTCATGCGCGCCTGCGCCGACGGGCCGCTCGACGGCCAACTCGTCGACGCCGACCCAGGCCGTCCCTATGTGGCGGTCGCCAGCCTGGAGGGTTTCCTGGTCAATCAACATCTTGGCGAGGCCGCACGATTGTGGATCTTCGGCCCGGGCGATCCCGATCCGCGCCTCATCGAAACTCGCGCTACTCCTGAGCCTGGGGACGGCATGGGACGCTGGCGCGAACTGGCACAAACGATCCACGACTGCCGCGCAGTGATCGTCAGCGGAGTGGGCCGAAAGCCGCGCTGGGCAATGGAGCAAGCGGGCCTGAAGGTGATCGAAATGTCCGGCTTGATTTCCCAGGCGGTTTCCACTCTGTATGAATCTGGAGAGGTGCCGGCCTCGATGCGCAAACCGTTCCGCGCATGCGGGTCGGAGTGCGAAGGTTCGGGCATGGGTTGTTCATAAGGGTTTGAAAGGAGATCCAGCATGGAAAAACCAGAGCATCACATTCTTGTTTGTGCCAGCTTTCGGGTGGCGGGCGAGGCCAAAGGCGTCTGCCACCGTAAGGAATCCGTCTCGTTGCTGCAATATGTCGAGACGGAAATCATCGACCGCAATCTGGACGCAAGGGTTTCGAGCACCGGATGCCTGAAGCAATGCGAGCACGGACCGGTGATGATCGTTTATCCCGAAGGCCAGTGGTATGGCGAGGTGAACGAAGAAAAGATTGACGAAATTCTCGACGCGATTGGCGAGGGTCGAGTCGCAGAAGGAGCGCTCGCCTAGGGCAGCGTCGGAATATCGAGGGGAAGATGAAAGTCAGCAGCGGACAGGCTCCGTGGATCATCGACACCACGCTACGCGACGGCGAACAGGCCGCCGGCGTGGTTTTCTCGCGCGACGAGAAGCTTGCGATCGCGAACGCTCTCTGCCAACTCGGCATCCTTGAACTGGAATGTGGCATTCCAGCCATCGGAGAGAGCGAACGGGAAGACATCCGCGCTTTGCTGGCGCTGGGCTTGCCCATCCGATTCACCGGCTGGTGCCGGGCAACGGCGCATGACGTCGAGAGCGCTCGTGCCTGCGAACTACGTTCCGTGCATATCGCATTTCCTGTCTCGCATACCCAACTGTGGACCATCGGCAAGACGCGCGATTGGATCGCGGAAGAGTTGCCCCGCATTGTACGAAAAGCGCGTGCCCGTTTCGATCACGTATCCGTCGGCGCCCAGGATGCCTCGCGGACGGAACTGAACTACCTGCGCGAGTTTGTCGCTCTTGCCCGCGGAAGTGGCGTCAATCGGGTGCGTATAGCGGACACGGTGGGCAGATGGAATCCGATTGAGACCCATGAGGCGTTCCAAAATCTTCGCGCTGTTGCCGGTGACACTTGCCTGGAGTTTCATGGCCATAATGACCTTGGAATGGCCACGGCGAACACGATCAGCGCTGTCCAAGGGGGAGCCGATTGCGTCAGTGTCACGGTGAACGGATTGGGAGAGCGCGCCGGCAATGCCGCGCTGGAAGAGGTGGCGATGGCCCTACGCCACTCTCTCCGGCTGGATCTGCCGCTGAGAACAGAACTTCTTGACGGCTTGTGCGCCCTGGTGGCGAAGGCCTCAGGCCGCACCATCCCCAGCAACAAGCCCATCACTGGCCAAGCAGCTTTCCTCCACGAATCCGGGATCCATTGCAGCGGAATGTTAAAGGACAGGAAGGCTTATGAACTTTTCCATGCCGGCGAGGTAGGACGGCCGCAGTCGGACTTCGTTATCGGAAAACATTCGGGTTCTGAAGCGGTGGTTAATGCCCTGGCGCGGCAAGGGATTCTTGTGAGCCGGAAGGAAGCCTCAGAAATGCTTCCCGAAATTCGCCGTCGCTGCGTAAGCCTGAAATCGTCACTGCAGGTGACGGAACTGGCAAACCTTTTCAGGACGCCACGAAGCCAGGCATGAAGTTGCGGACGCGCGGTAGAATCAATTTCAGACGGTCACTCCGACTATTCTCGCGAAAAGAGGCGAGTACGCTCGATGATAAATTCTGTCACTATTAACCACAAAGAACAGAAAGAGTACCCACATCCGTGTCACATCGCCAAATGTCCAAATCCTGGCCGCTATCAACTGTACGCGGCGATCGGCTCAGACGAACTCCCTGACTGGGAGGGCCAAGCGATTTGTTCAAAACATCTCGTGGAAGAAGCTCGGCATCGTCCAGAAATCTTGATGTCGCTGATTGATGCTCTTATTGATGCCATGGAAGAGCATCAGATCTTATAGGTTCAGCCCCGAAATCGAACGTGTCGGACGATTTTGCCATATCGTCCCAGGTGTGTTCACGCCGTGCTCGCCAAGCACATCCCTCACGATTAACTTCCGACTACCGCGACAGTCATTCCGGGCCAGAAGTCTTCTTCGAGGAGATCACTGGAGGATGCGGAAGCCCGTTTGTGGCCCGCAATTGAGTTCGACATGCTCCTGCCAGAGCCGAAAACCGCCGCAATCCTACGTAATAAGGGGGGTCTGCAAGAACCCCGCCCCCCACATAGCACGAAGCCCTGTATCACCTCTCATCGCCAGCACGGAGCGGTTCGCTGCGAATGATCGACGCGGCGGATGGTGGAATCGCTGAAAACTGAATTGCAACGATAAAACATTTCGATTGGACTTGGGCGCGGACGCCACCTAGAGTCTGTTGAGTGCCACATACCCGGACTCGAACGCGCGGTTTCTTGAGACCCCTGCCGGTGCAGGAGTCTGCGCGAGCGCTGTTCCGGCCGCCATTCCGGAATTATCAGTTGGACGGGGCCTACGATGAGATGTTTGAGGGGCCGGGCATCCCGCGTCCGCACTATCAGGCCCTTTTCCAAACGCTTCTGGAACTGCCTCCCGAGGAAATGCGCAAGAGCCAGCAAGCAGCAGACCTGTCGTTCCTGCACCAGGGGATCACATTCACTGTATACGGGAGCGAGGAGGGTACCGAGCGCGTCTTTCCCAATGACCTCTTGCCGCGGATCATCCCCAACCACGAGTGGCGCAAAATCGAAAATGGGCTCACCCAGAGAATCGCGGCATTGAACCTGTTCTTGGAGGACGTCTACCACCGCGGAAGAATCCTGACGGACGGCGTCGTGCCGAGGGAACTCGTCTACAGTTGCCGGCACTTCCGACGTGAAATGCGCGGCATGACGGTGCCTCGGGGAATTTACGTCAGCGTTTGCGGCACAGACTTAGTGCGGCTTCCAGACGGGAGTTTTGCCGTGCTGGAAGACAATCTTCGGGTACCGAGCGGCGTCTCCTACATGTTGGCGAATCGCAAAGTTCTGAAGAAGGTGTTCCCCACACTGTTTCGCGACTACGGTGTTTGCCCGGTCGATCACTACGCTCAAGCGCTGCTCGGAACCCTCCGCGCGCTGAGTCCGCCGAATTCCTCCAGCCGGCACGAGCCGACGGTGGTGCTGCTGACACCCGGGGTATTCAATTCAGCGTACTTTGAACACACCTTCCTGGCACAGCAGATGGGCATTGAGTTGGTCGAAGGCCGGGACCTGCTGGTGCACGATAACGTCGTCTATATGCGCACCACGGCCGGCCTGAGGCGCGTGGACGTAATCTATCGGCGCGTGGATGACGATTTCCTGGATCCGCTCTGCTTCCGGCGAGACTCCAGTCTGGGCGTGCCTGGATTGTTCAATGCCTATCGCGCCGGCAATGTGATGCTGGCCAACGCCATCGGCACCGGCATCGCTGACGACAAGGCGCTTTACGCATACGTGCCCGCCATCATCCGCTACTACCTTGGAGAAGAGCCCATCCTGGCCAGTGTGCAGACTTATTTGCTCACGGATCGCGCGCAACGCGAGCACGTGCTGGAACATCTCGACGAACTGGTGGTGAAAGCGGTAGGTGAGTCCGGCGGCTACGGGATGCTGATCGGCCCGCAAAGCACGGCTGAGCAGAGAGCAGAGTTCCGCCAGAGGATCCAAGCCGAGCCACGGAACTACATCGCGCAGCCGACGTTGAGTCTTTCGCGGGCGCCGTGTTTCCTCGATGGAGAAGCACAAGCCCGCCATGTCGATCTGCGTCCCTACATCCTCTGTGGCGAGAACGTCACCCTGGTCCCGGGAGGACTCACGCGGGTGGCGTTGCGTCGAGGCTCGCTCGTGGTTAACTCCTCACAAGGCGGAGGCAGCAAAGATACCTGGGTGCTGCGCGCATGAACCAACGCCTGGAAACCACCATGCTCTCCCGAGTCGCGGACAGTTTGTATTGGATGAGCCGCTACCTGGAGCGGGCTGTACACACCGCCCGTCTGATGGATGTGGACTTTCAGTTGCGCCTGGACCAGTCCCCGGAAGCAAGCGCAGGACGTTGGCTGCGGCTGCTTGAAGCTTCGCAGGCGCCTGTTCCGGCGGATGGCAAAATCGATGCCACAACTCTCACCCACATTCTCACATTGGACAAAACCAACCCCTCATCCATCATTTCCTGTGTAGCCGCCGCGCGTGAAAATCTGCGTCAGGTCCGTGAGCAGTGCAGCTCGGAAATGTGGGAGCAACTCAATCGGCTTTATCTGCAGATAAACAGCACGACGTCTACAGAGGCTTGGCTGCTGCACTCCTATGTTTTTTTTCGGGCTGTGCAAGAAGGAGCCCACCTGTTTCAAGGCCTGACCGACTCCACCATGGCCCATGGGGAGGGCTGGCAATACATCCAGTTGGGGCGCTTCGTAGAACGCACCGACTCGACGGCGAGGCTGATCGGCCCGCATTTCACCTGGCTGCACAATTCTTCGGACCAGGCCGTGGAGAGTGAAGAGTACCTGGAGTGGGTGGGATTGCTGAAATCTTGTGCGGCGTTTGAAGCTTATTGCAAAACGTACACGGCGGAAGTGCGGCCGTTGCGGGTATGTGAGTTTCTTCTGTTGAACCCCAGTTTCCCGCATTCGGTGCGCTTCTCCGTTGACATGGTGCATGCGTCCTTAACCGCGATCGAGGAGTTGACGGGACGAAAGGCGGAGCAACCGGTTCGTCTGGCTGGGCGGCTGCGCGCAAATCTCAGCTTCAGCCATATCGACGAAATCATGGGTTCCGGGGCTAACGCCTTCGTGGAGGGCATCCGGTGGCAGTGCGCTCAAGTCCACAACTCCATCCACCAGATCTATTTTGACTATCCCGTTGAATCGGCGCTGGTTTCTTGAGAGCGACGGAGCTTCGGCACGCGGCAGGTTGGAAACCGAGGACAACAATGATTTACTCAGTCCGGCATACGACAAGCCTTGTCTACGAGCCCGCGGTGCGCGAGAGTGTAATGGAAGTACGCATGCAACCGCGAAGCGAAGGCAGCCAACACTGCCTCAGCTTCCGTCTCGACGTGAACCCTACCGCCAATATCACTCAATATCGCGATTTCTCGGGGAACACGGTGCATCACTTCGACATTGCTGGATCTCATACCGAGGTCAAAGTCACCGCCCACTCCATGGTAGAAGTCCAGACCGTGCCAGCCCCACTCATCTCTGAAGCGGGCGACTGGGCAGACCTCGACGCCATGGTTGCAGCCGACGACTATTGGGAAATGTTGTTGCCCAGCGAATTCGCCCGAGCCAGTGCAGCACTCGGAAATCTTGCGGCGGAACTCAGGTGCGAGCGACGCAGCAGTCCCCTCGAGTTGCTAGAGGAGTTAAACCAAGGCATCTACAAAGTGTTTGCCTACGTGCCCAGCAGCACAAAGGTGGATTCGCCAATTGACGAAGCGCTTCGAACGCGTCAAGGAGTTTGTCAGGACTTCGCTCACATCATGATCGCGCTGGTGCGTTCACTCCACGTCCCTTGCCGCTATGTGAGCGGCTACCTGTTTCATCGCGATGCCGCGGAAGAGAAGGACCGCTCCCTGGAAGGAGCGTCGCACGCATGGGTTGAGGCCCTGGTCCCGCGCTTGGGCTGGGTTGCGTTCGACCCTACGAACAACCTTGTCGGGGCAGATCGCCATATTCGCGTGGCTATTGGCCGCGACTACGCGGACGTTCCGCCCACCCGTGGCGTATATAAGGGTGAGGCTCACAGTAAATTGAGCGTGGCAGTGACCGTGAGTCCTTCGGACGCTCCGTTACCGGAAGAGTCTGCTCCCAGCATCGTCATCCAATCCCGCCCCTCATTTGCGCGAGCCAACTCGCGCACCGAACAGGAGCAGCAACAACAGTAGATTCCGCAACTCCGGATTACAGCGGTAATGCCCAATACGCGGGTGAATGGCTATCACTGAGGGTTCGGTCGGATGGGCCAGAAGTCCTCTTCGGGGACATCGCCACTGATGTCCTCCAAGCCCCTTTCTGGATCTTGGAGTTGGATCAGGAGACGGCGCCACCTAATTGCAAGTCATATCCCATTACCCAACAGGCCCGAATCTGGTGCACAACATATTGTGGCATACTTTGCAAGTAACCCATTTGGTTCGATTAAACTGGCAACAGAGGAAAAGCCGAGGAAATCCTGTGACACTACGGGCTAATTGCGCGGCCTTCCGAAAAGGACTATCGTGAAAGTCGCCATGAAGCCACTACCAGCGCCCCCTGTCTCTGGCGATACGGAGTTCGAGCGATTCGATAACGCTGTGCGCCAAGTGCTCACGGTATCGAAGGAAGAATTGCTGAGGCGAGAAGCACAGGAAAAGATGGAACCGCACAGCAAGAAGCCCAAGGCCAATCCCGCAAAGGGCAAATAGCGGTAATGTCACCTGCAACAGTGATCTCTGCCACAGACAGGTGTAATGCTATCGGGCTAGTCTGCCCAGTGGACCCCCTGAAAGAGCCGCATCTAGTGATCCTCGTGGAAGTGGGCAGAATACCGATCAAAGGCGGCTGCTCCGCTTGCGAAGGCGTATTCTTTACAACGGGGGATTATATTGGCCCAGCCGAACAGCAGTACAACAAACTAGAAAGCCTGTTCCGCGAGCATTTCCGCAAGGTCCACACGCCACAATGAAACAGCATGATCTTCGTTGGAACCCAGGGCTTGAGCTATGGTTTTGCGCGACATGTGGCCGAATGTCCGACCATACTAGCCGAGAGGATGCTGAGACCGAGTTGGAAGTTTTCGAATGCGAGCTTCCGACCATCAGCACAGGCGATAAAATAGACCCTGATATGCATTAACCAGTGGCCGAAGCAGCTTTTGGAGCGGAAGTGGGACTATGATCACGGATTTGGATTTAACGTCTCCCGTTTTTTGCGTTTGCATTCTCTGTGATTAAACAACAAGATGCTTCGGGTCTAGGATCATCGGGCCACATACCATGGTTCGGGCGAGGCCCGGCTGCCCCCTCAAAAGACAGCCGGGCACTACGGGTCTTGCCTGTCATTTTGCCAAGTATATTATTGCCCTTGCGCTCGCCATGAATCGCGATTTGCACACTCGTCCAACCCGAGCGGTCATAGACGATCAGCCCTGGAAATCCTCCTGGAATGGGTCCAGGTCTTGCCCGACCAATGCCGATAACGTGCCCCGCACCTTGGCGGGAAAATCGGCCACAGCCAAGGGCCGGCTGAAGTAGTACCCTTGAATTTCGTCACAACCATGATCTCGTAGGAATGACATTTGTTCCTCGTTTTCGACGCCTTCAGCGATAACTGTGAGATTAAGGCTTTTCCCCATGTTGATGATCGTGCTTGTTATGGCAGCGTCATCCGAATTGACCGTCATGGCTTGTACAAAGGAACGATCGATCTTCAATTTGCACACGGGAAAGTGTCTCAAGTAGCTGAGGCTGGAATATCCAGTCCCGAAGTCGTCGATTGAGAGCTTCAGCCCCATCTCACTTAGTTCCTGCAACAGAGAAAGTGTCAGGTCCGCATTGGAGAAGAGCAGTCCTTCTGTAAGCTCCAGTTCGAGGTATTGAGAGCGGAGGCCGGCCTCATCCAGCACCTTTTCGACAACCTGGAGGAACCGATTGTGGCGAAGCTGGATGGCCGACACATTCACCGCGACGGGTATTGCGGGAAGGCCTTCGTCCTGCCATTGCCGAGCTTGGACGCATGCGGTCTTGAGCACCCATTCACCGATGGGGATGATCAGGCCGCTATTCTCGGCAATAGGGATGAACTTGTCGGGTGGGACAAGGCCCAACACTGGGTGCTGCCAGCGGAGGAGGGCCTCCGCCCCTGTGATTTGTCCGGTGGCGATATCCATCTGCGGTTGGTACACCAGGAAAAGTTCGTTCCTCTCCAAGGCCACGCGCAAGCTGTTCTCCAAGGTCATGCGCTCCACAGCTTGAACGTTCATCTCTTGCGTGAAGAACTGAAAATTGTTTCGTCCCTGCTCCTTGGCGCAATACATGGCTGCATCCGCATTCTTGAGCAGGGTTTCGGGCTCCCTGCCATTGTCCGGAAATACGCTAATGCCGAGGCTGCAAGAAATGCTGAGCAGATGGCCTTGAACGATGCAGTCGGGGGTCATCGCCTTCAGGATGCGATCGGCGGCGACCGCGGCGTCGCCTATGTCCATTAGGGCGGTCAGCACGACCACAAACTCGTCGCCGCCCAGCCGCGCCACAGTGTCCTGTTCGCGAGCCCATTTCTTCAAACGTTCCGCCACTTCCTTCAGAAGAAGGTCGCCGACCGAGTGCCCAAGCGAGTCGTTAATAGTCTTGAAACGATCGAGATCAAGGAATAGCAAGGCGACCTTTTCCTTACGCCGACGCGCGCTGGCCAGCGCCTTGCTTAAACGATCGCGGAAAAGAGTCCGATTGGGCAAACCCGTGAGGGCATCGTAGTACGCCAAGAACTTGACCTGTTCCTCAGCAGTTTTGCGATCGGTGATGTCTACCTTGATCGCAATGAACTGCGTGATTTCCCCTTTGTCGGAGCGCACGGGAGTTATGGTCATCTCCTCCACATAGGGAGTCCCATCCTTGCGACGATTCGTGATCTCTCCCCGCCACACCGCACCGGAAAGGATCGTGTTCCACAAAGTCTGATAGAAGTGTGCATCATGTGCCCCGGACTTCAGAAAGCTTGGTTCTTGGCCCAGAGCCTCCTCGGCCGTGTAGCCGGTCAGTACGGTGAAGGCCGGGTTGACCCACTGGATCGAGCCTTGGCGGTCAGTGATGACGATCGCATTGGCTGTGGATTCCAATGCTGTGGCCTGCAAACGGAGAGCCTCAGCGGAACGTCGCATCGAGTCGAGCGTGAGATTCAGCCTTGTTGCAAGATGCGAAAAGGCTGACGCTAGTAGCCCGACTTCATCGCCGGAGCAAATCCGTCGAAGACTATCGAGGGTGGAACTCGACGGGTTGTAGGTACCTTGCGTCTCGGCAGCTTCCAGATCGGTGCTGATCTGCGAAGCGACCCGCTCTAGCTGCTGAAGCGGCCTGGACACGCGACGAATGGCGACTCCGCCGAGGATGGCAGCCAGGACTATAGCAGTACTCGATAAACTAAATATACGTGTGCGCGCGACACCGATGGGCTCATAGCTTTCCTTTTGCGTTATTTGAACCCCAACCATCCATTCACTATGCGGAATGCGCCTGACTGCGAGCAGCATGGGCACGCCTGCTGAGTTGACGCTTTCTCCCGCTCCTTCGAAACCCTGGAGCGCGGCTTCCAGGACACGGTTTTTTCCTACTTCGACGTAGGTCATCTCCCGCTCATCGTCAGGATGCAGGACAAGCAAGCGCGACTTGTCGAAGACATACAGGTAGCCCGTTTCCCCGATTTTCTGCTTGCGGTAGCCCCCCAGCGCTTCGTGAGAACGCAGATCCATCGAGCAGGCCACAATGGCAATGATTTGACCTTTGCCATCTCGCACCGGTGCCGTAAACGTAAGCACGGGTGCCCCCGTTCGCTTTGATCGATAAGGCTTGCCAACGATCCCTTTCCCCTCCTGTATTGTGCGTTGGTAGTATTCCCGGAAGGCAAACGATTGGCCACGCAATTCCGGATGGGGAGGATAGTCAACCAAAAGCCTTCCCTCTCTGTCGAGGACAAAAATCCCATTCTGGAATTTTGGGAACGTTGCCGACATCTTTCGGAGATGGGATTCGACTTCCCCAACCCTGCCCGCTACTAGCGCCTCCTCCGGGAAGGTAGCGGAGGCGGCATTGGATTCCGTCAGGCCTTCATCTAAGAAAGCTTCAATGCCATGTGCTGCGATCTTTGCCTGGCCGTCTAATCCCTGAAGAATGCTGCCCTTGAGCGACTCTGCCTGATAATGCAACAAGAACAGGCTGGTGCCTACGAGTACCGTGAAGAAGGTCGCCGCGATTAGGACAGTCGTTTTAGTGGCAAGGCTCATGCGCGGGCACATCCTGCCACTCGATAGAACCGCACTGCGTTCCACATCGAAGGTAAAGCAATCGCCATAAATATGACGGCGGTCCCCTTGCGTTTCATGGTGAATTTGTCAGATGGCCATAGCGGAACACCTACGAGCATGCCGCGGGGGGCGATCTGACGTCCAATGCTAAACTTCGTCATCACAGCCAGCTGTGATCTAGGTCCAACGCCGGTTACATTGGTAACCTTCCTGATCGAATAGAGAATTTACATAACGGATCAGAACACACTGTGTGATCTTCAAAACCGGGGGGCAAGGCGCAGCTTCTCTAGATCGGCATCTCCGCGCAGCTTCTCAATGAGGAGTTGTCCATTGTCTAGCAGGTTGCGGAAAAACTCGATGTGAAGCGGACGCAGTACCACGAAACTCTCTTGTTTCCACAGCACAACCTGATAAGAAGAAGGCATGCGCGGAAAAGACGAGCAACAGTTGGACG
>Ga0187855_10001302_pt1 | contig 20053 bp, 16 predicted proteins | sample June2016WEW_8_10_2_FD_132969 | JGI IMG/M metagenome (GOLD analysis project Ga0187855, IMG submission 132969) | Peatland microbial communities from SPRUCE experiment site at the Marcell Experimental Forest, Minnesota, USA - June2016WEW_8_10 | ecosystem: Environmental > Terrestrial > Soil >...
CGAATCAGCTGGCCGGCGGTTTCGGGAGCTTCGGTCCAGGCAATGGCTTCTTCGTCGTAGCCGATGCGCCAGCCGAGACGCCTAATAGCGATGGTGAGATCGGCATCCTCGGCGACGGTGTCGGCGGTGATGCCCCCGGCGGCCTCGATGGCTTCTTTGCGCCAGGCACCCAGCGCACCGGGAACGACGGTGATGCAGTTGAGCAGGTCGAAGGCGCGCTTTTCCATGTTCTGGCTGGTGATGTACTCCAGAGCCTGCCAGCGCGTGAGCCAGCGCGACCGGTTGCCGACTTTAACGTTGCCCGCCATGGCGCCAAGCTTCGGATCGGAGAAATGCCGCACCAGTTTGCTGATGGCGTCGGGCTCGATTTCCGTGTCGGCGTCGATGGTGACCACGATTTCGGTGTGCGCTCCGGTCATCGCGCGGCTGAGGGCCGCGGATTTGCCGCGGTTGACCTGATGGATGATGTGCACGCGGGGATCCTGACCGAAATTCGAGTCGAGTAGTTCACGCGTGCGGTCAACCGAGCCGTCGTTCACGACGATGACGCGCAAATCGGGCAAGTCGGAAGCCAGGACTGACGTCACCGTCTGGACGATGACGGATTCTTCGTTGTGCGCGGGAATCAGCACGGTGACGCTGGGAGGAGGATTGGGCATCACCGCGTGGTCGGGGCGAAGTTTTTCGATCAACGCGAGAATGCCGATGATGAGCGCCCGGCCGCTGACCAGGACGATCCCAACGATAAAGATGGTGGCGATTCCGGCGCGCAGCCAGCGATAAATTCCGAAAATGAAACCATCCGCGCGCGCCTGTAGCCGCTCACCGGTGGAGAGGGGCATCATCACCTCGGCGCGTGTTTTGCCGATGAGGTCCGAAACGGAGACGAATTCGTATCCTTGGGCGCGCAACGCGTCGATGATTCTGGGCAGAGCAAGGACCGTGTGGCTGCGGTCTCCGCCGCCGTCGTGAAACAAAATGATGTTGCCATCTTCAGCCTGCCGCATCACGTTGTTGACGATTTCTTGCTCCGGGATTTGTGCCCCGGCGACCTGCTGCCAGTCGTGGGCATCAATCTTCTGGCCCACGATCAAATAGCCCATGTCCTGGGCGATTGGAAGCTGCGCGACTTCTTCGGCGTATTCGGGCTGATGATCGATGCCGTACGGCGGACGGAAGAGAATCGACTTTACGCCGATAGTGCTTTCGATCAGGCGCTGCGTGAGGTTCAGCTCCCAGCGGATTTGCGTCTTGGTGATTTCGTCAAAATTCGGGTGCGTATAGGTGTGATTGCCGATTTCGTGGCCTTCGGCGAATTCACGCTTCAGAATTTCCGGAAATTCGCTGGCCTCCACGCCGATCACGAAAAAAGTGCCGGGCACGTTCTTTTCCTTGAGGATGTTCAGGATTTGGGGCGTCCAGCGGGGATCGGGGCCATCATCAAACGTGATAGCAAGTTTCTTCTTAGCCGCGCCAATCTGGTCGATATCGTAGGAAAGCGGGTAGGCCTCGTAGGTTTCGTCGGTAAAGAGATCGGTGGCGGCATCGTAGATGAAAGAGCGTTTGCCGCGCTTGGGGGTATCCACGAAGCGCCACACGTCGCCGTTGCCTTCGAGGATTAGGTCCGGGCCGGGCGCGATGTCGGTGAGCGATTGACGGATCGCGTCGTCGGGGCGCGTGGCGTCCCAAATGCGCCAAATGGAAGTGTCGGAGTGTCCCAGGCGAAACATCATGGTGCCCTGCACGCCCATGCGCTCGCTGGCGCGCAACTGGTTGTATCCGGTCACCGCGTCGAGCATCCAGACCTGGTGGACGCGATTATTTTCGTCCACGTAGGAATAGCGCGGATTCAGCGAGGTCTCGTCAAAGTCGATGTCGGTTTCCGATTCGTAGGCGTGCAGCAGAGCTTCCTGCACGCTGAACTCGGTGGCCGAGGTCCACTTTTTATTGGCGGCCTGAGGCCAGTCGTAAGCGAAGTTGGCAACGCCGACGACGATTTTTTGCGCCGGCACCAGTTGCAGAATCTGGCGCAGATTTTCGACGAACCAATCCTGGGCAGAGATGGGACCCGGCGGCGAGGAGACCCAGTGCTGGTCGAAGTTCAGCAGCACGATGGCGTCGCATTCCTTGCCGAAGAATTTGTAATCGTAAGAGTCGTCCCGCGCGGGCAGCTCGACCATCAGTTTCAGTCCCACGGAGTGAAGGGCGGGCGCGAGCTCAGCAACGAATTCGCGGAAATCAGGCTGCGTCTTGTCTGGAATCGATTCAAAATCGACGACGATGCCGACCTGGTGGGATTCGACGGCATATTCCACAACTTCGCGAACCAAACTGTGGCGGGCGTCCTGATTGGCCAGCAGCTGAACCATTTCGCTGACCCGCCAGACCTGGCCGTCGTAATTGTTCAGCAGGCCCATGATGGGGAGTTCAACGTTTGCCGATTTCATCCAGCGGTGCAGCTTGTCGTCTTTCAGCAGCGATACGGCTTCGGCGGGGCTGGCTTTCACGGTCTGGTAGCGTTCGTAATCGACGATGGTGAGCGCGCCGTCGGAGCTGACGGCGTGCAGCTGCTCGGGAATCAAGACGTCGAGATCTTTGTAATGGCGCTTTAAAGACGCCAGGCTGTTGGAATCCCAGCTGACGTAATAAGCAGCGCGCAGTGGATCGTAGCTTGCGGGAACGTTCCCCAGGTTGGCCACGCGCCGTCGCCGGCCCTCGCGCACCGGAACCGCTTTCGTCGCGGACTTGAGTTTGAGCGCGCGATAAATCGGACGCGTGTCTGGCAGCAAACCCGCGGGAAGTTCGACGCTGGCTGCGATGTTGACGAAAAAATAGGCCAGCAGCAGCGTCAGCAAAGCCCCGGAAATTTCCATGACTCGGCGCGTGCGTCGCCAACGGACGCGTTCCGCGTCATAGAAAATCGGTCCACGTTCCTTCATGAAACCTTTCAACCTGTCGACATGGCAGGGGCCTGATCGTCGGGCAGGGCTGAGTCCGTCTGCCTGAATGCGTCTGCTCTATTGTAAGATGCGTTCCATCGATGAAGCGAATTTTCTCGCATCCCTTTGCCGCGCTTGCTGCTGGTCTGTGCCTGCGGCTCTTTTTCGTCTTGAAATACCCCGCGAATTCCGGCGATACCGTCTTGTACGAGCAGATGGCGACCAACTGGTTGAAGCACCACGTTTACGCCATGGAGGTGTTCGGCCAGATTACGCCGGTGGACCTGCGCATGCCGGGATACCCGGTATTTCTGGCACTCGTGTATGCCATCACCGGTAGGACCGGGCCGGACGCGCGGCTCTGGGTGATGATCGTGCAGGCTGTGGTGGATTTATTTTCCTGCGTGTTGATTGCGGTCTTGGCGGCGACATTGCTCCTGATGGTGAACGAGCGCAACCCGCCGGGGCGCGTGTTCATGGCAGCGCTCTGGCTGGCGGCGCTGTGCCCATTCACCGCCAATTACGCAGCGGTCACGCTCACGGAAGTTTTCGCCATTTTGTTTACCGCTGCCGCGCTTCTGCCGCTTTGCTTGCTGGTGGGGCGAACACGCAATAATGGCTGGCTCTTCATAAAGAAGGATTGGCGCCTCGCCAACAGCTACACGTACTTGGCGGCGCTGGCAGCGCTTCTGGTCGGCCTTGGCACGCTGTTCCGGCCGGAAACGCCTTTGCTGCTTTTCGCTGCATGGGTCGTTTTGGGATTCGTGTTGGTGTCGCAACACGAGGCGAAGCGCTGGCTTCGAACCGTTGCCGGCATGGGGTTGCTGTGTGCGGTTCCGCTACTGCCTTGGGCAGTGCGCAACGCCGTGACGCTCCACGAGTTTCAGTTTCTGGCGCCGAAGAACTCGAATTTGCCGGGTGAGCTTGTACCGTACGGGTTCATGAGCTGGGAAAAAACCTGGCTGTATCGTTTTCGCGACGTTTACCTGGTGCCGTGGAAGCTCAACGACGAAGCGATCCGCATCGAAGACATTCCCGCGCGGGCGTTTGATACGCCGGAGGAACGCGAGCGGGTCGCGGCGATTCTGGAGCCCTACAACAACGATCTGACGCTGACGCCCGAGGAAGATCAGGCGTTTGGCGAACTGGCGCGCCAACGCACTGCTCGCCATCCGTTGCGCACCTACGTGTGGCTGCCGGTCGCGCGTGCCGCGACCATGTGGTTCACGCCTCGCATCGAGCTGATTCCCGTGTCAGGCACAGTCTTTCCCCTTGTCCAATCGTGGGAGGACGACAAAATCGATCAGTCGGTGACGGTGGGATTGTTCCTGCTCAACCTCGTTTACGTTGGGCTCGCGATCTGGGGAGCAGCACGGCTGTGGCGGCAGAGCGGCGCGGTGCGTCCCGCTGTAGCAGTGCTGATCGTTTTTATTCTCCTGCGCACCGCATTTCTCACCACGCTGGAGACGCCCGAGCCCCGCTACGTCCTGGTCTGCTTTCCGGCATTGATCGCGCTCGCCGCGCAGATCTTCTCGCGCCCGGCAGAACCCTAAGACTTTTTCTCAACCTTCGACTGGTTCGGGATGGATCGTCACGCGATGCACCTGCGGAAAGCGTTCCTTCACGCGGTCTTCGAGGGCGGCGGTGACGTCGTGGATTTGCGTGATCGGCAGGTTGCCCTTCATCGTGCAATGGCACGACGCCAGGATGCGGTGCTCGACTTGGCGAACATGAACGTCGTGGCAATTCACCAGCTCGTCGTATTCAGCAGGCAGAGTGTTGAGGAACTCCTCGATGGAGCGCGACAACTGCTTCATCTCGCCGCCCCCCACATCGGGCGTCGCGATGTGCCGGCCGAGCGGCTCAATGTGAATATTCACCTCGATGGGCCCGTCGCGTAGCTCGCGGATGCCGTCCTCAAGCTCGGAAGCCTGGCGATGCGCGTCCCGCAGGCTGAGGTTTTCGTCCACCTCGAGATGCAGCTCGACAAAAAGCTGGTTCTGCTGCTGCAGCGCGCTCAAGTCATGAATGGCCAGGCCCATACGCTGCGCCACCGCACGGATCGCTTCGAACAGGTGTTCGCCCTGCGGAGCACGAGGCTCGGCGTGCACCATCACGTCCGACGGCACGATTTCACCGATGCGTTTTTCGATGGCGTCGCTTAAAGCGTGAACCTGCTCGAGGCTGGCGGTCCGCGCCACGCTGACAGTCGCATCGACAAAGTGCCGGTTCCCCGCGCGTCGAACGCGCACGCGGTCCACATCCAACACGCCATCCATGCGCGCAACTGCCCGAGCGATTTCCTGCTGCAATCCCTGCGGCGCCACATCTAGAAGCGCATCGACCGTGCGCTTCCCAAGCCTCGACCCCACCCACAAAATCACGCCAGCGACTCCCAAGCCCGCGAGTGCGTCGGCATACACCAGCCACGGCATGTTCCAGGTCTCGCCAGCCCATACCAGGCCGATCCCGCAAATTACGACGATAGTGCTCCAAACATCGGTAGAGAAGTGCAGGGCATCCGCCTCCAGCGCTTCACTCGGATATTTTTTCACGACGTTGGAAAGGGCGCGCGAACGCGTTAAGTCGATCCCCAGCGCCACCATCAGGATTAGAACCGCGGTAACACTGGGCGCAATGTGCACGGTGCGAAAGAACAAACGCGCGAACGCTTCGTAAATAATGTAAAGCGCCGTCAGAACGAGTAGTGCGGTTTCGACAAAGGCAGAGAAATTTTCGAACTTGCCGTGCCCATAGGGATGCTCCTCGTCCGCAGGCTGGTCGGAAACCCGCACCGACAAAAATGTAATCACCGCGGCGACTAAATCCAGCCCGGAATGCAGCGCTTCGGACAACACGCCCAAGCTCCCCGTCCGCAGCACCAGGAACGCTTTCAGACATACCAGTACGACAGCGGAGCCAACGCTCAACAACGCGGCCCGCTTCTTCTCTCGCACTTCGCCGGCGAGCGGATTCACCATGGGGGCCTGCCTAGACTACCTCAACTGCGGCCCATCGACCCGCCGATTGCAGTCGAAACGCACGCAAGCCTACCCGCAGTATTTCGATAGGAAGCAAGCCCCAATAACACCCAGTTGTGAAGAAAGTAGGCGACAGAGGACGTGGTCAGTAACGGTTGGGAATTACCCACGAGAAAAGCAGAGTTGCCTTCCTGTGCGGAATTGACCCGGCTGAGAATGTGCACGCAGCACTGGCGCGCGGTCGGCCAGCCCCTAATTCGCCAACCGCGCGCCGCAACGCGCCAAGTAGTCCTACATTGGAGTGCTCCGACGGGAATTTCGCAATTCCCGGTAAGAGCTTTAATCCTGGCCCGCGTGCTTGTGCTTGCTTGGCTCGAACTCGTACTGCTTGCCTCGGGACCGCGAAATAATGTCCAGATGCTCGCGCTTCGCCTTGCAACGCTTTAAGAGTTCCTCATTCAAGACCCCATGAGCCGTGCGGACGGTCGCTTTTCCAGTCTTTGCCCGCATGGCATTGTCCACCCATTCACGCAAGCTCAGGCCTGTCGCCGGCCCGAGGTTGATGAGCGTTGGGGTGGCCTCAAGATACTGAATCTGTTGCACTTCGTTGGCTTCCTGGTTCACCCAGGAGATATAGCCGCCGGGCAGGACCTGCCGAGGCGCCTTGATCGCGCCGGTAAAGCTGTAGCGCGTTCCGTTCGTAACGATGGGGTCGTAGAAATGCGGCGTCAGGAAGTCGGACACCGCGACTCCCTGGATCGCGTAAGCGAACTTGTCTGCTTCGCACGGATCGCAGGCTTCCACCAGATACGCAAATTCGCCCGTGCCATCCTGGATTTCCTTGCCTTTGATCTCGATCGAGGTCGAATTCTGAAGCCGGTTTCCCGCTGGATCGACGAGCATTTCGACCGTCTCGTGGCTCGCATCGATGGTCCATGCATCGCTGTTCGGCGCGGCGATGACCTTCGCGTAAGGCTGGTTATTCTTGTCGAGATGAAACCCGCCTTCGCCGGGCGGAAGTGACTTCACCAGGAAAACCGGCCACACTCCCGCGGGTATCTTGTTTGCGTTCGGCAAAAATGTGACGTTGGCCTGCACGTTCCAGAACTGCGGCAAGTCTCGCGTTACCTGAATGGTTAGGGCCGCGGCAACGCTCTGCATCAATTCTGCGTCGATTGCTCCGGTCTTATCTGCCAAACCAACCTGAATCAAGGACATTATTGGGCTCCTTTCGGCATTCATCTCTTGCGAACTTCTCCAAGCAAACTGGATCTGTGCAAGCGCTCACATGAAAAGAACTCTGCCCGACCAGCTGGACCGCGCACAGTTCGAGGTTGGAATCGCTTTCGGAGCGCCGCAGGGTTTCGATCAAAACTAGGATTCGACCGCGGCCTACGTGCCGCGAGCGCGCCTCACTTCTCGGCTTCCTTCCGGCTGGGGCGAAAGAGGAGCCGGGAAAGTCGAAACGGAGCCTAGGCTCCAGTATCTATACTGTCAATACATTTATTATGTAACTACCTGTTGATATCTGTGGAAAACTAGAGTGGTCCGTAACACCTGTTGTTTGAGTCGTTTCGGAGGCGGCGGAGGCGGCGGAGGAGGCTAGCTCTTCTTCGGCAGGAAACGAAGAGCGGCTGAGTTCATGCAGTAGCGGAGGCCGGTGGGCGCGGGTCCATCGGGGAAGACGTGGCCAAGGTGTGCGTCGCAGAGCGTGCATTTCACTTCACGCCGGATGGTCCCGAACGAAATGTCTTTCTTTTCGTAGACGTTTTCGTCGGCGATCGGCTTCCAGAAGCTGGGCCAGCCGGTCCCGGAATCAAATTTCGTCGCGGAATCAAACAGAGCGTTGTCGCAGTCGATGCATCGAAACAAGCCCGCTCTATGTTCGTCGTTGAGCGCGCCACTGAACGCCCACTCCGTGCCGGCACGCCGCGTCACATCGTAGCTAAGCGGGCTGAGCTGCTTCTTCCATTCTTCCGTCGTCTTGCGCACTCTGGGCAGCGATATTTTACCCACCCGAGTTCCGTCGTCCGCAAATCTTACGATCGCGACTGGCCCGGCATCCGGGTTCGCCTGCGAGGGCTCGTCATCCGCGAATGCGCCGGACAAGGAGCGCTGCATCCCGATGAGCACACCGTAAGCTCCCAGGGCCGCTGCTCCAAATATGAGACCTCTACGCGTTATTTCTTTCATGTGAGCAATTCCAAGAGAGCGATTCTTTGTGTGAACGCTCTCACGCAGGCGTTCCGCAGAAACGAGGGTTTGTGCCCAAGTTGTCTGGCGAGGCTTCGCAGCCCTCACCTTACATTACGTTTTGCAGCGGCGATCGGATGCCCAGCCAATCCAAGCCTAGCGTCGAACCTTATTTCGCGGCGCTCATTGGCGGAGCTGGCAGCAGTGGCAAGCGCTTCGGCTCCCCACGCGCTCCGCGAACCTCCAGCTCCTCAAACAGCAGCGAAGGCGCCACCACCGAGGCCGGAAGCCCACCTTGCGCCGATCCGAACGCCCCCAGCGCCGTGCCGGAAAAGCCCGCGATCTGGCTCTGCATGTAGTTGTACACAAAGTTGTCGTTGCCAATGCCAGCCAGGTTTCGCAGCGACCGGCTGTTCACGCCGATGATCCGAGCCCCGCGCATCACTTCCTCGCGCCCATCCTCGGGATAAATTCTGTATACCAGCAATGGCAAGCGGTCGCCGGTACCCGCGCCGCCGCCATAGCTCGCCAGCAACTCCGAAAAATCTTCCTGGTGCAGCAAGCTCAGCGACGGGTTGTCCATTTCCCGCACGATCACGCAATACGCCAATTTTTCCGTCCGGCATTCATCCAGAAACTTTTTCTTCAATTCCGCCGGCGAAACCTCATCCGTCGAAGTGAAGAACAAGTTGCTCATCGTCGGCTTGGCGTCGGTCAAAAATCCCGACCGCCCGTGTCCGTTCGATTGATCGGAGTCGTTGCCCGGCCGGCGCGACATCAGGAGTGACTTAAGGGTGCCATTTTCCACCACGGTCACTTTCTCCGCGCGCACGCCTTCATCATCCACGGAATAGGATCCGATTAGCGGTGTGCCGTGAAAGTCCTTGGCCGAGGGATCGTCAACGACGCTGACCGACGTCGGCAAAACTCGCGCCCCGAGCCTGCCCGTCCAGTCGCTCTTGCCCCCGAGGTTACCCAGCATCTGCTCCACAATCGGTTGGAACGATATCGGTGGCCGCGATCCATTCATCGCCGGCCCCAAAATCTGCGCCAGCAGCGGAGCCGCCGCCCGCGCTTCGAACAATACCGGCCCGGTATAGTCCTGAGCAGGCTGCGACGCACGCAGCGCCATCAACTCGCTGCCCGCAACGTTCAGTCCTTTACGCACGGCGTCCACGTTCGGCAGATCGCCCGGCTTCGGCGCGTACGAGGAATACAGATAATTCAGCGGCATGCCGTCCTGGGCCAGCGTGTTCATTCCCGCTTCCACCGCCGCGAACGTCCGGTTCGTGCGAATTTCCGTGCCTTCGCTGGTCATCAGGTATTCCGTGGCGTACACCAAATAATAGGTAACTCGCGATTCGTAAATCTCCGGAAAGGCACGCAGCGTCGCCGACGAATCCCGGGCTTCCTGCTCCCAATTGCGGCTTGACCAATCCGGCGTGACCAGCGGATCGATCACATGAACCGGCTCCGCCTTCGAGAAATCGTCGATTTCCGACTGTCGCGCCAGGCTGCTCAGATACGCCTGCTTCCGCGAGTACGTATCGATCGCCTCCTTGAAAGCCTGGTCCGTGGCAATCCACAAATCCTGGCGCAGCGAATCATAATCGCGATCGATTCCCACCGATCCCGTCGATCCGATGAACCCGCGAAATCCCTCGTCGCCAATAAAGTTCGAGCTATCAAGCTTGTAGGTGCCCACGCGCGCTTCCACATCCATGAACCGGTTCCGCGTGTGGTTGTTCGTCATCAGCGCGCCGGATTCCGCGACGATCTCTTTCACGTCCAGATCCAGCAGCCGGTATTCCACGTAGTACGGCCGCACCGGCTCATTCGTGCCGGGAATCTGCAACTCCAGCCTCGTCTTCGATCGCGCCATTTCGTCGCGCATGGCGCGCAGCGTTTGGTCGTTGTCTTGAGGAGCCTGCGCACCTGCCGCTTGCGCCCCGGCCGGCACAAACCAGCTCATCGCCGCCACTATCGCCAATGCCAATACTGTGCGTGCTCGATTCACCGGGCACCTCCAGCCTTCACCACATCCTGCGCTGGAGCAGGCAAAATCGGAGGTCGGTCCGTCGAACTCTCCTTTTTCTGAACTTCCAGTTCGGTGGTTAGAATCGCCGGAGAGGCCGCCGAAACCGGCACGGAACCCGATTCCGCGCCGCAATACCCGTTGAACACTTCGGTGGTGTCGCCGGTAGCCACAATCTTGGTCAACGACGCCAACGGCGTTCCCACAATATCGACTCCGCGAACCAATTGATCCGGCCGCCCGTCGGCAAACACCTTGTAGACGACGAGAGGTAACACTTGAAACGCCTGCGGCTGCCCGCGGCCCGTGAACGTAAATCCGCCGGCGATGTCATCGATCAACAAGCCGAACTCTTTGTGTTGCTGCTTGATCAGCTCAATCAGCTTCACGCGCAGCTCCGCATTCGTCACTTGCTTGCTGCTTTCCACGATCAGATTGCCCTGTCTCGAAACCGGAGAAGCGCCGAGCTGCCGCCGTCCGTGTCCATTTGAGTGCGGAAAACCCACCAGCGGCGACCGCGACATTTCGAAATTCTTCAGCACCCCGTGATCCACCAGTACCACGCGATGCGCTTTCACGCCTTCATCGTCGTATTCGTAAAAACCCAGAAGGTCCGTCGAACCCAGCTTGGGCATGGTGGTGTCGTCTACGATGCTCAGGAAGTCCGGCAAAATCTGCTGATCCACTTTTTTCGCGAAAGTTTGCCCTTCAGAAACGTCCTTCTGCCGGTGACCTTCGTCGCGGTGCCCGAAAACCTCATGAAAGAAAACCGCCGCCGCGCGTCCCGTCAACAACGCCGGTCCCACGGAAGGCTCGTTAATGGGAGCCGCAACCAACCCTTCCAATTCCTTGCGCATCGTCGCGCCCGCCGCAAAAACCGCTTTGTCGTCCGGCGCATCCGCAGGGTTCACCCAGTCAAAATTGTAATAGCGCTCCAGGTCCATCCCGTCCGGCGCTTTTCCTTGAATGAACAACTCCAGCCGGTAGCGGATTTGCCCGAACTGCAGTTGCGTGCCTTCACTCGTGATCTGGAAGGCGTTCTGCGCTTGCGCCGTGAACGTCACAATCGAGTTGATCACCGCGGGCGAAGAGCGAAACTCTTTCGTATACGCCCGCACTTTTGCTTCCCAGGGCTTGCGGTCCAGCTGGAAGGAGGTTTCCGGGCCGATGTCCGTATGCGGCTGCTCGTGCGTGAAGTCCGGCGCCGCCCCTTCCGCCGTTTCCACTTTCACTTCCTTGCCGGTCTTGATCTTGATCAGCGCTTCTGCCGCCGATTTATATTGCTTGTCGGTCTCCAGCCAGATGGCGCGTCGCAGCACCTCGGTGTCGTTGTCGATCGGCACCGGTTCACCCGGTCCGCCGCGCTGTTCCTCCCGCGCGCCAACCTTATGCGTGTTGTCCAGGTCGTAGCTGCCGGTACGCACCGAAACTTCCAGCCAGCGGTTGCGATTTTCGTTGCTGTTCAGCAGCGCCCCATTGGAGCCCGAAACTTCCGCGCGCTGCGTGTCGGTAATCGTGTAGCTCATGTAATACGCCGGGGGATCCTGCGCGCTCAATGTCTTAAACGAGCGGTCCAGCTCCGCCTGCATCGCTGCCAGCAGCGGCGACCGCTTGGCCGGCGTATCCGGCGGCGCAGCCTGTGCCACGAGCACGCTCACGGGAGCCAGCAGCACCAGCAAACTCAGCGCCGCACACAGGGAAAACACTCTATTCCGAATCGATTTGCTCAAAGGAATCCTCACTTACTCTTAGACGGGTCCACGAATCATTCAGTGTACGACACCGGCTGGGAGCGTACAAACCACACAAGACACGGGAGGTCGCTGCGTAGGCAACATTAGTTCGACGCCGTCCAGCCAAATACCGTTGCACGGTGCACGCCGCCCGGCCTAAACGGTTTCCAAGTGAAAAAGGGCCGCCGCCATGTCGTCATGTTGCGTTCGCCCTTGTGCGAAAAGGTCGATCTCCGAAAACACGTGTCCCAAGAGCTCCCGGGGCGAACTGTCACGATACGCCTCGCACACCACCTGCAATCGCTCGATCCCGAACGATTCGCCGTCCATACTGAATGCGTCTGATATTCCGTCGGTAAAAAAGAGCACCGAATCACCGGGCTCGACGGTTATCTTCTGTGTCTCATATTCGACCGACGGGTCGAAAAGGCCAGGTGGTATCCCCTGAATTTCCATCACCCGGCAACCTTGCGGCGAGATGTGATAGGGGCCCGGCATGCCGGCGCTGGAGATTTGCATCTCGTTCGTGCGTGGATCGAAAACGGCGTATTGCATCGCGGCGTGCCGCCGTGAGGCCCCGCGGAGCAAAAGCCTCCGGTTCAACGTAGACAACACGTTCGCGGGCGATTGCCCTGTTTTATGTACCCCGCGCAAGGTTCCGACCGCCAGCGCCGCAAACATGGCCGCCGGCAGGCCCTTGCCGGACACATCCCCCAGGTACAAGCCAATACAGCCGTCGGCGAGTTCGAAATAATCCAGGAAATCGCCGCCAACTTCCGCGACCGGCTGAAACTCGTGGGAAATCCGGATCCCGCCGCGATTCAGCGGCTCCGTTGGCAGCATGCTGCTTTGAATCGACCGCGCTTCCTCGAGTTCTTCCTCGCGCAATTTCTCAATCACGCCGAGATCCACGGGCGTCCCGATCATATTCATTCAGTTTTTCCAAACGGATCGTCTCACCGGGAGGGGTTTCGGCGGTAAAGCCAGTCTACCAGCCGGCTTTCCGCCCGGCTCCCAAACGTCGACCATTGTTTCCTACCGCACAAGCGCCAATCGCAACGTTGCATCGCGCTACGAGCCGCAACACAATGCCGTCATGCGCTGGTTGGCTGGATTGCTCGTCTTCGTTGGCCTCGGTTTCGGGATCTATCAGTACTCCCTGAAGAAGATGCCCGTCTCCGATCCCGGCACCGCCCCAACCCAGGCCATCAGCCTAACCGGCGTTCGCGGCGACCTGTTGCAAATCGCCCAGGCTGAGCGCAGTTTCACCGCCCTGAACGATCACTGCGCCTCCATGGACGAACTCATCTCTTCAAACTCCATCACCATGCAGCGCCCCGAACGCGACGGCTACTCCTACTCGGTGCAGTGCTCCGGCGGCGATTTCACCGCGATTGCAAGCCACCCACCCGCTCCCGCAGGTTCCCCCATCCGCTACCCCACCCTGGCCATCGACCAAACCATGCAAGTCCACGAAGTAAACTAGCGGCAACCATCCTAAGTAGCACAGCCACTCCTGGCTGTGCCAGCGTAAGCTAACTTCACGAATCTCAGAATCCTCGATACGAACTACACGGGGAACTTTTCCCACTCACTTCGCGTACCTTTCTACGACATCGGTTCCCCACATTAAGAAGAAGCGCCGCTGGCGCGAAGAAAAGAAGGAGCAATCTATGGACGGTCAAATAATCGGTCTAGTCGCGGTAATCATGAGTTTAGGCATCCCCCTGGGTGCCATGTACACCTACTACCGCGTGCGCAAACTGCGCACCGAAGAGCGCCTCGCCGCCATCGCCAAAGGCGCGGACATTTCCATGGCCGCGGAACTCTCCGAAACCGCCCGCTCTCGCCGCTCCGGCATCCTGCTGGTCAGCGGAGCAGTCGGCTATATCCTGACCTTCGCCCTGATCGCCCAGATCGAGCGCCAACCCGACACCTGGGTCGCCGCCGCCTTCGGCATCATTCCCCTGGCCATCGGCATCGGCTATTTCCTCGACGCCACCCTAATCCGCCGCGACCTCCATCCCTCCAACTAACCACCGTCAACAACCGGCGCCGTGAGCATCGCCTCATCCCTTGTAGGGGGACAGCACTGCTGTGCCCCTTCTCGGTAAGATCGCTCTCTAAACCCAACGCTGATTTCTCCTCACCGTCGATTTCGCCTTCCCTCTTCACCCGCCTACGGATAAGAACCCGGCCCATCCAACCCCCCTCCCCGTATGCTAGAATTGCCCTTCATGCATCCCGCCATTCCCCGTTTGCTGGACCTCCAAACCGTCGACCACCACATCGCCGCCCTGCGCTCCGAACTCGACACCTTCCCCAAGCGTGTCCGCGAAGCCGACCTCAAGCTCAACGGCGCCCGGGCCGCGGTAGCCGCCGCCAAAGAAGCCCACGTCAACGGCCTCAAGGAGCGCAAGAAATTTGAGCTGGACGTCGACCAGTGGAAGGAACGCGCCCGCAAATACCGCGACCAGAGTGGCGCCGTAAAAACCAACGAAGCCTACAAGGCCCTGCAGCACGAAATCGCCAACGCCGAAGCCGAAATGGCCAAAGCCGAAGACCGCCAGCTGGAAATCATGATGGCGGGCGAAGACGTCGAGCGCCGCGTAAAAAACTCCGAAGCCAACCTGAAGCAGGCCGAACAATCCGTAGCAATCGAACGCAAAGACATCGAAACGCAGCAAGCCGCCAAGAAGAAAGAACTCGACGCCGCGCTGGCCGAGCGCGAACGAGCGCTCGCTCCCGTTCCGGAAGATTTGCGCATCCTCTACGACCGCATCGCCAAGCGCCACAACGGCACCGCGCTGGCCCTCGCTCGCGACGGCCAATGTCGCGGCTGCGGCATGCGCGTCCTGCCGCACATCCTGCAATTACTCGTGCAAGACGCTAATGACGAGGAAGTCTTCCGCTGCGAAAGCTGCGGCCTGATCCTTTATTCTCTCGAGCCGGTCGTCCCGCACAATCTGGAAGCCGAATCCGGCAACGCGGCGTCCGCGTCAACTTCTTCCTGATGGCTAATCCTTGCTAATGGCTGAGTGCTCCTAATGGCTAAACGCGTGCCAACGTCCCGCGCCGCGGGACTCTTCCCTGACGGAGCGCCCGAGGCGAAAATCGTCACCGCCGCCTATCGTGCCAATATCGACGGCGGCTCCCGCGGTAATCCCGGCCCCGCCGCGTACGGAGTCGTGATTCGCGACGCCAAAGGCGACGTCGTCGCCAAGCTCAAGAAATACATCGGCCGCATGACCAACAACGTCGCCGAATACTACGGCCTGATCGCTGCGCTGGACTACATGCAATCGCAAGGCATCAAAGCGCTGCGCATCGAATCCGATTCCGAGCTGCTGGTCAAGCAGATGCGCGGCCAGTACAAAGTGCGGAGCCCGGAGCTGCAGCCGCTCTACGAGCGTGCTCGCAAAATGGCCGCCGCCCTCGAATCGTTCCGCATCGACCACGTCTATCGCGAACAAAATCGCGAAGCCGACGCCCTCGCCAACGAAGCCATGGATGAAGTGGAAAGCGCCGCGCCCAAATCCGCCAAGCTCGCCGCGATCCCGACGCCCAAAAAATCGGAAGCCCGCGGCCCAGTCGGCGAAGTCCGCAAAATCCGCGCCCGCTTCCGCAGCGGCGTCCTCTACCTGCTCGAAGACGTAGACTTACCGGACGGAGTCGAAGTCGACGTCCTGCTCCGCCTTCTGCCACCGAAATCCACCTGAGCTCCACCGCAGGGGACGGCGGGAGAACATTTCCTCAGGGGCTGAAGCCCAACGGAACCAAGCACTCAATGTCGGAGCTAAAGCTCCGACCCCCAAAAACCACCACCAGAGACCACCTTGAGAGAAGTGACCGGCTCCGAAGAAACTGCCAAGGTGCCTACTTCAATGCATAGCTTCGGTAGAGCGTGTCGCGCTGCGCGGGGATAAATCCCGCGTCGGAGATGATGCGGCGCAGCTCGTTCTCATTCGTGCGATTCCGCACGCCGGCGGCGTACACTACGTTCTCTTCGATCAGGATGCTGCCGACATCGTCGGCACCGAATTGCAGCCCCACCTGACAAACCTTGATTCCCGGCGTCAGCCAGCTCGATTGAATGTGATCGACGTTGTCGAGATACAGCCGGCTGACCGCCAAAGTCTTCAGGTAATCAACGGCGGTAGTCTCCTGCACCTTTTTGCCCAGCGCCGTATTCTCCGCCGCGAAAATCCACGGAATGAACGCCGTGAATCCGCCAGTGTCTTCCTGAATCCGCCGAATGCGCTCCAGGTGATTCACGCGATGCTTCAATTCCTCGCCGCAGCCAAACATCATCGTAGCGGTAGTGCGCAGCCCGAGAGAATGCGCGATGCGGTGCACCTCTTCCCAGTCGTCGCTGGTGCACTTCAAGCGCGCGATCTTCGAGCGAATCTCGTCGTCCAGCAGTTCCGCACCGCCGCCCGGAATCGACTGCAACCCCGCATCCATCAACCGCTGGATCACTTCGCGAACGCTCAGCTCCGACACATCCGCGATGCACAAAATTTCCGGCGCCGAAAAACAATGCAAATGCACCTGCGGAAATCGCGCCTTCAACGAGCGCAACAAATTCTCGTAGTAGCCAATCTGCAAATCCGGATGCAACCCGCCCTGCAGCAGCACGCCGGTCCCGCCCAATTCCAGCATCTCTTCGATTTTCTGGTAGATGGTTTCCAGCGAAAGAATGTACCCATCCTTCGCCCCAATCGGCCGGTAAAACGCGCAGAACGAGCAATACTCGGTGCAAAAGTTGGTGTAATTGATGTTGCGATCGATCTGGTACGTCACCACCCGCGGATCGTTCTTCGCGAGACGAAAAGCGTGTGCCTCCATGCCGATGCCCACCAGGTCATCGGACTCCAACATCTCAATCGCTTGTTGTTTGGTCAGTCCCACAATGAATCCTTGTACGAAGCTCCTATTCTAGCCCGGCGCACATCGGGAAGCCACAGAGGCAAGGGCGCGGACCGGACAGCGACGTAAAGATGTAATGACGTAACGAGGTAACGAAGACGAATAACAGATCCCTGAATTCTAGTTAACAGTTTGCCCCCCTCCCCCACCCTTTTTCGGATCTGCGGATTCTAAAGGACTTTAAGTCCTTTGTTTTTGGATCTGCGGATTGTAAAGGAGTTACGGGCGCATTTTTTGTAAGTGCGGATTCTACAGGGGTTAGCGATTTTACGGCAGCTTTAGGCGTGGACAAGCCCGTCTGCCGCGTCGCCAGTCGGGAGGAAGTTACGTTATCGGGGCTTGCTTGAGCTAACACAAACCAGAGTACCACAGATTGGTACATTATGTCAAGGTAAACTTTAAGGCTCAAGTTTTGAGTGCGTTCGCCGTTCTAACCATCGATCGAAGATCGCGAGGCTTATCCGAGGAAGACATTTTGGTTGTGCCAGATGAGAAAGTCCTTGTTGGGGTGAAGATCAGTTGCTTCGGGCAGGGTAATTGGCTTTCCGTGAGCCGAGTAGTACTCGTGTCCGTTGTCGAATTCGTCTTTGATACAACGGCTAACCTCGAACCGATATTCAGGTGTCACTGTGATGTAGCCGCGGTCGAACAACGTGTGTACGTCCTGACGAAAGAGAATTCCATTCGTCACCGCGTGTGGTCCATTTTCGCCGTACGGCCTGATGTGGGCGGCTTCGAGGACATGCAGAATCGGGGAAGTTGTAAACGCGCAACGCCTCTTGTAAGCGTCGGTGACGATCACTCGGAAAGAACCCTGCCCGAGCCGTGGCAATATGATTTGGGGAGTCCCAAATCGTGGCTCCTCATTTGCGGTTTCTAGGGTGGGCGCAAGCGAAGGCCGATGGAACATCAATCGATCTTCGACTTGTTGCCATATTGACGCCCCCACACCGTCTGCCGTCTCGTAGCTCCGCCCTTGCACGATATTTGGAGCCCAGTCTGAGGCCGGAATCCATTCATCTTCGGGGAAAAAGAAAGGGGACTGAAGAAGTATGCAGCCGATTTCGTAATCGTCAAATGGGCTAGGTTGAACCCGTCTATACCTCGCTATTCGCAAACGCATTTCTCGTTCGTTCAGTGCTCCATTCTTAGTAGTGAACGTACTCCACGCGAAGCTAACGGGCAGGATAGTGAAATGGCTAAAAAACCCGCCGCCTACGATGTAATTCTTGGGGCTATGAAGTTTGAAGAGAAAAGGCTCTCCTGATTGGAGGACACGGAACTGTCGCCCTCCGCTGGGCTGCCAGAAGTTGGCCTCGTCGAGCGAGCCGCTCCCGGCGAGGTTGGCGAACCACTCGTCATCGGTGATCCCAACGTAAAAACGCATGGTTCAAACTCGAAGAAAGCTATACGGCTCTTACTTCATCCGGAGCGAACGGCACCCAACCGCGCTTGGCTTGACTCTCCACTTCAGCTACGAACTCACTTATCGACCTCCGGTGTCGGTCAGTCGGGTGTTCCAGCGTCGATTCGACCGCGTCGAACTCATGAAAACAGTGATCGTCTGACGTGGCGTCCCCTGTATCGAAAAGAAAAATCTCCGGAACCCGAATTTGATGGGCCACGAATATGCCATCCTGCAAGAATGCGTCCGCCAGAGCTTTGGTCATTGCATTGATGCTCCGTCGGTCTGGGTTGGAAAACACTATTTCACCCCAGTTCTTGTAGTTGCCAGCGTCGCGATATAGATAGTTGAATTTGACGTTCTCCACCGTGATCTCCAGTTTGGGCTAAGGCCCGAGGAATATCTTTTCATTGTGATACCGAAGAAAATCCGCGCTTGGTGCAAAACGGCGTGGCAGGGTAACGGAAGCCCGTTCGTATTTGAACAGGAATTGTCGGGCCGTTCCATCAGTTCGGTTTTTGCTGATCTTAGAAGAGATTTTAAATGTCATTTCCGGCGTGACAGTCATTAACCCGGAATCAAAAGCTCTGTCGTGAATTGCGTTGAGGCACAATCCGTTTTTAGGATTGGTCCGATTCTTTGTGTCTACCGACCACGGCACTATGTGACTCGCTGTCAGTAGCTGGGGGATAGACAAACCCGTAATACAACATCGAACGTCGTAAGCGGCCAGAACTCCGGCCCGGAAAAAGCCCTGATTTACTCTGACGCGGATGAGCGCTTCGCGGGTCGCGCCTTCGGGGAATATTTGCGGATCTTCGACGAATTTAGCGGTGTGTCCCGTGATCTCGTCCAGCAGACGTTCGCTTTCGAAGGCGAGTGTCTCCCAATCACCGCTGAACTCTCTCCAGATCTCAACTTCCGCCTGTGCGCCGTGTGTAGCACCGGATATGTTTCGTTTCCGTAGAGCTGGATCCAGCCTCGCGAAGTTAGCAAGCTTCCACGATACGGCCGAAGGAGTGCGACCGATTGCTTTCGCCAGCTCTATCACCGTCGGATTACGAATGTGGATTCGCCCGAAGGGTATTTTGCAATAGAGATTGAAAGCAACGATTAGTTCTTCGCGAGTCCAGTTACGGCGCGGCATATTGCAGGCGACAGCGCGTAATGGTAGCAATTTTTCTCTGCGGAACAACTATTTTCGTCTTGGTTTCGTTTGGGATGTTCAAAGGCGGTGCCAAGGGCGGGCGACCGGGTCCCGGAGGACAGGCGAGGGGCGCCTCCGGAAGGAACGGTGATGCAAAAGGCGCCCGCTCCGGAAAGCGGCCTCTACAACGGCTATGGTTTGGTGGTCCAAAGGACACGGAGTTGCGTCTCGACGCGGGCGAAGTGTTTGTCGCTGGTGGCCAGGGTGGCTTGGCGGTGGGCGGCCAGGGCGGCGGCGAAGCAGTCGGCATAGGGGAGTTGGTGGAGGGCGTGGACGCAAACAAAAGCAGATCCCTCACCCCCGTTCGCCAAAAGGCGGGCGACCGGGTTCGGGATGACAGGCGGGGAAAGAGAAGCGAGAGTCAAAATCCCGATCCCGGCAGAAACCGCAAGGATACGGCACCTGCAGGAGTGGGGCAAAAGCAGATCCCTCACCGCCGTTCGCCAAAAGATGGGCGACCGGGTTCGGGATGACAGGCGGGGAAAGAGAAGCGAGAGTCAAAATCCCGATCCCGGCCGAAACCGCAAGGATACGGCACCTGCAGGAGTGAGGCAAAAGCAGATCCCTCACCGCCGTTCGCCAAAAGGTGGGCGACCGGGTTCGGGATGACAGGCGGGGAAAGAGAAGCGAG
>Ga0187855_10001303_pt1 | contig 20038 bp, 19 predicted proteins | sample June2016WEW_8_10_2_FD_132969 | JGI IMG/M metagenome (GOLD analysis project Ga0187855, IMG submission 132969) | Peatland microbial communities from SPRUCE experiment site at the Marcell Experimental Forest, Minnesota, USA - June2016WEW_8_10 | ecosystem: Environmental > Terrestrial > Soil >...
CCGGGCGCCGCGGGCCTTCTTGTCCACTGCCATGGCTTCACGCAGGTCAGGCCACACATCGGCGCGGTACACCGTGGGCAGCCCGACCGCCTTGAGCACCCTGCGGTGCCGCGCGGCGGTTCCTGCGTCCAGGCGGCCCTCCAGCCGGGCGACTTCCGCGGCGAACACCATGCCGATGGCCACCGCCTCGCCGTGCCGGATCTGGTAGCCCTCCACGCGCTCGATCGCGTGGCCGAGTGTGTGGCCGTAGTTCAGGATCTCCCGGCGCCCCGCCTCGCGCAGGTCCCCGGAGACGACGTCCGCCTTCAACCGCACGGCCCGCTCGACCAGCTCCCGGGCCGGACGCCCGTGCGGGACGACAGCTTCCGCGGGGTCCTCCTCGATGAGCTCGAGGATCACCGGATCGGCGATGAACCCGGCCTTGATCACCTCGGCCAGGCCGCTCACGTACTCGGCGCGCGGCAGCGTTTCCAGCACGGTCAGGTCGGCGAGGACCCCGGCGGGCGGGTGGAACGCCCCGACCAGGTTCTTCCCCTCCGGGATGTCCACCGCGGTCTTGCCGCCGACCGCGGCGTCGGTCATCGCCAGCAGCGTGGTCGGCACCAGTACCACCCGCACCCCGCGCAGCCAGGTAGCTGCCACGAAGCCCGCCAGGTCCGTGGCCGCCCCGCCGCCGACGCCGACGATGGCGTCGCTGCGGGTGATCCGGCTACTGGCGAGCTTCGACCAGAGCGCGGCGGCGACGTTAATGTCCTTCGCCGCCTCGCCCGCCGGCACCTGCGCCGTGTGCACGTCATACCCGGCGTCCCGGAGCGCCCGGCAGACCGGCCACGCGATGTCATCCAGGCCCTCGGGCGCGATGACCATCACCGACGACGCGCGCTTCCCGACGAGTGAGGGCAGTTCGCCGAGGACGCCGGTGCCGACGACGACCTCGTAGGGATGCTCGCCGCCGACCAGGATCCGGGTCACGCTCACGGCTGCGGGGCCGCCAGGCCGTGGCCGTTCTCATCGCCGGAGGCCAGCCGCGCGGCGACCTCCTCGGCGATGTCCTTGGGCTCACGGTCGTCGGTGGTCACGGTGATCCAGGCCAGCGCGGTGTACACCGGGATCCGTTGCTCCAGGAGCGCCTTCATCCTGGCCCGCGGGTTGCCGAGAAGCAGCGGGCGCCCACCGTCAAGCCCGGTCCGGTGCACCGCCGAGACGAAGCCGGTCTCCAGGTAGACCACCCGGCGGCCGGCCAGCAGGTCGCGGGTGCCTGGATCGAGGATGGCGCCGCCGCCCAGCGCGAGCACGCCGGGGTGGCTGGCGATCAGCCGGGCCGCGGTCGTGCGCTCGAGCGCACGGAACGCGCCCTCGCCGTCCTGGACGAAGATGTCGCTGACCGGCTTGCCAGCTGCCTCCTCGATGACCGTGTCCGTGTCCACGAAATCCAGCCCGAGAAGGCCGGCGACCTGCACGCCGACCGTGGTCTTTCCCGCGCCGGGCGGGCCGATCATGATCGCGGCCGGCTGCCCGTGATCCGGCTGCCCGTGATCTGGCGTGCTTGGCTCTTGCGCGGTCACTTCATCACCAGCGAGTTCAGGTAGCCGGACCAGTTGCGGTGGGCCTCGGCCACCGAGTCGCCCCCGAACTTCTCCGCCGCGGCCCCCGCCAGCACCAGGGCGACCATGGCCTCGGCCACCACGCCCGCGGCCGGGACCGCCGTCACGTCGCTGCGCTGGTTGATGGCCCGGGCCGGCTCACCGGTGCGCACATCGACCGTGGCCAGTGCGCGCGGCACAGTGGAGATGGGCTTCATCGCCGCCCGCACCCGCAGTACTTCTCCCGTGCTCATGCCCCCCTCGATCCCGCCGGCCCGGTTAGTCCGCCGCCGGATCCCGCCCTCGACCAGTTCGATCTCGTCGTGCGCCTCTGAACCACGGCGCCGGGCCGTGGTGAACCCGTCGCCCACCTCGACACCCTTGATGGCCTGAATGCTCATGAGCGCCGCCGCGAGCCGCCCGTCGAGCCGCCGGTCCCAGTGCACATGACTGCCGAGGCCGGGCGGCAGGCCGTGGGCCACCACCTCGACGACCCCACCGAGGGTATCGCCGTCTTTGCGGGCCGCATCGATTTCCGCCACCATCGCCGCGCTGGCCGCCAGATCCAGGCAGCGCACCGGGTCCTCGTCGATCCGGTCCCGGTCGGCAGGCTCCGGCAGGGTGTCCTGCGGCGCGTTCACCGGCCCGATCGCGACCACGTGGCTGAGCACCTCGATGCCGTACGCCTGGCTCAGGTACTGCCTCGCGACCTCGCCCAGGGCGACCCGGGCGGCGGTCTCGCGGGCGCTGGCCCGCTCCAGTACTGGGCGGGCATCGTCGTGACCGTACTTCTGCATGCCGGCCAGATCGGCGTGGCCGGGCCGGGGCCGGGTCAGCGGCGCGTTGCGGGCCAGGTTCTCGAGTTCCCCGGCTGGGACCGGGTCAGGTGACATCACCGTTTCCCATTTCGGCCACTCGGTGTTGGCGACCCGGATCGCCACCGGCCCGCCGAGCGTGCGCCCGTGCCGGGTCCCCCCGGTGATCTCCACCTCGTCCTGCTCGAACTTCATCCGCGCGCCGCGCCCGTACCCGGCCCGCCTGCGGGCCAGCGCCGCAGCGATGTCCGCCGTGCTGATCTCCACGCCTGCGGGCACTCCCTCGCAGATGGCCACCAGGGCACGCCCGTGCGACTCTCCCGCGGTCAGCCAGCGAAACATGTCCCGATCCTCCTACAGGCGGCCCAGTGCAGGCCAGTCACACAGTGCAGGCCAGCCACGCGGTGCAGGCCAGCCACGCGGTGCAGGCCGGTCATGCGGTGCAGGCCGGTCATGCGGTGCAGGCCGGTCATGCGGACTCAGCCGTCCGGCCGGCTTGCGCCACTGATACTTCGACGCCGCGCCGCAACCGGTCGCCCGTGGCGGCCAGCAGAGCATCCGCGGCCCGGCGGACGGCCGCCCCGGCGTCGGCCGGGTCACACCCGGCGGCGAGTGTCACCTGGAGCGCAAGGTCAGCCCCTGGAGAGTCGGAGGTGGCGTCGGCATTCTCTTCCTGGGCCGGACTGCCCAGACCGGCGTCCGCCAGTCCCGCTTCCAGCGCGTCCAGCTCCCCCGGATCAGCCCCCGGCGGGCCGTGATCGCCGTCCGCCGTCGCAGGCCGGCCCGGGACCCTGCCGGCCGCAGGTCCGGGGCCCGCGCCGCCGGTGGCGGTGACAAGCTGATCGGGTGAGGTCACGGCGGCCGCCACGATCAGGGGCTCGCGCGCCAGCGCTGCCCGCAGCGCGGCCAGCACCTCGGGATCCTGGTGCGGGAGCGGGACCGGCCGGCCCGCCGCGAGCGCCGCGAGCCGGGCGCCGTCCACGGCGAGCGGGACGAGGCCGGCCACGTCGATGACCACCGCGCTGGCGTCCTGGGTGCCGGCCAGCCAGGCACTGGCCGCGGGGACCGGCACCGGGCGTGCGTCGCTGCGCCACCGCTTGAGTGCATCGAGGCAGGTGAAGGCGAGTATGGCCCGGCTGCCGTCCTGGGCGACCATGGTGGGCAGGGCCATCTCCGTGGACTTCTCGCCGCCCTTGTCGTCCGCCTCAGCCAGCACGGCCACCACGGGCACCAGCAGGCGCGACTGGGCCAGGGCGGTCAGTGCGGCGTGCTCGCTACCCTGACCCGCGGCGTATGCGGCCAGCGCGGCCTGCACCGCCGCGTCGGCGGCGCCGTCGTCTCCTGGGAATTCAGGCTCTGCCACGGTCAGCCCTTGCACGCCCCAACCCTAGGCCATCTCCGGCGACGCACGGACGGCTAGCGCTATCCCGCCGTAAGCTCTAGCCGGACGGCCCCGCCGTGGCGCAGTCGCGCCGGGCCCGGATGCGCACCGCGGTGTCCCGGGCCAGCCGCCAGCGTCACGCCCGACGGTGCCCCGGACAGCTCAGCAGGCATGCGGCGAACCGGCCATTACCGGGCCAGAATGCCCACTGCAGGCGAAGCAGTTGAGGCGGAAATCGCCGTATGAGAGTCTTTTGAACTGCACAGAAGGCCGACCGGAGGGGAGCGTGTGGCAGAGGCTGAGCACATGGTCAGGATCATCGAACCGGGAACGCCGATGCAAAAGGTCATTCCGCCCCGCCTGGTCGAGCCCTATCTGACCGGGCGGCGCTCGGTGATTGCTGGGTATGTGTACCGGGCCAGGGACTGTGCCTTCCACGGCCCCGCGAATTTCTATGATTCGCTCGACCTCGGCTATGAGGGCTCAGACTTCACCGCCGAACTTGCGGAGATCTATGTCATGCGCTGGCTCGCCCTGGAGATGGAATCCTCCCTGGCGCCTCCCCCTGCGGACGGCCAGAACAGCCTGCCTTCCATCCCCGAGTTCTACACGCTGCCTATACCGGTTCCGGTGGGAGCGGAGATCCACCGGATCGTCCTAGGCGGGGAGGAGTTCATCGCCCGCTATGACGGGCAGTCCTGGCTGCGGCCGTCCAGGGGGCTGTGAGCCATGCGCTTCAGGCTGATGGCGACCTATCGCGGGGTGCCGTATGAAGTAGGAGTCGGCCCCTCCAGTTCCGATGTGGTCTTGTTCGCGGCGTGCCCGCCCCCCGAGGAACTGGGCTTCGATCCCGCTCCCGGGCACTGGCGCAAGCGCGTCATGAGGGCGGAGGTCGACGTGCTGTGGGAGTCGCGGCCGGTTGGCACCTTCCATGGGGATCCCTGCCTGGTGCTCGATGACCTGGGCGACCGGCTGCACATCGGCTACCTCGGCAAGGACGGCCGGCGGGCCCGCGAACTCGGGTACTGGCAAGTCGACCGGGGTGTGTACGAACTGCTGACCCCCCGCGACGAAGTGACCGGCCTGACCGAGGAGAAGGCGGAGAAGAACCTCCCCCGCCGGGCGCTGGCGAGCGGGGCGCAGCCAATGCCGTCCCATCCGTACGGCTCGCTGCAGCGGCCGGAGGCGCCCGCTGCCCCCGCAGGCCCGCCGGACGCGCGCGGAAGGGATGGCGGGGCCGGCTACGTGGGCGAGCCGGCCATGGCACCGGCCGGCGCGTGGAATGGCAACGGCTCCCCAGCCAGCGCCGGGAACTGGAACGGCGGCGGTTCCCCCGCCGGAACGGGCAGATGGAACCGTAACGGGACGCACGCCGGCACGGGGGACTGGAACCGCAACGGGACGCACGCCGGCACCGGGGACTGGAACCGCAACGGGACGCACGCTGACACCGGGGACTGGAACCGCAACGAGACCCCCGCCGGCACCGGGAACTGGAACCGCAACGACGCGCCGGGGACGGTGGCAGGGGCGAACGGGCATGGCATGGCCAGCTGGAATGGCATGGCTGGCCCCGATGGGACGCTCGACGTCCCCGCGGCACCTGGCCCTGGACGCAGGCGGCAGGCACCGAAGACGGGCCGGCGATCCGCCCGCAAGCAGCGGGTTCCCACCCGGGCGATCTTCTCGGAGCTGGCCGACCTGGCGGCGATCCCACGGTGGGCCTATGCGCTGGAGCAGGAATCGGACGGTGCGATGTGCCTGCTGAGAACCGAGGAAGGGTTCGAGGTCTTCAGCGCGGCCGATGGCGCCCGGCATGAGATGCGCTCCTTCGATGACGAGGAAGCGGCCTATTTCTACCTGTTCGGCGTCCTGGCCGCGGAAGCCGTGCGCAACGGCTCGCTGATCCCGCCCCGCTGACAGGCTCACTGCCCGGCTGAGCCCGGCCCGGCAGAGCCCGCCCGGTCCGGTTAGAGCGCGGCGGGCGAGGCGATCAGGACGCTCAGCCGGCGCAGCCCCCGTGCGGTACGGGCCTTGATGGTGCCCAGCGGTACGTCCAGCCGCTCGGCGATCTCCCGCTGGGTCAGGTCCGCGTAATAGGCCATCTCGATCGCCTCGCGTTGCAGGTCGGGGAGCCGGGCCAGCGCCACTTGCATGTCCCGCGTCCGCTCAACCTGGCTGGCAATCTCGCGCCCGTCCGGGCCGGCCATCGAGGCGGCGTCCTCGAGGGGCACCGTCTCCTTGTGCCGGGCACGCAGGTGGTCGATCGCCCGCCTGCGCGCGATGGTGAGCACCCAGGCCTCCAGGCTCCGCGACGGGTCGAAGCGGCTGCGGAACCGCCACACCTCAACGAATACCACCTGGACGACGTCATCGATGTCAGCGTCCGGGACCCTGCCGCGCAGGTAGCGCCGCAGGATGGGCCCGAGTTCGGCGTAGCAATCGTCGAACGCGTCCTCGTTGGCCCCGGCCAGGCGATGGCCGAGTTCTCTCATCCTGTCCGTGCCCACCCGTGCCACCGTCCTTCCCGGCCGGCTCCCGATCCGGACCCCGCCCCGCCGTCGCAAAAATCGCTTCAAAAGTTATTCATAGTCGAGATTGAGGCTGTGCGCAACCGAGCGCGGCGCCGCCGCCGAAAACAGGTGAACCGGAAAGCAGAACAACCCGGCGCAGGGTGCAGACGGACCAGCCCAGACAGGGGCAGTCGGGTCAGGGAAGCCGGACACGCCCGGGAAGACCCGGGCCGGGGTGGCGCAGGAGGAGTGACCGGTGCTGCGGGATTCGACGAGGCGGCCCGGTCAGGCCGCCGCTACCCGCCGTACGGAGGAATCAGCAGCCGAGGGCCGCCACGACTTCGGACAGCGCCTCGGGCAGGGTACCGGCGAGCCAGGCCGCGGCCGGAATCCGGTCCCGGTCCCAGCCCGGGCCACCCAGGATCAGCCGTGCGCCCGGGCGGCGCGGGAACAGGTCAGGCAGGACCGCAGGATCACCGGTGGCCGGAACCTGCGACCACAGGAAGACCACTGCCGGACCGGTGCGCCGGACGGCGGCCGCCAGCGCGGCGTACGGGAGGTCAGAGCCGAGCAGCCGGCTCTCGATCCCCCGCTCGGCCAGCGCCGCCGCCAGCGCGTAGAGCGGCAGGCTGTGCCGATCGCGCTCGGCCGAGGCGAGCAGGACCGCCCGGTGCTCCACCCAGCCGGGCAGATCAGCGGCGCGCCGGGAGAACGCGGCCATGATCGCGACCGACAGCAGGTGCTCAGCCTCGATACACGACCCGGTCTGCTCGAAGCGGCTGCCCAGGCCGGACAGCACCGGAAGCAGCAGTTCCTCCCAGGTACGGACGCTGCCGTCCCGGGCCAGCGTGGCCCGGATGGCCTCGCTGATCCATTTCTCGTCCAGGGCCAGCACGGCGCGGGCCAGGCCGCGGGCCGCGGCCGACGCGCCGGGCAGTGCCAGTCGCTGGCCGCCGGACCCGTGCCCGGGTCCCGGCCGGGAGGCGGGGAGTCTCTCGCCGGGAGACCCGTCCGCGTCGCGCCCGTCTGCATCCCCCCGGTCCGCACCGGGCCCCGCCCCCACTCCCCCAGCCACGAGCACCGCGAGCGGCCGCCCGCCGGGCTCCCCATCCGTCCCGTCCACCGGCCCTGCGCCAGCGCTAGCCGCCCCGGCCTGGGCCGGGGCCAGCGCCACCGGAACGGCCAGGGCGGCGCGGGCCGCATCGGCCGGGGCCGCGCCGCGCAGGATGAGTTTCTGCATGTGCTCGAGGCGGGTGATGTCCTCCGCCGTGTAACGCCGGTGCTTCCCGGGGCTGAGTTCGCAGGCACCGATCCCGTACCGCCGGTTCCAGGTGCGCAGCGTCGATGGCGCCACCCCGAGACGGCGGGCCACCGCTCCCACGCTGAAACCAACTGTGTCCGTCATGACCTTCCTGAAGTGACTTATGCCACCGACCGCCGCCGGTAATCCCGGGCCCGGCCCTGGGACCAGAACCGCTATTCAACTCCGACCACGCACTGCCGGACAAACCGGGCCCAGGCCGGTCAACCCGCACCGTGCGGCCGCGGTGGCCGGCTGGGTCGCGCTCGGCGGCATGGCCGTGGCCCAGGTGGTCTCCTCCCGGGCCGGGCATCTGGAGTTCTTCGTCACGCTGATCGTCGCGGCGCTGGCCGTGGCCAGCGTGTCGTTCACCGCCATCGGGTCAGGCTGGCCGCGCGCCGTCATCGCGGCGGCCGCCGCGTTCGCGCTGGGGCTGGCCGCGGAGTGGGCCGGGACCAGGACCGGGTTCCCGTTCGGGGCCTACCGCTACACCGGGCTGCTGCGCCCGGCCGCGGGGACCGTGCCGCTGGTAGTCCCGCTGGCCTGGGCCGCGATGGGGCTGCCCGGCTACGCGGTCGGCGCCGCCATCGCCCGCAGCCGCGCCGGCCGGATCGTCGCGGGCGCGGTCGCGCTGACCGCCTGGGACCTGTTCCTGGATCCGCAGATGATCCGCAACGGGTTCTGGCGGTGGGCTCACACCGGCCCGTACCAGGGCGTGCCGCTCAGCAATTTCGCGGGCTGGCTGCTGGTGTCCGCCGTGCTGATGGCCGTGTTCGACGTCATCCTAGGCGCCGCGCCGCGCCGGACCGCACCCCGCGCGGCTGGCCCAGACCAGCGGGACAGGCACCCTCAACCAGGTCAGATAACGGAAAACCATCCGGGCCTGGTCGCCACCTACACCGTGATGGCCGTTATGGAAGCAGTGGGGTTCGCGGTGATCTTCCCGCACGGCCGGGCGGTCGTGGTGGCCGGCGCGCTCGGCATGGGCATCCCGGCCGCGCTGGCCTGGGCCCGCCGTCGTACCCGCAACCGAACCGGAGGATTGCAGCGTCCATGAGTGATGTCGTGGTGATCGGCGGCGGGGTGGGCAGCATGGCCACCGCGATCCGGCTGGCCGCCCGGGGGCACCGGGTCCAGCTGTTCGAGCGCCGCCATGAGCTGGGCGGCAAGCTGACCGAGCTGCGCCGGGCCGGCTTCACGTTCGGGCTCGGCCCGTCCCTGCTGACCCTCCCGGACCTGTTCGGCGCGCTCGCCGCCGAGGCCGGCCGCAAGCTGGACGAGCTGGTGACCCTGACCGAGGTCGATCCGGTGTGCCGGTATCACTTCCCGGACGGCAGCGTCCTGGACGCGCGCAGCGATCCGGGCGCGATGGCCGCGGAGGTGGAGCGGTTCTCGCCCGGGCAGGGCCGGGCCTGGCAGCGGTATTTCGAGTGGGGGGAACGGTGCTGGGCCGCGAGCGAGCGGGCCTTCCTGGCCGGCCCGCTGGACCTGCCCGGGCTGGCCCGCCGCCAGGCCAGCCTGCCCGACCTGTTCGCCAGCGCGCCCGGGCAGACGCTGGCCGGGCTGGCGCGCCGGTTCTTCACCGACCCGCGGCTGATCCAGTACGTGTGCCGGTACGCGACCTACTCCGGGTCCTCCCCCTACCGGGCGCCTGCGGCGGTCGGCTGCATCCCGTACCTGGAGCATGCCCGGGGAGCCTGGTACGTGGAAGGCGGCCTGGCCCGGCTTCGGGACGCGCTGGCCCGGCTGCTGGCCGAGACAGGCGTGGTGGTGCACACGGGGGCCACGGTGTCGCAGGTCCTGACCACCGACGGCCATCTGGCCCCGGGACGGGCCGCGGGCCGGCCGGGCAGCGGCTGGCCAGGCCGGGGCTGGCCAGGCCGGGGCCGCGCGGGCGGCGTGCTGGTCGCCGGGGAGCGGGTGCCTGCCGACGTCGTGGTCTGCGGAGCGGACTCGGCCCGGCTCTACCGGGACCTTTCCCCGTCCCGCCCGATGCGCCGCCGGATCGCCCGGATCGGGCCGTCGTCCTCGGGGTTCCTGGTGCTGGCCGGGGTCCGCGGGCGCACCTCCGGGCTCGCGCACCACAACGTCATCTTCTCCCCGGATTACCGCGGCGAATTCGCGGACATCTTCGACCGCCGCCGGCCGCCCGCGGACCCGACGATCTACGTGGGCTGCCCGGCGGCCGAGGACGCGGGCACCGCCCCGCCCGGGCACGAGAGCCTGACGCTCCTGGTCAACGTCCCGGCCGCGAGCCCGCGCGGCTGGGGCCGGTCCGCGGCGGACTACCGGGAACTGCTGCTGGACAAGCTGGCGGCCGCGGGCGTCGGCGTGCGGGGCCGCGTGCTGTTCACCGAGACGCTGACCCCGGCTGACTTCGAGCGCCGGTACGACGGCTGGCTGGGCTCGATCTACGGCACCTCGCACAACGGGCGGCTCGCCCCGTTCCGCCGTCCGGGCAACCGCGGCCCGCTGGCCGGGCTGTACCTGGTCGGCGGGTCGGTCCATCCGGGCGGCGGGCTGCCGCTGGTCGTCATCGGGTCGCGCATCGTGGCGGATCTGATCACCGAGGACCTCGCCACGGGAAGGATCTGACGATGAAGCTCCAGACGGCCGCCCAGGCGGCCGCCGCCGCCGTGGTGGCGGCCCGGCTCGCCCGGGGCCGCGAGATGCGGCCGCCCCTGCAAGCCGGGGTGCTGCCCCCCGGGACCACCGTGTCGGCCGTCATCCCGGCCCGGGACGAGGCGGCGCGGATCGGCCCCTGCGTGGTCGCGGCCCGCGCCGACCCGGGGGTCAGCGAGGTGATCGTGGTGGACGACGAGTCCACGGACGGCACCGCCGCGGTGGCTGCCAGGGCCGGAGCCCGGGTGATCCCGGGCCGCCGGCTGCCGCCCGGCTGGGTCGGCAAGCAGTGGGCGCTGCAGCAGGGCCTCGAGGTGGCGACCGGTGAGTACCTGCTCACCCTGGACGCCGACGCGCGGCCCCGGCCCGGGCTGGCCGCGGCCCTGGTCATAGCGGCCGCCGCGGGGCCCTTCGACCTGGTGAGCGCGGGTCCCCGGTTCGTCTGCGACAGCGCCGCCGAACAGGGCCTGCACGCGGCCATGCTGGCCACCCTGGTCTACCGGTTCGGCCCGATCGGGCCGGGCCGGCAGCCACGCCCGGGCCGCGTGGTGGTCAACGGGCAGTGCCTGCTGACCCGCCGGGCCGGGCTGGCCGCCGCGGGCGGCTTCGGGCCGGTCCGCGAGTACCTCACCGACGACATCGCGCTGGCCCGGGGGCTGGCCCGGCGGGGCTGGCGGATCGGCTTCCTCGACGGGCGTGACCTGCTGGATGTTGACATGCACGCGTCCGTGGCCGAGGTGTGGCGGGAATGGGGCCGGTCGCTGCCGATGACGGACGTGACCAGCCCCGCGAGCCAGGCCGCCGACCTGGCCGTGCTCGGGCTCACCACGGCGCTGCCGCTGGCCCGGCTGGCGGCCGGCCGCCCGACGGCGCTGGATCTCGGGCTGCTCGCGCTGCGGGTGTCCCTGCTCGGCCCGCTGCGCCGCAGTTACGCGTCGCCGGGTCCGGGGCTGTACTGCTCGCCGCTGGCCGACGTGGTCGCGCTCATCCGGATGACGGGCGGGACGATTCGGCCGGTGCGGTCCTGGCGGGGCCGCCGCTACCCGGTGTCCCCGGCTCCGTCCGCGGGGCGGTGGCAGCGCCGGGGCCCGGGGTTTGCGGAGACGCCTGCTGAGTCATCGGCTGGGGTGGCCGGGGCGCGTCCGGGCCGGGGCGGCGGCCCTTCTGGTGCCTGGAGGCCAGCGCCGCCGTCACGAAGCGGACCCCGATGAGCGACATCAGCGCACCCGTGGCCGCGACTTCGAGGGCGGGGGTGAAAATCAATTGCAGAAACGGAACCGCGAACACGCCGGTCCTCGCGCCCACGGCGAAGGAGCGGGTGAACAGGGCCACCCCGGCGCACAGGGCGATGCCCAGGCCGAACGCGGGCGGGCAGATCACGGCGAAGCCGCCGGCGAAGGTGAGCACGCTGCGGCCGCCGCGCAGCCGGGCGAAAACGGGCCAGGCGTGGCCGATCATGGCCGCCGCGACGGCCGCGTACACGAGGGCCTCGCCCCGGGGCGCCCCGGGGCCCAGCAGCCCGGGCCGCAGAAACCCGTGCTGCAAAGACCCGTGGGCCAGGATCAGCCCGAGCAGCCCGGCCGCCGTGCCCTTCAGCGTGTCCCCGGCCAGTACCGGGACGGCGCCCGCCCAGCCCAGCTGGTCCTTCATGTTCCAGAAGCCCGGGTTGTGGTCCCCCACCTGGCGCGGGTCGAACCCCCGGGCCCGGCCGGCCAGCACCGCGACCGGAATCGAGCCCAGCAGGTAGCCGCCCGCCACGGCCGCCACAGCCGCCGCCCAGGAGTCAATCATGATCGCCTCTTTTCACCTCACGCGGTACCCGCGGGAGCACGCCCAGCGCGCGATCAGCCGCATGGCCTTCGACCGGCCGCTGCTGGCCAGGACCGCCGGGCTGCGGTTCTGGCGGCTGCTCGGCACCGGGCGGGGCAACGCGATGAGCCTGGGCGCCGACCTGCGCCGCTGGGCGATGTTCGCAGTCTGGCAGGACGACGCGGCCCTGGACCGCTTCCTGGCGCAGTCGTCCATCCCGGCTGAGTGGCGCTCCAAGGGCCAGGAAACCTGGACGGTCCGGCTCGGCTACGCCGGCGGCCACGGCCAGTGGGGCGGCCGTGACCCCTTCGAGGGCATGACCGCTCAGGCGCTGGCACCCGGGCAGACGGTGGCGGTGCTGACCCGGGCCGCGATCAGCCCCCGGCGGCTGGCCCGCTTCTACCGCGCGGTGCCCGCGGTGGACAGGGCCCTTGGGGAGGCGGACGGATGCGTGCGCGCGGTGGGTATCGGCGAATGGCCGCTCGCCCGGCAGGCGACGTTCAGCCTGTGGCGGGACACCAGCGCGGTGCGCGGCTTCGCGTACACGGGCGGCACGCACGCCGCGGTGATCGCCCGCACCCGTAAGGAGGGCTGGTTCAGCGAGGAGTGCTTCGCCCGGTTCGTCCCGTACGCTTCGGACGGCTCCTGGGACGGCGCCGATCCGCTGGCCACCGCCTGAGCGGTTCACGACAGCGCCGTTCACGACAGCGCCGTTCACGACAGGGCGCTGGCTGGCGAGCCGGCGACGGCCTGGCCGACCTGCCGGGTGATCCCCGTCCGGGCCAGGTCCCGGGCCAGCAGGCAGGCCCGGGTGACGGCCCGGGCCCGGGCCGAGCCGTGCGCGATGACGACCGTGCCGCCCAGGCCGAGTAGCACCGCCCCGCCGCGGGAGTCAGCGTCGAAACGTTCGGCCAGGCGGCGCAGCCGGCCCCGGTTGGCGAACTGGGCCACCGCCCCAGCCGGCCCGGCGGTCAGCGCAGCCCTCGTCTCGGTGACCGCCAGCCGCAGGCTGCCCTCGATCGTCTTCAGTGCCACGTTGCCGGTGAAGCCGTCGGTGACCACCACGTCCACGGCGCCGGCCAGCGCGTCCCGGCCCTCCACGTTCCCGGTGAACCGGACCGGCGCGGAGCACAGCAGCGGCTGGGCCCGGCGGGCCAGCCGGTTGCCCTTCCCCGGCTCGGAGCCGATCGTGAGCAGGCCCACCGTAGGCGACTGCAACCCCAGGAGGGCACGGGCGTAGCCCGACCCGAGCACCGCGAACTGGGCCAGCATCTCCGGGGTGGGGTCGGCGGTGGCCCCGGCGTCCAGCAGCACGGTGCCGCGCCCGGCCGTGGGCAGCACCACCGCGATAGCCGGGCGGAGCACCCCGGACGCGCAGCCGAGCGTGGCCACCGCGGTGGCCACGGTGCCGCCGGTCGAGCCCGCGGACACCAGGGCGCCCGCCTGGCCGCTGGCGACCAGCCCGCAGGCGACCGCCGCGCTGGTGCAGCGCTGGCCGCCCATCCGCACACCGCTATCCCCCATCGCGATGACCTCCGCCGCGTGCACGACCTCGATAGCGCCGGCCGCCCCCTGCTCGGCCAGCAGCGGCCGCAGCGTCCCGGTGTCCCCGGCCAGGACGACCTGGACACCATGCTCGCGCACCGCCGCGACGGCCCCCGCGACCTGCTCGCGGGGCGCGTGGTCGCCACCCATGGCGTCCAGCACGATCGGTGCGTCGGATCCCGGCATCGGCTCCTCCTCGCGGGTATGCGTGGTGTGACTCTTCCCGCTGACTTATCCCGTCGGCGCGAACGCGCAGCCGGCCAGCTCGGTGGCGGCCTCGTCCAGCGAGCCGGCCAGATGCGCCGCGGGGACCGGCGGCCGGTCTTGCCAGCCGGGACCGCCGATCACGATCCGGAGCCCGGCAGGCAGGCCGTCCAGGAGGCCGGGCCGGGCGGTAGCCGGGACCTGGGACCAGACGAACACCGCGGCCGGGTGGATGGTGCTGACCGCATGGGCCAGCGCCTGCCGGGGAACCCGGCCGCCGAGCTGCCGCACGTCCACGCCCCGCCCGGCGAGTTCCGCGTGCAGCGCGTACGCCGGCAGCACGTGCTGCTCTTCTTCAGAGCAGGCCAGGACGACCGGGCGGATCGTCCGGGCGGGCGGAGCCAGCGTGATCACCGCGAGCAGCGTGGTGAGCAGCGAGCCGGACAGCATGTGCTCGACCGCCCCGTGGCCGGCGGCGGCGGGATCGCGGGCGCCGAGTTCCCGCAGCGCGGGGACGGCCAGTTGCTGCCACGCGGCGATGACCCCATGCCGGGCGAAGGCGTCGCCGAGCATCGAACACAGCAGCGGCGCGTCCAGCTGCATCGCGGCACGGAGCAGCAGCGCGGGCGAGACCATCGAGTCCGCCAGGGCATGCCCGGGCTGGCCGCCGGCGGCCAGCCCGGCCAGCCCGGCCAGCCCGGCGGCCTCGGCGGGGGGCACGCCGGTCTCCACCAGGGTCCGCATGGCCCGCAGACGGATCAGGTCCTGCGGGGTGTACCGGCGGTGCCCGCCGGCGCTGCGGCCGGACGGGCCGATCCCGTGCCGGCGTTCCCAGGTCCGCAAGGTGGCGGCGGGAACGCCGAGCTGCCGGGCGGCGCCACTCACCGTGAACACCGGCCCGGGCGGGGATGCGGCGGCCGAGCTCACGATCCGGGCAGCCTGACGACGACCTGCCGTTCGGCGCGGGCGGCGCGGGCCGCCGCGGTGAGGTGACGCGCGAAGATCGCGGCCTTGCGGCGGCGGGAAAGCCGGACCCGGTCGCGCAGAACCTGGTAGTCCCGGCGCTCTAGCTCGTCCAGGATGCCGCCGTAGAGCTCCAGCGCGGCCCGGATGCAGGGCTGAGAGGAGGGCGCGAGCAGCTCCACGCCGGGCAGCGCGGCCTGGTAGTGCGCCCGGGCCCGGGCGCCCTCGAACGCGAGCAGGTCCCGGACGGCCGCGGTGGGCTCCGGGCGGGCCAGGTCCGCCGGTGCCACCCTGAACTGGTCCAGGTCGGCTACGGGCAGGTAGATGCGGCCGCGGCGCAGATCCTCGCCGACGTCCCGGATGAAGTTGGTGAGCTGGAAGGCCAGGCCCAGCTGGCGGGCGGGCTCGCGGGCCTGCCGGGGGTCGGCGGACTCCAGCACGGGCAGCATCATGGTGCCGATCACCGCGGCGGACCCCTCCATGTACCCGAGCAGGTGGTCGTAGCTGGCGTACGACGTCACCGTGAGGTCCATCGCCATCGAGCTCAGGAAGGCGCGGAAATCAGCCTCGTCGATGCCGAACGAGCGGACCGTGTGCACCACGGCGGCGAGCACCGGGTCATCGCAGCGGCCCGCCCGCAGGTAGCCGAAGAAGCGCTCGCCCCAGTCCCTCAGGGCCAGGGCGCGCTGCGCCGGGCTCAGGCCGTTGTCGGTGTCATCCACGATCTCGTCGGCGTACCGGGCGAAGCCGTAGAGTGCGTGCACGTGCGGCCGTTTCCAGTCCGGCAGCAGCCTGGTCGCCAGGTAGTACGAGGTGCCGTGCCGGCGGTTCAGCTGGCGGCAGCGCTCGTAGGAGGCGGTCAGGGTGGCCAGGCCGGTAGCGGCGGGCGGTGTTCCGGGCTTACCCGGCCCAGTTCCGGCCGGGCCCAGCTCGCTCAGGCCCAGCTCGGTGAGGCCCGGGATACCCCGGCCCTGCATGCTGAGGCCTTGCTCGCCTGGGCTCTGCTCGCCTGGGCCTGGGCCGGCCGGGCCGGACCGGGACGCCCCCGCACCCCGGTCCGCCCGCCGCTGCTCTTGCGGTGCCTCGCTCAGCTCGGTCATCGACCGCCGCCCAGGACGGCCCGGGCCGCCAGCCGGCCGGAGATCAGCACCATGGGGACGCCTATCCCGGGAGCGGTGCCCGCACCCGCGAAGTGCAGTCCCGGAACCCGCCGGGCCGAGCGGCGCGGGCGCAGCCACGCGGTCTGCGAGAGCCGGTGGTCCAGGCCGAACGGAGTGCCGGCACTATGCCCGCGCGCCGCCCAGCCGGGCGGGTCCACGACCAGCTCGGCCGGGGCCCGCCCCAGGTCGCCATAGCCAAGCCTGGCCAGCCGGGCCAGCAGGCGTCCGCGCAACCAGGGCGTGGTGACCGACCAGTCATGCCCGCCGAGCAGGTTCGCCGTCGGCTCCAGCACGCTCAGCGTGGCGTGGCCCGCCGGGGCCGCGTCCGGGTCGTGGCTGGGCGATGTCACCAGCAGGCTGGGATCCGGGCCGGGCTGGACGTCGCCGCGCCGGGTCAGCGCGTCGAAGGTGCCCGCCCAGTCCGGCCCGAGGTGCAGTGTGTGGTGCGCCTGCCCCGGCAGCTGGTGATCCAGGCCGAAGTGGGCGACCAGGGCGGAGGGCGCGAAGTGCGGGCGGAGCAGCCGCCAGTCCGCCGCTCCCGGCGGCAGCAGGTCGCGGTGCGCGGCGGGCAGGTCCGCGGCCACGATCACGCTGGACGCCCGGAGCAGCTCACCGCCGGCGAGCCGGACGCCGGTCACGCCGGGCGCGCCGGTCAGCACCCGCTCGGCGGGGGTGCCGTAGCGCAGCTGGGCCCCGGCCTTGGCGGCCACGTCCGCGAGGGCGAGCGGCACCGAGTGCATCCCGCCGCGGGCCGGGATGTGCACGCCGCCGATGGTGTCCATGGTGGAGACGATCGAGTAGATCCCGGGGGCGCGGGCCGGGTCGAGGCCGACGTAGAGCGCCTGGAAGGTGTGCGCGCGGATCAGCCGCCAGTCGGTCAGGTAACGCTCAGCCAGGCTGCTCATCCGGCGGAGCGCACCCAGGCGGGCCAGCCTGATCACCGCCCTGACCTGGACGAGCTCGCTCAGATGATGGAAATCCCGGGCTACGAACGGTTCCCACTCCGCCTCCAGCAGCAGCTCCAGCTGGCGGCGGAAGCGCAGGTAGCGCTCGGCTTCCCGGGCCCCGGACAGGCGGCTGACCTCGGCGGCCATCCGGTCCGCGCCGGGCAGCACATCCAGGTGTGATCCGTCGTGGAATGCAAGCCGGTAGTAGGGATCCAGCTCGGTCAGCGGGAGCCAGCTCGCCAGTTCCTCGCCGGCCGCGCCGACGGTCTCCTCGATCACCCCGGGCATGGTGAGCACGGAGGGGCCGGTGTCGAACCGGTAGGCCCCGACGCTGGCCGTGCCGCAGCATCCCCCCGGGCCGTCACCGGCTTCCACCACGATCACGTCGCGGCCGGCCGCAGCCAGGTGGATCGAGGCCGCCAGGCCGGCCAGCCCGGCGCCGATCACGACTACTGGCCCGGTCATCTCAGCGGTCCCGCCGGGTGACCAGGCCGGCCAGCTGGAGCAGGCCGGCCCGGGCGCCGTCCGGGATGTCCGGCTCGGCCTCCAGCGCACGGCGGGCCTGCCCGGACAGGCCGGCGATCCGCCGCTCGACCTCGTCCAGCGCCCCGCAGCCGGCCAGGACCGTGCGGACGCCGGCGATGTCCGCCTCGGTCGCGACGGGGTTGCCGGGGACCGTCTCGAGCACCCGCTGTTCCGCCGGGCCGGCCATCTGCCTGGCCAGCACGAGCAGCAGGGTCTGCTTGCCCTCGCGGATGTCCTCCCCGGCGGGCTTGCCGGTGCTCTCGGGGTCGCCGAACACCCCGAGCACGTCGTCCCGGAGCTGGAACGCCTCCCCGAGCGGCAGGCCATACCCGGACAGGAAACCCTTGTCGGCGCCGGTCCCCGCTACCGCGGCACCGAGCTGCAGCGGGCGTTCCACCGTGTACTTGGCTGATTTGTAACGGATGATCCGCTCGGCGGCCCCGATCAGCTCCGCGGCCGGGGAGGCCGCACCGGCCGCCACGGTCCCGGCCGCCGCCGTCCCTGCCACCGCGGTCCCGGCGGGGACGGTCCCGGCCGGGACGGTGCCGCGCTGGGCGTGGACCACGTCGAGATACTGACCGCCGATCACCTCGGTCCGCAGCGTGGTGAACAGGCGCAGCACGGCGGCGAGCCGGTCCGGGCGCAGCCCCGCATCACACAAGGCCGCGTCGGCCCAGTTGAAGGCCTGGAGACCGAGGACGAGCGCCGCCGCCCGGCCGAACTCAGGGCGCGGTCCCGGCCAGCCGTGGCCGCCCTCCGGACCGGCCAGCCGGACATGGGCGGCGGGCTCCCAGCGCCGGACGGCCGAGCCGTCCATCAGGTCGTCGCAGATCAGCGCGCAGGCGTGCAGGAACTCGACCGCGCAGCCCACCCGCAGGGCGGCGTCGGCGTCGGGCCCGGTGGCCGCGCCCCCGGCGGCTCGGTATCCCCAGTAGACGAAGGCCGGGCGAAGCCGCTTGCCCGGACCAAGGACGAACCGGCCGAGCACGTCGGCGAAGGGGGCGATATCGGCGCCGAGGAAATCCAGTTCAGCGAATCGCCGGCCGAGCATCGCGGCCAGTTCCGCCTCGATGAGCTGGCCCGGCCAGGTCACCTCGGTAGCCGCGGCGGGAACCTCACCCACCTGCACAGTCACGATCCGGCGATCCTCTCTGCGAAGGCTGCGGGGAATGCCATTACCGGGAGATTCGGCCCAGCCGACCCCGGCGGTTGCACAGGCGGGGCGGCCGCCAGACCGGCGGCCGGGCGGGGACGGCCGACCGGACATCGTTACCCGGGGGACCGACGACCCGGGACGGCTGATCTGGGACGGCTGACCCGGGGCGGCGGGGGTTCGGCTGACCGGGACGCCGCAGGTTCTTACAGGCGTATTACCATCGCCGCCACGGCGCGCACCCCGGCACTCCCGGGTCGCCAGCAGGCCGGCGTTTCGGGTGGGATACCCTCAAGCCGCCCACCTGGTATTGGCCGCTTTAAGTATCCGAGTGATTACCAATCAAGAGGAGAAGGTGCATGTGAGCGCACTACAGCCAGGGTTGATGAACTTTGCCCGCATGCGCGGCCCAGGCCGCTATGGTTCAACTGCCGGCGGGGCTGACGGTCCCCCGCTCCCCAAGCAGTCCCGCCGGCACTCGACCGCAACCCGCCCGTCCCAGCGCCCCGGATGCCACGGGCCTGCGGACACGCAGGGAACCTGATCATGGTTTCACTCTCTGGCGCCCAGGTCCCGCTGACCGGCGCGCAATACGACCTCTCCGCGGGCGACTACCGGGCCACCGTCACCGAGCTGGGTGCCGGGCTCCGCCGGCTGGAGCACCGGGGCCAGCCTGTCGTCGTGGGGTACGAGCCGGACATGCTGCCCCCCGGGGCCGCCGGCCAGCTGCTCTGCCCCTGGCCGAACCGGGTGGACGGCGGCCACTACGCCATCGGCGGCACGGACTACCAGCTGGACCTCAGCGAGCCGGCCAACCGCAACGCAATCCACGGGCTGACCCGCTGGGCCTCCTGGGCGCCCGGACCGGCCCACGCATCCGCGGGCGAGGACGAGATCACCCTCCGGCTCGTGCTGCTCGGGCACCAGGGCTACCCGTTCGCCCTGGAACTCGACGCTTCCTACCGGCTGGAGGCGGACCGCGGCCTCCAGGTCAGCGTCAGCGCCCGCAACCTTGGCACGGTCGCCGCCCCGTACGGGACCGGGTCGCATCCCTACCTGACCACCGGGGCGGCGACGGTGGACGACTGCGACCTGGGCCTCCCGGCCGGGCTGTGGCAGCCGTCCGGCGAACGGGGCATCCCGGATGGCGTACCTAGGGACGTGACCGGCACCGAGTTCGACTTCCGCACGCCGCGGGCGATCGCCGGAGCCCAGCTGGATCACGCGCTGACCGGCCTGGACCGGGATGCGGCCGGACGCGCCTGGGCCCGGCTCAGCAGCGCGGGGACGCGGGTATCGCTCTGGGGCGGCCCGGGCTACGAGTGGATGCAGGTGTTCACGGGTGACACGCTCGACCCGTCGCACCGCCGGAAGGCCGTGGCCATCGAGCCGATGACCTGCCCGCCGAACGCCTTCGTCTCCGGCGTGGACCTGCTGATGCTCGAACCGGGCGACAGCGTGACCCACACCTGGGGCATCGAAGTCACTCCCGCCTGACCGCCTCCGTCCCCCGGTCCC
>Ga0187855_10001315_pt1 | contig 19926 bp, 12 predicted proteins | sample June2016WEW_8_10_2_FD_132969 | JGI IMG/M metagenome (GOLD analysis project Ga0187855, IMG submission 132969) | Peatland microbial communities from SPRUCE experiment site at the Marcell Experimental Forest, Minnesota, USA - June2016WEW_8_10 | ecosystem: Environmental > Terrestrial > Soil >...
GGTCACTTTGAATACAGACGCTTTGCCTTGGTCTGAAGGGTGGGAGTTTGGACAGCCGCCTCTGAGCGGTTGTGGTCAACTGGACGAGGTCGCGCATTTGTCGCGCCAAACGGCGTTGCAGCGATCGACCCTAGCCCCTCGCCCCGGTCGCCGGCCACGCTTTTCTGACCGCTGAACACTGACCACTGATCACTGTCTTTTCCTGCCAATTTGCGTCCAACTTTGAGCCCGTTTGGGGCCGTTTGATCGCTTTCAAGAGTGCATTTCTGTATCGTTTCGTCCCCATCAAAGCGGAGCTTCTTCGTCGAAAAATAATTTCAGCCAAAATCTCCCGCTCTGGCGGAGCGTTTTCGCCGCTTTTATCCCCTTATAAGACAACTCGAATTTTTGTGGTGTCCAACTTTGCACTTTTCAAATCTCCCCTTACAAGGGGGTATTTTCCCCCTCACGCGCTGTGTTAGCTAGGAGCTAGAAGCTAGTAGCTGCTTCACTCACAAAACACCTTCACCCTGGTCGCGTTCCCATCTTTTCCATCGACGTCCACGGTCAGGTCTTCGAGATGGTCGATGAGCTCTTCAAGGTTCTCGGGCTTGATCTGCGACAACGTGAGCGGAACGCCGTGGCGGCTCATGGCTTGGTCAAACTGCTCATGGGCCTGGGCGGGGATCAGGCTCGCCAGCCGCACGCCGGCGCGCAGCAACTGCATGGGCACGCGCACGTTGACCGTGGTAGGGCCCTTCATCCCCGTCATGGACTCGTCGGCTTCGACAAGGACGCGGAGATACTTGGCGCTGGTTTTGACGGTCGACCCACCCGCGCCGGGAATCCGCGCGTTGAACTCGGTTGTGGTTGCAGCTGGCTCGAGAGCAGCGAGCAGGCGCTCGGCCTCGTCGGTGGTGAGCTTTCCGGCGGCCAGCATATCGAGGATTTGACGGCGGTTTTCATTCATGGCAATTCTCCCAAAATGAGTTGGTTAGAGGATCTGGACACGAACCTTGGCATCGTCGGCGGTGACCCGGACGTGCGTACCCGGCAGAGCGCACACGAGATCCCAGAGCACGCGAAAGGCGCGCCAGGGGCTGACCTTGCCTGCCATGGCGAGGCCGAAGACGACGAGGAAGATGAGGGGCGACAAGAGGATCGCGGGGATCCACAGGAGAAAAAGCGGGATCCAGAGCGAAATCGAGCGCCAGTGCGGAGTTTCTACTTGAACAATGGCAATGTTAGGAGTCATTTCAGGGCCTCCAAGGCACGAATGGCTTCGGCGGGGGTCAGTTCCCCGCTCGAGAGGCGGTTGAGGACCTCGGTGCGCGAGGGGGAGGGGTTGGTCTCGACGAACTCGAGCTGGTTCGAGATGCGGTTAAGCCTCGCTTTGATCGTGGGATAGCTCACGCCGAAGGTCTGTTCCATTTCCTTGATTGAGCCGTGGGAACGGAGAAACGCGACCACGAAGACCTGGTCTTCGAGACTGAGCTGGGCGAGCTGGGGGAGGGTGAACTGTCCTTCAATCGCGATCTGCTTCTCTGGGATGCGTACGCGCTCAACGACCAGCGGACTACCCTGGGCGATGCGAAGCAGCTCTTGCCAATCGGGGGCGGGTTTGGGCTGGTCAGGCATGACGTGTTCATAAATCTCAATTACATGAACGACAATAGTTAAGTTTATTAATGTTGTCAAGGCATATAATTCGATTATTTAATCTGACGTTCCTAGCTGGGAAGACCTGGTGACCGCAGGCCCTTGAGCTTGGAAGGTAATGTAAACGGATTGAGCGGACGCAAGCCGAGTGTGTACGGCAGAGGACAGCCGGGAATGCCGCGCAATGGGTCGCGTCGCGTAAGCCGTTGATTCTACGGAGACGATAATTTTTCAGAAAATGGCACGCAAGATGCCGCATGAAGGATTACCCGGATGGGTCATCTGATCCCACCGGCTGGTGAGAGACATTCGGCTCAGTGCGAGCGCTTCATAAGGAATTGCAAGAGCCCGATACCAGCGGGGGGCAGGACCTGAATAAAGAGTCCTTCCCGGTTTTCTGATTGCCCGGGCGCCTGTGGCGAGCGGAGCAACTTTCCTCAGTCGGAGCAACTTCCAGCAAATTCTGCGCGTGTTTCGCGTGATCCTGTGAGGGCTTGAGTCCCGGGTCGCGCAGTTCAGCCGAAGTGTGAATGGGCCTGAGGAATCCGATGATCAAGACTCTTGAAACGCTCAACGCGAAGTTCCGGCGCCTGAGCCGCTGCGAAAGCGGTCAGGATCTGGCGGAATACGCAATGCTGGTGTCGTTGATTGCGCTGGCGTGCATTTCAGGCGTACAAGGCACCGCCAATTCGGTGAACAACATGTTTAGCGAGATCAGCCAGGCGCTCGATGGTTCTCAGCAGCAGCAACAGGGGACACCGCCACCACCGCAGCCTCACCGCCATGGAGGACATGATGGTGGAAGAGATCACGGTGGAGATCACGGTGGCGGGGGATGGTGGCACTGAGGGCCGGTTCGTCCAGTCGTAGATCGCAAAGTTATGGAACGGTAAAAGGACGCATACCGTCGGTGGGAAACAGGCCAGTTGGGGCCGCGGCTGCGGAAGGCTGCTCGCGGAAGGTGTAACGGAGGAAAAAACCCACCGCAAAGAAGTTGTAATTGCGTGTGTTGTTGGCGGCAACGTTGGCGCCGGCAAACCAATGCGGGCCTAGGTGGTAGGCGACTTCGCTTTTGAGATCGTAGTTGGGGCCGACACTCGTGAGGCTCGGCAGCATGGGGTTGCCCTGGCTGACCTCGAGCGCCTTTTGCGCGGCAAGCGGCCACAGCGGTGTGGAGTTCTGCTGGAAGGCCTGGATACCGAAAGCGCCAGTGATGGCGTAGTGCCAGCGCGTATCCCAGTGCCCGACCCAATTAAAAGGAACATTCGCTAGAAAGTAAGCCTGAGGGCTGAAATAGCCACCCATGCCGAGCGTAAAGGCGTTCTGGTTGTTGGCGTAGTGCATGGCAAAAATGTTGGCGCCGACGGTGAGATCGCCGTACTCGGGTGAAGTGAGGGCATGCCAGTAAGCGCCAGCCGTGCCGTCGATGCGGGTGTTGCTTTCGACGTTGTAGCCGGTGAGGAATTGGCCGCCGGCAGAAAAGTAGAGGCCGGACTGCGCGTCGCCCCGGCCGAATTGGACCTGCGCTTGATTGGCGACGACTCCACCCCAAATTTGACCGAGCGTTGTGAGGGTGTTCCCGGCGGGATCGCGGAGACCGGCGTAGGAGAGCTGCGAGTCTTTGACCGAATCGCGCGCGAGACTGAATGTGAGCGGGCCGTTGGAAGGACGCCATTGGAACCGGCCTGTGAAAGTAGAGACGAGAAAGCTCGAGGGCGTGTAGCCGCCGGCGATGGCGAGATGCGGAAAGATGAGTTGCAATTCGCCGCCGAAGCCGGCGGCGTTTTGCTGCGCTGGTGGCGCGGTGTTGGCCATGGTCAGCGTACCGATAGGCTCCGGAATGGCGACGAGCGAAGTTCCCGACGCGGTGGACTCGAGGACGGCGAGCGTGGCTGAGCCGCCGGCGGCGCCGGAGTCGAGAAAGACGGGCTTGGCGACGGCGACAAGGCGCGCGTTCGAGCCGAGCGGCGTGGAGGCTTCGAACGGCGCTTCGAAAGCAGCGAGCTGGTTGTAGCCGGGCGCTCCGCTGCGATAGTTGATCGTGGATGTGCCACCGAGCCAGCCGCTGTAGCTTGCTTCGATAACGCGAAGTTGCTCCTCTGCCTGCTCGCGCGGGCTGGGAGGATTTGCCGAGCGCATGATGCGTGCCCACGGACCGCGAAGCGGCGGCAAATTGCGCTGCGCGAGTTCTTCGTCGGAAAGGCTGGTGGCGGACTGCGCGGGAGTTTCGGTCGAGGCTTGTGACGTTTCGGTTGCGGAGGTGGGCGCCGGATGTTCCAGCGGTGCGTTCGCCGTGATTCGCGCATTGCCGAGGGTCTGCTCGGCTTGCTGTCCCGCGGATTGCGCGCCTGGCGTCGCGACGGGCTTCTTGCGAGGTTGCGTGCGCGTCGTTGCTGGGCTGGGCTTGGGCGCGGCGGGTGCAGCAGTCGACGGCTGCGATGAAGTGGATCGCGGCGCCGAGTAGGCGCCGATCACCGCATCGGTGACGCTTGGCGTGCTCTGTGCGGCGGTTGATGCAGGCTCCGCGACCTGCTGCGCGGGCGGCTGGGCCACAGGTATTTGAATCGCGAGTAATGGTGGGGCAACGTTCAGGGGCTGCGACGGAGCAGGCAAACTGGTGAGCGGCGCTGGAGCGAGCACGGCAGTGACCGCAGGCGTAGAAGTGTCGGGCATCTCGAGGCTGGAGTCGGAGCTGGAAGAGGCGAGGCCGGTATAGACATCGGGCGCGCTCGGTGGAACGAACGCCGGCACCATGTTGCTCTGCTCGATCAGCGCGGGAGCGGAGGATTCGGTTTCCTGCCCCGGAGACGGTAGTGGAAGAGGGTGATTCGAGGGCAGCGTGTGCTGGGCGAGATCAGGCTGCGCTTTTGATGACGAGAGTCGCGAATTGAATGACGGCAGGGGCGCGAGCTGCTGAGGTGTGGGGCCAGAGTTAAAGTGCGAGTCAAGATTCGGATTTAGAAGACGGTGAAGGTCGGTGGCGGGCGCGGAATAGAGACCGGTGGAAGGTGGGAGAGTGCTGTTGAGAGTCTTCGTGTCAGAGCCGGGAGGCATGGCGGAGAGTGCGTCGCGCCAGAATTCGCTGGCTCGCTGATTGTTGCCGCGAGCCTGCTCAAAGTGCGCGGCGAGCGCGAGGACTTGCGGATCGCCGGGGTAGCGCGCAAGAGCGACGCGCAGCCAGGATTCTGCCTGCGCCATGTCGCCGGCTGCGATGGCCGCGCCGATGGCCCCTTCGAAGTCGCCCGGCGTGGCGGAGTCGAGGGGAACGGTCTTGTAGACGGCGAGAGCCTGCTGGGGCTGGCCGGCGCGAACATAGGCTCCGGCGAGAGCACGACGAACCAGCATACTGTCGGCGTATTGGAGTGCTGCGGCCTGGAGGATCTGGACCCCGAGTTGAGCCTGACCGGAATCGAGATCGTCGGTGGCGCGGCGAATGGCCCAATTGATCCAGAGCGCACTGACCTGCTGGTGATCGGCGGGAGTGAGATCGGCGCGCGTGTCGAGGCGCTCGATGACGGGATAGAGCGCGGCGTCGTTGTGAATGTTATAGAGCAGCCACGCGTGCTGGATTTCAACAGCGACGGGAAGTTGGGCACGGTGGAGAAGATAGAAGTTGTCGACGCGCTTGAGGTACTCGCTGGCGTGCGGCGCATCGCCCACTGCGACATAGAGGCTGGCGACGCCCTGCACCCACTCGATGTCGGCCTCAAGCTGGAGGCGCACATCAGGCGGAATTTTGGAAAGCTCGGCAAGCGCTTCGGCGTTGCGGTTGCCTGCGATAAGCGAGAAGATGAGACCCTTCCATGCGTCGGACACGAGGGAGTGGGGAGGATTCAGAATGATGTCGGGCTCGACGCCCGACGCGGGAGCGGATTGCAGCGCGGAGTGAGTGTGTGGCGCGGGACGCGCAATGTTGAGAGAGGCAAAGACGAGGTGGGGAGCGCAAAGGTCTGGAAAGGTTTCCTTAGGGGCTAAAGCCCTAAACCTTCTTGTTGTGCCGATATACGGGCTAAAGCCCGTACCCTTCGGACCATTACCTCTTAGCAGCGGATGGAGCGATTGCGGAACGAAATTGACGGCGGGGCGAGTTAGCGGCGCGGGCTGAGGTGACGGAAGAGGCTTCGCCGGAAGCTGCCCCTCGGGAGTGGCTACAGGTGCCGGGCCTTGGTAAGGGTCGGGACCGTAGGCGGGCACCGGAGGAACGGTCGCAGTCTTAGCGAACGGCTCGTTGGCAGGATCGAGCAAGCGCTGCAGGTCTGCGGCAGTGACGGCACGCCGAGGCCTGGTGCCCTGCTCGGGGTAAACCAGCGCGTGGGCCAGGCGATCGGCGGGCGTAACCGGCGGCATGGCTGCGAGCGAGGCGCGATAGTATTCGGCGGCGCGCTCGATGTCACCGCGAGCCTGCTCATAGCGAGCGGCGGCCAAAAGAATTGCTGGATCGCGCGGGAAGCGATCGAGAGCCTGGCGCAGCCATTCCTCAGCCTGCGACCTGTCGTTGGCTTCGAGGGCCGCGCCGATGGCTCCATCGAAGTCGCCGGCCGAGGCGTCCTGCATGGGTATGGTTTTGTAGAGGGCGAGAGCTTCCTTGGCGCGGCCTACGCGTGCGTAGCCCCCCGCGACGGCCTTGCGGACGTTGAGGTTATTGGGAAATGCCAGCGACGCGGCATCGAGAATGTCGATGGCACGGCCAGCGTCGCTGTTTTCGATGGCCGCGGCGGAGCGGCGTACGCTCCAATTAGCCCAGATGTCTTCGACTGCTTCGCGCTGCGCGATGGTCAGATCAGTGCGGCCGCCGATGCGCATGAGCGCGGGATAGAGCGCACGGTCGTTGCCGGCGTTGTAAAGAAACCATGCGTTTTCAATATCGACGGCGGAGGGCACAGGCTGCTTGACCTTGGCGTAATAGGCTAGGACGCGGCTCATGAATTGCGAAGCGCGGGCGGTGTCGCCGGCGGCGGAGTAAACGCCCGCTTCGATCTGAATGAATCCGATATCTGAGTCGAGTTGCGTGCGTACGGCTGCGGGGATCTGGCTGATTTCCTGGCGAGCGGGTCCGTTGCGATTGGCAGCGGCGAGCGAAGCGACGACGCCCTTCCACGCGTCGGCGTTGTCAGGATGATCTACGACTAGCTGGCGGTAGATTGCGTAGGCCTGATCGGTTAAGTTGCGGAGCAGATCGATGCCGGCAAGCTGGAGTTGAAGAGAAACAGACGGTGGCGCACCGGAGGAGATGGCGATTTTCTCCGCGCGCTCGAGCATGCCTTGTGCGACATCGAACTGGTTGGCATTTTGGTAGATCGCGCCAAGCAGCAAGAGAAAGCTGGAATCGGCAAGCGCGGTTTCATACGTTGCGGGCGGGATCTTTTCGATGGCGGCGATCGCCTGAATGTCCTGGCCCAGGTCGTGATACGCGCTGATCAAGCCCATCCATGCAGAACTGTTTGTGGGATCGCCGGCCACGAGTTGAGTGTAGAGCGCGAGAGCCTGTGGATAGCGTTTCGCTTCCATCAGAATACCGGCGTATTGCATCTTCGTGCCAGCTTCGAGCGTTGAGCCGTTGCTGGGAAATGGCAGATCCAATGCGATCGCAAGGACACGCTGGGCGTCGGCATCGCGGCCTCTCGACTGATAGATGGCAGCGAGAGTGCGCAGGTAGTCGGGATCTTTGTTGAGAGCGGCAGCGACCGGCGGAGGAAAATGCGTGGTGAGGGTGAGGGCTTTTTCGTTTTGATCCGAGCGCGCAAGGGCGAGAAAAAGTCCCCGCCAGCCGTCGACGGAGGCCGGCTGAAGCTTGACCAGCTCTTCATAGACGCCGGCGGCAGCGAGGTACTGCTGCTGACGGACGTAGACCCCGGCCAAGCCATTCAGCGCGTCTGTGTCGCGCGGGTTCATGTCGAGCGCAGCACGGAATTTGCTTTGCGCGACGTCAAGGTGATTAGCGTTGAGCGCCTCGGTCGCCTGGCTCAGCGCGAGATAGAATCGCGACGATTCAAGAGCATCGTCGACGGTCTTTGTCTTGTAGCCGTGCCGCTCGGCTAGAGCGAAATAGTTGATGGCGTCGGCGAAGTTCTTTTGCTGCATGCGCAGGAAACCCGCTCCCGCCTCCACGCGGCCGTTATCGGGTTCCGATTCGAGCAGTTCGGCGAAGCGCTTTTCGGCATCGTCAATTTTCTGCGCGTTCAGCGCGGCAAAGGCCGCGCGCTCGGCAGGGTTGCGCGCAATGCCGGAGTTCATCTGCGCTAGTTTCTCCTCGTTTTCTTTGAGATGTCCGGCGAGTTCGGTGTCCTCAGGATGCGCTTGAAGATATTGACGGAGCTGGCTCGCGGTTTCAGGGTTGGCGGAGTTCCAGACGAGCGCCTGACGAAGAGCGGCCTGCGCGGAGGGTTCGTGAGGGTGGGCCTGAAGGATGCGGATACCTCCTGCTCGGCTGCGAGCATCGTAGGTAAGCAACGTTCCCAGTGCGACGGCATAGCGGGGGTCACCAGCGTTTTGCGCCGCGAGCTCGCGCAGGCCAGCGACGGCCGCGGGCTTTCCCGATGAGGTTCCGTAAAGCGTCTGATAGTAGGCCAGCGCGATGTCACCATTGGGCGGCTTGTCGCCGTAAAGCTGGCGATAGATACGCATCGCCTCGTCGTTACGGCCTTCGCGAGTGAGCTTGCCTGCGTGGCTGAGCGCGTCACTTTCGGCGGCGGTGCTGGGGAGGGATTCGATGCGCGCGATGTTGGGATCGCGAGGATTGATTTTACGCAGGCGATCGAGGGCCTGATTTGATAAGTCGGTCGAACCGATGAGCCTGTAGTCTTTGGCGAGGCCGGCCAGGGCGTCAGTATCGCCGGGAGCAGAGAGAAGAATCTGCTGCCAGAGCTGGATGGCCATGTCGGGCCGACCGCGCGACTCGAGGGCGCGGGCTTTTTCGGCGAGATTGGCGCGTACAGCTTCGGCGGAGTTGGCTACTGAAGTTTTTTGAGCGCGGACTGGCAGAGGAGCGAGCAATAGGCAGCTCGCTACGAGCAGACACGCATTGCCAGCTCTACTCGCCACCTTCATCCGCAATTCTATTTTACGTTCAGTTCGCCTGCACGATCAGTTCGCCTCCCTGCCATAAGCTGAATTTGCCGGTGGAAAAACCGGTCGAAAATAGGGCGAGACATTGATCGTAGTACGTGGAGCTATTTCCGTAGAGGCCAGTGACGGGATTGCGATGCGAGCTTAAGCGAATGGTTTGGATTGAGGCTGCTTTGGAGGAGTCGGAGAGCGCTCGCAGGTAAGGAATGACTGCCGCGGAGAAGCCGATGGGGCCGGGCTGATCGGAAGGGATTCCCTGATCACTGACCTTCTCTGGCGGGGCGCTGTGTGTGGCGAGATATTCGCCCATCGCGAGGATCGAATTGAGGATGGTCACGTACCGTGGGTCCTGAGGACTGGTTATCCCGGCCCAGAGGTAGACGCGAATGGCATCATAGCTGCCCACTGGGGCGGGCGCGTTGGCGGAGCCGGGCCCGGTCGTGGCGGGATCGGCAACCGGATGAAAGCCATCGCCGGGAACGTACTCAACCCAGTCCATCACAAAGCCGTGACGGGCGCTTTGCTGCAGAAGGCGCGGAATGTTTTCAGCGATGGCGCTCCATGGGCCGGAGGGATCGACGGTGGCGAATCGCTCGAAAAGAAACACCGGCAAGTAGCTGGGGTTGAGTGTGGTCGCGTTGCCGTGCTGAAAGCCGGAATAACCGGGAAGCAGCATGGGACCGAAACCGGGCAGGTTGGCCACTTCGCTCTTGGCGATGAGCGCGAGCATCGACCGGCCAAGATCAAAGTCGGCAGGAATATGCCAAAGACGGCCGGCCTCGATGAGCGAATAAGCGAGCCAAATGTCGGCGTCCGACGCGGAATCGGAATCGAGGATCTTCCATTGGCCGTCTTTGTCTTTGCCCCAGAGCCAAGCGGGAAGGTGGCTAGCGAGATCGCCGGAAGCGAGATTTGTCTGGGTCCATGCAAGGACGCGATCGAAGGTGGGATGGTCGCTGGCGGCGAGAGCGAAGAAAAGTGCGTAGGCCTGGGCTTCGGATGTGGTGTGTCGATCGCCGTCGGGTGATGGACCCGTCCGCGGGGATCCCGACAAGTCACCCCACGAACGAAGACCTGTCCGTGGGGACCCCGAGAAGACACGGCCGCTTGCGCGATCGATGAAACGCGCCGAGAAGGCTTGCCAGAGCGGCCACGAGTCGTTGCGGCAGCCAGGAGCAGAAAAGAGAAAAAGGGCCAGGAAGAGAAGGAGGATTCTCCGGCGGGATGGAAGGGGGCTGTTCATCGTCTCGGTTTGTAGCTCCTAGCTCCACCACAAACTGCCACACTTCTCCTCTTCACTTCGGTCTTCGCTCCCCCACAATGCCCTCAGTGCCGGGCCTGAGCCATTTTGGAAAAGCACAGTCTTAACTCTGCCCATTCGACCCTCTCCCCGCAGCCGCCCCTCATCGCTTCAAATGCTCATCGAAGAACGCCACTGCCGCACCAGCCGCCTCCGCGTGAACCGCGTCTCGGTCCACTCCCGGCGCGTCGACGCACAGCCCGGGGTTCTGGCTTTTGCCGCCCGCCGTACACGTGTCCAGAAATGTGTAATGAGCCACGCCGCCGGGATAAATCGTGAGCTTCGCCCTGGGAATGCTATGCGCGAGAATCTCGGCGTTCGACGCCGGAGGAAGGATCGGGTCGCCGGCGCCCGCCACAATTTCCACTGGCACTGAAATCTCGCCAAGGCTCTGCCGTGTCAGCCGAATGTAGGCAGGCGCAATGGCAAAAACTGCCCGAATCCGCGAGTCGCAGTGCGAGTCCGCCGACTTCCGCAATGCCGCGCGATACGTGGAATCCGTGCTGGACAGCGCGATCGCCTTCTGCGTCAACCCTGGAAACTCCGGGGGCGAATAGCACAGCAGGTCCCAAAGCTTTTCAGAGCTGCACTGCTGCTCAAGCTGTTGCAGGTCGATTGGCGATGCCACCGCCCCGGCCAGCACCATCATGGTGTAGCCGCCCAAAGAAAATCCCGCCGCCCCCACACGCTGAGGATCGATCCTTGGTCCAAACCTCGAGTCCGCCAGCATCCCATCCAGCACCCGGCTCACATCCACCGCACGCTCCCACCCCAGCGTGAACCCCTGCACCGTGTAATCTTCCAGAGCGTTGTTCCCCGGATGATTCACCGCCGCGGCGATGTATCCGCTCTTCGCCAGCTCCGTACCCAGCCACGCCATCATCAATGCCGATCCGCCCGTCCAGTGCGAGAGCAGAATCAACGGAAACTTCGCCGGCGCCACCGCCAGCTGCGCATCCCGATCCGCCCGTCCCGCCGTCGCAAACGCATGCTCGGCATCCCCCACCCACTGCTGCGTCTCGCTCGCCTGCGCATCTGCCGGATACCAGATCGTCGTCAGCAGGGCATGCGTCTTCGCCCCGCGCCAGTCATATGTAGCGTCGCCGCCGAGGAAGGTCCGGCTGGTCACGCCCACGTGATAGGTTGTCTGAGCCTGCGCCATCGGGATCAGCGAGGCAGTTGCCAAAAGCGCCAGCGCCGTGGTTCGCGCCATATTCCTATTCCTATAGGTTGCTGAATTGCCGGCGGAGCAGCAGCGAACCGCCGGCCCCGATGCACCCAAGCCAGGTTTACCCTGCAGCAAGAAGCAAACTCCTCCGACATCCGACCGTCAACGCAGTTTGATTGTAGCTTTATTGTGAGGCGGCAAAGAGCGATGTGAAGAGGAAAAGTGGGCCAGCTTGTAGGCCAGAGCCGGTAGCCCGCAGTTTTTGTTGGTAGCCGGTATCATTCAGAAAGGGCCTCTCGATGCCCGCTTAACGAAGGCCAATGCTCGCACACTTCGTGACCGAGATTACTTGCTGTTCGCATTAGTTGGTCTCTGGGCAGGACTAAACTTGATGCCCATGAAGTGCTTCGGAACGCCGTTTTCAGCAGGGGTCTTTTCCAGAAATGCCTTCGCAGAAGCATCGTGTTTGAGGTGGGCATCCAGAAAGTTCAGAGTATAAAGGGCAACCCAGGCATAACTCGTGTTGGCGTCCTCCCGTCCGTAGTCGGCTACCTGGTTCTCAGCAAAACGTTGTGCGCACTCCCTGCGTTGGAACATGGAACTGAACTCCGGGTGTGCCATGCCCAGCATATTCACAGTGAGGAGATCACCATGTATCCAGGCGTTGAGGACGTTCGGACCAATTTTGTCTGCGGGAGGAACGTCGTCATTTTCCAAATCTTCAAGACTCACATTTCGAGTAAAGCAAAGAAGCGGTATGGTCATTCGCCCCGGATGGACGTCCCCCGCTCTTTTCACGAGGCCGGGGTAATAGCGCATGCTGCCGTCCATCTCCACCAGGGCGTCGATGCGAGGGTCTCGTGCTGAGGCAAACAGGCTCGAAGTTCCACCCCAGCTCCAGGCCACCACGGCAACTTCAGATAGATCCGTGTCGAGAAGCGACCTGGCGTACGTGATAAGAAAAGAGATGTCGCGAGTCTGGGCATTGATCCCGCCTAGATCATCCGTCATATCGCGCGTCGAGACCCCTATAGACGAGCTCGCAAGAACGACATAGCCATGACTGGCGAGATACTCGCACAGATCGGCGTTCTCCCATGAAACGGAAGAATCGCTGGGAGCATAGATAAGAACGGGATAATGCCCTTTTGCCGGCGTCGCATCGCGCACTGCCCGCAGCGGGACATCGAAGGACGTCTTCAACAGCGATCGCCACCGATTTTCTTTCTCATCTGGCGCGTTGAAATGGATCTCAGTGTCCGCCAGTTCGGCATAATCACCAACCTTCAACGGCTCGCCTGGGCTTTTCAACGATGGATACCAAATCAGCGTCTGCAGGGGACGTGCGTTCTCGCCCACAGAGGATTTTGGCGGGCCCTTGGGTGAAGCGGGAAATGTGCGTGAGCGATCGTACTGATCGACGACCTTCAACCCTACTGGATACGATCCAGGTTTCTGCAGAAATTGGAATGAAGATGATTGTGAAACCGCGAGTACGGGACCAGATCCGACAGATAGTGCGAGAACGGTGTTGAAGATTCGGGTATTCACCTTAATCCTTCTCCCGATCTGATGTACGGTCCGCGATGCTAACAGGCTCTGAAATACCAAACAGCACTCCTTGCCAAAATCAATGGATCGTCCCGGATACGCGCCTTTGGTCACTTTGCCCGCTTATGCTAATTCGCAAACGGGACTGCAACGATCTTAACCTGATCAAAATTGTTTCGTAACGGTCCCGAAAGGCAACCGCAGATCCCCATTCGACTACGGTGGCTCACGCGATCTCCGCCCAGGGCAGGCTCGCGACTCCGATCTCTACGCGATCCCCGCGGGGATGACAACGCTTGGGAGATTACTCGTCGAGCAAGGTGAGGCGGGCTCGAGCTCTGCCGCGAAGCCATTGACGCGTCCAGATGGCAAGTAGAAACGCGAGGCCCACAACGATGAGCGCACCCAGCCAGGGAACCTGCGCAAACCAGAGCGTCAGCGAGGTGAGCCAGTTGAGCGCGCCGACGTGATATGCCGCGGCGCCGATGCGGAAAGATTGGAATTGCGAGCCGTGCAGGACGGAGACGGAGCCGGAAATGTCGCTGGACTGCTGAACTTGCAAGAAGCTGCCGAGGAAAGGCTCGAAAGCAGCTGCGTCCTTGAGATGAATGGCGACGATGCTCCGGCTGCCGGCGATATCGTAGGGCGACTCGGTGCCTTCGATAAGCGCGTCGGGAGAGCCTGCGGCGGCTAGCTCGCCTGACTCGGTTCGGCCACTGCGCCCGGCCTTCCACCAAGTGTTGTGAAAGATCCGCTCGAAGAAGCCCTGGGTGTCGTGGACTTGCACCCGGCCGCTACTGGCGGAGACGGGAAGATGCGTGCCGAGTTTGTCAAAGGCGGGCTGGTCATCGCCGGCGCCGATGACGAGAAAGTCGCTATGTGCGCCGGCGCGAAGGGAGTCTGTGCCGCTGACTGTGACGCGCACGCCGGGAAAGCCAGTCTGGCGGCCGAAGTGGCCCATGAGTGTGAGGAAGACTTCGATTTCCTGCGGCGTTGGCACGGGCGGCAGAACAACTGTGGTTTCGCTCAGATCGGCAAAACGCGTGAAGGGAAAGCCGGCGTTGGCGAAGATCTCCAGATTGGGCATGGGCGTCCAGTGCTGGTAGCCGCGCAGGTCGAGGTAGGAATCGCGGAGAATGGCGCCCTGCATGTTGATGGGCGTAGTGTCGTCGCAATGCTGCTTGCGGAGCCACTGAAAGGTGAAGTCAAAGGAAAGCGAGTTGGAGAACGGCCGGAGATTGACGACGGGAACCGGAACGTCGGTTTGCGTGGTGCGAGAGGTTTCCTCTGCCGGAAATAGGGGCACCGACCCCAGGAATGCGTTGTTCACTCGCACCTGCATGCTGGAGATTGGACCGATGGGGACGGAGTTGTAGCGATAGGCGAGACGTAAAGTGGCGTTGGGCCGGTCCGGACTCCATGTGGTGCCGTAATACAGATCGGGAGGAATCCGGAAGTAAACGCTAAGCGGCGCAGTGCCATCGCCCTCGAGTTGCTCAGCCGAAGCGTAATCCCAGAGAGGAATGGTCTGATCGGTGCGCGCCCAGCGCGGCGCGTCGTCGGCAGCGCGCTTCACGGGCAGCTTGAAGTTGTCAACGGTTGTCTGTGGGCCGGTCAGCACGCTGCTGCCGAGCGCTACAGCCTGTGCCGCGACGATCGCGTCGTCGGCGCTGGTTCCCGTAACGACAAGAATCTTTCCGTACGGATCACTGGGGTTGGTGCGCATGGCCAAAGTGGGCCCAGTGGCTGCGGAGAGATTCAAGGACGGTGCGATGTCCGCGGGATTCTCGACGATCACGATGGCGTCGCCCTGCGGGATGGCCCCGATGGCCACGGGAAATCGCACCGGGTGGTTCTCTGAGACCAGCCCGAAGTAGCTGGCGACGATACCGGCGGCTTGAATGGCTTTGAGTGACGGCTGCGCAGGAAAGACGACGGAGACGCTCGCCGGCCGAATGACTCCGGGATCGATGAACGGAGCGGGAAGCTCTTTAAGATCGTCGGCGAGTGGGAGAAGATCGCCAGTGGTCTCGATAAAGCTGTTGCGCAGGACGCGGGACCACAGCGCGGTGTTGGCGGGATCTTCGCAGGATGCGGCGTAGTGCCCGATGAACTCGACGGTGAGCGCGTTGCTGTGCACCAAAAGCTCAGGTGGAATGGGAAATTCTGCTTCGGCGGTGCGGCCGTCGGAGCCGCCCGACGCACCGGGCAACGGCTGGATGGTGGCGAACATCGTTCCGTTGATGCTGAGCTTGAGATGGCTGAGTTGCGGAATCAAGCCCGGCGAAAAGGCGTAATAGACGTGAACCTTCGCCGTCCGGACAGCGTGGGTTTGCGGCAAGGTGAAGTAGATGTTGTGTGTCGAGTCGATGTTGTGGAACTCGATCTGGGGAGAGCCGGCGTCAGCGAGGGTGAAGGTGTCGCGATATTGGCCTGTGGGCAACGCAACGGGGCTAACCGCGATCGAGGCATCACTAGCGCCGGGCCGAATGGGTTGGGCAGCCGACTTTGGCGCAGCAGCGGAGAAGAGTGCAAGCGCCATGAGAATCGCCGACGTGCGCGCGATCGAAAGCGGGTTAGAATTATTCGGGGGACCGCTCTTTTCGTGAGCGATGGTTTGGAAAGTCGCCTTGAGCCCGTGTGCAGAGACGCGAAAGATATGAGCCAGGCTGCGCAGTACATGGTCGCCTTCGCGTTCCCCACTCCAACTGAGCCATGAGTCGGCGCGAGAGAAGAGCGCTACGGTCAGGGTCTCCTGCTCGGGGATGGAAAGATCTTTGAAGTTCACGCGCAGGATCGAATCCTGAAGCGACACCACAGCTGCCGGGAGATCGCAGCACAACTGTTGATCGGGAAACGCCAGGCGAACCCGAGCGTCAGGGACGACCTCGATGGGCTCACTCAGGCGAATTCCAGCGCCGCCGCTGGAGATGTCAACCGTTTCGCCGGTGACGGTCTTTCCGCCTGGTAACGTGACGACGAGCGGAGCGACGACGCCGACGCGAACCGTAGTGCGCCGCTGCTGTAATTCGCGCGCGACCGCGATGCAAACACCAAGAATGACGATATTGAAGAGGCACCACATGACATTCATCAGCACGGTGCCGCGGCGATCGACGTCCCAGACAAAGAAACGCGGAATGGCGAAAATCAGGCCGAGAATGTTGAAAAAGAGCATGACCAGAAACGGTTGCGCGATGCGCGCATCGAAGAAGGTGCGCTTGACCACTCCACCCTTGGCCGTGACATTGAATTTTCCCAGCTTGGGATTGAGAAGGGCCATCATGGTTGGCAGCAGAATATAGGGCGCGAGCACGGTTTCGTAGATTTCGTTCCAGAAGGAGTAGCGATGCTCGCCCTGAATGCGCGAATTGGTGACGTTGGAGAGCGTGAGATGAGGCAGCGCATAGGCCAGGATGGCGAGCCAGAAGCCGGGAATGTTGGTGTGGTTCAGAAGCAAATAGATCAGCGGCGCCGTGAGAAAGATGAGGCGCGGGACGGCGTAGAGAAAGTGGCCCATGGCGTTGAAGTAGCAAAGGCGCTGGGCAAAAGTGAGGCCGGGAGCTAAAAGCGGATTGTCGATGCGGAGGACCTGCACCATGCCGCGAGCCCAGCGAATGCGCTGGCCGATATGAGCTGAGAGACGCTCCGTGGCGAGACCTGCGGCTTGGGGAATGTTCACATAGGCCGAATTCCAGCGCTTGATCTGCAAGCGCAGCGAGGTGTGCGCGTCTTCGGTGACAGTGTCGGTAGCAATGCCGCCGACTTCGTCGAGAGCGGAGCGCCGCAGCACGGCGCATGATCCGCAAAAGAACGACGCGTTCCAAAAATCGTTGCCGTCCTGAACGATGCCGTAAAACAACTCGCCTTCATTGGGGATCACGCGAAACTGCCCGAGATTGCGCTCGAAGGGATCGGGCGAATAGAAGTGGTGCGGGGTTTGCAGCATGGCGAGTTTGGTGTCACGCAGAAACCAGCCGAGGGTCATTTGCAAAAAGCTGCGGGTCGGCACGTGATCCGAATCGAAAACGGCTACGAAGGGCGAGGAGACGGTCTTGAGCGCGGCATTGATGTTGCCGCCTTTGGCGTACTGGTTGTCGGGACGCGTTCTGTAGCCGATACCGGCGTCGTGCGCGAACTGCGCGAACTCCTCGCGATGACCGTCGTCGAGGATGTAGACATGCAGCTTGTCGACGGGCCAGTCCATATTCAACGCGCCTAGTGCGGTGTAACGCACCACGTCAAGAGGTTCGTTATAGGTAGGGATGAGGACGTCGACGTGCGGCCAGTCTTCCGGGTTGTCGGGCAACGCCACGGGAGCGCGGCGCAGCGGCCAGATGGTTTGAAAGTAGCCCAGAAAGAGAATGCCGAATGCATAGACTTCGGCCAGCAGCAGGCACAGGATAAAAAACACATCCAGCGCACCGAGATGGCTGGCGGGGTCGTGGAAGTAGCGAACCACCTGCTCGATGCGCCAATACCCGTAACGGAAGGTGCAGAACATCGACAGCATCACGAGGGTGAGGGTGACGAGGTAGGAGTCAGAGAAGCGGGCGGCGGCCAGGGCCACGACGATGCTCACGAGGCCCAGAATCGCCTGTTGCGGCCAGGTGAGCGGCAGGGTGGCGAGGAAGAAAAAGACGAAGCCGGCAATAAGGAGAAAGACGAGGCGAAGAATTCTGGTGAGTAGATTCTCCCCTGCCCCGATATCCAGCCAGAGGCCCGTGGCGGTCATCGTTCGCTCCAGCGGACTCCCCGAAAGGCTGCAGTGGCGGGCGCAGAAAGGCTCTTGACCCACGCCGCGAGACTGGAGTAATCATCCGTCACCGCGGAGTTGGGAGCGTAATCCATAATGGTCATGCCTTCAGCGAGAGCTTCACTGACCGCGGGCGAATGGCGGAGAACGAAGGGAAGAAGCCGATCGCCGAGCTGCTCACGGAGAATCTCGCGGACATCGAGATGCAAAGGCAGCGAGGAATCGAACTGGTTGAGAACGTAGTGGGGAAGCGCAGACGCGGGCGCGCCGCCATTGTGCTCAAAGAACGCGTCGATGGACGAGACGCTAACAACGGAACTCATGTCGGGGATCAGCGGGACTAGAACCTGCGGTGAAATACGCATGACGCGGCGGGCGGCAGATCCCGATGCGGTGGGCAGGTCGATGATGACGCGGCCTGAGCCGCGCCCGTGCTTTGAAATCTCTGCAGACAATGCCTCCTGCGTGGCGGTTTCAGGACCCATGATCTCGGGATCGAGGGTGATCATCTGAATAGGGGCGTCGCCACTCGAGGGCGGTGGGCTGAAGGTGCGAAGGAACCCGGGGCGCTGATCGCGGGCGCCAAAGAAAAATGGCAGCAGCCCGTAAGCAGCCGTATCGACGAGCAGAACCCGTTCGCCTCGGCCAGAGAGGGCTCGGCCGAGGGTGGCGGCGATGCTGGTTTTTCCAACGCCGCCGGCAAGCGAGAAGATTGCCAGCACAGGAGCGCGCGCCGCTGTGGGCGCCGGCGCTGCCTGCGCGGGCGGCGCACTGCCCTCAAAGATTCCCTGCAAGGCAAACCAGCGTGAGGCAAGGCGATCACGCGAGCCTTGAAGCGTGTCGTCCGAAGGAGTTGGGGGCGCGTAAGCGGAAGCTTCGCTGCGTCCCGGAGTAAGCCATGCTGGGCGAACGGTTTCCTCTCGTGTGGCCGGTCCTCCCCTGGGAAGCCTTGGCGGAGGATAGCTGTCCTCGCGCATCGGCGCGGGAGGTACAGGATTCTGTGGCGGATATGAAGCAGCCGGGGCAGAAAGCCGATCCAGACGCGCGGCCTGCCAAGCTGCTTGCGGTTGCTGCGGGGCACGGGGCTGATCCGCCTGTCCCGCGAAAGGCTGCCCGCCAACTGGTTGATTGGGGGTCTGCTGCGCGACAGGCTCCACTCTGTGCCTTTCCTCTTCGGCGCGTGCTGCTTCGGCGGCGCGCTGTGCTTCAGTTTGGCGCACCTTCAGCCGTTCTTCTTCGATTGCCTGCTCGACCCGCTGACGGGCATTCTCGCGAGTCTGCGCCCGCACCGCCGAAAAGTCGCGGTACTTCGCACCATGCAGATTCGCCCATGAGTATAGCGACGCCACGTCCTCAGGCGGCTCGTTCGAGTCGGGCTGCGGGTTGCGTTCCGTCATTTTTTGCTCATGCAACTTCCGCTATTGCACGATCCCCAATTCCCCCGGAGAGCCGGCAATGTGCAGCTCGAGCAAAGCGGAAGACACAGTTACGCCGCTGGATGCCGGATATCCTCACCGGCAATCGTAGTTGCAGCACTCATCGATGAACATAACACTTGCAAGGCCGCGTTGCTAACACTTTCATGCCATTGGAGATGGAGGCGGGAATCAGTAACCACGGAAGGGTACGAACGAGGCACGCCGCAGGGCAATTTTCGAACCTTTTGAGGGTCCCTGAGCGGCCAATACCATGAAAAGCCGGTCGCCCCATCAGGAGGTGCTGCTGTGATAGTTTTGAGAAAGCGGCCATCGCGATTCCTGGGTTGCCGCGTTCCGAAGCCGACGCTTCAAGACGACGCGACCATCGGGGAGCGGTCGACATGGCAACGGTCTTCAATCGAACGCTTCTTCCCAGAAAGCGTCCGAAAAACGAGCTCGTAGCTCAGTTGGTAGAGCAACGCCCTTTTAAGGCGTGGGTCCTGGGTTCGATTCCCAGCGAGCTCACCACGCATGCCGCAGTTCCCTGCCCCAAAATTCCGCGATCTAGACTGCGCAAGGAGTCCACACCAGACGGCGCCCTCACCCGGCGCGACGAATGCGTGGTATTCGCCCGCACATCGCAGCCCTCTTGCAGTCAGGAAACGGCATGCGGCTGACCGTCGGACTAGGGTTGCAAGTCGAATGCTGGGCGCAGGCTGCCATTCATGTAGAACGGCCGGATGTGTGCTCGTGGACGATGCGCCAGGCGCAGTCGATGCGCTCGAAGGGCATGGTCGGCGTATCCAAAAGCTGACCGGGTGGTCGACCGCTTTCTTGCTCTCGCTCAAGCGTTAGCCATGGGAATAGGCGTGGTCGTCCTTCACAACAACCTTGAAGTCCTGCGCGATCATCTCGATCGGCGAATCCCAGGTCTCCAGCCATTTGCGCTTGCGTTCGACACTGATTCCGTCGTGCACGAGCGGCGGCTCCAAATCAGATATCACTGCGTGTGGCGCGTAAGGAGCGGCAA
>Ga0187855_10001318_pt1 | contig 19891 bp, 10 predicted proteins | sample June2016WEW_8_10_2_FD_132969 | JGI IMG/M metagenome (GOLD analysis project Ga0187855, IMG submission 132969) | Peatland microbial communities from SPRUCE experiment site at the Marcell Experimental Forest, Minnesota, USA - June2016WEW_8_10 | ecosystem: Environmental > Terrestrial > Soil >...
GAGCAGCTCGAGCATCGAGATCGGGGCGCGGGCCGAGTAGCGCTGGGCGAAGTCGTCGCGTTCGAGCAGCTGCGCCACCGTGGTGGTGCCGACCAGGCGCAGCAGCTCCGCCATCGGCATGTCCAGCCATTCGCCGTTGAAGCGCACCTCCAGGCGCGCCGGGTCGGGGTCGAGGATGCGCAGCGCCTGCTCGCGGAAGGTCGCGGCGTTGGCGGCGATCTGCTGCTCGATCAGCATCGGCCGCAGCGCCGAGCGCCCGGAGGGGTCGCCCACGCGGGCGGTGTAGTCGCCGATGATCAACACCACCACGTGGCCGGCGTCCTGCAGCTCGCGCAGCTTACGCAGCACCACCGCGTGGCCGAGGTGGATGTCGGGGGCCGTGGGGTCGATCCCGAGCTTGACGCGCAGCGGTCGGCCGGCCGTGCGCGCCTCGGCCAGCTTGTCGGCAAGGGCGCCGTCGGGCAGCGAATCGACAGCATTTTTGGATAGGAGGGCGGCAAGCCGCCCGGGGGCGGGGCTCGTGTCGCGATCACCAGCCGCCTGGCCGGCCGGCCCTGTAGCCGGCCGGGAAGGTCCGGCGGCCCCAGCCTGCTCTCCCGGGGGAGCAGCGGCGGGAGGCTCCTGGTTGGGTGGCGTCGGCATGGCGGGCCAATGCTAGACTCTCGCACCCGGTGGAGTCCGTCTCGCTGCCCGACCACACCGCGCGGGCGCGACGCCTCGGTGGTTCGCGCACGACGCGCCTGAAGAAGCTGCGCTTCCTGCTGATCTTCCTGGCGCTCGCGCTGCTCGGTCTCATCTCGTTCGCGTTCGGCATGTTCATGGCCGTGGCGTCCGACCTGCCGCACCTGGAAGCCAAGTACCGCCAGGCCAACGCGCGCAACTCGGTGCTGCTGGACGACCGCAACACCCCGATCGGGGTGCTCAGCGAGCGCAACCAGATCCTCCTCACCCAGCAGCAAATCCCGCCGATCGTGCGCGAGGCGGTGATGTCGATCGAGGACAAGCGCTTCATGACCAACAGCGGCATCGACCTGCGCTCGCTGGCGCGGGCGTTCGTCGCCGATGTGCTCCACCAGGAAGCGGTGCAGGGCGCCTCGACGATCGAGCAGCAGTTCGTCAAGAACGCCCTGCCGGGAGCGCAGTCCCACCGCACGGTACTCGAGAAGCTGAAGGAGGCGGCGCTGGCGTTCTGGCTGGCGCATCACTGGTCGAAGCCGAAGATCCTCACCGAGTACCTGAACACGATCTACTTCGGCAACGGCGCCTACGGGATCGAGGCCGCGGCGCAAACCTACTTCGGCCAGCAGCCCGCCCACCGCGACTGCGGCCTGCCGAAATACCCGCTGTGCGTGCAGGAGCTCTCGCCGGCGGAGGCTGCACTGCTGGCGGGGATCATCCAGTCGCCGACCGACTACAACCCGGTGACCGAGCAGATGGCCGCACGCGAACGGCGCGACGTGGTGCTCGCGCAGATGCGCGAACAGGGGTACTTGACGCGCCGCCAGTACGAAGAAGGCACGGTTCAGCCACTGCCCTCCCCGCAGGAGATCGCGCCCCCCACCCAGCCGCTGGTCGACGGGATCGACGCCGGCTACTTCGACAGCTGGGTGGGGCCGCAGGTGATCGCCCGCTACGGCGCCGAGCGCGCCTACTACGGCGGCCTGCAGATCCACACCACGCTCGACCTCGGCATGCAGCGCGCCGCGGAACGGGCAATCGCGGGCTACCTGCCCGGCCCGGAAGGACCCACCGCGGCGCTGGTGGCGATCGAAAACTCCACCGGCAAGGTGCGCGCGATGGTCGGCGGGCGCAGCTACGACGAAAGCCCCTTCAACCTCGCCACCGAGGGGGAGCGCCAGCCGGGCTCCTCGTTCAAGGCGTTCGACCTCGCGGCGGCGCTGGAGGACGGCATCTCGCCCGACTCCGTGTGGACCTCCAAGGAAAAGGAATTCATCGTGCCTGGCACCGACGGCCACGAAAAGTTCGTCGTGCACAACGACGAAGGCGCCTACGTGGGCGAACGGACGCTGACCAACGCGCTCGCCTACTCCGACAATTCGGTGTTCGCCGAAGTCGGCCTGCGGGTCGGCACCCACCGGATCGCCGATCTCGCCCACCGGATGGGGATCACCACGCCGATCTCAACCAACCCGTCGATGACGATCGGGGGCCTGCACGTGGGCGTCACGCCGCTGGACATGGCCCACGCCTATGAGACGATCGCACACAGCGGGCAGCGGGTCGGCGGCACGCTCGGCGAACCGGGCGCGCCGGTGGGCATCGAAAGCGTGGGCGGCGGCCCGCACGCACAGATCGACCGCACCGAGCTCCACCAGGTGCTGCCGCCGCAGGTGGCCAGCAGCGAGACCGAAATGCTCGAGACGGTGCTTGAGTACGGCACCGCGCACGGCGCCGCGCTCGGCCAGTTCGCGGCCGGCAAGACCGGCACCACCTCCAACTACGGCGACGCGTGGTTTGTCGGCTGGGATCACCGCTACACCGTCGCCGTGTGGGTCGGCTTCCCCAACGCGCTGGTGCCAATGACCACCGAGTACGACGGCGGCCCGGTGCTCGGCGGCACCTTCCCGGCGCTGATCTGGCACAACTTCATGATCGGTGCGATGCAGGTCGAAAAGGAACGTGCCTCCGAAGAAAGCGCCAAGCATCCGAGCACCGGGGTCAAGCACGCCGGCGCTGCAAGCGGCGCCGGGACAGCTGCCGAAGCGGGCAGCACCTCGACCACTGCCACCCCCCCCTCCCCCCCCTCCTCTCCCAAGGAAGCGCCCGCAGCGGAATCCGGCGCCAAAGGCCACGCGACCGCGCCCGCCAGTCCCACGACCGGACAGAGCGGTAAGCCCCGCGGGGAAGGCGGCGAACAGGCGCCGGCCGGCAAGAGCCCCCCGGCGAGCACCCCCGCGCCCGAAACGCCGGCCAGCCCGGCGCCCGCGGGCGGGGGCGGGGCGGCCAATCCCGCGCCGGCGCCGGAAGCGGCGACGCCGCCGGCCAGCGGTGGCACCGAAGCCCCCACGGGCGGCGCAAAACCCTGAGGCGTGTCCCGCCCCCGCGGCCGACGCGCGCCGCGCCCTTCCGCTCAGGGCCGCGGCCGGGAGACGTGGGGGTTGCCCGCCAGGCAGAAGCGCCACCGCAGATCGACCGCCTTGGTGATCCCGACACGCGTGCCGCTGTGCACCTCGTGCGGCGTCTTCAGCCACGACTCGCGCGGTGGGCGGATCGTGATCGGCCCGCGCGTGAGGTCGCTGTCGTTGTGCAGCAGCCCGATCGCCAGCGCCACGGTGAGCTTGCCCGGGCCCGAGCAGAGATCCTCGCGCCGCTGCAGCCCGCGGCGCTCGCGCATCCGCCCCACCCCGCGCAGCGGCTCCAGCGCACGGATCAGCACCGCCGCGCCCACGCCCTGCTCCTCGCAGACGGCATTCAGCAGCGCGTGGATGCCGTAGGAGCGGTACACATAGGCGCGGCCGGGGGCGCCAAACAGCGTGCGCGTGCGCGGGGTCAACCCGATGTAGGCGTGGCAGGCGGGCTCGCGCTCGTGGTAGGCCTCGGTCTCGACGATCATCCCGGCGGCGGCGCGGTATTCCACGACGCAGCCGATCAGATCCCGCGCGACCTCGACCACCGGGCGGCGGTAGAACTCCAGCGCCAGCGCGCCCGGAGCCGGGGTGCGCGGCGCGCGCACGGCGAAGCCGGGGGCGGCGGACGCTCCGGGCACGTCACTCCCAGGGGTCGTTGGGGGCTTCTCCGGGCGGGTGGGTGAGCACGCCGCGCGCCAGCGCCACTTGCTCCTGCACGCGCCGCGAGGCGGTGCCCCCCTCGGAGACCTTGCTCTCCAGCCACGAGCTCTGCGTCAGCAGCGCCTGGTACTCCTCGCTGTGCTCGCCCAGCACCGGGCTGTGCGCGGCGAGCTCCTCCGGGGTCAGCTCCGAGAGGCTCTTGCCGTCCTGCAGCGTTGAGCGCACCAGCCCGGCGAGGATCCCGTGCGCCTGGCGGAAGGGCACCCCGTGGCGCACCAGCATGTCGGCGATGTCGGTCGCGCCGAGCAGCTCATCGGAGGCAGCCTCCGCCATCGCCTCGCGCTTGAAGCGCACCCCTTCGATCATCCCGCGCGCCGCGATCAACGCGAGCTCCAACGTGTCCGCAGTGTCGAACAGGTGCTCCTTGTCCTCCTGCAGGTCCTTGTTGTAGGTGAGCGGCAGCGCGTGCAGCACCCCTTGCAGCGCCGCCAGGTGCCCGAGGATGCGGGGCGCCTTGGCGCGCAACAGCTCGGCCGCGTCCGGGTTCTTCTTCTGCGGCATGATCGACGAGCCCGACGACCACGCGTCGGGCAGCTCGCAGAAGCCCACCTCCGAGCTCGACCACGACACCAGCTCTGCCCCGAGGCGCGAGAGGTGGGTGGCGCAGGTCGCGGCCGCGTACAGGTAGTCGAGCGCGAAGTCGCGGTTGGACACCGCGTCGATCGAGTTGGGCACGATGTCGTGAAAGCCCAGCTGGCGGGCAACCGAGCGGCGGTCGGTGTCGAAGTTGACGCCCGCCAGCGCGCCGGCGCCGAGCGGCAGGCGCCCGGCCTGTTCGAGTGCGAAGGCGAAGCGCTGACGGTCGCGCTCCAGCATCCAGAAATAGGCCAGCAGGTGGTGTGCGAGGTACACCGGCTGCGCCCGCTGGGAGTGGGTGTAGCCGGGCAGCGGCCAGTCGAGGTGCTGCTCGGCGCGGGCGAGGATCGCGCCCATCAGCTCCCCCACCGAGTCATGCGCGGCACGCGCTTGGGCGCGGACAAACATCGCCACGTCGGTCGCGACCTGGTCGTTGCGCGAGCGCGCCGTGTGCAACTTGCCCCCAACGGGCCCCGCGAGCTCGGTGACGCGGCGCTCGATCGCCGTGTGGATGTCTTCGTCGGCCTCTTCGAAGCTGAACATCCCGAGCGCCAGCTCGGCCTCGGTCTCTTCGACGGCTTCGATCAGGTTGTTGCGATCCTCGACCGAGATGATCCCCCGTTCGGCGAGCATCCAGATGTGAGCGCGCGACTGCTCGATGTCCTGCGGCCACAGGCGCCGGTCGAAGCGCAGCGAGGCGTTCAGGCGCCTGAAATCGGGGTGCTGGGGCTCGCTGAAGCGGGACATGGGCGACGGGACGATACGGATGTTGGACAGTAGCGGAGATCGGTGGCGCCGGCCTCCCCGCTTCCAGCTGCCCGAAGCAGCCGAAGACGGGGGACGCCGCATCCCGCCTCCGCCGGCCACCGGGACGCAAACGCGCTCGAGAGAGGGTAGAGTATACGGTCCATGATTTTAGATAGTCCCGATACTCTCAACCTCGATCATGGCGAAGCTCAACGCCACACGGCAGACAGAAACGCCTGCTGCGCCCAACGCGCGGACGCGCGATAATCGCGGTATGCCAGGGGGAGTCGCCGAACAGCCGCGGATCGCCGCCACGCCCGCGCTGCCGCGGGGGCCGCACTCGCTGACGCGCGAGCAGGTCGCCACCAATCAGCGCGCGCGCTTGCTGGAGGGGATGATCGATGCGATCGGCGAGAAGGGTTATGCCGCGACGACCGTCTCGGACGTGATCCGCCGCGCGGGCGTCTCGCGCAAGGCTTTCTACGAGCATTTCGCAAACAAGGAGGAGTGCTTCCTGGCGACCTACGACTCGATCGCCGCAGTCGGCCAGCGCGGGGTCGCGAGGGCATTCCGCCGCTCGCAGGGCCTGCCCGACGGCGTGCAGGCGGCGCTGGCGGAGCTGATCGAGCTGGCGACCGCGCGTCCAGAGGCGCTGCGCGTGCTGATGGTCGAGATCGGGGCGGCCGGCCCAGCCGGGATCGAGCGCCGCCAACAGCTGGTCGTGCGCTACGAAGACATCCTGCGCGAGAGCCTCGGCCTGGCGGCCGGCCCGGGCGCGATCCCCAACCCGATCCTGCGCGGCGTGCTCGGGGGCATCCTGCACGTGATCTACGGCCACCTGCGACGCGGCGAACGCAAACAGCTGCGCCGACGCATGCCCGACCTCGTCAACTGGGCGATCTCCTACTGGCCGGCGCCTGAGTCGATCATGACGCTCGTCGACCCCACGCCGGCGGAGCTGCACCTCGACCTCACCGCCGGCGGCGGGTGGGGCGGGCGGGCTGGGGGCGGGCGGGCTCCTGGCTCCCTCTCGCTCGGCGCGGCAACCAGCCGCCGGCGCAGGCTGCCGCGCGGTGAGAACGGAATGCCCAGAAGCTTCGTCGTGCACAGCCAGCGCGACCGGATCCTCGACGCCGTGACCAACCTGACGGCAAGGGGCGGCTATGCGGCGCTCACCGTCGAGGGCATCGCCGCCGACGCGTCGGTGTCGCTGCAGGCGTTCTACGAACATTTCAGCGACAAGGAAGACGCCTTCCTCGTGGCCTTCGAGATCGGCCAGGACAAAGCGCTCGCCCTGGTCGAGCGCGCCTACGACGCCCAACCCGACTGGCGCTACGGCGTGCGCGCCGGCCTGGCGGCGCTGTTTGGCTTCTTCGCCGGCGAGCCGGCGTTTGCGCACATGGCGATGATCGACGTGCTGGCGGCCACCGAGCGCACCACGGCACGGGCGTTCAAGGGGGCGATCCCTTACGCGCAGATGCTCCACCCCGGGCCGGGGCATACGCCGGGCGGCGTGCGCGTCCCCGAGGTGACCGTCCAGGCAATCGGCGGCGGGCTGTTCGAGCTGATGCTCCACCACGCGCTGCAGCGCCGCGTCCCCGAGCTGCCGGTGATGGTGCCGCGGGCGACCTACTTCGCGCTGGCGCCGTTCATCGGGGCCGAGGCCGCCGGGGAAGTCGCCACGGGGGTTGGGGTTTCGGGGGGGACGTCGGCGGCCGGGGCATCGTCGGGGGTCGTGGTGGAGCCCCCGCTTGGGGCTTCGTAGGGCTCTGTTCGGGGCCTGTGGCCCTCTGTTCGGGGCCTTCGCGGCCCCGTGCACCACTTCGTGCCCCACGCCCGGTGGGGGGCAGTCCGCAGAGCCGATCGGTCCTACCGTGCGACATCTTCCGCTGAAATGCGATATGCTGCCTGCGGCGCATAGCCAGGGATGTGGCGGGGCGTTGGGCCTGGATGGCCCGGCGCCCGCCACACTTTTTTCGGAGTCTGCAATCGGCAGTGAGTTTCGACGGCGACCCATTGGCTATCCGTAGTACCGCGCAATCACCTGCAGCTGGCTGACAAGGTCGTGCGCAAAGAACAGGACCACGATCAGCACGCCGGCCGCAGTGCTCCACCTACCCCCCGCGCCCCGGGCGGCGAGCGCGAGCACGCCGCCGAACAGGGGTATCAGCGGTAGGAGATAGCGCGGCTCGGGGAATGCCGCCGCTTCGGAGGGGAACGATAGGTAGGCGCTGGCGCCGACGAGCACCAGCAGCCCCACCGTCAGCGTGAGGTAGGTGGCGAGCTCGGCGGCGCGGCGTGTCAGCTCGCGCCGCCGCAGGCAAAGCTCGCGGCCGGCGAGGGCGGCGATGGCGAGCGCTGGGATCAGGGCGAGGTTGTCCACCCAGCGTGGGAAGAAGGTGTCCTCGAAGCCGTAATCCCCGACGAAGCCGTTGAACCACAGGTCCCGTGGCGGTGAGATGTCGGCGAAGTCGACGCGCATGCCTGGCAGGCGCGGCAGGTAGAGCTGCCAGATGTAGCTGAGCTCGCCGGAGATCGAGCGATGGCTGACGGTGAAGCCAATCACCCCTCCCGCGATCCCGAGCGCGTGGTGGTGGGAGATCAGGTTTGCAAGCACATATACGCAGGCAGGCAGGGCAGCGATCGCAAATGCGGACGCGGCGGCACGCACCCCGGCGCGAGGGCCGAGCTCTTGTGCTGTGCGCCTCGCGAGCAGTGCCAGCCCCAGAACCACTCCCGGCACCAGCCCCAGGAAGTTGAGCTTGGTGAGCAGGCCAGCCGCCGTCAGCACACCGATCGCAACGGCCACGCGCGGCGTGAGACCACTCTTGAACGCACGGGCAAAGCAGTAGAAGATCGCCGCCGACAAGGCACAGAGCATCGCGTCGGGGTTGACGGCCCCGCAGATCGAGGCGAGCGCCGGCATGAACGCCGCGCCGAGCCCAGCGACCGTCCACGCTCTGGGAGCCGCCGGGAGAGCCTCGCGCACGAACAGGAAGACGAACAGCACGGTCACGCCGCACATCAGCGCGCTCAGCAGCCGCATCAGGGCGAGCTGGTCGAGCACGCCCCCGCCCGCTCCCACTGCATACGGGATGACCTCCAGCGTGTAGTAGAGCGGCGGCTGGGACGCCGCGACGCCGGCGGCGCCCTTATCGGATATCGAGCTTGCGGCGGCCACACGCGCCATGTCTCCTTCAAGTTTGCGCTGCTGAGCCTCGGAGGCGATCGTGTGATGCTGCGGCTGCAGACTCACCCCGGCCACGTCGAGGTCTTCGAAGGCCAGCTGCTCGTCGGGCGCGAATTCCTGCGTGCTCGAGGTTGGCAGGCGGCCGTTTCTCGCGAGCTGCTCTACGTAGGCGAAGTGGGCCTGCTCGTCGGGGGCCTGGAAGGGGGGCGTGATCAACGACCAGCTGGCGGCGTTGAGGCAGGCCACAAGCGCGCAGATCCACGCGGCGAGGGGCATGCTCCTCATCGCGCCTCCCGCAGGATCAGCCACGACGCAAGCGCAAGCCCCGCGGCCATCAGTGCCGCCACCATCACGGCAACCCAGGTACCGGCCCAGGCGCGGCCGAGGCCCAGGCGCCGCGCCACTTCTGACGCGAGCGACCACCACGACGAGGACCCCGCGTGCAGGTATTCGATCGCTATGCGTCCCGGAAGGGTGCGGGCACCACTCGTGGCGGCGCCTTGCCGCGGGGTGCGCACGCCGAGAAGCGACACCCGTTCGTCGGCGCCCGTGAAGGAGAAGCAGACGGTCGCCTGGTGGACCGTGCTATCAATCGGCTCGATTGGGACCGTAACTACCCTGCCGAGCCATCCCGGCGCGCTCTCTCCGTGCGCTATCAACGTTGCGCCAGAGTGCACGGTGACTGCAATTCGCGGGCCTGCGGAGGCTTCGAGCGAGAGACGGATCGCCGAGGAGCCGGCCGGCACCGTTTCATCCGGCTGGCAGGCGCCCCCTCCTCCGGATACCGAGGCCAGCGGCGGGTAGATGACGGCGGCGACTCCGTTGCTCCCGGCGAGCACTTGTGGAGAGCCAGACAGCACGATCGCTGCCGCGATCGCGGTCAGCGCCAGCCCGCCTACGATTGCGACGCGGGCACCCCGCATCATTCACACCGTCCCTCGGCGCGCATCGCCCCGGCAATACCGCGGGAATCCTTGAAGGCCGCTATGTGGCTGGGGTGAATGGCCACGCGAGACCAACTGATACCGTCGTCTGCAAGCCCGTTCAAGTCGGCAGTGACTGGGTTTGCGAAAATGCGCCCGATCAGCCGGAAATCAAGCGATTGCTCCAGTGGGCCTGTTTCCGATTCCGCCCTCGTCGGAGCTCAATGCGCCGACGATACACGCACCAGCCGGCGGCGGCACCAGGGGGTGCTCCACACGGCCCCGGAGCCGCCGCCCAGCTGTCCGAAAAATGCGTGGAGAGAGGAAGTCACGCTATTCCGGTGTCTCAGCAGGCATCGGGAGGGACCTCGTGGCGCCTGCGAGCTTGATAAAGCCACTCGCGCTACTTCTTCTTGTGTCTGCGCTTCGGCTTTTTCTTTGATTTATGTTTGCCTTTCTTCGGGCAGCCGGTGACCTTGAGCTTGGTGTTCTGCTTGATCAGCACGCCGTCCTGCGATGTCAGTTCAGTGGGCATGGTCAGCGAGCCGCCCCCCTTGCAGAGGTTGACCGCGTTGGCCGTAAGCGCTGAATACGGCCCCTCGGGCAGGGTCAGTTCGAAGCTCGAGAAGGGCGCATCGGGCACCGCATTGAAGGTCGATGTCAGGACGCCTTTTTTTGAGATCGCCGTTTCGCCGTGCAAGTCGATCGTAACGTTGTCGCCCTGCAACACGACCACCAGTTCGGGGTACTTCGCCTCGCCGTGGGAGACGAAGAACGCCGGGCCACTCAATGAGTTGGGCAGCACTGGCGTCCTCGTCGTTGCCTCGCCAACCCTGGCAGCGGCGGGGCAGCTCGCGGGATTTTCCGCGAACGTCTTTTCCGGGCACGCTTTCTGCAGTGTGCTCAGGCGCGCCGGCAGCTTCGCGGGCAGGCTCACCTTGACTTTGGCGATGTTCGCCTCTGTTCCCTGCGGCGTGCTCGGATAGGTCACGGTCGTCTTCAGGCTGGCGCCCGCGGCGCGGGAGTTGTGCGCCGCGGTGGAGGCCGCGAACGTCGGTTTGAACGCCAACGCCGCACAGTTGGTGACCTGGAAGGGCACTTCAAGCGAAGACGAGGCCCCTTCCGCGCTCGTCAGGCTCCCGCCGATGGTTAGCTTGTCGCAGTCGGTCGGGTTGAAGATGAACCCGCCGCGGTTGATAGTTACGTTCACGTGCTTGATCTGCAGCGGGATCCCTTCGAGAATCGTCGGGATCGCATCTTCTTCAGCTCCCGAGTTGGCCGTCACCGTCAGCGCAGTCGTGAGCGGGTTGACTTCGATCTTCGCACGCACGATCAGGCAGTCGCACGGCGGGCTGTGCTGCGCCGTATGCTCGAGGTCGAACGGACCCGCCTTCGCCGGGTTCACGATCGAGACGCCGTACGGAGCGCCGTGGTAGGGACCGGTGATGTACACCTTGCCACCCGTCACGGTGTATGGCTGGCCCCCCACTCCGACGCTGACGGTCGTTTCGCCGATCAGGCTTTCAGGGCCGCAAGTACCCGCGTTGGCCTGCGCTTCCGCGCACAGGGTCACATTGGAAAGCGTGCCGAGCAGCCCCGGTGGCATCGTCAGCTTGACGCCCTGCAGCGGCTGGTTGCCGTCTTCGCGGCTCATCGTCATCGTGAACGGGCTGAAGCCCGCCGCCGAGTTGCTGGTGGTGCCGGCCGTCAGCGAGGGATTGAACGGCAGGCTCGCTCCTGGGCACGGGGTTTCGTGGGGGCCCGACGTGATCTTGAAAGCCGACGACGAAGGCACCGGTTCATTGCCCGACCACGGCGTGAACGACGCTTCGGTCTCGTACGTCCCACAGCGGGCGGGGGTCGTCAGAGGAGCCCGTTCGCCTCCGAAGAAGTGCAGTTCGGCGTCTTCGAAGGGCAGCTGCGGGTTGTCTTCGACGGTAGTGATGACCTGCCCCGGGGTCTTGCAGGCCATCCCGGCTATGACCTGGCCCGGGACTTCGCATAGTCCTATTTTGCCCGGGAGCTTGACGAGCACGCCCGAGACAGGGTCTTCGGCGACGATATACATCGCGAGCAGGCTCCCGAACAGGTTGGCTTCCTGTGTCGCCAGATACACAGCGCCTTCAAGCGGGTTCGGCAACAGTGGCGTCTTGATCTTCACGGTAGCGATCTTCGACGCGGTCGGACAGAACGGTTCGGTCAGCGTCGAGGTGAAGTGCAGTTCCGACGGCGGCGTGCTTGCCGGTGGCGGCAGGTAGCCGATTTGGGCCTCGGAGCACGCATCTAGGCCGTCCGCTCCCGACGTGTCGACCGACAAGCCTTCGGGCAGGGCGACTGTGATGTTCTTGACGTCAGCCTCGGCGTCGCCGTTGGGCACCAGCACCTCTTCCTGCGGCACGTGCACGTCGACCTTCAACCCGGTCGGTGTGCTTCCCGCGGTGCCGTCGGGCGTCACCTTGATTGACGGTTCGAAGCTGAGCTTGTCACAGCCGTCGAGCGTGAGCGGCTTACCGCTCACGTCCTGCAGTTCGTACCGGAGCGGTTTCTGGAAGAATGTTTTCCAATCCTCGACAGGCACCGAGAGTTCCCCCGATTCCGGACCCGGCCATGAGTCGCCTTCCATCGATGTTTCGAAAGGTTCGTTCGACAAGCGCCCACAGGACGTCGGCAGTGATAGAAAAGCGGCTTTGACCGTGTCTTCAGGCGAGTCACAGCCGATTTCGAGCGGGCCTACGCCCACGCATCCGTACCCTCGTGAATCGTTGTGACTAGGATCCCCGGGCCAGCCCCACAACGTGACTTGTGCGGAAAGGAACGACGCCGTCTGTGTAATGTTGTTTGCGCTGGCCGTGATGCCATAGTCCTGGCCTGTACGGACCGATGTATCTATGAAAACCGCATTGCCATGGTCGTAAAACCCGAAGCGAGCCGGCTCGCCCGTGGCGGGAACCATGTTGAACACCGGCAGCGTTTCCGTGCCTGGCAGAGGATTGTCGATCGTGACGACTGCGACCCCTAGCTGGGCCCCGAGTGGACACTGCCTATGTTCGAACGCCCCTTCGACGCACTCTGGAAACGGCGCGGGATCGCCGACCAGACCCGGTGGCTGGGCAAATCGCAGATCCTTCGGCAGTGCGGGCTGTTCCACATGACCAAAGGTCGGTTCGAACTCATGAAATTCGATACCTTTGGTTTCCCTACCTGCATTCAATACGAGCGTAGTGGTGTACTGGAACGGATGTGACCCCGCCTGGGTATCCGGAGACCCACCTGTGTTTTCGGGCACTGCTTCAAAGGCTTCGACCCCGAACGGAGTTCGCCCAGCGCCACTCGCCAGCGACTGGTTGGTAGATATTTCCGGCGCCCCGCCACCGGTAACGCGAACCCCATCCAAGTGTTCCCCCGCCGGCAATCCTTTCTTTACGTTCACGTAGATATCGACTTCCAGCCGAATGTACGGTGCCAGAAAGCGATTGAATGTACAAGCCACTTCGGATGCCAGCAAGACGACGCAATTGTGTTTACCTTCGTTTTCTTCTTCGCTAGTCCCGCTCTGACCGGCAATAAAAAACGCCTTGACCGCTTCGAAGCCTTCCGGAAGCTGATCGGTCACCACCACTGGAGTGCCACCAGCTTCTTCGTCGCCGTTCACCTCTCCATCGCCGAGGTTGGTCGCCGACACCACGAGGGTGCCTTCGTGGCCGGGCTGTAGTGTCGTCGGCCGAGCGCCCACATTCACATGCCACCAGGGGCTCGAAACCGTACTGCATGCCGATATCGCAAACCTAGCGTTCAGCGCGAGCGGGATAATCATGGCGCCAAAGAAGACCGCCAGCATGATCCCTGTTCTGTGGGAACCGACCATCGCTGAAAACCTCATCCTCTCCCCTCCCCATTGCGACGGCTCCTTCCGGCCATGGCCTTCTTCCCATGACGCCTTTTGATCTTTACGCATCTTCCACGACTCAGCTTCCTTCCCCTGGAACACTGGATCGCAGGAGAAGGCGACGTAATACTCCCCGCTACGGGATTCCCCGGCCCGTAGAACGTAGCGCTTGCCGGAGCTCCAAAGATCGGCGGCTGCGACAACGGGACCGCCCTGCACCAATCGGCGGTTTCACACGGCGGTGGCGGCACTACTTCAGCCGAACATGGCCCCGCAACGCTGCACACGTGTGCGTCATAAACGTCGAAAGCCGTATCCCGATCTTCGGGTACGAGCCGTGCGGATGTGAGAAAGAACACATCTTCCCCACTCGCGCTTGCATCAAGAAATGCAGATTCCGCAGCGGACGAGCCCGATGAGATCAACCCCACGCAGCCACCGGAGTGCTCACCGAAGTTGCTGCTCGACGTCTCACAACCGCCAACGCCCGCGGGCTCGTACTCGAACAGATCCATCAACCCATTCGTCGCCTGCGGCACAAGCGAGTCGGAGCTGTCGAAGAACACCTGGCCACTGTCAGACACATACCGCGACTGATACCTCGCGTTTTCCAGCGAGATTGCGGTCCAACCCGGAATGTTGGCGGCCAACCAACGGCCACGCCATAGGCTCTGCTCATCGGTCAGGAGTGCGTGCCCGCGTTCCGGGTCCTGCACCCCGGCAGGACGCTCCCCCGTCGGGTTGCATGACACACACACCAAATCACCAGGCCCCCCTTCCGGAGACGACATCTTGTAGAGATAGACCTCCTCATCAGGTTCGCCGCTGTTGACGTCCCTATTGTCATAGCCTGTGAGGCCAAGGTCGGACATAAATGCAAGATATTCGCCACTTGATGAAACCCGTGCCGTCAGCTCTTCAAGAATCCCTTCATTATCCCAATCCCGCCGATCTTCGCTCGAGAGCGAGGTGATAAACGTTGGCGCCTCCCAGGCTTCGCTTTTATCGTTGTAGCGAAGCATGTAAAGATTACAAGTAGCTCCCGCGGGCGGATTGCTACCACAGTGCCCGACACTTGCTTTGAGGCCCTCGGCGTTTTCTATTTCAGTCAGGATACCGTTGGCGACGAAATATATATCCGACCCCTCATCGCTGGCGGGGATCACCGCACCCAGAACGTCCGCGCCCTTGGCGCCATCAGCCGTCAGATCACGCAGATCGCACTTTAGGATATCCTTCCCCGCTTCTTCCATTTCCACCATTTCACATACGTACAGATCGGGTTCTTCAACGTTTGTTGTCGCATCGGCGGTCAGGTGTTCTCCATCTGTGAAGAACACCTTAGATCCATCGCTCGTCGCGAACATGAACCTCGCATCACCGTTCTCGCTTCCTCCGCCCCCTTCTGGTACATCGAGCTGCACCGTCTGCTCGCTCAGCATGTTACGCATGAAAAGATGCTGACCTTCGCTAGTCCAAATGATGCGGGATCCGTTGCTGGAAACCGCGCCACTGGCATCTACGCCCCTGTAGCCCAGAGACGCAGGGGTCTGTTCACCGTTTGGCAGCACGCTTACCAGCTGAAGTTGTTCTGCCAGCGGCGCACCAGCCGTCCACTCGTAGATCTGACTCCGTTCAGCACCGGCCCGCAAAGGCACCTGAGACGCGAGGACCACATGACCCATGTCGGTGGTCGCGGACAGAAACTTCATTTCTTCAGCCGCGAATTGAGTTCCATCTGGAACATCCGCACGCGACTTCACCTTTGGCCTACATTTCGCTTCTTCCAAGGGGCAGCCCGTCACCAGCGGCAGATAACCGCCTTCGCCTTCTGCTTCGTCATAAAGCGCCTGCTCAAGCTTCCCTGGTTCCGATGGCAGTGGCGCATCGGCACGCAAATAGATAGTCTTTTCCGACGCTGCTTCCGACAGCGGCGCGGCACCTTCGGCTTCGAGCCCACCATTTCCAGAACCAAAAGGTTCTACAAGCCCAATTGCCAGGTCAGGCGAAAAGGCCTTATACTCCTGGCCACGTCCACCCGATATGCCCGAGCTCACCTCGTGGGGCGTTGCGATGTCGCGCGACAACCAGCCGCCGTCTGAGCCTCGCACAGAAAGTAGCTGTGCATCATTTGCATTTCCTGGGGGTTGTTCCTGTCCACTTTTCGCGGGGCCACCTGACAGGTACGCGATCGCACCACCATTTTCAGCAGCCTGAATCAGTCCTGCGGCTTCTCCGATTGGTTCGATAAGCGCGCCGTCCTTTGTCGCTGGAGAGACCAATTCCCACATACGATTGTCAGGCAGCTTCAACTCGCCGCCTGCTGGCTGGGTCGTGAATTCGCTTCCACCTTCTTGTTTGCCACCTGTGCTTTCGGCTACCACTCGAAAATGGTAGACAGTGCGAGGCTTCAGATTCTGCGCTTGGGCCTCCACGACGATGCCGTTCGTGCCGCCGCCCGTACTACCTTGGGATCCACCTTCACCATATTCGAGCTTGTACGTCGTGGCTGCACCCTTGGGGTTCACCTTCGCATACAGTACGGCGCTGGAGGATGAGACTTCAGCAACCCACACTTCTTCAACCGCGGGAGCGTCAGCTTGTGCCAGCGTTGGCATGCTTGCCAGTCCCATGCCCAACAACACCAAAACCGCTACTACCGGGTGCGGTAGCGATGACCTACGATCGCAGATCGATCTTAAAGGACCGTCGCTTTGACGTCGCTTGCGATACCGCCCAGCCTCTCCGCTTTTCACCACTCTCTCCATTCTTAGCTGTCAAACCCAGCAACAGGTGCAATTCGTATGTTGAGGTGCGTGGGGCCTCAGGGAGCCCCACGCACATCCATAAGCCCTCAGTTTAATTGCTAGCCTTTGCAGCTAAATTCCACACTTTCTAAGAAGAAGAGTTCGTCATGACCCACCTCTTCGAGGCCGGCCAATTCGAACCCTCCGCCCCCTGTAATTGCTGATTCTAGTAATAATTCTTTATGTTCTACATTTAATACTGTGAGCGTGTTGGGGGCCTGCACCGTTGGTTCCCCGGCTTTTTGCTTGAACGACACCAACGCCGCAGTGCCTTTATCAAGTAATGTGTTGACCTGGTTTTCTGCAAGTTCGCCTATAATTCCTCCTTTTACTCCACCGACTTCCCTGCCTCTTACTTTCACTTTGATGGTGGGACCGCATGAGAATTCTGCGAATAATGTTTCGGGGTTTTCAGAGACTCCAGCTTCGGCCGTGAGCACGAAGCCTGTTATTAACGGCGTCCCTGATTTGATATCTCCCAGCTCAGCTAACAGCGGGAACGTCTGTATAGAGCCCGCTGGCTGGTTTTTGCTATTGCATTCGATTTCTTCGGTTTTAATTTTCACCTTACAGCCTGAGAATAAGATTCTGATTTTTCTCAACAGATCCGTCCCAGGCTTTGCTTCGCCACTGTTTCTAGCAGATTTACATTTTATTTCAGCAAATTTCGTTACTAGTTTCCCTTCACCTGCTATAGAAGAGAAAGCGGGTTTAGACCCGCCTTCTTTGAATAAAATAGTCTGCGTGCTCGCCGAGGCGGTACTCGCCACAACAGCCCCCAGAGCAAACACAGCCACGAGGCAAAGCCCCAAGCTCTTAAAGTACTTCATGTCGTACAACTCCTTTTATCCTTGAGAATTGGTTGCCGACGTAACCGTGACCCTCATCTTCAGGCAGAGATGTCCCGGTGCCAGCCATATTTATGATCTGTTGAGCTGCTTAGCACCCTCTCCTCTCACCACTGATTGTGACGGTCGTGGCCAGACTAGAGGCTACTACAGCCAAGATACCTCGATGTCAATGGCAATTCAAGGGGTGTTTCTCACTTGCAGCGAAGTACTTGTCAAACTCCGCGAGTGTTTCCCACCAGGGCTTTCTGGAGCCTTGAACGTACCCCGGTGGCGATGGGCGGCGCCCCTCCCCCGCACTCCAAGCAGCTCCACGGGCGCCGCGGCGACTGGCCGCCAGCGTCCGCGGAGCTGTGCGCTTTGGCTATGATGACTTCTACCTAGCCGGTTTCGGCCGGTGAGGGTTGGTTACCGGCGCCGGGGCGCTCATCTTCAAAGGCAGAGACGCCTCGGCGCCGGGTGCAGCGCATCCCGTGAAGCCTCTCCTTGCTATCACCCCGGCGACCCGGCGTCAAGCGATTTGTTCGATCGATTCCGAGGGCGCGGCGTCAGCCCCTCGGTCGCGCGGAATCTTTTCGACGATCTTGCGCTGGAGGAGGCGCGGGAAGGCGGTGCGGGCGCGAAGCCCCCTACCGCCCAACCGCCTCGCGCAGAACATCCGCCACGCACCGGACCTGCCACTCCTCCATCCCGACGAAGAACGGGAGCGCGATCGAGCGGGACGCGACGTCCTCGCAGACCGGGAAGTCGCCCGGCTTGAACCCGAACTGCTCCCGATAGAACCGCATCAGGTGGATCGCCGGCAGGTAGGGCTTGCTCTGGACCCCTTCGGCCGCCAGCTCCCTGATCACCGCGTCGCGGTCGGCGCGGCGGGGGATCTGCACGACGAACACAAACCAGCCGCGGCGACTGCCTTCCATGTCGGGGCAGGGGGTCTCGACGCCCCTGACGCCCTCCAGCGCTTCGCGGTACTGGTGCGCCAGGCGAGCTCTGGTCGTTAGGAAGCTGTCGAGGCGCCCCAGCTGCGTCAGGCCCAGCGCGCAGGCGATGTCGGAGAGGCGGTAGTTGAAGCCGAGGCGGTCGTGGTCCAACCACTCCATGTTCGGGGCCCTGCCCTGGTTGCGCTCGCTGTCGATGCGCGCCTTCAGCGCCTCGTCGCCCAGCGTGATCATCCCGCCCTCGCCGGTGGTGATCTGCTTGTTGGCGTAGAAGCCAAACACTGCCGGATGCCCGCGGCCGCCGACTGGAGTGCCGTCGGCGTGGCGGCCGCCCAGCGCCTCGCAGGCGTCCTCGACGATCGCGAGGTTGTGGCGACGGGCGATCGCCTCGAAGGCTCCCATCTCCGCCGGGTAGCCGAAGATGTGCACGGGGAGGATCGCCTTCGTGCGCTCCGTCACCGCCGCCTCGGCCGCCTCGGGGTCGAGGTTGAGCGTGACGGGGTCGATGTCCGCGAACACCGGTCTCGCGCCCTCGTACAGCGCCGCGTTGGCGGAGGCGACGAACGAGAGCGGGCTGGTGATCACCTCATCGCCCCGTTTCACCCCCACCGCGCGCAGCGCGAGGTGCAGCCCGGCGGTGCCGCTGGAGACGGCGCTGGCGTGCGGCGCTCCAACGCGGCTGGCGAAGGCCCGCTCGAACTCGCCGATCTTCGGGCCCAGCGAGAGCGCGCCCGAGCGCAGCACCTCCAGCACCGCGCGCTCCTCCTCGGCGCCGATCGTGGGGCGAGCCAGCGGGATCGTCTCTTCGTCCTCCTCAAACCGGCTCAGCACTTCGTCGTCCCCTTCCACAGGAACGGGAACGTAGCGCAGCGGCCGCCCCGCCCGCCGTCTCTCTGAGCCCTCCGCCACTTTGCTCTCCTCCCCCTCTCTTCCCCTCTTCCTACCGCCCGCCGCCCGCCGGGATCGCCGCCGCCGCTCGCGGAGATTGCATGCCCGACTCAAGCGAATCCACCAGCGCGTCCCATGATGCCGCAATCAGGTTCTCCGACACTCCGATCGCGCCCCACACGCGCTGGCCGTCGGAGGCGTCGATCAGCACGCGCGTGACCGCGCCGGTGCCCTTGTCCTCGTCGAGGATCCTCACCTTGTAGTTGACCAGCTCGATCTCGCGCAGGTGCGGGTGGATCTCGCCGATCGCCTCGCGCAGCGCGGTATCCAGCGCGTTCACCGGGCCATTGCCCTCAGCGGTGCGCACATAATGGCGTCCCCCACGGGCCGGCTCGGCCTCGTCGAGCGCCGCTGCGGCTGTGTGGAAGGAGTCGTTGGGGTCGGGGATCCAGATCTTGATCGTCGCCTCCGTCTGCACCGCGCCGTCGGCGCGCTGCTCGACGATCACGCGCCACGACTCCAACCGGAAGAGCGGCTGATACTCGCCCGCCTCCTTGCGCATCAACAGCTCGAACGAGCCGTCGGCCGCCTCGAACTGAAAGCCGCGGTGCTCCAGCTCCTTGACGCGCTCGGCCACGCGCAGCAACGCCGCTTCGTCCAGCTCGATCCCGGCCTCGCGCGCCTTCTCCATCATCGTTGCCTTACCCGCCAGCTCGCTCACCAACACCTCGCGGTCGTTGCCGACGAGAGCGGGGTCGATGTGCTCGAAGGTCTGCGCGTCGGCGCTCACGCCGGCCGCGTGCAGGCCGGCCTTGTGCGCGAAGGCGTGCTTGCCGACGTAGGGCTGCGCCGGGTTGGGCACGCGGTTGAGCAGCTCGTCGACGAAGTGCGCGGTCTCCGTCAGGCGTGCCAGCTGCTCGGGCTCCAGCGCATCCTTGCCGAGCTTCAGCTGCAGGTCGGCGATGATCGTCACCAGATTGGCGTTGCCGGTGCGCTCGCCGATCCCGTTGATCGTGCCCTGCACCTGGGTGGCCCCGGCCTCGACCGCCACCAGCGTGTTGGCCACCGCGCAGCCGCCATCGTCGTGGGTGTGGATCCCGAGCGCCACGCCGGGCAGCGCCGCGTGCACCTCCGCCACCACATGGTGGACGTACATCGGCAGCGAGCCGCCGTTGGTGTCGCACAGCACCACCCGCTCTGCCCCGGCCCGCGCCGCCGCCCGCAGGCACTCCAGGGCGTAGTGGGCGTCGAGCGCGTACCCGTCGAAGAAGTGCTCGGC
>Ga0187855_10001319_pt1 | contig 19888 bp, 15 predicted proteins | sample June2016WEW_8_10_2_FD_132969 | JGI IMG/M metagenome (GOLD analysis project Ga0187855, IMG submission 132969) | Peatland microbial communities from SPRUCE experiment site at the Marcell Experimental Forest, Minnesota, USA - June2016WEW_8_10 | ecosystem: Environmental > Terrestrial > Soil >...
CATCGTAAAGACTTTGGTGAAATGCGGTGAAAGGCCGAAGGCATGGACTTTCTGGCCGGAGTTCGACGCTTCGATCAGCAATTGAATCACGAGGGCGATGCCGCTGGAGTTGATGTAATCCACTCCGGTGAAATCCAACAGGATGAGTTTGGTGGTCTCCTTGGGCAAGGCCTGATACGCGCCCAGTACAGCATCCTTTGAGGTGCTGGCGATGTCGCCTTCAAAACGGAGGACAGCGACCGGAAAGCCATGGGTTGAAGTAAGCTGGTCTACGCGAGACTTGGTTTCGCTCTGCACTTTTTACTTGCCTCCGATTTCTTTGATTGTACGGCTCCGCCAGATTTCGCGATTGCCAGCTTAAGCGACTTCTTTATCGAGCTTGATCAACAGGCGGACGTAGCTGCTCTTGCCGTCGGCCCCCGGCACCCATTCAGCTTCGTCAACCAGCGCCTGAATCAGGAACATGCCCATACCGCGCGGGTCTTCTTCGCCATGCATCTTGCGGTCGATGTCAGGTTTCGGCGGCTGCTTCTTCATTCCGGTGCCGTCGTCGAGAACCTTGACTTCGAGCGCTTCGGAGTCGGCACGAAGCACCACTCCGACCGAGAGTTTTTCATTGAGGCGGTTGCCGTGTTCGATGGCGTTGATGCAGGCCTCGGCGACCGCAGTCTTCAGGTCTTCTACGCGGTCCTCGGGGAAACCCATCAGCTTGGCGACCGACGCTGCCGTGCTCATGGCCACTTTCTCGTAGCCGAGCCTGGTGGGCAGCCGCACCTCGACGGTGGTGGTTTTGGCTTCGCTCATGCGGGCCTTTCTACGCGACACAACGCCAACGCTGTCATGTCGTCCGCTTGCGGGCCGCCGTCGGCGAAGGCGTCAATGGCAGCCCACAATGCATCGAGGATACCATCGGCACAGTGCGAGGAACACGTAGAAAATTCATTCAAAAGCCTTTCCGGACCATACTCCTCATCCCCTCTAAACACTTCGGTGAGGCCGTCGGTGTAGAAAAGCAGGCGGCCGCCAGGGCGGAAGTTGCGGACTTCACTGGAGTAGGACATCCCGGGCAGCATGCCCAAGGGGGTGCCGGAAGCGTTGAACTGATATTCGGGTTCACCTGGCCCGACAAGGAATCCTGGGTTGTGGCCGGCGTTGACGACCTCGATTTCGCCGGTCGCAGGGTGCAGGCGCATGAAGATGGCGGTAACGTAGCGACGGCGGACCTCTTCGCCTTCGGCCCAATGGTGCTGGTTCATGCGGGTGGCGAGATCGGCGATCGGCATGCCGGTGGCGGCAATGCCGCGAAAAGCGGCACGGAAGCTCAACGAGGTGATGGCCGAGGCGAGTCCCTTGCCCGCCACATCGGCCACTGCCATCAGGAGACTGCCATCGGGCTGCTCGACGATATCGAGATAGTCGCCGCCGACTTCGTAGCAGGTGTTGGAGCGGAAGGCGATCGAATACCCGGGAATTTCGGGCAATTCGTGGGGCAGCAGCGAGCGTTGGATGTTGCGGGCGGCGTCGAGATCCTGCTGCAAGCGAGCAAACTCGACATTGCGCTTGTGATTGCGCGCGTTTTCGAGAGCGACGGCGGCTTGGAGCGCAAGCCCTTCGAGAAAATCGGCTTCAAAAAGCGTGAGCTCGCGGCCGCCCGGCGCCGCCACGACCAGTTCGGTCATTTTGCGGCCGTCGCGATCGGCTAGCGGATAAATGAGGAGCTGCGCGTTGGCATCAGCCGCTTCTTGTTGTTCGGCGGAAACGCGATGCCCGGAGCCATTGACGACATCGGCAGGGACGTCGCCGTAAACCGCGCCGGTCCCGGGGAACGCGGCCCCGGCCATCTCGAGCTCGCGCACCACGATGCGCAGAACCGACTCAAGAACCTCTTCCTCGCGGATGGTTCCATGTACCTGGCGCGAGGCCTCAAGCAGCGCCTGAAGGCGCGCAACCTGCTGTTGCAATTCAATGGTGTCGCCACCCGCCAAAAGGTGCGCGTCCGCAGCCATGATGACCCCCGTGGAATCTGAATGTATCACGGCGCCGCTCGATGATTCTTCGGGCGCGTTGACAAATTCGCAGCCAACCTTCCCCAGTCTCCCCTTAGGGATTGATGGTATTAGTCAGCGCGGTAATGATCTGAATAAGCGGGTTCATAGCCACAGTGATCTGGTCGCCATTCGACAGGTGGATCACTCCGGAAGGACCGCCGGCGCCCCACTCGACATTGTCGATTCGATCCTCATTGAGAAGGTGGTTCAGGCCGTCGGTGGCCCAGGCAGACTGAATCAAGACTTGGACAAACGTAACCTGCGCAATGACAGAATTCTGGAGTTCGGGTTGACTCACGGTAATTGTCTGGCCGTTGGCGAGAATAACCTGCCCCTGGGCAGCGGTTGGAGCCCACCTGACCTGAACGACCTCAGTGTCTTTGACGACGTGTAGCCGGCCGCCGGAATCGGGAAACTGGTGGAATTGATAGGTTACGAGAGGAGTCATGAGCAGATGTTAGTCCAGTCCAACAGGAAGTTCCAGCCCTTCAGATTCGGCGGCGCACGTCGCAGAAAGCGCTGATCTAGAGCCACATGAGAGACACATGAAGGTTGCGATTCGGGCCGGCCAGAGCACCATTCAAATAACAACTAGTGGATCGTCTTCGAGCGGCGCTGCATGTAATCCATGAGAAGGTACTGGCCAAGCGTGGCGGGCGTAGTGAAGTACGCCTTGCCGCGGCACATTTGCGAAACCTTGTGGACAAACTGAACGAGCTGGTAGTCGGAAGCCAGCATGAAGGTGTTGATGAGGATATTGCTGCGCTTGCAGCGGCCGACTTCTTCGAGGGTCTCGCTGACCACGAGGGGATCGAGGCCGTAGGCGTTCTTGTAAATCCGCCCATCGGGCAGGGTAAGCGCCGAGGGCTTGCCGTCGGTGATCATCACGATCTGCTTCATGTCTTTGCGCTGGCGGGCGAGCACACGCTGGGCGACGCGCAAGCCTTCGCGCGTATTGGTGTGCCAGGGGCCGACCTTGACGCGCGCCAGCTGTGAGATCGGCATCTCTTCGGCCGAGTCGTGGAAGAGCACGAGCGAAAGCGAATCTGCGGGAAACTGCGTGCGAATGAGATGCGAAAGCGCCATGGCGACGCGCTTGGCCGGCGTGAAGCGGTCTTCGCCATAAAGAATCATGGAGTGCGAGCAGTCGAGCATCACAACCGTTGCGCAGGAACTCTGATAGTCGCACTGATGAACGTGAAGATCCTCATACTCCATGTTGAGCGGCAAGCCTATTCCCTCGCGGGCGATGGCTGAGCCGAGCGTTGCCGTGGTGTCGAGGTTCAGCACGTCGCCAAACTGATAGGGCCGCGACCCTCCGCTGGTTTCGACCCCGGTGGCCCAGTGGCGCGTGTCGTGATGGCCGTAGTTTGATTTCCCGAGCGAGCCAAGAAGATCGCGCAGGGCCTTGAAGCCGAGAAAGTCGAGGCTCTTGTCGGTGACTTCGAAGCGCGCGTCGCCATCGGGTCCCTCCTGGGGGCCTACTCGTCCTTCACCTGTTTCTCCGCGAGGGCTGCGGAACGAGATGTAATTTTCCTGCTCCATGCGATCGATGAGCTTGTCAATCAGCTCATCGAGTTTGCCGGCCATCATGGCTTCGTCGAGCTTCTGGCGCAGGTCTTCATCGAAAAAATCGCCGTCTCCAAGCATGCGCCGCAGCGCCTCACGCAGATTCTCGAGGTCGTGGTCCAGCTCCTCGAAGCCCGAGTACGGATCGCGGAAGCCCGAGTCGAGGAGATAACCGGAGAGCGCCTGCAGAAGGTCTTCGAGGTCGATTTCCGAGGCCAGATCGCCTTTATATTTGGTGTAATGAATGCTTTTCATGCGGACAACTCCGTAAAGACAACCGCAGATCCTTCGACTCGGCCGACCGCCGCGGCGTCGACCTTCGCTCAAGGCGACAAGAGAGTCAGTTGTAGCCGCCTCTTGGCGTGCGACGGGCCCGCTCCCATTCGTCGTAATCGATCTCGATCTCTGCGCGCTCCGGCTTGCGCGGCGCCGCCGCTTTCGCGCCGAAAACTCGCTCCTCGCTGCGGCTCAGCTTGCGGTGAGCGACCAGGCCCTCAAGGAGAAACTCGGCCGCGGAAACTACTTTGGGCGCGGCATCTGACTTGGTGACGCCGAGCGGAGCAAGCTTTCCGATCAGGCCCTGAATCTGTTTCAGGTCGGCGAGAGCTGCGGCGGCGGGATGATTATCGTCGAGCTTAACCGTGCCCCCCAGATTGAACCACTGCTCGATTTGCTGAGTATTGGCCTGTTGCGCGTCGACGCCGTGAAAGTAACGGTCGTAGATTTTGCCCACTGCCGTCTGGATCAGGTCGCGCACCACCGTGTCGGCGCCCTTCATCTCGCCTTCGTATTCCAGTTCGAGCTTGCCGGTCATTCCCGGCATGGCCGCATAGATGTCGCTGATGCGCGGCAATGCCACCGGTTCCCGATTCACCAGGGCGCGTCTCTCCGCGTTGGAGACGACCAGGTCCAGTGTGGAGATGGGCAGGCGCTGGCTTACGCCGCTGCGCTTGTCGACCTTCTTGTCTTCGCGAGCCGAAAATGCCACCTGCTCCACGATTTCGCGAATGTAGCCGGGTATTTCGATCGGCGCCGCACCGCGCTCAGCCCAGGCCTCCTGAGCAGTGATGGAGATGCCCTCTTCGAGCGTCTCTGGATAGTGAGTGCGAATCTCGGAACCGATGCGGTCTTTGAGCGGCGTGACGATCTTGCCTCGCGCCGTGTAGTCTTCAGGATTGGCGCTGAAGACCAGGGCGACATCGAGCGCCAGGCGGACGGGATAGCCCTTTATCTGAACGTCGCCCTCCTGCATGATGTTGAAGAGCGCCACCTGAATCTTTGCGGCAAGGTCGGGCAGCTCGTTGATGGCGAAGATGCCGCGGTTGGCGCGTGGCAACAGGCCGTAGTGCATCGTCAGCTCGCTGGAAAGGTGCTGCGAGCCGCGTGCCGCTTTGATGGGGTCGATGTCTCCCACCAGGTCGGCGACGGTGACATCGGGGGTGGCCAGCTTCTCTACGTAGCGCGCGTCGCGACTGAGGTAAGCGATGGGCGTGGCATCGCCTTGCTCCGCAATCAGGTCGCGGCATCGTTTGCAAAGCGGTAGATATGGATTGTCGCGGATTTCGCATCCGGCCACGTAGGGCAACTGTTCGTCGAGGAGCGCAGTGAGCGCACGCAGGATGCGACTCTTGGCCTGGCCGCGCAGGCCGAGCAGGATGAAGTTCTGTTTCGACAGAATGGCGTTGACGATCTGCGGAATCACCGAGTCTTCGTAGCCGACGATGCCGGGGAAGAGCGCCTCTTCGCTCCGCAGACGGGCGATCAGGTTGCCGCGCATCTCATCCTTGATGGTGCGCGTCTTCAAACAAGCTTCGGGGAACTGAGAGCTGGTGCGCAGTTCCCCCAGGGTCTGGGGAAGCGGGCGAGCTGCTGGCATCGATAACTCCGGAGGGCTGCCCCAGTGCAGGAGGGCAGCTTGTATCCCATCACTATAGACGCAGTCGGTTAAGATTTCACTTTCGTGTGCGTCGAAAAGAAAGATCCCTCGACCGCATCGTGCCCGAATGGGTCAAGGATGGAGTGGCTTCCACGGTCAGATAAGGCCGATGTTGCGTTCGGCGGTCTTCATGACGGTTTCGAGCTGGCCATTCCATACCTGCTTGGCGAAGCTGAGCGTAAAGCCCAATGCGGTGTGCAGCGGAACGTGGGAGGGCAATGACAGAGCCAGGGGATCGACAACCGCGTCGATGACGACAGGCCCGTCCTTGTGCTCAAGCGCTTCACGCACGCCATCGCGAACGTCGCCAGGGTCTTCGAGGCGAATGCCCTTGGCGCCCATGGCTTCGGCTACTTTGGCGAAGTTCGGGTTCTTGAAGTCGACGCCGAAGGGGACGATGCCCGCCTCCTGCATCTCGATATTTACGAAGTCGAGGCTCTCATTATTGAGAACGACATGAACCACCGGGGTTTTACGCTGCACCTGGGTGAGAAGGTCGCCGAGGGCGAGCATGGTGAAGCCACCGTCGCCGCACAGAGCGATGGTTTGGCGCCCGGGAAATGCGAGCTGCGCGCCGAAGGCGTTGGGCGCTGCGTTGGCCATGGAGGCCCAGGAAAACGAACCGAAGAGGCGGCGGTTCTTGGCGCCCGTGATGTGACGCGAAAGCCACATGCACGCGGTGCCGGTGTCGGCGAAGAACATGGCGTCGTCGGCAGCGAGCTCGTCGAGCGTTGCGGCGAGGAATTCCGGGCGGATGGGTTTGATGCCGGGCCCCTTCACCACATAGTGCTGCATCTGCTCGTGGAATGACCTTGTACCGGCGAGATGCTTATCGAGAAACTTGCGATCGGGTTTTTCGTGAATGCCGGGAAGCAAAGCGGCGACTGTGGCCTTTATGTCACCGACAAGCGCCAGATCGATAGCAGTTCTGCGGCCAAGGTGCTTGGGATTCTTATCGATCTGGATCTTCTTCACGTGCTTGTGCGGCAGAAATTCCTTGAAAGGAAAGTCTGTCCCAAGCAGGAGCAAGAGGTCGGCCTCATGAATCGCGTCATAGGCTGCGCCGTAGCCAAGCAACCCGGTCATGCCGACGGCGCAAGGGTTCGAGTGTTCGAGCCATTGCTTGCCGCGAAGCGAATAGCCGACGGGAGCGCTCAAGCGCTGTGCAAGCTCAACGACTTCGTCATGCGCATCTCTGCACCCGTCGCCGGCGAAGATGGCCACGGTTGCAGCCTCGTCGATCATGGCCGCCAGTTGCCTGAGGTTCTCGTCGGACGGACGGAGGATTGGCGTGCATGGAATGCTGATCTCGGCTGATGACTCAGGCGCGTCGCTTGCAGCGATGTCACCGGGAAGGGAGATAACCGAGGGTCCTTTCTCGAGTATTGCAGTGAGAATGGCGGATTGGATCACCGAGCGGGCCTGCTCGGGATTGACGATCCGGCCGGTATAGAACGAGGCCGGTTCGAAGAACTTGTATGGATTCAATTCTTCGAGCGCGGCGGTATCGATGAGGCTGGTTTCAACGTCGCCTGCGATTGCGATGACAGGGGCGCCCTCCTTGCGCGCGTCCATAAGACCGTTGAAGAGATGGACGACGCCCGGTCCTGCCGTTCCGCAGACTGCGACCGGATTTCCGGCAAGGTAGGCCTCGGCCACTGCAGCAAAAACACCGTACTCTTCGTGGCGGACGTGGATGAATTCGATGCGCCCGTTGCGACGCAGCGCGTCGATGACGGGGTTCAACGCATCACCGACGATGCCGTAGCACCGCTTAACTCCGGCATTTGCGAGCATTTCCCATAAAACGTCAGCCACCTTTTTCGCCATAACGGCCTCCACGGAACTTAAAACAGTAGGATTCCGGACTCCCGGGTTCGGGCTGTGCAAATTGCGAAAAATTATTCGAATGGTTGAGGTTGGAGATCGGGCAGCCGAGGAGGGCGTTGCCGGATTTTTATGACTCCTTTGCAACTTCAGGACTGTTCCCTTGCAAACTCAAGCCCGGTTCTACCGGCGGGAGTATGCTTGTGTGCGACACTCCCCCGGAAGGAATCCCATGACCCCGGATATGTACGGCTTGCTGCTGCGCTATGGCTGGATCGTTGCCATCATCCTCATTTTTTTGCTCTACAAGGCTGTGCTGCGTTATGTCTTCGGCACGGTAATCGTGACCAAAGACCAGATTGGCATCGTGAACAAGAAATGGGTGCTGTTCGGCAAGAACCGCACGCTGCCCGATGGCGCAATCGTTGCCTTGCATGGCGAGGCCGGTTTGCAGGCCGATACGCTCGCGCCGGGTATCCACTTCGGCTTGTGGGCGTGGCAGTATGCAGTGACGCTGGCGCCGTTTACGACCATCGACAAGGGACAGATCGGCATTGTGGAGGCGCGGGACGGCAAGCCGCTGTCGAGCGGGCGCGTACTGGCAAGAGCTGTTGACTGCAACTCCTTCCAGGACACACGAACGTTCCTGGCCAACGGCGGCGAGCGCGGCCCACAGATCACCATCATCCCGCCGGGAACTTACCGCATCAACACGGCGATGTTCTCGGTGTTTGCGGCGGAAGTGCTGGAGATTCCCGACAACCAGGTGGGCATTGTGACCACCAAAGACGGTGCGCCGCTGGCCAGCGGGGAGATCGCGGGCAAGGAGACGCCGGGCCACAATATGTTCCAGGACGGCGAGGCGTTCATCCGTAGCGGCGGGCACCGAGGTTTGCAGGAACAGGTGATGCTCGCCGGGCGCTACTTCATCAATCCGCGTTTTGCGACGGTGCAGATTGTGCCGATGACTCAGGTGCCCATAGCCAACGTGGGCGTGGTGATTGCCTATGTGGGCGAGGAGGGAGTAGACCAGAGCGGCGAAGCGTTCAAGCATGGCAACCTTGTAAAAAGAGGGCAAAAGGGTGTGTGGGTCGATCCGCTCGATCCGGGCAAGTATCCGATCAATCCCTACACGCACAACGTGGAGATCGTACCCACCGCAAATATCGTGCTGAACTGGGCGACGGGCAAGTCGGAGGCGCACAAGCTGGACGAGCGTCTGTCGACGATCACGGTGCGCTCGTCGGACGGATTCACGTTCAATCTGGACGTGAGCCAGATTATTCATATTCCGCGCAACGATGCGCCAAAGGTGATCGCGCGCTTTGGGACGATGGCGAATCTTGTAACGCAGGTGCTGGAGCCGACCATCGGCAACTACTTCCGCAACGCGGCGCAGACCTCGGACGTGATCGAGTTCTTGAAGAGCCGCACGGAGCGGCAGAAGCAGGCGAAAGACGCGATCCAGGCGGCCCTTGTGGAGTACAACGTGAACGCCATCGACACGTTGATCGGCGACATTACGCCGCCTGAGTCGCTGATGAAGACGCTGACCGACCGGAAGCTCGCGGAGCAGGAGCAGGTAACGTACAAAACCCAGCAGCTCGCCGAGGAAACGCGCAAGGAACTGCAACAAGCGAAAGCAATGGCGGATACGCAGGCTCGTGTGGTGGACGCGGAACGGAGCGTGTCGATTGCCGAGTTTGCCGCGCAGGCCGTGGTGAAGCAGGCCAGTGGCGAGGCGCAGTCGAAGACGATCAACGCGGAAGCCGACGGGAAAGTGATTACAACCGTGGGCAATGCCGAGGCGGAAAAGACGAAAGCCGTAGGAACGGCCGAGGCCGACGTGATCAAGCTCAAGATCAGCTCCATGGAGTCGGGGAATTACGCGGCGGTGCAGATTGCGCAAGCGCTGGCGTCGAACCACATCAAGCTGGTTCCGGACATTATGGCCGGAGGCGGCGGCAACGACCAGGGCGGGCTGATCAACGTGCTGCTGGCCAAGATGCTGACCGGCGCGAACGGGTTGAATGGCAGCGGGAATGGATCGGGCGGGGGGCCGGACGGGAAGTGAGGCTCGTAGGTTGCGGCGCTCGGTTTCGTGCTATCCCAGGTCTCGAAATCGAGATCCTTCGACTACGCTCAGGAGAGGCTCTGGGGCACCCTCGATTCGTGGGTTAGTCTGGGAGCCGCGTCAACCGCCGTGTCAGCAGGTCAATGAGTTGGAATCCGATCCCACCCTAGGCGCAAGGACAAAAACGCGCCGAGGGTGGGGCACCCAAGAATCTCTCCGCGGGCGGCCCTCCGCGAACGGATTGAGATTGCGAACCGCATGGACGCGGTCCTCCTCCGAGCGTAGTATTGCTTCAGTTTCCCCTCGATCCCCGAAAAAATCTGAAATGGAGGTCTCTTCATGGAGTCGCATCTCCTCCCGCAAGCAGTCAAGTTCAACAGCAGATGTGTCAGCCGCGGAGCGTCGTCTCTGGCTGTTTTTCTTCTCGCGACGCAAGTCGTCGCTCAGAACCCAATCATCCCAGACTCCGTTGACCAGGCGCCAGCGGCGACCGGCTTGCCCCAAATTGCGGCCGCACCTTTTGCCCCAGTGCCCACAGAGATCTCCGCTCCAGCGTCGGAGCAGCAAGAAGCCAATCTCTCGAGCCCGCAGAGAATTCCGTTTCTTGCTCTCGAAGCGGGACAAAACACCGGCCAAAGTTCGTCTCAAGACGCGCCTGCGGCCACAACTCCCACCAAAACTGCGGCAACCGGGACGAAGCCTCCGCATCATGGGCTGGGAGTGGCGCTTGCCATAGTGGGAACCACGGCGCTCGTTGCGGGCGCAGTCCTTTTGGCCGGTGAGAAGTCAATCTCGGTCTGTAACGGCTCGAGCAGCGGCTGCAATGAGGCAAGGGACACCGGGATCGCCTTGATGCCGATCGGCGCGGCGGTGGCAGTGACGGGGTTCTATCTTCAGTTTCATCGTTGAGATTTGGAAGCACGGCCCTTTTTGCCGCTCGAAACTGCGGCGCGGCGATGGTGCCGTGTAGAAAGCCGCGAATTTTTACGCGGCCCTTAGAAATCCGGGCCTAAAGTGGCCGTGGGGATGGTGTGCGACGCAAGCGGAGCCGGAAATCACGGCTCACGACGCTGTGATATTGTCGAAACTGTTCCGCGCGGGCAGACGAGGATTCCCCGAAGTATTTAGAGAACCGCCCGCCACGACCCTACTGATTTCGTTTGCACCTTGAGCCGGTTTCCAGACAACGAGGCGCAGTCATCTCTATCTCTAACGAAAGGCGATAAGCAACCACGATGGATCCAGAGAGCGACCCCGCTGAGGCCAATCTGGTTTTCACGCTCGACGAAATCACGCGCCTTGCAGAGTCGGACGGCAAGCCTGCGGATACATTGATGAACCTGGTGGCGTTGATCGCGGCGCGGTTCAGCACCGATGTCTGCTCGGCGTATTTGCTCGAGCCCGACCGCTCCAACCTGGTGATGGCGGCGACCGTTGGACTGCATCCGCGATCGATCGGTACGTTGCGCATGCCGCTCCATGAGGGCTTGTCGGGCCTGGTAGCAGAGCGGGTTCTTCCAGTCGCCGTGGCCGATGCGCGCGAGCATCCGCGCTACAAATACTTCAAGGAGTCGGGTGAAGACGAGTACCACTCTTTCCTTGGCGTGCCGCTGATCGATCGCGGCGTGCTGCAAGGCGTGCTGGTGGTGCAGACCAAGGAGACGCGGGTCTTTCACGATCAGGAGATTCGCAACCTGGTGGAAGCGGCCAACCAGGTGGCGCCGGTGGTGAGCGAGGCGCGGACCCTGGACCGGTTTATTGCCCCGGCGCAGGAGAAGCTGTGGGCACTGGCGCGCAATGTTTGGTGGAGCTGGGATCAGGATTGCGTAAGCGTCTTTCGCGATCTCAATCCGGCGCGCTGGCGAAAGTTGAATCAGAATCCCATTGCGCTGCTAAATGAAATGCCGCTTGGCGATATCGAAAAGCGCGCGACGGAGCACGTGCTGCACAGCCGCATCAACTATGCCTACCGGCGCCAGCAGGAGTACCTGATGGACGACCGCACCTGGGGCGCGGGTCACGCCGGCGCTCTGCGGCCGCGGCCGGTCGCGTATTTCTCGGCTGAGTTCGGATTGCACGAGTCGTTGCCGATTTACTCAGGCGGCCTGGGCATTCTTGCCGGAGACCATATCAAGAGCGCGTCCGACCTGGATATTCCGCTGGTGGGCATCGGGCTTTTCTATGGACAAGGCTACTTCTTGCAGCGCCTGGATGAAAATAGCTGGCAGCGCGAGGAGTATCTGGAGACCGACGTCAACCAATTGCCGATGCAGCCGGCGATCGGCACAAACGGCGAGCCGGTAGTGGTGGAGATCGCTACGCGGGGCGCGGCGATTCGCGCCAAGGTCTGGCAGGTAAAGGTGGGCCGCTGCGATCTGCTGCTGCTCGACTCAAATGTAGACGGCAACGCGCCCGAGGATCTGGAGACCACCTCGCGGCTCTACGGAGGCGACGCGCGGACACGCATCCGCCAGGAGCTACTGCTTGGCGTGGGCGGCTATCGCGCGTTGAAGGCCATGGGGATCACCCCCGGGGTGCTCCATTTAAATGAGGGCCACAGCGGATTCGCGGTGTTCGAGGCCATCCGCACGCGTATGGAAGAGGAGGGCCTGGACTTTTATGCAGCCGCCCGCCAGATTCCGCGCGAAGTGATCTTCACGACACATACTCCCGTGCCCGCAGGGCACGATCGCTTTTCTCCCGGCCTCATCGAAGAACATCTCGGACCGCTACGCGACCAGCTCTGCATCTCGCACGAGAACCTGATGGGCTTCGGACGCGAGAATCCGACCGACTATGGAGAACCATTCTGCATGACGGTGCTGGGCCTGAAGCTGGCGCGGCGTGTCAACGCGGTGAGCTCCCTGCACGGCGAGGTGTCGCGCGCCATGTGGCGCGGCCTCTATCCGAATGGATCGGAAGACGAAGTGCCGATTGGCCATGTGACCAACGGCGTGCACGTGCCCTCATGGCTGGCGCCGCAGATGCGCCGCTTGTACGATCGACACCTGGGCGTGGGCTGGCAGCGGCAGAGCGGCGCCTCGCAAACCTGGAGCGCGATCGAAAGCGTCGACGACGGTGAACTATGGGAGACGCATCTGGCGCTGAAGGCGCAGCTTCTGGACTTTGTGCGACGGCGCGCGCACGAACAGGCGGAGCGCCGCAAGGAACCGGCAGAGGCGCTGAAGCATCTGGACAAGGTGCTCTCGCCCGATGCGCTCACCATCGGCTTCGCCCGGCGATTTGCTACCTATAAGCGCGCCAACCTGCTGCTGAAGGATATGGAGCGCCTGGCCGCGATGGTGAACGACGCCAAGCGCCCTGTGCAATTCGTCTTTGCCGGAAAGGCGCATCCGCACGACGAACCCGGGAAGCGCGTACTGCAACAGATCGCCGAGCTGATGCGGAGTTCGCAGTTTGCCAATAAGCTTGTCTTCATTGAGGACTACGACATCAACGTGGGCCGCTTCCTGGTTCAAGGCGTTGATGTGTGGCTGAACAATCCGCGGCGTCCGCTCGAGGCCTCGGGCACGAGCGGCATGAAGGTGGTGCTGAACGGCGGGCTGAATTTGTCGATTCTCGACGGATGGTGGGCGGAAGCGTACGACGGGCTGAACGGGTTCGCAATTGGAACGGGGCGAACGCACTCCGACGCAGAAGTGCACGACAGCCGAGACGGCGAGGATCTCTATCGCACGTTGATCGACGAGGTTATTCCGCTCTATTACGATCGCGACCGCGACGGCCTGCCGCGCGGATGGATCAAGCGCATGAAGCGCACCATTCGCACGCTCGGCTGGCGCTTCAACGCCGACCGCATGGTGATGGACTACACCACGAAGTGTTACATCCCCGCGGCGGGCGGAACATCGAGCGAGGTGAGAGTGCCGGCGTAGAAAGTGCGGTTGGCGACCAAATTCGGATGATTGGCAAAGATTGCTAAAAGGCGTAGGATCGTAGCCAGTTCCTATCACGACGGTGAAGTCTGAAGGGTCTGGACCGATTATGCCGACTCGAAATGTGAATCTGACTCCGGAGCTCGACAGCTTTGTTCTCGACAAAGTGGAGAGCGGTCGCTTTGAAAACGCCAGCGAGGTAGTGCGAGCCGCCTTGCGTACGCTGGAACGCGAGGAACGGCTCTACGAGAAAAAGCTGCAGGCGGTGCGCGCGGCCATCGATGAGGGAGATGCGAGCGGGGTGGTCAAGGGCGATGTCTTTGGGCAAGTGCGAAGAGCGCTTAAGTTAAAGACGAAATCCCGTTAGTCATGGCCAAAGCAAGTTTCTCAGGCAGAGCGAAAGCTGACCTGCTGAGCATCGGCGAGTACACCTTGCGCAACTGGGGCGATGCACAGACGGTGCGGTATCTCGATGGCTTGGAACAAGACGCAAAATTGCTCGCCCGCAATCCAGGAATCGGCCGCTCCTGCGATTGGATTCGCCCCGGCTTGCGTCGTTTCGAGCAAGGGTGGCACATAATGTTTTACCGGCAAGCTAAGGGCGGCATCCTTGTCGTGCGGATTCTGCACCAAAGCATGTTACCGGACACACAAGTGTTCGAGGACGAATCGCCAGGCGGTTAAGAAAACGACCAGGTTTCCGGCGCGGCAGTCGGCGATACGGAAATTCTCAGCTCACCAACTCCACTTCTTTCAGCGATTCCGAGTAGGGCGCGCGCATCACGCCACGCTCGGTCACGATTGCTGCGATGTACTTGGCGGGTGTGACGTCGAAGGCAGGGTTCGAGACTCCAACGCCGTTGGGCGTGAGCTGCTTGCCCGCGTGATGCGTCACCTCGCGCGCGGGACGCTCCTCGATAGGAATCGAGTCTCCCGTGGCCGTGGCAAGATCGATCGTCGACCAGGGTGCGGCAACGTAAAACGGGATGCCGTGTTCGCGGGCGAGGATTGCCACGTTGTAGGTGCCGATTTTGTTGGCGGTGTCGCCGTTCGCGGCGATGCGGTCGGCGCCGACCACAACGGCCTGAATCTTGCCCTGGTGCATGAGACTGGCGGCCATGTTATCGCAGATGACGGTAGTGGGAATGCCATCGGCCATCAGCTCCCACGCCGTGAGCCGCGAGCCCTGCAAAAACGGTCGCGTTTCGTCGGCGTAGACATGGATTTTCTTTCCCTACTCGACCGCCGCGCGGATCACGCCCAGCGCGGTCCCATAGCCGCAGGTGGCCAGAGCGCCCGCGTTACAGTGCGTCAGCACACTGCCTTCTGCGGGGAGCAACTCCGAGCCAAATGCGCCAAGAGTCTTGCACGCAGCGATATCTTCTTCGTACATCGACTGCGCTTCGGCCAGTAGCTTCTGCTTGATCTCGTCCAGAGGTGCGCCCGACCCGGCCAGGGTCGAGAAGACCGCCTTCATGCGATCGATGGCCCAGAAGAGATTGACAGCCGTGGGACGAGTGGCGGCCAGACGCGCGCTGATTTTCACGAATTCGGGAGCGAACTGCTCCGCAGTCTTTGCTTTGGACTTCATCGCGCCAAGCGCAACGCCATACGCTGCTGAGACGCCAATGGCCGGCGCGCCACGCACCACCATGGTCACGATAGCGTCGGCCACCTGCTGGTAGTTTGCGGCGAGCACATAGCTCTCTTCGAGGGGGAGCTTTGTCTGGTCGATAAATTGGACGCCCTCAGGGGTCCAGGTGAGGGTGGGAATCATGCATTTTCAGTGTATATGGGACAGCGATTTGGAGGCGGAATTTCAGCAATGAACCCCATCCGTCCAAGGGTGGAGGGTCCGAAGGCCGCTCTACGCAATGGTTTCCGCTGGACTTGGAGTCCTGCGAGTGCTTAGAGTGATTGCGGCGCCTTTCACGCTTTTTTCTTGCATCAAGGGGGAAGATTATCGATGGCTACGAAATCCACGACCGCACCGAGTGCACCCAATTACACAGTTCCGTTCATCATCGTCACCGGCCTGTTCTTGATTTTTGGCTTCTTGACCAATCTGAACAGCAATCTCTCGCCGAAGCTCGAAGACATCTTCAATCTCAGTCACGCCTGGTCGAACCTGGTGACATCGGCGTGGTTCTTTGCCTACCTGGTTTTCTCAGTCCCAGCAGCCAAAGTGATCGAGGCCGTGGGTTACAAGCGAACCATGGTGATTTCACTGTTCGTGATGGTGGTGGGCGCTCTGCTCTTCGTGCCTGCGGCCAGCATGATCAGTTTCCCCTTCTTCCTCACCGCCAGTTTCGTGCTGGCCACCGGCGTTTGCGGATTGCAGACTTCGGCGAACCCTTACGTGTCGATCCTTGGTCCCGAAAGCAGCGCTCCGGCGCGGCTCACCTTGGCGCAGGCCTTCAATTCTCTGGGCACGGCCATGGCCCCGATCGTGGTTGGCGTATTCATTCTGACCGATCCTGCAAAAGTGAAGGACAAGGCGGCCATCGCACACACAGTGGAGGGACCTTACATCGCCATTGCGTGTGCTCTTCTCGCGCTGGGCTTCATCATCATGGGGATGCATCTGCCGGCCATCACCGGGACGCGCGATTTCCGGCCGGCGAAGGATGGCAGCGCGATCGGCGGGCGCAGCATCTGGACCTACCGGCACACAGTGCTGGCCATGGTCGGCATCTTCCTCTATGTCGGCCTGGAGATTGCGCTGGCCGCCAACGCCATCAAATTCTTTGAGACGCAGGGAAGCGCGATCGACGACTACCTGCGTTGGGCGCAACCCTTCGCCCATGCGGTCAGCGGTCTTTATCCACAGGGGATCGGGGAAAAGGAAGTCGTTGCCGTGCTGGCCTTCTGCTATCCCCTTGCGATGATGATCGGGCGCTTTGCGGGGACCGTGTTGATGAAGACGATCAAGGCACACAAGCTGCTGGCCTTCCTCGGCGTATTGGGCGTTGTCCTGATGGTCGTGGGGATGTTTTCGACCGACCACGTCGCCATCTGGAGCCTGATTCTGTGCGGATTTGCCAACTCCATCATGTATCCAACGATCTTTGCGCTCGGCATCGCCGAACTGGGTCCGCTGACCAGCAAGGGCTCGGGCGTGATCACGGTGGGCAACGTCGGCGGAGCGATCATTCCGCCCCTCTTCGGTCTGGTCGCCGACAAAGCAGGCTATCAGCACGCATTTCTGCTGGTCATCGCGTGCTACCTGTTCATGATTTTTTACGGCGTGTCGGGGTACAAACCGGAACGCTAGGTTTCGTCTTAGGCCCTCCGGCATACGCCGGGGGGCCTTTTGCATGTGGATGGCAGGCGGCCAGTGCCAGGAAAACCAATTGGATGCGAATGGCAAACCGCGCGCCGCGTGGCCGAAAGCAGGACAAATATTTGCACCTGACGCGAACAGGGATTGAAGCGCATTGCGACATTGTTTGAACCGAAGCACGACAGATTGAATCGGGGCGCGACAAAACCAGCACAAAAGATCCCGAAGAAAAATGACTAAAGTTATTCCGGACCGCACCGATGAAGGGGGTGGATGCGAATCGGCCCTTTAGGAAGAAGCAGCGGTGGCTGGGAAGCGCGATGCACCGCACACCGGGGCTGAAAGGGAGCATCTGAGAAGGAGTTGACCTATGGCTCTCGGTGTATTGAACAACCTGTCGGCGATCTACGCCGAGAATAATCTGAATAACACGAACAACAGCTTGCAGACGGTCCTGCAGCAGTTGTCATCGGGGTCGCGGATCAACTCCGGCGCGGACGACGCGGCCGGCCTTTCGCTGGTCAACGGCCTGGGAGCAAATTCCGCCGCGCTCACGCAATCTGAGACCAACGCGACGGAAGGAGTGGGTCTGCTGCAGGTGGCCGACGGCGCTCTCTCGCAGGTGACGAGCCTGCTGAACCGCGCCATCACATTGGCGACCGAGGCCTCCAACGGCACGCTCAATTCGACCCAAGAAGGCGCAGCCAATCAGGAGTATCAATCGATCCTGGCGGAGATCAACAACATCGGGTCCACGACCACCTATAACCAGCAGCAGGTCTTCAATGATTCCACGACCGCCATTTACACCGGCGATTCCTCGCAGGCCGGTTCCTCGGTCGACGACCTGTTCATCCGCACCCTGTCTTCATCGAGCGTGGGCGATACCGGTGGAGCGATGTCCTACTCCAGCGGGCAGAACAATGTGTTCATCGATCTCTCCAAAGGCGGGACCAATGCTTCGGCATCCGACAGCCTGAATGCCAGCGGCACAACCACCATTTCTGTGAGCTACCTTTCCAAGGGCTCGAGCGGTACGGTAACGCCGGCGACGGCCAACATCACGGTTGGAACAGGCACGAATTTTGCGAACACCGCACAGGGGCTGATCGACGCGATCAACAACTCGGGGCTGGGACTGAGCGCGAGCTTCGGGACGGCGGCACAGGCCGGGACCGCGGCAGAAAATGCGGCCATTGCCGCCAATGCCGCGGGTGGCGGCGACACAGACACCGGCATTCTCATCTCCGGCATCGGAGTGGGAACGGGAACCAACGGCGCCGGCGCGGTGGGCACGCTCACCATCGGCGCGGCTGCCGACACGCTCACCGGCGGCACGCTTTCGATCGTCGGCAGCGACGGCAAAACCCACAGCCTGGCCCTTGGGACCCCCAACTCGACCGACACGCTCGCCAATCTGGCAGCCACCATCAATGCCGCAGGCTATGGCGTCACGGCTTCGGTCAACTCATCCGGATACCTCGACGGCCACGCGGCCAGCACACTTCTCACCTTCACATCTTCCAACCCCGATGTGAGCGTTTCGGGCACGAATTTGACCGCCTCGGCAGGCTCGCTCACTTTGACAGGGACGCCGATCACCAGCGGCTCGTTCACCAATGCCATCGGTACCATCACCACCAGCAACGCCAACCAGGCCTACACGGGCGGTACGCTCAGCATCGGGTCCAATGCCGCCATCCAGCTGGGTACGCAGGGAAAGACAGACAATGCGGCCGACCTGGCAGCGACCATCAACGCCGGGAATTACGGTGTTACGGCCTCGGTCGACAGCACGGGGAAAATCCTGACCTTCAAGTCCGCTAATGCGTCTGATGCTTTCAGCTCGACGGTGACCGTAGGAGCCGGCACGGTAAGCGCAACAACCAATGTCGCCAACCAGAACCAGATTGGCGCGGTAACCCTGACCAACGCAAGCGCCACAGGTGCCGACGTTTTGTCAGGCAACCTGGTTATCGATGGGACGACATTTAATGCGGCCGCAGGCGCAGGTACCCTGGCGGCCCTGGCAGCCGCCATCTCGGCCTCAGGTCTCGGCATTAGCGCAACCGTCAACCAGACTGGGGTTGGTTCCAACGCGGCCGGCACGATCCTGACCATGGTTTCCAGCAGCCCGTCTTCGCTGGGAAGCACCTTTACCAACACTCTTGCCGATACCACGAATGCCGGTGTGTCGGTGGTCCAGGATACTCCGGCGGTCGGCCAATCCCCCTACTATAGCGTCGGCATGTCCGGCTGGGTCACCGACACAACTACGGGCGGTGGCGCACTCAATGTGGGCATGGTTGACGACAGCAACGGGTCAGTCGGTGTGGCCACCACCAGCTACTCAGACGGAGCCGGGGCAGACCTCAGCACCAGCGATCTGATCTCGCAGGTGAATGCCGAGTCAACCCTCAACGAGCTGAACGTGGCTATCACGGATGTGAGCGCGCTCGATGGCTACATCGGCGCACAGATCAATACGCTGAACTCGATCAGCCAGGTCATGAGCACTCAGCAGGAGAACATTGTTTCGGCGCAGAATGCGGTGCAGGCGACGGACTATGCGTCGGCGACTTCGAACATGTCGAAGTACGAGATTCTGAGCCAGACCGGTATCGCCGCGTTAGCACAAGCTAATCAAGTGCAGCAGGAAGTGACCAAGCTCTTGCAGTAGAGTGAGGAGACTGGGGACTGGGGAACGGGCAACGGATGGATTTGCGCGAACGACGAAGGTTTAGCAGGACTGCAGCACTTTCAAAAAAAACCCAGGGACAGGGCAGCGGCAAGGCGCAAGCTTTGCCGCTCTTTTCTTCCTGAAGCAGGGGCTGCAGGCCTACGGGATTCTGAGGTCTCTCAGCCCTCAGTCCCACTCCCGCAGCGCAAATACTCATCGATCGCTCTAGCCGCTTTGCGTCCGGCGCCCATGGCAAGAATCACCGTAGCCCCGCCGGTGACGATGTCGCCGCCGGCGAAGACGCCGCGCTTGGAGGTGCGCAGGGTTTCCGGGTCGGCAACGATGTAGTTCCATTTGTTCGTGGCAAGATCGGGAGTTGTGCTCTGGATGAGAGGGTTGGCGGTTGTTCCCACACCGATGATGGCGACATGGACCGGTAAAACGAATTCCGATCCGGCGATTGGCACAGCGCGGCGGCGGCCGCTTGCGTCGGGCTCGCCCAGCTCCATGCGCACGCAGCGAACGCCGGTGAGCCAGCCCTTCTGGTCACCGAGGAATTCGACAGGGTTGGTGAG
>Ga0187855_10001321_pt1 | contig 19852 bp, 21 predicted proteins | sample June2016WEW_8_10_2_FD_132969 | JGI IMG/M metagenome (GOLD analysis project Ga0187855, IMG submission 132969) | Peatland microbial communities from SPRUCE experiment site at the Marcell Experimental Forest, Minnesota, USA - June2016WEW_8_10 | ecosystem: Environmental > Terrestrial > Soil >...
ATCAAGAGTAATGCGTACTGCAAGGGTGAGGCGGCTGGTGCTGCATACATCGACGATAACCCTGGTGCGGTATCAGACGAAGATTTAGAGATCTCGGGTTGTCCGTATTCTACATCCGTATTTGTCGATATCGGCCAGCGGTTGGAATGGCTGCGGGGCTACTTCGACCACGTTGTTGCTGCGATTTACGCTGACTGGGAAGAGAGACGAGCATTCGACGACGGGAACGCACCTTTCAATGATTGCGATTGCGAGTTGTGCGAACAGGCTAGATCGGCGCTAGACAACGAACCCGACGAAGCACCCGCCGAAGTGCAGAAGGTGACCGCATGACCGCACCGAAAGCCGCAATGTCAAACAACACAAAAACTATGCTTCACACTCAAGGTGTATTTGTCGCACCTGAAAAGACAGAGAATGCATCTGAACTGGTCACGGTCGTTGTGACTATGCAACAACAAGTGCCGATGGAAGCTACCTTCAAAGTCACGGTGCCACGCAAAGATGCCGAAAACCATGACGTGCTCCTGAAAGCCTGTGACGAACAAGAACAAGAGCAAAAGGTTTTCGGCTACTATGAGCCTCAAGCTGGAGAATGGCACTACGACGGTGAACTGCAATATGCGGATATTGATGTTCTTGGCGCAGAAGTCATCTACTCCGAAATCACCGGGGTGGTTGAACCCGACGAAGACGAAGACGAAGACTAACACAAGGAATTGTGTGAACAAGAAAAGACCGTGGGCAAAACGAAAAGCGACGTTCAACTGATAACGAAGATCGAGCCAAGGTTTGCCATTCTCCGTGCGAAGTTGCTGGAACACGGCGGAAAGCAGATCGTCCCGCCGTGCAGTTGGGTTGATGGCCAGTTGGTAGTAAACTCCGACCCGGACTTGGACGCCCTGGTCGATCACGGGCAACTGATGATCGGCCCAGTCGTCTGAGGATCACGAGGTACGGAGCCGAACCGCTGCCACCAAAACATGTCCCGGCTTTGGTTTTTGAAGAGAAAGGGAGATGCGCTCTTTGGAATCGGGACCGGCTACTGTTTTCTTGACGATGGTCTCTGGCGTCAGCATTCCTGGGGCGTTCGCAAGAAGGGGCTGTTGGAGACCTTGGGCGAACGAGACAGGTATTTTGGAATTGTAATGATCGGCATCGAGGCCGACGTGTCTGTGTTTCGAGCGCTCTACGACGATAATCCAACATCAGAGCTTTTGCGAGACGCTATATCGAAGAGATCGGCAGAAGATCCATCGTTCAATGACAGGATGGTGGACGAACTGAACCGGCGCTGTCAAAAGTCAGGATGACGTACAACGAATTAGTTAAAGCCCTTGCCGATTGTGTAAGATTGTCAACTCAACCAAATACGACTAAACCTGATACGTCTTTGTGAGTGACAGTGTGAAAATCCGTGTCATTCTATGAACATGAGCCGAAAACCACATGCAAACCACACGCAACCAGAAACGAATCGCAGCGAGGCGTAGGCAAGCCCCGGCCCAACCAAGGGGAGAAATGAAGAGAATACCCAATCACGCACTGATATCACCGACCGCCGCCCTGGAACCCATTGATTTCTGGGCAAGCCTAACCGCCGACGAGATAGGTCAGTTGTTTCACCTGTCGCCCACCAAAGCCACGCCCGACGAGGTAATGAAAGCTCGACTGAGTGGTTTGGCGTGTGCACTTTTAGATTTGACAAAGCTGCCAGGAATGCTACTCTGAAGAACTGGGCGGGTGTGGATGTGACGCAAATCGTCGCCGGGTTAGTAACCCTCATGAATCACCGCCCACAACATAAAGGACTATTCAATGACAATATACGAGACTGGACCCCCTATAGTAGTAAAGCACCTGGACACGGCGGAACAGAAAGAGGCTTATTTGAAAACTCTATCCGACGATGAACTAGCCGAAATGGCTGACACTTATATCGGCTGCATTAGGCACTATCCAGAGTTACAGCGCCAATTAGTCGCAGTGTCGAACTGGTACGCCGAAAGTGTATCTGACAAGATGACAGTGCCTTCGACAATTCACACGTTGATTTTGATCGGCCAAGAACAAGCCGCCCGCAAGGAGAGCAAATGAGCGAGTTTATTGATCCGATTGTGAGGAAAACTGCGATTGTGAGGAATGCACGAATGAATCGTTGGATACCCAGAGTCGGTGAACAGATTACGATAAAAGGCGAATATCTTGGTGACGGCCTGGAACGCAAAACTGTCACCGGGATCGTAGAGCGCACATCGAAAACAAAGTGCGGACCCGGTATGATCGAGATCTGGTTGCGAGGCATTGGATACTGTGGTGCCTGCGAAGACGGCTGGATAATCATCACCCGCTGAACCACGCCGCCCGGTCTCGATCCCATGTCCTGGAACGTTCCTTTTTTGAACTGTTCGCCGCCTCGAATCTCGCATGGTCAGGCTTGGAGACGCAGTTCAAGAAAGGAAGATGGGGTTGGTGGCGGAAGTACCCGTGGCCGACGTGCTTTCACACCGTCGTCGCCGATGGGGAGCAGCGGAGATCTTCCCGGCGAACAGGCTTGGGAACGCTGAAGCCTGGATGCCCGCCAGTTGATTTCAGCGGACAAGAAAGGTTCAGGATGAAGCGCCACCCTGCCTTCACGGGCCGGTCGAGAATTTTGTATGCTTGGACCCGGCAATGTGAATGACCGCCTGAAGTTTTTGAGATCCCAACTCGAACACCGTAAGAACAACCGGTGAATACCCGCTGAAATCCGCCGCCCCGGTCGAAGCACGAGGGCCAACGCTGACGCTGTAGGGCCGCTGGCACCACGAAGTACGGCAACGACTGCGGTGTCATATGCACGGTATCCAACAGATGTTATTCAGCCGATGAAGTTACTATTGTGTGCGTCATGACACTATTGTACAAAGCAGAATTCGGCAGGGACACGAAACTTTGGATGAGCGAATCGAAGCCGCAGAGATCAAGGCGTTGTCGGCTGTGCGGTAACTGAAAACGGCGGCGACTCCCCTGTCAACGAAGGAGCCGCCGCCGTCCAGAATCCACCGCAAACGTATGCTGATTCCTATGAAACAACAACCCTGTTAAGCGCCCGACTCAGTACAGGCGACGATCGTTCCCAGGATCGTTTCGGGGCGGCTGTGCTCGAACGTGTCCCGATACAGAGTACCGACTTTGGTCAGAAAGTCGGTCCTCTTCCAACCAAGTTCGTTCAACAGCGACCGGTGTACTTCAGTCGGCGATAGGAAGAACGTGGCGTTGCAAACCAGATTCTCCGTGCTCTGCGGGCCAGGGACGTACTCAGTGACGGTCAGCGCCGTTCTTGCGATCAAACCGGTTTCAGCGGCTACGGTCGATTCATACAAAACCTCCAGCACGGCCTTATAAGTGTGCTGGTGGTTTTCCTTTTCCTCTGCCAATTCGTCGAACCAGTGCATCGCTTAATCTCCTTTCAAGTGTGAAAGTGTTGCGGGCGGGTTTACCTTGTAATCGGACTTCTTGATGCCGATTGCAGGGTCGCCAACGTGGTGCGCCTTACGGAAGAATCTACCGGCAACTTTACCGAACAGTGGTCGCTCTGTGGTGTAGACAGCAAAGTTACCCCGGATGATACCGTAGGCCCGCCGCACGCCGGTCTTCTCGACACCGCCAGCTTTACGAATGACGGTTCTCATAGGGTTGATGTTGATGACGCTGTACACCGCTGGCTCTTTGCCTTCATGTTTCCTTTTGAAACTTTTCACCAGCTTGGGCGGCTTCTCTTGACGCTCCAGCACGATGTTCTTACAGTACATGAGGTCTTGGGGTAGCAGGACAAGTACGGTGGGTGCGCTGATGACTTGTTCTAGCTCTTCTTGCGTTTCGTTTGCGCCGGGTATGAAACCCTTTAACAGAAGTTTACCGGTCGGATCTTGTTCGACCCACCAGGAATTCGTCAGTTTCAGTTTGTTGTCTTCGTTGTCCCAAAGTGTTAGCGCCCAACAGCTATCGAAATCAATGGCCCAGACCGCTCTTTTTTGACCGGTGCTGGTCTGAAACTCGAACCACATCTGCGGAAACGACGGTTTGACGTTCGGAAACACATCCAATGAAAGCGGCACTCCTTCGGGGTTTAGTGACGCAGCCCAATCGGTTGCCATCCACTCAGCGACGTTTTGTACATCGATAGCGACCGTATCATTTAAGAATGTCATCATCGCCGCACGGTCTTTCAGCAACTCCGGCCATTCCTCCTGGGCGCACTCCAAAACCACGAGATCGCCCAGGCGTGCTTGATCGATCAGTTTCATTTTTGGTCAGCGCCGTCGTCCTTTCAATTTGAAACTTTTGGCACGAGGAAGAGTTTGGCCGGTTCGTTGAGCTTCGCCCGCAACCACTCCTGGTAACGCCGCTCTTCGCCTTCAGGGTCCTTCTCGATGCGATCCCTGCGTTGGCCGAGAATGCGGTCCAGGTCCTTCAGCCATTGATCGCCCGTCGTCATTCGGTGCATCTGTCGCCCTCCATTACCAACGCAAAAGGTCTGCCATTTCTTCAGCGTGCCTCTCCCGCACGACCCTTTGTGCGTAGTCCAGGCATTCTGCTAGGTGGCCGGTCGGTCTCGGATGACCTTCTTTCGACATCCTGTCCAGCCCGGTGAAAACCAGTTTCTTCAAGCTGCCGGTACCGTAGAGCGCTCCAGTTTCCAAAACCGACAACGGAAACTCTTCAGCAGCAGCCACCAGGACTATAAGATCTGGGTTGGCCTGAGCCAGTACTTCTATGACCTTGTGACGATTGTCGTCTTCACTCTGCATGTGTCACACTCCATCGTTATTATATGCGGTCGTCGTAGCGGCTGTCAATGGTTGTCGTAAGTGGCGCCGGTCGAGTTATCCAGTGGTCCATCACTTAGTACAAGGTTACGCTTAGAATGTATGAGGCAACGAAGCAATGATACGAACGAACGAACGCTTCGTATCTGTGAATGTATGAACCAACGAAGCAATGATACGAATGAACGAACGCTTCGTACCTTTGAATGGTACGAACGAACGAAGGTCCATACCAAAATGCGAACGAGGGTGTTATCTATTCATCTCAGCTAAGTTCAGCTGCTTTGGGGTCATCTCAGCTACTGTGAGATACAAAACCTTACACAACCTTCGCCCATCGTCTCTTGCGTAAACTGTATTTGTGTGGTTGCCATTGACGCCCCACCGAAATCAGGCTATAAGTCGAGCATGAGCCACCGTCACCGTCCACCACTACCGGATTTTCTCATCGGATGGGAAACTCCAGACCTCACCCCGGAAGAGCGAGAGCGCCTGCTGCGAGAGATCAAGGCTGGCGAGTCCGATTCATTGGAGAGCGCCAAGATTCAAGGTGAGAAACTTATGCAGCTAAATCTGCACTGGTCCGAGTTGAACATTAAGACAATCGGCATGTCCCGCACGACGGCATATCGGAAGATGCGGTTGTGTCGTGATCTAAGAATGAAAGATTCGGGTTGGGTGAAGCCTTGCCGGTGGTCTCCGTGTTCGATGATCCTGGAAGCGACGACTAAGGATCTCGACTTATTTGCCGCCATGAAAGCCAGCCCTAGCGTCAACGATGAACTCGTGTCTGAAGACCAGATCAAACACTTCATCCGGGCTTACAGAATCAAGACATTCAAATCAGAACAAAAGGAGCAACCCAAAAGAATGGCTAAACCGACAACCAAACCGGAAGGCGACTTGTTCAATGTCGTGACATGGTGCAACGCTCTGTATGCGATGGAGCGAATACCGGACAACTCCATCGATCTGGTACTGACTTCGCCGCCATATGCCGAACAGCGAAATGGTTTCTACCCAGGCATCCCGGCGAGGTTCTATCCGACATGGTTCACACAGTTCATGACGGCGTTTTATGCGAAGTTGAAGGTCGGTGGGTCGGCGTTGTTCGTTATCCGGGCCAATATCGTTGACGGTAGGGTCCTGCCTTGGCTACTCGAATCGAGATTGAAGGTCCAGCAAGCCGGTTGGATCGAACCCGGCGAAATGATCTGGCACAAGAAAGACGGCGGCAACAAAGGCAGTCATTATGTATTGCGGCCAACCTGGGAACACATCCTTTGGTTCGGGAAGCCATTCGAACGCCAGTACATCGACCGGAAAGCGTGCGGCACATGGTCAGAGAACATCGGCTACGTCAGCAGCAATCGGTTCGGGCTGGACGGTGGTGTATCCGAGAAGACCGAGGGCATCGCCAACCAGCCTGATGTGTTCGAAGCGATGATGGGCGACATGGAAAAAAGGCTTGAGGAAAAGTATGGCATCGATCATCCGGCCATGTTTCCGCCAACCCTGGTCGATAAGCTCATTCGAACCTTTTCACCCGAAGGCTCGACAGTTTTTGATCCATTCGTCGGTTCGGGTACGACGGCCCTAGTTGCGAAACAGTTGAACCGGCAGTTTATCGCCTTCGACATTATGCAAAGTTACGTGGATCTCGCTAACTCTAGGTTGGCGTGCGAGTACAAATATCGACCGGACAACATCGTCATCCGGGGATCGTTTGAGGGCGAAGAGTAGTCGCCGCCCGGTCTCGCAGGGTCGTCGCAGAGGGGTCCAGGATGCCGTGTACGGTGTTGGTGAGGGTTGGTTGAGCGTTCGTTAGCAGCGCTCGATTAAACGGCAAGCATTCGAAGCGCCGGTATCAACAAAAAAGCCGGATCGTGAAAACCCGGCTGTTGAAAAATTGGAGCCACCTTCCGGGGTCGAACCGGAGACCTCATGATTACGAATCAAGCGCTCTACCAACTGAGCTAAGGTGGCGGAATCCATATTCTACCGCATCTGGCGGCGTTGCATCACGGCAGCGGCCTCGGTGTTGTACAGGGCTTCCGGCAACAATCCGGCGTCGAGCGCTTCCTTCAGGTCCTTGAGTTCGGCCTTCCAATCGAATGGTGCCGGTGCTGGTGGCGGCTCCGGCGTCGAGACCGGTTTCGACTTCGCTCCGAATGCCTCACGGATGCGCTTCACATGCGCTATCGAAGCTGCATTGTACAAAGTTGCCATTTCGTCGGTATCGTGCCCCATCTGCGTCTTGCGGTCGTCCTTGTTCACACCGTGTTCGTCGAGCAAGTTGCTGGCAGTGCGGCGGGCATCGTAGAGAATGGTGCCTTTCGGAAGGCCGCACGCTTTGCATACCCGCTCCCATTCCGTATCCAGAGTATCCGCACCAAAGCGCTTTCCATTCAGGTGGAAGAACCATTTGCAATCCGGGTAGTCTCGTTTGGTCTCCGCTTCCCAGTCCTTCAACGTCGGCAGCACTTGGTCTACTAGCGCAACAATCTTCGGCTTGTTTGTTTTGGCGGCGGTCTTGTGGTTGCCGACGAGAATCCGTGGAGCGTCGTCAACTGGGTCATCCAGGAGCACGTCGTCACGCTCGACCCACCGTGCCTCTTTTGGCCGCAATCCGGTGTACACCATCGTCATGAAGACCACTTTGAACTGCGGCGTGGCGTGGTCTACGATGCCCTGAATCTGGTCATCGGTGTAGTCGCCGCTGCGTGCCGAGTTCCTTTCGCCTTCATAGTCGAATGGGTATTCCTTGGGAAGATGATCGCCCCGTACTTTGTCATCCTTCCATCCACGACGTAACGCAGCACGGAGCAACCGGAACTCGCCATTGATCGTCGCTGGTGATGCGCCTTCTTTCACACGCAACTGCTGGTATTGCTCCAGATTTCCGGCAACGTCTTTGGGCCTCAACTTTCCGAACACTGGTTCCAGGTGCAGTTTGATCTGCGGCTCCGCACGGTCGCTGTTGGTGCGCTCTTCGGTGACGTACTCGCCCTTCTTTTGCTCGTTCTTCTTTAGATGGGCCACGTACCGTTTGAAGAGCGCAGAGACGGTGAGGTTCCGCTGAATTTTCGACAGGCCCAACTGCTTCGATGCTTCGGCGATTTTTTCTTTCTTGAAGTCATCGAGTTTGCGAAGCGTGACGGCGGGATCGTCGATCCGCCATTCCGTAGCAAACACGAATTTCTCTCGTTGGACACGGATCGCTAGGTAGATCACGCCCCGCTTCAGATACCAGCCTTGGTTCTTGGGTAGTTCCATGCTCCAAGCATATCACAGTGGTAGCGTTGTGTCTACCGAACGTGCCCCGGTAGCCGAATCGGTAGACGGCTAGACCTCGGGATGCGCCAGTTTGTTGAGCTTTACCGCAGGTCCACAAGTCGTTGATTTTAGGTCCAACAGAAGTAGATGTATCTATGTTATCAATAAGTGATAGATGTATCTACAATTATGCAGCGTGGCAAGCAAAAGTACTTGTTGGCTGGCAAAACAGATTCGTGATCAGCAGGTCTCCGGTTCGATCCCGGAGGGTGGCTCCATTCTAAATCATTCAATCCAGGAAGGTTAGTGGTAAGATCTCAGGTCTCTTGTGAGGCCATTTTGGGCGGTACGCCCGAAACGATGACTACCTTAAACCGCCGTATAAGGTAAGCCCGGGGCTGGCACAGCATGCGTCACGGCGTGAACCAAGAACATTCCCCCAAGAGAAACCCCGGTCTTCCCAAGTGACGCATAGATCAAAACCACGGGATTACTGGGTCTGCGAGCCCCCGTGTCCTGGGGATAGATGACCAACACGCCCAGCGGAAAGATAGGAAGCGCCCAAGCCATGAACTCGCCTGCCCCCCAAGAATTGCGCGAAGACTTCCGGAATTACTGAAGTAGGCCCAGTAGGCTCCGGGCAAGAAAGCAAGAACCGCAACCAGAAGGGAGAGGCTGTACAGTTGGTTTGCTCGCCTTGTCGGCATGACATCCGATGATTGCAACATTCCTGACCCTTGCCCAGCATGCACCCGTCAGTCCCTTCTGTCGGCTGGCGAGGGATCGCGGAATGGCTCGGCGGCGGCAAGCGGCGGCGCCATTGCGGCGGCTAAAAGAAACGGAAGAACGATTCGCATTGCTTGCGGTCTCCTATAAATGCTTTAAGATATGCTTATCATAAATCGCTACAAAGCCGGAGTGCTAAATATGAAACTGACTTCGTCCTTTCTGGCGGCGATAGTCGCCACCAGCATGACCGTGACGCTCCCCGCGCAGGTGAAGGAGCGCCCGATTCCCCGCATCGTGAAAAAGGACGGACGCTTCGCGCTGTTCGTCGACGATGCGCCCTATCTCATGCTGGGCGCCCAGACACACAACTCCAGCGATTGGCCGGCCACGTTCGCAAAAGTGTGGCCTGCCATGGAGTACCTGAACGTCAATACCGTTGAAATCCCGGTCTACTGGGAGCAGTTTGAACCGCGGCAAGGACAGTACGACTACACCGCGATCGACAAACTCCTGGCCGAGGCGCGCCAGCATCGCGTGCGCCTGGTGGTGCTTTGGTTCGGCACCTGGAAAAACGGCAGCCAGCACTACATGCCTGAGTGGATGAAACTGGCTCCCGACCGCTATCCGCACATGGTAGACAAAAACGGCCACGCGGTGGACTCGCCTTCGCCCTACGCCACCGCATCGCTTGAAGCGGACAAGAGTGCGTTCGCCGCCTTCATGCGGCGTCTCAAAGCAACCGATCCGCAGCGCACCGTCATCATGGTTCAGGTGGAGAACGAACCCGGCGCCTGGGGCAGCGTCCGCGATTACTCGCCGGCCGCCCAGAAACTCTTCGAAGCGCCGGTGCCCCCGGAAGTCATCGACGCCATGCATCCGACGGCCGCTCCGCCATCCGCGAACTGGCAGGATGCCTTTGGCTCTGAAGCCGAAGTCTGCTTCCATGCCTGGTCGGTGGCGAAATATGTTGGGCAGGTCGCCGCCGCTGGGAAGGCCGTCTATCCTCTGCCGCTGTATGCCAATGCGGCTTTGCGCGATCCGCTCAAGCCAGGGGCGCCCGGCAGTTACGAAAGCGGCGGCCCCACAGACAATGTGCTCCCCATCTGGAAAGTGGCGGCGCCCGCGCTGGATGTCCTGGCGCCGGACATTTATATGAACAACGACGCAGCGTATCTGAAGGTGCTCGAACTCTATCATCGCGACGACAATCCCCTGTTCGTGCCCGAGACCGGCGGCGCCGGCAATGCCCGGTTCTTTTTCTCGGCGCTCGGCCTGCAGGCCATCGGATATTCTCCGTTTGGCATGGATTACACCAGGACCCGTAGCGTGGCTGAGGAATCCAAACCACGGGAAGAGTTCCTGACTCCCTGGGCGATGAACTACAAGTTGATCGGCCCGATGCAGCGGGAAATCGCCCGCCTCAATTTCGAAGGCAAGCTCCAGGCCGTGGCCGAGCAGAAGGACAAGATCGACGATACACTGCCGTTCGGCGCTTGGAACGCAACGGTGTCGTATGGAGCGACCCGCAACAATCGCGCCGTGGGGAACCCGGAGCCGACGGGACGCGTTTTGGTTGCCCAGCTTAAAGACAACCAGTTTCTGGTGGCTGGATACTTTTGCCGCGTCGACTTCAAGCCGGCCGCCGCCGAGCAACACCGCCAGTTCCTGCGTGTCGAAGAGGGAATCTACGAGAACAGCGTCTTCAAGTTCCTGCGCATCTGGAATGGCGACGAAACGGACTGGGGCCTCAACTTCGGCGCGGAGCCGCTGGTGCTGCGCGTGTCGCTCGCCACCTATTAGAGGCTGAGAGATGAGAATCGTGAAATCGCAACTCGGAACCACCGCAGTGGCAGCCGTGGTCATCGTCTTGGCCTGCGGCGGCCCCGCCTATGCCCAGCAGGCGGGACACTACCAGAACTTCAACAGCGCGATCTAGGTCGCCATGGACACCATGCAGCGCATGGCGGACGATCCGAAATTCATGCAGGACAGCTTCGATGTCGTGCATGCGCACATCAAGTTCAACAAGGTCTGGCTGGAGGCCGACCGCTGGAACCAGGAGATCTCCGAAGCCGATGTCCGCAAGCTCTGGCTCGCACGGCACGGCGGCCTGCTGGCGCCCTATGCTGCACGCTCGCGCATTAGTTCGACCTGCTCGCGAAGCAGTTCCTCCTTGCGCCGCATCGCCTCCTGTTGCAGCCGTTCGGTCAGCCGGCGGCGGGAAATTGGTGTAGACTATAAAGACAAGAGCGGCAAATGGGGATTCCGGATTAACTCTGCCAGGTCACCCTTCGTGGCATACCAAAAAGGAGAAAAGAAATTCAATGATTGTAAGGATGCGGTCTATCGCGATAGCGGCGGCAATAATATCTGGGTTTGCCGCCTCGGACAACCTGGTTGCATCGTGCTCCACCCCGGTGGTCACTTATGAGGCTTCGGGGGGATTTGGAAGTAATGTGATCAAAGGCCAGGACGCATTCAAGCTGGGAGGCCAGCCATTCACCATCGCTCTCTTTGCTTGCGAGGCCAGGCGGCCGGCCCAAACGGGACCGGACTATGCCGCCTATTCTGACATCGCGTTGAAGGGCACCGTCAAATCCGCCCTGATCACGACGCCGTACACCATAAGACCCACACCCATGACATTCATATTGGTGAAGCCATCTACCGGCCCGGACTTCGTCGAGGTGGAGGGTAACTTGACCGTATTTGGCAGTTTGATATTTGTCCACGGCAGCATCGCGCTGCCGGCGGATACCCTGACCTCCACCAACATCGCTCCTTTTTCAAAAGTTCCGATCGTCACGGCCAGCTCGGGTTTCAGCTATTCGTACCCGTTGTGGAGGCCTTCCACCGCATATTCCGTTGGGGAGCAGATCGTGGACCCTTCTGGGAACGCACAGAAGGCGCAGACCCCCGGGACCAGCGGGACCACGGTGCCGGCGTGGAACGAGACCCCTGGAGGAACCACCACTGACGGCACGGTAGTGTGGTCGTGCGTAGGGCCTTACGAAGCCACCGAATTGGCCATCATTGGAACCGCGACCGGTTCCGCCAGCCCGCCGGCGGGACCCAAAGCCGGCGCGTTGCTGCACGCCGATGCCGTCGAGGTAATCACGGCCCATGCGGACGGGACGCAATCCGTGCGGCCGCTGCAGGGTGCGCCGGTCGATCTTTTGGCGTCATCGGACAAGGTGATGCTGCGGTTCTACGCATCGGGCGTGCGCGACGCGTCCGAAGTTCACGTGCAGATCGCGGGACAAGAGGCGCCGGTCTTCTATTCCGGGCCGGCCGGCCATTTCCCGGGATTGGACGAAGTCGTCGTGGAACTTCCGCGCAGCCTGGCCGGGATGGGTCAGGTGGACGTGGTGCTGACGGCGGATGGCCAGACGGCCAGTCCCGTGCCTATCCACATTCAATAACTGCCAACCGTCGCGTTTGCACATAGCCCGGCGACCTGCTGAGACGAGGGCATGATGAGGAAGCTATGGGCGATCGTTGGCTCTGCCGTCTTCCTGGTCATCGCCCCCGGATTCGTAGCCGGCCTGGCGCCTTGGTGGATCTCGCATTGGCGAGTCGAAGCTCCATTCTTCGGGTTGCGGCTTTTCCGCCTTGGCGGGGGTCTGCTGATCGCGCTGGGAGTCGTTGGCCTCCTGGATTCGTTCGTCCGATTCGCTCTGAAGGGTGTCGGCACACCGGCGCCTGTTTTCCCAACGCGTCATTTGGTTGTTACCGGTCTGTATCGTTATGTCCGTAATCCAATGTACGTAGCCGTGTCAATCGCGATTCTCGGTCAGGGTTTGGTTTTCGGCAACGTCACGCTGCTTGCGTACGGCGGGCTTGTCTGGCTGCTGTTTCACGTGTTTGTGTTGATTTACGAAGAGCCGGCCCTCAGGGCGAGTTTTGGAACTGAGTACGAATCTTTCTGCGCCGAAGTGCCGAGGTGGATTCCACGCGCGAGAGCCGCGCCTTCCGCGCCCGCGCGCTAGTGTAGTGCGTCCGAAATCCCGGAGAGTATTCAGACGCCCGTGTGGGGCGGCCAATCCTGGCCTGGGGTCCCCTCTGGGGACGCCTTTTCAGGCGGCTGAATAGCCCCCCACGGTGCACATAATCGTCGATCTGCGCGACGCACTACACTAGAATCTTAGTGATGATTCCGACGTCTGGCTCGATAATGCTGTTTGCAGCCTTCGCCGGTGTGGCGTTGGCCCAGCCTGAGGTTATGGCTTGGGGTAACTTGACCGGCGTGCGCGTCGAGGGCCATCTCCTGGAACTTAGTACCAGCATGTGCGTCGCCCAGCCGGAGCTGGCGGGCGTGAGTTGCACCGGCCGCGAGAAACAGCAGAACAATTACTCCCGCAACGGCAAAACCGAAACCGTCACTGTTCGCATTCGCGCCCCGCGCGAGTTCCGCGACCCCACGGGCGCCGGCTGGACGATGAACGCCACGGAGAACGTGGAAGACACCGGCCCTGGCGCCGCCAAAATCGATCTCGAATTCACATCCCCCAACGAGGCCGATATCGGCGGCGCCTTCCTGGGCATCGAACTCCCCGCCTCGATTTTCTCGGGCGGCTCTGTGCAACTCATCGAGCCCGAACCTCCCAGCGCCGCACAAACGTCTCTCGCCGCAGGCATCGCCGAGCGGAATGAATACCTGCGCGCCACCGCCAAGGGCGCGCGCTTCGTGTCCCGCACCCGCCAAATCGACGTGACCTTCAACGAGCCAACTCTGATCATCGTCCGCGACGACCGCCGCAAAGGCAGCTACAACCTCCAGGTCCTGCTCGCCGTCCTCAACGGCAAAACCACTGCCGGCCAGACCGCCAAGAAGAGCTTCGCTTTCAAAATCACCGGCGAAATCGACAAGGACCCGGTCGAAATCACGCTGGACGCATCGCATCCCGGCCAACTGTTCGACGGCCTCGGCGGAAACTTCCGCCTGCAGAGCGCTCGCACCGATCCTCAGGTGATCGACTACAACCTTCGGAACCTGCGCGTTGCCTGGGGCCGCGTCGAAATGCCGTGGAGCCTCTGGCACCCGGATGAGAACACCGATCCTCTGGCCGCCGGCCGCGCCGGCGCAGTGCATCCACGAGTGCAGCAAGCCATGGAGATGGCTGGCGCAAAAAGGAATGCCCATCATGGTCAGCGCGTGGCAGGCGCCCGCTTGGGCGATCCTCGGCGCCAGGCCCGGTCCCCCGCCGCAAGAGGGCCCGCGCGGCAATCCACTCAACCCCGAAAAGATGGCCCGCATCAAGGACTCCATCGCCGGCTACTTGCTGTTCCTCAAGGAGAAATACGGCGTCGAAGCCGCCCTGTTCAGTTTCAACGAATCCGATATCGGGATCAACGTGCGTCAAACCCCGCGCGAGCACGCCGAGCTGATCAAGACCCTCGGCCCTTGGTTCGCCGGTAAGGGCCTCGCCACCAAGCTCGCGCTCGGCGACACCTCCGACGCCAACCCCATCGATTTCATCCAGCCCGCCCTCGACGACCCGGAAGCCGTCAAGTATATCGGCGCCGTGGATTTCCACTCCTGGCGTGGATGCACGGACGAAATCCTAGCCCAGTGGCGCGACGCCGCCCGCGAACTGAACGTCCCCCTGGTGGTCGCCGAAGGCAGCACCGATGCCGCCGCGTATCGCTATCCTCAGATTTTCAACGAGCAGTCCTTCGCTCTCTACGAGATCAATCTTTACCTGCGCATCCTGGCCATCGCCCAACCCCGGTCGATCCTTCAGTGGCAGCTCACCGCCGACTATTCCATCCTGGCCGGCGGCGGCATCTTCAACGACCAGGGCCCGCTCCGCCCAACGCGCCGTTTCTGGAATCTCAAACAACTGGCCGCGACGCCGCCGCGCTCCTTTTCGCTGCCGGTCGCATGCAATAAATCGAATCTCACCTGCGCCGCCTTCGGCAACATCGCGGAAGGCATCTACACCGTCCACATCGTGAACAATGGCGCCACCCGCACTGCCACCCTCACCGGCCTTCCGCCCAACGTAAGACAGATGCGCCTATGGGTCACTGGCGCAGAGCAGGGGATCGAAGAGTCCGGCCCCATCGCCGTCACCGGCGGTCAGGCGCAATTTGCCCTGGCCGCCACCAGCTACACCACCGTGATCGGCGGTACTGAGTGAGGGCGGTTGCCGGTGCGCGAGGCCGACAAGAAAGCTGTTGGCCGTCGTATTATTGTTTATACCCTAATTAAGCGTCCGCGTCCGCTTCTTCCGGGGCGCAGAGGAAACACTATGCCAAGCGGTCGGGCTAAGCCCAAGGACATCGACGATTACATTGCATCGTTTTCGCCTGAAGTTCAGGCGATCCTCGAAGAGATACGGTTGACCATCAAGAACGCTGCGCCAGATGCACACGAGACCATCAGCTACAACATCCCAACGTTCTGGCTGAACGGCGCTTTGGTGTACTTCGCTGCCTTCAAGAAGCACATCGGGTTCTATCCTCCAGTCAGGGGCGATGCAAGGCTAGAGAAGGCCATCTCAACCTACGCAGGAGAGAAGGGCAACCTGCAATTTCCACTCGATCAGCCGCTCCCCTACGGCCTAATCGAGAGAATTGTGAAGTTCAGAGTGAAGCAAAACTCAGCGAACGCGATCCGTTCCACTTGATCGTCGGAAGGGCGCCTCTCACAGCATCTCCCGCGCAATCCGCAGAGCGGCTTCCTTCCCCCGCTCCCCCACCTCACCCACCGGCCCCACGCACGATGGGCACCCGGCCTCGCATTCGCACGCGGCCAGCAACTCCGCCGTCAGCTTCACCAGCCCGTCCGCCATGCGGTAGAGTGGCGCGCTTTGTCCCACTCCTCCCGGATAGCAATCGTAGAGATACAAATTCGGCTCTTCGCTGAACGCTACCCCCAGATCCCGCGGGTCGCACATCAGCAGCAGCGCGGCCACCGTGCGCAGCGCGTTGCCCAGTCCCACCAGGCCGCTCTGCTTTTCCGTGGGTGTCAGGTCCGCGAAGCGCGCCATGAAGTCCGCGGGGAAATGCAGCCAGAAGGCGGTCGTATGCATCTCCTGTTCGGGCATCGAGAGATTGCCCGCGCCCACATTCTCCCCGGTGTAGAACTTGATCTTCTTGAAGCCCACAATCTGGCGATTCACCCGTACGTCGCCGTGACACTTGCGCGCGCCTCCCAACGGCTCGCCCTCGAACTGCTCCAGCGTCTTCACCTGCGTGTAATCGATGGCGTCGGTGTAATAGTCGCAATTGACGCGACGCACGTAGGCTTTGCGCTCCTTGTAATCGAAGCGCTCCACATGATACTGGCGGGCTTCGTGCAGATAGATGGCTTTCTCGTGCAGTGTGGTGAGCGCCGTGGTGAACGATACTTCGGCGATCACCTCCGGCTCGCCGGTGATATCCACCACCACGAAGTTGTCGCTCGAGACGGAGCGCAGGCTGGTGGCGTCGGCGGGATAAGAGTCCGAAGTCCAGTGCCATGCTCCCGCCGAATGATGCAGGAAGCCGGCTTCTTCCAGAAACTGGCACATCTGGGCGGTATCGTGCGCGCCGAACTTCTCGCCATCCTGAATGGGCAGTTCGAACGCGGCGCACTTCAGGTGCGCCAGCAGGATCTCCAGGTTATCCGGGTTGATGTAGGCATGTTCCGGCGAGCGGCCGAAGAAGTAATCTGGGTGCTCCACGATGTACTGGTCGAGCGGCGCGCTGGAGGCCACCAGCACCGCGGCCGATGCGCCCTGGCGGCGTCCGGCGCGCCCGGCGCGTTGCCACGTGGATGCGATGGTGCCCGGATAACCCGCCATCACCACGGCATCCAGCGAGCCGATATCGATGCCCAGCTCCAGCGCGTTGGTGGCGACTACGGCGCGGATTTCGCCGTCGCGCAGCTTGCGCTCGATTTCACGGCGCTCGCGCGGCAGGTATCCGCCGCGGTAGCCGCGCACGGCGTCCTTCGGCAGCGGGCCGCGCTCCACAGCGTCCTTCAAATAGGTGACCAGGAGCTCGGTCGCCAGGCGGTTGTTGGCGAACACCAGCGTCTGCAGGCGGTGTTCGATGAACTCCAGCGCGATGCGGCGCGCCTCGCCGATGTAGCTGCGCCTGATCCCCAGTTGCCGGTTCACCACCGGCGGATTGTAGAAGACGAAAAATTTCTCGCCGCGCGGCGCGCCGTTCGAATCCACAATGCGAAAAGGCAATTCCGTCAGCGCCTCCGCCAGTTCGCGCGGATTGGCGATGGTGGCCGAGCAGCAGATGAAGATGGGCTTCGATCCGTAGAATTCGCACACGCGCTTCAGCCGCCGCAGCAGGTTCGCCAGGTGGCTGCCGTACACGCCGCGATAGTAGTGCAGCTCATCGACCACCACGTAGCGCAGGTTCTCGAACAGCTTGGCCCAGCGCGTGTGGTGCGGCAGAATGCCGGCGTGCAGCATGTCCGGATTGGTGAGCACGATGTTGGCGCGCTGCCGGATGGCCTTGCGAGCGTCCTGGGGCGTATCGCCATCGTAGGTGAATGCCCGGATTTCCGACCCCATTTCGTCGATGGCGGTCTGCAGTTCGTGGAGTTGATCTTCGGCCAGGGCCTTGGTCGGAAAAAGATACATCGCACGGGCGCCGGGATCGGCCAGCAGCAGGTTCAGCACGGGCAGGTTGTAGCACAGCGTCTTGCCGCTGGCGGTTGGCGTGACCACCACCACGTTTTGGCCTTGTTCGATCGCATCAAAGGCCTCGGCTTGGTGGGAATACAACTGGCCTATGCCGCGGTCGGCCAGCGCGCGCCGCAGCGTGGGGTTCACGCTGCCGGGCACGTCTCGATACGTGCCGCTGGTGGCCGGTTCGTGCCGGATGGCCGCATGATGAAAGCGGGTTAGCGCCGCTTCGAGCGTAGGGGATTTCGGGGAAGTCAAGGTCAAGTCCATCGAGTTTCGCCTTTTCTTTGCTACCTTACACGAAAAGCGGCTGGATGACAACCCTGTGATTTACCGGAGAGTGCCGGGACTTGCCGACTATCCCTCGGGGCGGACGAACTCGTAGCGTTCCAAGGTAGCGGCGATATCGTAGGCGGACTCGCCGGAAGCCGACCGGTTGGCGCGCAGCACCTTGCCAATGCAACGCAAACCAATACTGCGGTCGGATGGTCCGCCGAGGCTGATGAGGTATTCGATGGACGCCCCGATGTCGGGTCCCTTCTCGGCGGTGAACAGCACGCCGCCCGAACTGATGTTCTTGGTCAGCCCAGGTTGCATGATCCGTTCCGTCCCGTTGCGGGTGATGGAAACGGGTAATTGAAGGGTGAAGCGTCGACTTCGTCTTTGTTCCACTTTATGTAATCCTAGTTTCTTCCTGAACTAAGGTCAACTAATTATCCGAAAAAACCTCATAATATTAGTACTGCCCGTATGACGAACTTTAGTCCTAATGCAGGACTTTAGTTCCACTTACGAAGCGTAAGCGCGGGAGATAATCCGGCGATGGCTTATCGGAAAACGCGGCTGTCCGGCTAGAAGACGAACAGAATCAGTTGCTTGCCTGGGTCGAGCGGATCGGTACCGGAGTCTGGCGCGTGCAGTGCCCGTAGAGACGATCATAAGTGGCCGGCAACGGAAAGTTGTGGACCGCGACTTTTCAGCCGCTGGCTTGTTTGCGCATCGGAGTAACTGATGCGCCCCGCCGCCGGGTTTCCTAAACTCTCCACTTGGATTTGACGATTAGGAAGTCGTGAGTTTTCCGCTCCAAGAGCCGTCCTCGGAAGGCCATATTCAACCCGTGGCCGGCCCGCGGCCGGTGAACGGGCACAAGGCGGCGATGCAATGGGACGCGCTTCTGCGGCAGCTCGCCAATTCTCTGCCGGCCATGGTTTGGATGTGCGGAACCGATGGGCAAGCCACGCTGTTCAACAAACGCTGGCTCCAATTTACCGGATGTACGTTGCAGCAAGCGCTGGATGGCGAATGGAGCGCCGGGGTGCACCCGGACGATGCAGCGGGGCGCCTGGCGGCGCATTGGGAGTCGCTCCAGTCGCGCACGCCATTCGAAACGGAATACCGGCTGCGCCGGGCGGATGGAGAATACCGCTGGATGCTGGACCAGGGTGCACCGCAGTTCAATACGCGCGGCGACTTTCGCGGTTACGTGGGTTTGGCGATCGACATCACCGAGCGCAAAAGCGCCGAAGACGAATTGCGCCGGCTTTCCAAAGCGGTGGAGCAGAGTCCGGCTAGTGTAGTCATCACCGATCTGAATGGGAGCATCGAGTACGTCAACCCCAAATTCACGGAACTGACAGGCTATACGATGGCCGAGGTTCTGGGCCAGAATCCCCGGTTTCTGAAGTCCGGCGAGATGCCGGCCGAGGAGTATCGAAAGCTGTGGCAGACGATTCAGACGGGAGAGTGGCGGGGCGAGCTCCACAACCGCAAGAAGAACGGTGAGTTGTACTGGGAGTCCGCCTCCATCTGCCCCATCCGCGACGCATCTGGCAAACCGGGGCACTACCTCGCCGTAAAAGAAGACATCACCGAACGCAAGAGAATGGAAGTCGCGTTGCGCAGGTCGGAAGAGAGATTCCGCATCGCCGCCGAGGGCACCGGGATTTGCGTTTACGACGCGGATCTGGCCACAGGCAAAACCGTGATCGACGGTTCGGAGCCTTTTCCCGGCGGCCTGCGGTCGATAGATGCCTGGGCGCGCGCGATCCACCCGGACGACCACGAGCGCGTGATGGCGGCAATCAAGCGGCGCCGGGCAGACCGCCAGGGATTTCAAGAAGAGTACCGCCTGGTACACCCGGACGGCACGGTCCGGTATTATGCGGACCGCGGAGCGCCGGAATCGGACGGCCGGTGGATCGGCACACTGCGGGATATCACCAGCGGCAAGCAGGCCCAAGAAGCGCGGGCGCGGCTGGCCGCCATCGTGCTGTGTTCAAACGACGCCATTGCGTCTTTGGATCTGCAGGGCGTCATCCAAACCTGGAATCCGGCCGCGGAGGGGCTTTACGGTTATTCGGCCGAAGAGATATTGGGCCATTCGGCATTGGAGCTGATCTCGCC
>Ga0187855_10001322_pt1 | contig 19847 bp, 25 predicted proteins | sample June2016WEW_8_10_2_FD_132969 | JGI IMG/M metagenome (GOLD analysis project Ga0187855, IMG submission 132969) | Peatland microbial communities from SPRUCE experiment site at the Marcell Experimental Forest, Minnesota, USA - June2016WEW_8_10 | ecosystem: Environmental > Terrestrial > Soil >...
GCAGCCCTTTACCGCGGGGATCAAAGCAGGCGTGCCTCTGACCGATTTCGTCAACTCCGTCGAAAGCGGCCCGTCCACCTACACATCGTCAACGCACCGTTACATCGTCGGCGGAACGGCGGAACTGCATCTTCCGCTGAGCCTCTCCGTCGAGTTCGACGCCATGTACCGCAGCTTTCAATACAACGGCTCCGGCAACCTGGTGGACGTCCTCACCACCAGCCATACCACCGGGAGCCAATGGGAGTTTCCGCTGCTGCTGAAATACCGTTTCCATTTCCCGGTCGTGCGGCCCTATGTAGATGGCGGCGTCGCGTGGAACACGCTAACCGGGTTGAAGCAGACCGTCACGCAGACCGGCCCGCTCGAGGGCACCACCGCTAGCGGCACTCCCACGGAGTTGCAGCACTCCACCACCGCCGGATTCGTCCTGGGCGGCGGCATCGACATTCACGCCGTCGTTCTGCACATTTCACCCGAGCTGCGCTTCACGCGATGGAACTCGGCACAGCTCAGCGCCCTCAACGGAGCGTTTCACTCCAATCAGAACCAGGCCGAATTGCTGGTGGGCTTCACCTTCTGAATTTGTATTACTATCCATCAGTTTTCGTGGGGCAGCCAATCTTGGCTGCAGGCCACCTTTTAGGTGGCCCCTGCCGGCTTCGGCAGTGTTTGCAGCCCGCCGCAATGTGGGCCAGACCCGCTGTCGATCCCGCCACCATCACCACCCTGCAAACACTGAATTTGTCTGGTGGCGCAGGCGGTTCCGCCTGTGACCCGCGTTTTTTTCGCGCCCGTCCCGCCATGCTATTCTCATTTTTCCATGTCCCGCCAACCCATGGCCGCCCGCCTGTACCTCGTGCGGGGACGCGTGCAAGGCGTCGGCTTCCGCGACTACGCGCAGCGCATCGCTACCATGCTAGGCTTGACCGGCTACGTGCGAAACCTGGACGATGGCCGCGTCGAAGTGTACGCCACCGGAACGCCCGACAAGCTATCGGAATTATCCGGCCTGCTGCGCCGCGGCCCGCGCTGGTCCGACGTGCACGGCGTCGAGGAGCGGGAAGCCGCCTGCGAACACTGTTCTGATTTTCAAATCGAGGTCTGATGGATAACCTGAAGCAGTGCCAACCGCCCATCTAGTCGCTTATTTCGCTATTTGTTCGCCGCCGGGAAATCAGTTATACTCGTCAACGAACACATAGCAGAAATGTTTTGAGGCATGAGTGAAGAGCGCCGAGTACGGGACCCCATACATGGCTTCATTCACCTGTCGAGCGACGAGGCTGAAATTGTCGAGACGCCAGCGTTTCAGCGGCTTCGGGGCATTCGTCAGCTGGCGATGGCCAACATGGTGTACCCCGGTGCTCTTCACACGCGGTTCGACCATACGCTCGGCGTCTTCCACATTACGGGATTGCTTTGCGACGTGTTCAGGTTTTCTGATGAGGACAAGCGCCTTGTTCGTTTATCTGCGCTTGTTCACGATCTTGGGCATGGCCCGTTTTCACACGTCTCAGAAGGCGCACTCGAACTTTTTGCCGAGCGGGACAAACTGAAGGATCGATTGGAGGGCGACAACAATGCTAAGATCCATGAGTTCCTGACGCAAGACCTCTTGCGATCCGATGCGGAACTCAATCATCTGATCGGCGGAAGCTTGATCTCGAAGATCATCTCGTTGCTGTCGTATGGATACGGGGAGCCAATTCTGAAGTCCGTGGTTTCAGGCCCACTGGATGCAGACAAGCAAGACTACCTGCTGAGAGACACATACTTCTGCGGTGTCAAATACGGCGTTTTTGATTTGCAGCAGCTTCATCGTGAGCTTCTGGTTGCGGACGATCCCACGCAGGGAAAACAGTTGATGATCTCGGCAGACGGCGTTCATGCGCTTGAGCAATTCGTTCTTGCGAAGTACTACCTTACCGCTCAAGTTTACAGCCACCGGGTTCGACTCATAACCGATCAGATGATCGTTCGGGCCATCAAACTCGGCATCGAAGAAGATCAAAATGATGACCTGGGCCGTCTTTATAGGTATGACGGCTCTGAAGCATTTGTTCGGAACTACATGCAATGGGATGATGCGAGGTTCTTGCTGGTTTTCGGCAATCCGAACATGAAGGGAAAGTACTGCCACGAGATTGTTGAAAGGCTCAAATCGAGGCGTCTGTTGAAACAATTGTTCGACTCAGCCGTCAGCCAGCTTCCTGAATCTTGCCAGGAATTAGTGCGTGACATCACGAAACCGAAGCACCGTGAACTCCGGCGTGCGCTCGAACAGAAACTCGCAGCGGTGATTCAGGACAACGGTATCCCTCTGAAATGCAATTGCGAAGATGCATCAAACCTCGTGATCGTGAATTCTTTTACGCTCAGGTCGGTGCGGGTGCAATCTCGGGACGATGAAGGCCCTATCCTGGTAAGGAGAGGGGCAGAGAAAACTACGTTTGAAGAGGCATCAGACTTGTTCAGGTCAATTGATGAGAAGATGGTTCGACCGCAGTTTGCGATTTACGCTCCGGTCGAGTACAACAACCCGGCAGAACGACGGTCCATGCAGGTAAAGCTGCATGATCCGATCCTGCGATGCTTGGATGAATTTGGAAATGGAGCGGTGAAATGTTAGCTCGTGACGTTTTGATGCTTGCGTACAAGGCGTTCGATGGCGGTATGAGAGGAAAGACCCTCCTTCAGAAGCGGGTCTACTTTCTGTCCGTGGTGCTCGGCATAGACATGGGCTATGATGCTCACTACTACGGCCCATACTCAGAACAGGTCGCATCCCTGAACTCGGAATTAAAAGCACTCGGGTACATCTCCGAATCGTCGTCTGCGTGGGGCTACGATCAACGAGGCTTCGAGATGGCCCGATATGATTTCAGGTTTACAGAAATCGGTACTCGCATCGCTGACCGCAAAGCGGAGAACGATCCGGCCCTCTGGAACAGCGTTCAGCGGGCAGCTTCAATTGTGAAGCAAGCTGGCGATCTCGACTACATGGAGTTGTCGATTGCTGCGAAGGCATACTACGTCCTCAACAAGCTGAACGGCAAGGCAACCCTGGAAGACATCGCTGGAATGCTGCCGAAATTCGGATGGTCGGTGAGCGAAAAGCAGCTAGAGAAGGCAACAGAGTTTCTTGAGAAGGCGGACCTCATCACCAAGAGCTAGGGAGGCGCTGTGCTTTTCGGCGTCGCCGGGATGCTGCAAGTCCACGGGGCGGCCTTCGAGCGGCCGGGGGCGGCACTGTGAGCGTTCTGCCGAGTATTCTGGCGGGCCACTTCACGTCGGTACCAGCCTAAACCGTGCGTGGCGATCTTGTGCTATCCCGAATTTCTTAAGCGTCGGCCCGGAGCAAGGCCAACCGGCGAAGCACTTCGGCACGATTCGGATTTGACATGTATGGAACGAGTGCCGGAGCCGCCAGAAGTTCTCAGAGAAACCGCCGCATGTCTGTGGCCGGTTCGGTGAGCGTCGGGGTGAGGGATCGGTCGCTCGTGCTAGAATGGCCGCTCGTTGAAGAAGTAAATAGAACTTGTCTACCGGAAGCGTCTACCCGGCAATTTATGCAGTGCCAGATTTAACAAACCAATGCAATTGCAAGCAATATAAACTCCGATGGATAACCTGAAAGAACTCATCCGCGAGGTGCCCGACTTCCCCAAGCCCGGCATTCTCTTTTACGACATCACCACGCTGCTGAAAAACAAGGACGGGCTGCGCGGCGTGATCGACGCTCTGTGCGACCACTATCGCGATGCCCAGGTGGATGCGGTGCTCGGCGTGGAAGCCCGCGGCTTTATCTTCGCGCCGGCGTTGGCCTATGCGCTGGGCGCCGGCTTCGTCCCCGTGCGCAAGCCGAAGAAGCTGCCGTCGGAAACGTTGCGCGTAAGCTACGACCTGGAATACGGCACGGACAGCCTGGAGATGCACAAGGACGCCATCCGCGCCGGCAGCCGCGTGCTGATTGTGGACGATCTGCTGGCCACCGGAGGCACGGCCGCCGCCGTTGCGCGCCTGGTCGAACAGGCGGGCGGCGAAGTTGCCGGGCTGGGCTTCGCCATCGAGCTCACGTTTCTCAACGGCCGCGCCAAACTGGCGGGCTACGACGTCTTCTCCCTTCTCCAGTACGACAAATGAGTGTTCTTTTGACCCGCGTGGCGCAAGCTTCAGCTTGCAGCGGCGAGCTTCAGCTCGCCGAATCTAGACCGTTGGCTGAACCGCACGCCAACACGCGAAAGCGCCCCCCAAGCAAATGAGCCAAACCCGCCAGGCCCGCCTGCGCGCCCTCGCCAAGATCAACCTGGATCTACGCGTGCTGCATGCGCGCTCCGACGGCTATCACGAAATTCGCACCATCTTCCAGACCATCTCCCTGGCCGACATCATCGATGTGGAATTTACTCCCGCGCGCCGCACCACCATTCACCTTGAGAGCGATCTGAAAATCCCGGATAACCTGATCGTGAAAGCGGCCGAACTGGCATTGCAGGCGATGCGCCTGGCCGCCACCGTCCGATTCCGCCTGCGCAAGCGCATCCCTATGGGCGCGGGCCTGGGAGGCGGATCTACGGATGCGGCCGCCGTTCTGTTAGCGCTCCCAGCGCTGGCCGGACGTCGGCTCGAACTGCCGCGCCTCATGGAACTCGCGGCCGCACTGGGTAGCGACGTGCCGTTCTTCCTGCTGGGCGGCGCTGCCGTCGCTGTGGGCCGCGGCACGGAGCTGTATCCCCTGCCCGACTCGCCGCCGCGCCGCGGCCTCCTAATCGCCCCTCCCCTGCACGTTTCCACCGCCGAGGCCTATCGCGCCCTAGCCCCCCGTTTGACAACCGAATCGCAACAAAATAAAATAGTTAGTTTCCAGTCGCGGGCGTGGGGCGAGCTTGCAGGCGAAGCCGGCATAAATAACGTTAACGATTTTGAAACCGTAGTGTTCCAGCAGTTCCCGCGCCTGGCTTCCTTGAAACAGCGGCTCGTGAAACTGGGTGCGAATCCGGCCCTGATGACCGGCAGTGGTTCGGCGCTTTTCGGTTTGTTTCGTACCCCGGAGCAGATCAATCGTGCTACAAATTCATTCGTGGGAGAACGTGTCTTTCCGATTTCGCTGGTTAGCCGGGCGCGCTACCGGAGCCTCTGGTGGCGTCTGCTGCGGCCGCATATTGAAGATAAGCTATGGCCGCCCCTAAGCCGATGCGCGCAATGACACTCGATCGATTGAGAATCTTCAGCGGGAACGCCAACCCCGACCTGGCATCCGAGATCTGCCAATCGCTGGAAATGGATCTCGGCAAGTTGATGATCGAGGAATTTTCCGACGGCGAAGTGTACATGCAATTCGGCGAGAACGTGCGCGGCGCCGATGTGTTCCTGATCCAGCCCACTTGCACGCCGGTCGACCATCACCTGATGGAGCTGCTGTTCATGATCGACGCCGCCAAGCGCTCTTCGGCGGACCGCATCACCGCGGTGTTACCCTATTATGGATACGCCCGGCAGGATCGCAAGGACAAACCGCGCGTTCCCATCTCGGCGAAGTTGGTAGCCTCGCTGCTGGAGCGTGCCGGCGCGAACCGCATCATGGCGCTGGATCTGCATGCCGCCCAGATTCAAGGTTTTTTCGATGTTCCGGTGGACCACTTGTTCGCGGCGCCCGTGATGATCGATTATTTCAAGCCGCTCAACATTCCGGATTTGGCCGTGATTTCGCCGGATCCGGGCGGCGTGGAGCGCGCGCGGGCCTTCGCGAAGAGGCTGAACGCGCCTCTGGCGATTATCGATAAGCGCCGCGAAAAGCCCAACGTGGCGGAAGTGATGAACGTAGTCGGCGAAGTGGAAGGCCGGAATTGCCTGATGGTAGACGATCTGATCGATACGGCGGGCACGTTGGTGAAAGGCGCCGAGGCGCTGTTGGAGCAGGGTGCCAAAAGCGTGAGCGCCTGCGCCACGCACGCCGTGCTCTCCGGACCGGCGCTGGAGCGCATCGAAGAATCGCCGTTGAAGGAAGTCGTGTTTACGAATTCGATTCCGCTGTCGGAAGCAGCCCGGCAGTCGAGCAAGATCAAGTCTCTCTCGGTGGCGCCCCTGCTGGCCAGGGCCATTCAGTCCATCCACGAAGAGACGTCAGTGAGCATTCTGTTTGTGTAGTGTTGGATTTTTTGTTTTTGTGGTGAAGAATTAAGGGCAACGCAACCCACGTAGGGCGTGGCGCAGGCACTCGTGCCTGCCGCGGCGGCACTCTTGCCGCCGCAAACCAACTCTAACGGACTTGCGGCCCCACAGGAGAACTTGAGTGAGAAAAGAAATAACCGTCGTCGCGCAGCCGCGTGCGCTGCGCGGCAAGAATGAAGCCCGCCGTACCCGCCGCAGGGGTTTGATCCCCGCAGTAGTCTATGGGGCGTACAAAGATCCCGTGCCCGTCGAAGTCAGCCCGCGCGAGATTATGCAGATCGTGCATAGCAGCAGCGGCTACAACACGATCTTTAACCTGGATATCGCCGGCGCAGAAAACACGCCGGTCATGGTGGTGGACCATCAGAACGATCCCGTCCGCGGCAATTTGCTGCACGCCGATCTGAAGCGTATCGATTTGACCAAGCGCATCCGCGTCTCCGTCCCCGTCGTTACGCGTGGCGAAGCCAAAGGCGTCAAGACGCAGGGCGGGTTGCTCGAAGTCGTCACCCGCGCGGCCGAAATCGAATGCCTGCCCGATGAGATCCCCGAGCACTTCGAGGTGGATGTCACCGAGTTGCTGATCGGCCAAAGCAAGCGCGTCAGCGATCTTCAGTTGAGCGGCTCGATGAAGCTCATCGGCTCGCCGGAAACGGTGATCGCCCACATGGTGGCCATGCGCGCCGAAGAAGTGGCGCCCGCCGCCGCCGAGGCCGTGCCTGCCGCCGCCGAAGCAACCCCCGCCGCCGCCGAACCGGAAGTCATTAAGAAGGGCAAGAAGGAAGAACCGGCCGAAGAGGGCAAATCCAAGAAGGCCGAAGAGGCCAAGCCCAAGAAGAAGTAGCGCGCCATGTTCCTGGTGGCCGGCCTGGGGAACCCGGGTGAAGAGTACGCCCATACGCCGCACAACCTGGGTTTCATGGTGGTGGACCGGCTCGCGGAGATGCACCATATCCGCGTGACCAGGAGAGATTCCAAGGCGCTGGTGGGAGTGGGGCAGATCGCCGGCCGCGACGCGATGCTGGCCAAGCCCCAGACATTTATGAATCTCAGCGGCACGTCGCTGAAGCCGCTGATGGAGAAACACGAGCTCACGGCCGGGGACCTGATTCTGGTCTACGACGAATTGGCCCTGCCGTGGACCAGTTTGCGCATCAAGCCGCGCGGTTCGTCCGCCGGTCACAACGGAGCCGACTCCGTGATCCGCAGCCTGGCAACAACGGATTTTGTTCGCGTGCGGCTGGGGATTCACCCCGGCCGTCCGCTAGCGAGCGGGATTGATTATTTGCTGTCGCCGTTCCACCGCTCGCAGCTAAAGGAATTGGAGCAACTGGTGGCCGATGGGGCCGACGCGGTTGTCTCCATAATCGCCGAAGGCGTCGAAAAGGCCATGACGAAATTCAATCGTCGCGCCCAAGGCCCAAACGAGGAAGCATGAGAATCTACGAAGAACTATTTATCGTGAAGCCGGACGCGCCGGATGAGGAGGCGGATGCCTTCATCGAACAGATGAAGACCATCGTCGCCAATGCCGGCGGTACGGTGGACAAAGTGGAAAAGTGGGGCAAGCGCAAGCTGGCCTACAAAGTCGATCGCTACCGCGAAGGCGCCTACGTGCTGTTTCAGTTCACGGCGGGCCCGGAAACCGTCAAGGAGTTCGAGCGCCGCTTGCGCGTCTCGGACCTGGTGATCAAGTTCCTGACCGTGCGCATCGACGAAACGCTGAAGCGTCTGGAGAAGCGCAAGAAAGAGCGCGACAAGCGGGCGCATCGCAAGTCCGCTGCCGGACCCGCGCAGCCGCAACCCTCCGTGGCGCAACAACTGATGGGCGAAGGCCCCGGCGCGGCGGCCATGCCCGGCTTGCCCAAGGAGTCGTAAGGAGATTCTATGCCCGAATTCAAAGGAAGACCCGGCAGCGCCGGACAGCGCCCCACCGGCGGCGACAAAGCCGTCGCTAGCGGTAAGAAACAATATTTCCGCCGCAAGAAAGTTTGCCGCTTCTGCGTCGAGAAGATCGACGACATCAATTATAAGGATATGAAGCTGTTGCACTCCTTCGTCGCCGAGCGCGGTAAAATCGTCCCGCGCCGTATTTCCGGCGTCTGCGCGCCGCACCAGCGCCGCCTGACCGACGCCATCAAGAAGGCGCGCAACATCGCCCTGCTGCCGTTCGCGGCGCAGTTCTAGGAGCCGAAATCATGGAAGTCATACTCCGCGAAGATATCGAACGGCTGGGCAGCCGCGGCCAGGTAGTGAAGGTGGCCGACGGTTACGCCCGCAATTTTCTGCTGCCAAAACGCCTCGCCGTGGCCGCCACGGACTCCAACCGCAAAATCGTCGAGCAGGAGCGCCAGGCGCACCTGCGCCGCGAAGCCAAACAGAAGGGCGAAGCCGAGGACCTCTCGAAGCTGCTGAATGGGGTTACCGTAACCATCGCGCAGAAGGCCGGCGAAAACGATCAGCTCTTCGGATCGGTCACCTCCAAAGACGTAGCCGACGCGCTCGCTCAGAAGAACTTCACCATCGATCGCCGCAAAGTGCAGTTGGACGAGCCTATCAAGCAACTCGGGGAGTTCAAAGTTCCGGTGCGGCTGCACCGCGACGTCACCGCCGAAGTAACCGTACAAGTGGTAAAAGAAGAGTAGATGCTGCTTGCTTGGGCCTGTGGGGCAGGTTGTCAACCTGCGGGCCGATTGTCAATCGGCCCCGGCGAGCGGAGCTCGCCCGCCGCGATGCAAAGCGGTGCATAATCGATGCCCTTCGACCTGACAGGTCAAACCGCCATCGTCACCAGAGCGGCCTCCGATTCCAGCAACGCTTGCGTGTGTGCGGCGAATGTCGCGTTCCCGCAGCGGGACTCATTGGACCACGTCCGCGAAGCTGGCCGGCGAAGGAACGGGCAAGCCTTCCTCGCGCGGTCCGTCCAGGTGGAATTCGATGGCTCCTTCGATCAATCGCTCCAATTCTTCTCGTGTGTCACCCACACTAATGACACCGGGAAGATCGGGCACATAAGCGCCCCATGAGTTCGCGCCGTTCTCGTAGATCAAACTATACGTCATCGCACCTCCTCGTCCACATTCGCTTTTGAGGATGGACTTTAGTGAAAATGTTCAAAGCGGGTCTCAGCGATGATCCCGTTGTGAACGTAGCGGTTCGTCACAGAGGCAGTGGCAAGACCAGCCGGCCCCTTACTCTCATGTGTCTTTTTCCCGCGACGCTGCGCCGAAGCCGCTTACACCGGCGCGGGTGTCCAGCCTCGCGGTCCCCCGCCGAATTGCCGGTCGTGCCTTCGGCCGCCGTAGCCGTACGCTAGGATATATCGATATGAGAGCCCTGGATACACTCCGCCTGGAGCGCTCGGCATTTGAGGTGGGTTCGCTGGACAACGATGGCTCCGTGACGGCCTATTGGCAGTCGAAATCGCCCGAGGAGCGCATGGAAGCGCTCGAACTGCTCCGCCAGATCAGCTATGGCTACGATCCAGCTACCAGCCGACTTCAAAGAGTTTTTGAAGTTGCTGAACTCGAGTAACGTCGAGTATCTCGTCATCGGCGATTACGCCGTCAACTACTACGGATTCTCGCGCACGACGGGCGATTTGGATGTCTGGATTGCGATCAGCCCCGACAACGCCAAGCGGGTGGCCCAAGCTTTGCACGACTTCGGCTTTCCCCAAGCCGACGCCGCCGAGTTCCAGCGACCGCGGCTGGTCGTTAGGATGGGGATTCCACCCTTAAGATTGGAGATACTGACGTCCATCTCCGGCGTGGAATTCGCCGATTGTTACGCCCGGCGTTTGGAGGCCGAACTGGGCGGCATCACGGTGAATTTCATCCGTCTCGACGATCTCAAACGCAACAAGAGAGCTTCTGGCCGGCTCAAAGACCAACTCGATCTCGAGCAATTGCCGTAGTGTTCCTTCCGCTCGGCATAGTGGTAAAACGGTGACATGCCCTTCGACCTGACAGGTCAAACCGCCATCGTCACCACCGGCATCGGTGAAGCTATCGCCCGCCGGCTGGCGCGCGCCGGTGCTGCCTCCGCGGTCGCCGACATAAACTTCGAAGGCGCCGCCGAAGTCGCGCAATCGATCGGCGGCGCGTCGTTCGCCGTCCACATCGACATCACCCAGCCGGATTCCGTCAACGCAGCCGTGGCCGAGGTGCTCTCGCACACCGGCCGCATCGACATCCTGATCAACAACGCGGGCATCGCCGGACGCACCGCGCCAGTTTGGGAAGTCACCGACGAGGACTGGCAGCAGATCGTCGCCGTGAATATGACCGGCGTGTTCTACTGCTGCCGCGCCGTGCTGCCGCACATGCGCGCGCGCCGCTATGGCCGCATCGTCAATATCGCTTCCATCGCCGGCAAGGAAGGCAATCCGAACATGTGCGGCTACTCGGCCACGAAGGCCGCCGTGATCGGATTCACCAAGTCGGTCGCGAAGGAATTAGCTACCGAGGGAATCTGCGTGAATGCGGTGGCCCCGGCTGTGGTCCGCACCAAGATCCTGGAACAGTTGACGCAAGCCCAGGTGGATTACATGACCGAGCGCATCCCCATGCGGCGCACCGGCACGCCCGAAGAGATCGCCGCGGTGGTGCATTTTCTGGCGAGTCCGGATGCCTCGTTTGTCACCGGGCAGTGTTACGACGCCAGCGGTGGGCGCGCGACGTATTGAACGCCGCTTTCACCGAAGCCTGGATAGCTCCGTGCGACGCGCTCGTGAAGCCCGGCACTCAATCGACGCGCACCGGACAACCTGTGCCAAGCCGGTAGATATATCCTCCATACATTTTCGCAAGGGGCAACGCATGCGCCAAGAGCAACGCTTTATAATGGGAGTGACGAACCGATGCCCACCATACTCTATGTGCAGGGCTGGCGGTTCCACTTCTACTCGAATGAGGGTAACGAACCAATGCACGTGCATGCGGTGAAGGGAGATGCGGAGTGCAAGTATTGGCTGCACCCGGACGCTTTCGATATCGATGTGGAGTTCGAAACAACCGTACGCCGCGTCTGAGACGCGAGGCACGCCAGATTATCTTTCAGCATTTCGACCAGATCGCTGAAGCTTGGCGTGAACACTTCGGAGGGCATCGTGCCAAGTAAGACAAAGCCGGTCTTGGCGAAATCCATCGAGACTACACCCGAGACGCTGATTGTGACCACCGAAGCTGGGTCTGTCTCTATCTCCTGGGAAAACTGTTCCGATCGTCTCGCTCGTGCCTCTGCCGCGGAACGAAGCCAGGCGGAACTCTCGCCTTCCGGCTATGGCATCCATTGGCCGTTGATCGACGAGGACCTGGCGGTTGGCCCGCTCCTTGTCGCCTGCCTGCCTCCTTCGCGCCGAAACGAGGGTAGTGCATGATGTCCTTATTCTGTCGGGCGAACGAGCGTCAGCGCAATTGATCGGCGCCCTGGCGTTCCAGTCCCCATCGACAGCTTGATCGGGCATTCGCCTCCGAATTCCCTTCATCTATACTGAAGACAGAGCATGACCATTGACGAACGCTTCGCGCGCATCGAGCGTGTCACCGCGGGCTTGGCCGAGGAGCGCAGCAAGGATCGCGAGGAACTCCGCGGCCTCTGGCGCGACACCCAACGGCAACTCGACCAACTGACCGGACGCGTCGACGCGATCGCCACCCACCTCGAAACCTCTATCCTGGAGACCGCCGCGCGCGATCGCGAAACGGACCGGCGCTTCCGAGAAACGGACGCGCGCATCGATAAGCTGATCTCCGCCATGGGCGAGTTCCTCCGCGCCAGCCAAATCCGCAGCTAGGGCCGCCCGGCGCCAGTCTGGGAAAGTCACCGACGAGGACTGGCAGCAGATCGTCGCGGTGAACATGACGCCCTGTTGCCCTCAGCGAACCACCGTCAAGCCGAGCGCGCGGAAGTCCGCGTCAAAGCTGAGGCACGGCGCCCATTCCAGGTACGTCGACACAATCACGTAAGAGAGCGCGTCGCACAGCGAGAGTTTCCAGTCGCGCTTTTGCAGAAAGAGTTGGATCGCCGAGACCCGATCGTCTTCAGTTGGCTGGACCACCGTTAGCTCAGGCACGAGCCGGGTGAGGAATTTCCGGGCGGCAATGTAGTTCATCCGGTAGCGTAGCAGTGTGGCAGTCTCTGAAATTACATCCCACGTGGCAAAGACCTCAGCGTGCGCCAGCAGAATCTGCTCAGCCATCCGCAGCGCTTTCGCGTGATCCGGATCGCGCGCGTTCAGAAGCGCATAGAAGTAGGAAGTGTCGGCGAACGCCTTACCGGCGCCTTCCAGCACTGGCGACGGACTTGTTTCCATAGAGATACTCTTTGTACCGGGCCGCGGCCGCTCGACCGGTTTCGCCTTCCGCCTGGGGCGCCAGACGCTCCATTTCCCTGGCTAGTTTCAACATGGCTGCGCCGGCATTTTTCCGGCGCGCCGGCGCAGGGCTCCGCAGCTCTGCAACTGCGCGCTTCCGAACCAGAATCCGGTAGCCGGCCTCCGGATCCGCTTCGATTTCGCGCAAAAGCGCTGAGAGGTTCTTGCGTGCGTCGCTCAGGCTGATTTCCCTTAACATATATATGTACAGTTTATCCTATATTGTACAATTCAGCGGGACAGGCCCTTTCGCCTGTCAACCTGGCATTTCGACAGATTCTCCAAGGCTTCTGACGATCACGCTCGAAACACGCCACCGCTCCATTTGTTATAAAATCACCCTGCTATGCGAAACTTCGCCCTCTGGCTGCTTTCCTCCGCCGTGCTCTCCGCCCAGGTGGATTTCACCGCGCTCAAGGAATTGAAATACCGCAACATCGGCCCCTTTCGCGGAGGACGCGCGGTCGCCGTGGCGGGCGTCACCACCCAGCCCAACACCTACTTCTTCGGCGCCACTGGCGGCGGCATCTGGAAGACCACCGATAGCGGCGCCACCTGGCTGGCCGTCTCCGATGGCCAGGTCAAGAGCGGATCCGTAGGCGCGCTGGCCGTTTCGGAGTCGGACCCCAACGTGATCTACGCCGGCATGGGCGAAGCCTGCGTGCGCGGCAACGCGGCCAACGGCGACGGCGTGTACAAATCCGTGGACAGCGGCAAAACCTGGAAACACATGGGTCTCGCCGACAGCTATCACATCGGGCGCATCGCCATCAACCCGCGCAATCCGGATATCGTCTTCGTAGCCGCGCTGGGTCACCTGTTCGGACCTAACGAAGAGCGCGGCGTCTTCCGCTCCAAGGACGGTGGCAAGACCTGGCAGAAGATGCTCTACCGCGATGCCGACACCGGCGCCGTAGACCTGGCCATGGACCCGTCCAATCCCAACCTGATCTACGCCACGCTATGGCAGATCCGCCGCAAACCGTGGACCTTCGAGAGCGGCGGCAAAGGCAGCGGCCTCTTCCAGTCGACCGATGGCGGCGACACCTGGATCGAGATCACCCGCAACGAAGGGCTGCCCAAAGGCGTCCTCGGTCGCATCGGCGTCGCTATTTCGCCCGCCCATTCCGAGCGCGTGTGGGCCATCGTGGAGGCCGCCGAGGGAGGCGTCTACCGCAGCGACGACGGCGGCAAGAAATGGCAGAAAACCAACTCCGACAACACGCTGCGCCAGCGCGCCTGGTATTACTCGCACATCTTCGCCGACCCTAAGAGCGCCGACACGGTCTACGTGCTGAATACATCCATGTGGAAGTCCGTCGATGGCGGCAGGAAATTCTCCATGGTCCGCGCGCCGCACGGCGATCGCCACGCGCTGTGGATCGCGCCAAACGATCCGGACCGCATGATCGAAAGTGACGATGGCGGCGCCACCATCTCGACCAACGGCGGCCAGACCTGGTCCACCGAGGATAACCAGCCGACCGCGCAGTTCTACCGCGTGGCGCTCGACGACGATTATCCGTATCACGTGTACGGCGCGCAGCAGGACAACACCACCGTCCGCATCGCCAGCCGCAGCGATGGACGCGGCATCGGCGAGCGCGACTGGTATCCTGTGGGCGGCGGCGAGAGCGGATGGATTGCGCCGGACCCGCGCAATTCCCAAATCGTGTACGCGGGTTCCTACGACGGCTACCTGACCCGTTACGACCACTCCACCGAGCAGTTCCGCAACGTCAGCGTCTGGCCGGACAATCCCATGGGCTACGGCGCCGAAGGCATGAAGTACCGCTTCCAGTGGAATTTTCCGTTGCTGTTCTCGCTGCACGATCCTCAGAAGCTGTGGGCCGGCGGCAACATCCTGTTCGAAACCACCAACGAAGGCCGGAGCTGGACGGCCGTCAGTCAAGATCTGACGCGCAACGATCGCTCAAAGCAGGGGCCTGCGGGCGGCGAAATCACCAAAGACAACAGCGGCGTCGAGTACTACGACACCATATTCACCATCGCGGAATCGCCGCTGGCGAAAGGTCTGATCTGGACCGGATCGGACGATGGATTGATCCACATCACGCGCGATGGCGGCGGGCACTGGGCGAATGTCACGCCGAAAGAGATGCCCGAATGGATTCAGATCAACTCGATCGAAGCCTCCCCGCATGACGCCGAAACTGCCTACGTCGCCGCCACCATGTATAAGTCGGACGATTTCCGGCCGTACCTTTTCGCCACGCATAACTGCGGCAAGACCTGGTCCGCCATCAATCGCGGCATCCCCGATCACTCGTTCACGCGCGTCGTCCGCGAAGACCCGAATCACAAAGGCCTGCTCGTGGCCGGCACGGAAACGGGGATGTTCCTTTCGCTCGACGGCGGCGAGAATTGGCAGCCGTTCCAGCTCAATCTGCCGGTGGTTCCGATCACGGATCTCGCGTTTCACAAGCGCGAGCAGGAGTTGGTGGTCGCCACCCAAGGCCGCGCGTTCTGGGTACTGGACGATCTGCCGTTGGTCTACCAGTTGTCGCCCGCAACCCTGAAGGAGCCGGCGCATTTGTTCCAGCCGAAGGATGTGGTCCGCGGCGAGCGCGGTGGCTTCGAGATCCCCTCGGGAAGGCCGCTCGGCCAGAATCCCGCCAGTGGCGCGGCCATCTATTACTCACTCGCCGAAAAGCCCAAGGAGAAGGAAGAGGTGAAGATCGAAATCCTGGACACCGCAGGCAAGCTGGTGAAGAAATATTCGAGCATCGAAAAGAAGGACGAGGGTCCCGCCGATCCCGAAGCAGGCGCGTTCGGGCCTCCGCGCGGTCCGGCGAAACTGCCGGTCGAGGCCGGGCTGAACCGGTTCGTATGGAGCCTGCGCTACGAAGACTCAACGAAATTTCCAGGAATGATCATGTGGGCCGGCGATGTGGATGGGCCAGTCGTGGCGCCGGGCGTCTACACCGTGAAGCTAACGGCCGGAGGCCAGAGCCAGACGCAGACCGTCACCGTGCGGCCCGATCCACGCCTGAAAACGGCGCCGGAAGATTATGCCGCACAGCTCGCGCTGGCGCTCCAGCTCCGCGACAAATTGAGCGCGGTGAACGAAGCCGTGATTCAGATCCGCGAGGCCAAGAAGCAACTCGCGCGTTATGAGAGTGAGGACCACGTCAAAGACGCAGCCAAAGCGCTCAGCGCCAAATTAACGGAAGTGGAGGAGGCTCTCTACCAGACCAAGTTGAAAGCCGGCGAGGACGCCCTGAACTTCCCCATCAAGCTGAACAACAAGCTGGCAGCCTTGAAGAACGCTGTCGAGGAGAGTGACACGGCGCCAGTAAAGCAGGCGCAGATGCTCTACGAAGATCTCGCCACACAAGCAAACGCGGAGCTCGAAAAGTTGAAACACCTGGTCGAAGGAGACCTCCCCGCCTTCAACAAACAGGTGCGCGACGCAAACATCCCCGCCATCGAGGTGAAGTAACCATGCGTTGTCTCACAACATTGCTCGCATTTGTGCTGGCATGCGCTTCGAGCGTAATCGTGGCTCGCGCTCAGTCTCAGACAATGCCTGGCCCGGAAGTGAAGAAGCTGGCAGTAATGGTCGGCAAGTTCACGGTCGAAGACGAAATGAAAGCCGGGGCACTGGGGCCGAACTCGCCAGCGACGAAGTGGAGTGGCACTGACGAATGCAGATGGACGGCAGGCGGCTTCGCTGTGATCTGCGAGGCAACACTCTATAGACCTGGAAGGAAATACACGGAGACGTCCTTTGCCTACTATGATCCGACCTCCAAGACATACCGGTACCACGCAGTCGACAGTTCAGGAGGAATAGAAAACAAGACTGGTACGGTGAGCGGTGACGTATGGACCTGGCTTGGAGAGAGCATTTTTGGCGGGAAGATCGTTCACACGCGGTACATCATGAAAGTTGTTTCAGCGGACTCCTTCGAATACACCGACGAGTCGGGCGAAAGCGAGGATTCCATGAAGGTGTTTGTGAGCGGGAGGGAGACTCGCGTCGCAGCCACCAAGCCCGCGACATCGAAACCGGCGCAGTGACGGTGTTTCGAGAGTAACCGGCCGCAGCCCAACCTCCACCGCCGCGTGTACAATGGCAGGGACACACCCACCGGAAAAACAAGATGGAACACTACACGTGGAGCACCCTCGATAAAGAAGTCCTGAACCCCCGCATCTGGCGCAAAGTGATCACCGGCGAAAAAGCCATGGTGGCGCAGGTCTTCATCGCCAAGGGCGCCGAAGTGCCAACCCACCACCATGAGAGCGAGCAGATCACTTACATCCTCGAAGGCGCGCTCGAGTTCGAAATCGAAGGCCAAACCATCACCGTTTCCGCCGGCCAGGTGCTACGCATTCCGTCGCATGTGCCGCATCGCGCCGTGGCGCTCGAAGACACCCTCGACCTCGACATCTTCAGCCCCATTCGCACGGACTGGCTCACCGGCCAGGACGATTACCTCCGCCGCGGATAGCGCCATGGACCTGGGACTCCGGGATCGCGTCGCCATCGTGGCTGCCTCCAGCCAGGGCTTGGGCAAAGCCGTCGCCATGGGACTCGCCAGCGAAGGCGCCAAACTCGCGCTCTGCGCGCGCACCGCGGCGACCCTGGAGGCCACCGCCGGCGAAATCCGCCGCGCAACCGGCGCCGAGGTGATGACCCGCGCCCTGGACGTCACGGTTTACGACGACGTGCGGCAGTTCGTCGCCGCCGTGACGGAGCAATTCGGCCGCCTGGATATTTGCGTATCCAACGCCGGCGGTCCCCCCGCCAAGAGCTTCGCCGAAACCACCATCGCAGATTGGCAGGCCGCGGCTGCTCTCAACCTCATGAGCACAGTCTACTTAGCGAAGGAAACGCTGCCGGTGATGCAAAAGCTGCACTGGGGCCGGTTCATCGCCATCACCTCAGTCGCCGTAAAGCAGCCGGTTGAAGGTCTGATCCTCTCCAACGCCGTACGTTCCGGTGTCAGCGGCCTGATAAAAACGCTGTCGAACGAATATGGACACGACGGCGTCCTGGTGAACAGCGTTTGCCCCGGGTACACGGCTACCGCACGGCTCACCGAACTAAGCCGTAAACTGGCGGGCAAAGAAGGCGTCGCCCCGGACGAGATCGAGCAGCGTTGGGCGCGCCAGACCGCGCTCGGCCGCGTCGGACGGCCCGAAGAGTTCGCGGACCTGGTGGTTTTCCTCGCCTCCGAGCGTGCGAGCTACGTCACCGGCGTCGCGATTGCGGTGGATGGCGGGTTGGTGAAGGGATTGTACTAAGGAGTTCCGATTTGGAACAAACCGTCCCGCTTCAGTTCGGGCGCGCCAGTCGCAGCGTGGCGGAAGCAATACTCTGTGATTCTTGCAGATTTCTGGCGATGCGGCTCTCAATGGCAGTCAGAAACACTGCTTTACGAGTCGATTCTGGCCACGCCTGGACCACTTCGCGCCGGTATTTGAGGAATGCCATCTCTTCCTTCATGCCCCTTTACTAGGCACGCGGAGTGCCACGATCACGTAGCTTCAAAATAGGCACACGTATGAAAACCGACACCTGGAACCCCGATCTGTACGAATCGAGCCACTCATTCGTCTGGAAGTTGGGCCGCGATCTGCTGGCGCAGCTTGCACCCCAGGCAGGCGAGCGCATCCTCGACGTGGGGTGTGGCACCGGACAACTGACCGCGGAAATCGCCGCCTCCGGCGCGCACGCGTTGGGAATCGATAGCGCCGCCTCCATGATCGGGCAGGCCCGCAGGAACTTTCCGGAATTGCGGTTTGAGCAGGCCGATGTGACAGCGCTGTCATATCGCGACGAGTTTGACGCGGTATTTTCCAACGCCACGCTGCATTGGGTGCGGGATGCGGATCGGGCGGCGGCCGGAATCCGCCGGGCTCTGAAGCCGGGAGGCCGCTTCGTCGCCGAATTCGGCGGCCGCGGCAACACCGCCGCATTGCTGCATTCGGTTTACCAGGAACTCGAGTCGCTGGGCGTGCGCCAGCCGGAGCGGCTCAATCCCTGGTACTATCCAAGCCTCGGCGAGTACGCCGCGCTGCTGGAACGCCACGGTCTCGCCGTCACGTTCGCGGCCCTGTTTGACCGGCCCACGCCACTGGAAGGCGGCGACGACGCCTTAGCCAACTGGCTGGCCATGTTCGGCGCCTGCTTCATGGATGCGGTGCCGCCGGAGCAACGGCCTCAGTTTCTCCGTGGCGTGGCGGAACGCGCGGCGCCGCAATTGCGGCCGAACGGCGTGTGGACGCTGGATTACCGTCGCCTGCGCATCCGGGCCATCAATGCGGGGCGGTAATGAAATAGCCGGGCAGGCCGGGACGTTCACCAATTTGCCAACCGCCGGTCGAGCGGAACAAGGCCGCGCCCTCAACTCCAGCGTAGATGTGTCCGGATCGGTGAGCGGCGATTGACCCCAGGAGCCAGTGCTCCGACACCGCCATCCACGGAGCGCTGCATTGTCTGCCGAACCAACCGCTGGACTAGGACGCACAAAGCCGCACCGCGCAGATTTCTCTATTCATAATGTTAGAAACTGCTGCTCCGAACGACTACCTTAAGTGTGAGAGAAATGAGTCCATATTGAACGGAGAGCCGAGCCAGGATGACCTGTACCGGGGCGCCGCAGACAAATACGGTTCCGCGCTCGAACGGCTCGCGCGGGCGTACGAGGCCGATCCGGAAAAGCGTCGCGATCTGATCCAGGAGATTCATTTTCAACTGTGGCGGAGTTTTCAGCGGTTCGATGCACGCTGTTCCCTGCGGACCTGGGTCTATCGCGTTGCCCACTATGTTGCCGCTTCCCATATCCTGCGCGAGCGTCGCATTTTTTCGAATCTCGTGAGTCTGGAAGAACTGGAAATGCTCCCCGACAAAGACCACGGTCAGTTCGCTTCGGACCGGCAAATAAATCTGGAGCGGCTATCGATGTTGATTCAGCAGCTCAAGCCGCTAGACCGCCAGGTCATCGTCTCCTATCTCGAAGGCATGGACTCGGCGGCGATTGGAGAAATCACAGGGTTGTCCCCAGGAAATGTCGCCATGCGGATACACCGGATCAAGAACATACTGGCAGGACGGTTCCACGAAGGAGGCAGCCATGCGGAATGATTCCTGCGGAAACGATCCAAGAGCAATCTGGCAAAACCAACCAACGGAGCCATCGGCAATGACATTGGAAAAGATTCGACAGAAGGTACGGGAGCTTCACGCAAAAACACGCCGGCAGTTGCTGGGAAACCTGGTCGTGCCGTTCATCGTCGTCGCCTTCTACGGTTTCGGCATAAAACA
>Ga0187855_10001323_pt1 | contig 19846 bp, 17 predicted proteins | sample June2016WEW_8_10_2_FD_132969 | JGI IMG/M metagenome (GOLD analysis project Ga0187855, IMG submission 132969) | Peatland microbial communities from SPRUCE experiment site at the Marcell Experimental Forest, Minnesota, USA - June2016WEW_8_10 | ecosystem: Environmental > Terrestrial > Soil >...
CCCGGCCGCTGAACGACACACGAGCCCCCTCCCCCTCCCCCTTCCCCTCGACGCCCGCCGCGGCGTGGTTGGCCGCGCGGCCAGTAGGATGCACGGGGGATGAGTCGCGACTACGACTACGACTGGCTGGTGATCGGCTCGGGCTTTGGCGGTAGCGTCAGCGCGCTGCGCCTCTCCGAGAAGGGCCACCGCGTCGGGGTGCTGGAGTGCGGACGGCGCTTCGCCGACCACGAGTTCGCGAAGAACACCGCCGACGTGCGCCGCTACACCTGGCGCCCGCGCCTGGGGATGAAGGGGATCTTCCGGCTGACGATCTTCCGCGACGTCGCCGTCGTCTCCGGCTGCGGCGTGGGCGGCGGCAGCCTCGGCTACGCCTGCACCCTCTACGTCCCCCCCGCACAGTTCTTCGCCGACCACCAGTGGGCCGGGATGGCCGACTGGGAGAGCGAGCTGGCTCCCCACTACGCCGAGGCACAGCGGATGCTGGGGGTCGTGCACAACCCCCACGACGACCCCGCCGATCAGCTGCTGCGCGAGTTCGGCGATCACCTCGGCGTCTCCGACACCTACCAGAAGACCCCCGTCGGGATCTACTTCGGCGAAGACGGCCAGGCCGGCAAGACCGTGCCCGACCCCTTCTTCGGCGGCGAGGGCCCCGAGCGGACGGCCTGCCGACTGTGCGGGCGCTGCATGGTGGGCTGCCCCCACGGCGCGAAGAACACGCTCGTCAAGAACTACCTTTACCTCGCCGAACGGCGCGGCGCGCAGGTGATGCCCGAACGGACCGTGATCGACGTCCGCCCGATCGGGGGCAGCGACGGCAGCCACCGGTATGAGGTCGAAAGCGTGCGCTCCGGCGCCTGGTTGCGCAAGGAACGCCGCGTACACCACGCGCGTGGCGTGGTGTTCGCCGCCGGGCCGCTCGGCACCAACACGCTGCTGCAGCGCTGCCGCCTCGGCGGCTCGCTGCCGCGCATCTCCGCCCGCCTCGGGGAGCTGGTGCGCACCAACAGCGAGGCGATCCTCACCGTCACCGTGCCCGAGGAGCAGGCCGCCGGCTTCACCAAGCGGGTGGCGATCACCTCCAGCATCTACCCCGACCCCCACACCCACATCGAGACCGTCAGCTACGGCGAGGACGGCGACTCGATGCGGATGTTCTACACGCTGCTGGTCGGCGACGGCACCCGCCTAACGCGACCCTTGAAGCTGCTCGCGCAGATCCTGCTGCACCCCCGGCGCTTCGCCAAGCTGCTGCTCGCCAAGCGCTGGTCGCGGCGCACGATCATCCTGCTGGTGATGCAGACGCTCGACAACGCGATCGCGCTGCGCCCCCGCAAGGGCCCCTTCGGCACGCTGTGGTTGCGCACCGAACAGGATCCCGAGCGCCCCAACCCCACCTTCATCCCCGTCGCCAACCAGGCGGCGGAGTGGATCGCCAAGCGCACCGGCGGCGTCGCCCAGAGTTCGCTGCTTGAGGCCCTCTTCAATATTCCGACCACCGCCCACATCCTCGGCGGCGCCGTGATCGCCCCCGACTCCTCACGTGGCGTGATCGACTCCCACCAGCGCGTGTTCGGCTACGAGAACCTGCTGGTGTGCGATGGCTCGGCGATCCCCGCCAACGTGGGCGTCAACCCCTCGCTCACGATCACCGCCCTCGCCGAGCGGGCGATGAGCTTCGTGCCCGGGGCCGGGGAGACAGTCCCGGACGGCGCGAGGACCGGCGTCAGCGCATAGCCGCCAGAGGCCGGCGCGACGACCCGCGTCAGCGCGTAGAGGCAGGTAACGCGCGCCGTAAGCCTGGACGCGGATCGATCCGCGCGCCGATCACAGACGGTTCTGAACCCGCGGCACCGGCGCCAAAGCGCTGATCAGCCCCCCGCTGACAACACGCAGCGCGATGGCGCCGCGAAGCGGGATCAGCGCATTGAGCACACCCGAACTGCCCGCGCGTAGACGGGCGATCGTCCGCCACCCGACGCCCCGGTGGCCTTGCAGCAAGACGCGCTGACCGGGGCGCATCAACAACGCCCACACGCGCACGTGCCCACGGTCGACGCGAAGCGGGTCGAATGGGAAGGTGAAGCCCCGCAGGAACGGCTTGGGGCGCGCGGCCGCCGGTTCGGAGCGGCCATCCACCACCCCGGCGCTGTAGAGGCCCGCCGGCCGCGGGACGTAGACGACGCTGCCCGTCGAGGTCGCCAGCGGCGTTCCCGGGTAGGGGTCCACCAGGAACTGCCACTCCGCCATGCCGACACCCGCGACCCACAGCCGGTGCAGCGCGCGGGAGATCCACAGCGCCTGCAGGCGAGGCGGCACGCCGTGCGGGGTTTGGGGCGCGCTTTCCCAGTTGAGCTCGGTCACCCACACCGGCTTGTGCGCCCGCGGCCGTGCGGTGCCGGCGCGTTCGGCCCGCGCGAGCAACTCGGTCACCTTGGCGATGTCCGCGATCGCCACGTCTTCGGAGGAGGCCGCCGGGAGGTCGGGGCTTTCAAAGGAGAGCGGGTGGAAGGCCAGCACGTCGAAGTGCGGCGGGTCGGGGCAGGCGGCGCGTCGGCCCCCTTCCAAGCACAGCATTTCGCGCAGGAACCGCACCGGAGTCATGCGCCCCACGCCGGCCGGTTCGCCATTGGGAGCCACGCCGGTGGCGATCACGGTGTCGCTGGGCTCGACCGCCTTGACAGCGGCGTAGAACGCATTCAGCAACTGCCGGTAGAGCAGTGGCGAGAAGGCCCGCCAGCGCCCGCCCTCCGCGACCCACTGCGGCTCGAGGTAGCGAGCGAGGTTGGGCTCGTTCCACGCTTCGTACAGCCGCACGCGCGGGAGCGTGCCGCCCGGCTGAAGCGGGTCGGGGAAGGAGCCGTCGTAGCGATGCGCAACCGCTGTGGCGAATTCCCCGAACGCCGCCGGGTTGGGGGCCCATGTGCCCGGATAGGCGTACGGCCAGCGGTGGGGAGCTTCCGCGAAAGCCGGTGCGCGAGTCACAACGAGCAGCGGCGTCAGCCCGGCGGCAACCGTTTCGTGCACAGCGGCGTCGACCGTGGCGAAGTCGTAGGCCGGGCTGGCGGGGTCAGCCGCGTCGAACCCAGCGGGCGGGTTGGCGCTGGCGATATAGCGCCATTCGACCGGGATCCTTACCACGCTCGCGCCGGTGGCGCGGATCCGAACCAGCGCCTGCTGGCGCACCGCCGCATCGGGGCTCATGATCAGCGTCGCGTCGGAGATGCCCCTTGTCAACCCGCCTTTGGGAAAGGGACCGTACAGCAGCGCGTGATTCTGCTCGCGCGCAAAGCTTGGGCTGGTCGGCGCCGGAGAGACGCCGGGCGGCGGCGCGGCGCCGTACGGCCGTGGTGGCCCTTCCGGGCCGGTGGCCGACGGGATTGGCAATACCGCCGGGGGTTGCAGCCAGGTGACAGCGGTCAGGGCAAGGGCCGGTGCCGATCTGAGGAGACGCATGAAGGGGATGCGCGTGAGGCTACCCGGCACGCCCACCGCCTTCCCGTCCTAGTGATCGAGCGTGACCGTGCGCGTCTGGATGTTGAGCTTGGCTCCGGAGGCAGTTTTCAGCGTGGTGACCAACATCGCGCGAACCTTGTGGCTGTGGGTGAGCGCATGACGGCCCTTCAGGGTGGCACTCAGCCGCACGGTCACCGTGCCGGCCGCAGCGGCCGATGCCGACCCACGCGCCAGCAGCAGCGCCGGCGGCTTGCGCCTGTGCTTGCGACCGTGCTTGCCATGAGCCGAAGCGGTGGCGGGCACCGTGCCGCCCACCTCGTAGAGATCCTGAGTGACCGTGCCCGCTTGGTTGATCGTCACCTCGTCAGTCCACCCCGACTTCAGCAGCTTCTTGATGGTGGTATTCACGAGCTTAAAGATCGAGCCCTGCAGAGCCGGCGGGGGCGGTGGCGGCGGCGGCGGAGGGGGCGGCAGCGGGCAGGCGCCGACGGGACGCTGCGTTTCGCTGGTGTAGGTGAACATCGCCCCACCTTCCAGCGGCTTTTCCACGCTCTCGACCGCGCTCACCGTCTCCCCGAGTTCCAGTGGCTTCAGGAAGCTGCCCGCGTAGGACGTTCCGGACTGCGTGGGAACCTGCGCGTTCCCGCCGAAGCGATACGCAACGTAGCTGGGATGCACAACCAATGTTTCGTAGCTGCCTTTCACCACGTCTTCGGGAGACGAGCGCTGACCGGAGAAGTTCATCGACCCCGCACACACCGTCGGGTCCATCGAAGGCAGGCCGTCGTAGACCTCCGAGCCCACGACATGGCCGACCGGGGATTCGAGGTAGACGGGGTCGCCCACCTGGGGCACCTGATTGCCGAGCCACACACCCACCTGGGGCCCTTCGCCTTCGTTGGTGTTTTCCGCGATGGTCAGGCCATCGGGTTCGGTGATGCGCAGCTTGACCTGCAGTTCCTTGGCGTGCGGTATGTAAACCGAGCCGCTGGTGGAGAGGATCGAGTGGGCCGGATCGGTGGTCTCGCCCTCGACGACCGAGAGCGAGTACACAGGAGCTTTGGGTTCGCTCCACGCCCCGGCAACGCTTGGTAGGGCCGCGCCCGCGGCAAGCGTAAGCAGCCCCGCGCACGACGCGCGCCCGAGCATGCGCTTGCAGACACTCAATCCAGGGATGTGGACGTCGAAGGCACTCAAGACACGAGACGAATCGTGCGCTGAGCCGAAACGATTGAGTCGTGAAAGAAATCTTGGACGGAACGTAGCCGCGGATGCGGCGGAGAACCGATGCTAGAGATACGCCGCTCGCGCCACAGGCGCGTGTCCCCCAACTTCGGTCATCGACCGTCTAGCCGCCGGCCATCGCCGGCAGGATCACCAGCGTGTCCCCACCGCCGACCGCAGTGTCCAACCCATCCAGTAACCGCACGTCCTCGTCGTTGAGGTAGACGTTGACGTAGCGGTTGAGCTCGCCGTCCGCGGAGAACAGCTGGCTCTGGGTGGCGGGGTGGTTGGTGGCGAGGTCGCGTAGGACGTCCCCGACGTTCTCGCCGGAGGCGCTCACCTCCTTCTCGCCGCCGACGGAGGCACGCAGGACCGGGGGTATCTTGATGGTGGCCATGTGAGCGCGCAGGTTACCGGCTAAGAGAGTGAGTCGTCACTGAGAGCCGGGCGCCAGCGTGCCGCTAGCCCGCCGCGGCGCAGAACGCCTCGTAGTCCGGGAACACGCCCATCTCCTCGTCGCGGATCTCGTCGGGGTCGCGCGAGCAGATCGGGCACTCGGGGTCGCGGTGGACTTTGACCTCGGTGAGCGTGGCGCCGAGCGCGTCATACAGCAACAGGCGCCCGATCGCGGGGTCGCCGATGTCGAGGATCAGCTTGACGACCTCGGTCGCCTGCAGCAGGCCCATCGTGCCGGGCAGCACGCCGAGCACGCCGTTGGCGCCGCAGGATGGCGCGAGCTCGGCGGGCGGCGGCTCGCGGAAGAGGCAGCGGTAGCAGGGGCCGTCGTAGGGCTTGAACACCGACAGCTGCCCGTCGAAGCCGAGGATCGAGGCGGAGACGACGGGGATCCGCAGGCGCACGGTGGCGTCGTTGAGCAGGTAGCGGGTGGGGAAGTTGTCGACCCCGTCGACGATCACGTCGTAGCCGTCGATGATCTCCATGATGTTGGAGGCGTCGATGCGCGTCTGGTACTTGAGGACGTTCACGTCGGGGTTGAGCGCGTGGATCGACTCCTCGGCGGAGTCCACCTTGGGGATGCCCACGCGCTGGGTGGAGTGGATCACCTGGCGCTGGAGGTTGGAGAGGTCGACGACGTCGTCGTCGACGATCCCCAGCGTGCCGACGCCGGCAGCGGCCAGGTAGAGCGCGGTCGGGGAGCCGAGGCCCCCCGCGCCGAGCAGCAGCACCTTGGCGTCGAGCAGCCGCTGCTGGCCCTCCGCGCCGATCTCCGGGATCAGCAGGTGGCGCGAGTAGCGATCGCGCTGCTCGGCGGTGAGCGTGCGCGGGATCTCGACCTCGTAGCCACGGTCCTTCCATAGCGTGATCCCGCCGGTCATCGAGCGCACGTGCTCGTAGCCCATGTCCTCGATCATCGTGCGCGCCGCGTAGGCGGAGCGGATGCCGGAGGCGCAGTAGAGGATCACCTCGGCGGAGCGATCCGGCACGGCGGTCTCGATCCGCGACTCGAGGTGGCCGCGGGGGATGCTCTTGGCGCCGGGGAGGTGACCGGTGGCGAACTCTTCGCTGCCGCGCACATCGACGATCGCCACGCCCTCGCCGATCAGCTCCTTGACCTCGGAGGGATCGACCTCATCGATTTTGCTCTTGATCTGGCGGAGCAGCTCCGCCGAGGAAACGCTCATCTTGAAACTCCCGAACGGCGGTCGGATTTCATGGACTTCAGAAAGTATAGCGGGTGCACGGGGCTGGCGGGGGTCCGTGGGGACATCATCAAACGCACACCCCACCACTTCACAAAATGAAGGGTTGGGGTCCAAAAGACTCATACAAAACTCCCCCCCCAGCACAAAACTCCCCCACCAGCGGTGAACGAGACTGAGTCTCGTTTGGTTAGGGTCCAAAAAGTTCATTACACCACCGCCCCCCTCCGAAAAAGCAGGCGTCGAGGCAACCCAATCCAGCTATCCCGCCGCCTGCGTCCACCCATCCCGCGCCTCTGGCTATCCCCACCTGCGCCCCACGCTGGCTATCCCACCCTGCCCCCACCGCTTTCGCCGCCTGCCCCCCACCGCTTTCGCCGCCTGCCCCCTACCGCTCGCGACGATCTCGCCTACCCCCACCGTTGCCGGCGCCCGCCTAACCAGGTCTCCATAACCCGCAACTCGTGCAGCCGTTCGGGCGCCACATCGCGAGGGTCGCGGTCGAGCACGACCAGGTCGGCAAGCATCCCGGGCCGCAGCATGCCGACGCGGTCGCCGAGCAGGACCTGGCGCGCGGGGTTGACGGTGAGCGTGCGCAGCGCCTCGTCGAGCGTCAGCTGCTGGAAGGGCCCGAGCACGTCGTCGCTGTCGCGCATCAGGCGGGTGGTGGCAGTGCGCAGCGCCAGGAAAGGATCGATCTGGGCGGCAGGTCCATCGCCGTTTGCGGCGGGAATCTCGCCGCTGTGGCAGGAGCTGAGGACGCCGTGCTCGAGGTCGCGCCGCAGCGAATGGATGTGCGCGGCGCGCTCCTTCCCGAGCACCTGATCGCGCAAACGTTCCCCCAAGTAGTAGACCTGGTTGATCGCATGGCTGACCGATAGGCCAAGCGCCGCGGCTCTCGCGATCTGCTCGTCGGTGACCACCGAAAAGCGCTCGATGCGGTGCGGAATTGGGGAGTGGCCGTCCCTGAGCAGGCCCCCAGCGGCAGCCCCCCCGCCTACTGGAGCCAGCTCGCCGGGCCCGGGCGGCGGCGGCGCCGAGCGGTCGGCGAGAATCGCCTCGAAGCAGCGCAGCACCTGCTCGGTGGCACGGTCGCCCTCGGACTGCACGACCAACTGCCACCCGGCCTCGTGCCAGGCGCGCAGCGCCTCGCGCAGCTCGGCCTCCTCCCGCATCAGCTCACCGCTGCCGCGACCGTTCAGGTAGGGCTCGCCGAGCGCCGCGTTGAGCTCCTCGATCGAGCCGTCGGCGCGGTAGGAGATCCCCACCACGTCGTAGCGCTCATCGCCGGCGCCGGGGGTCGCACCGAGCGCGGTGGCGAGCTCGGGGGTGAACGCCCCGCGCACGCGCACGGGAGCTTCGGGCGCCCGAGCAAGCACGTCCAGCAGGCGATGCTCGGCCGCACCCGCGAGCCGACCGATGCCGGTGTCGTACACCGTGGTGCAGCCGCGCATCGCCAGCTCGCGCAACGTGCAAGCGCCGAGCGTCTCGACGCGCTCGGGGTCGGTCTCACACAAACCCGCCGCCGCCTCCCTGGCGATCCCCGCGGCGGCGAGCGCGCTCTCGAGCACCCGCACATTGGGCTCGACGAACCCGGGCAGCACGGCGTGCCCGCCGAGGTCGATGATCTCGGTGCCGGGGGTGTAGTGACGTTTGACCTCCGTGAGCGTGCCAACCCCGAGGATCGTGGAGCCGCGAATCGCCAGCGCCTCCCCGACCGGCTGGGCATCGTCCATCGTGAGGATCGGGCCACCGCGCAGGATCACCGCACGCCCGGGGTCGTCGTCATCAAGTGGCACGCCGCCGCCGGGAGCAGCCCCCGCGGGGGAGAATGCGAGGATCGTGAGGTTGCCCAGCACACCCCGCACAAACGTGGCGATGCCAGGGCAGCTTGCGAGGACCATCGGTGGAGCACCTCTTCCGTGAGCCCGGTCTGCCAGGGGCTCAAAACGATACCGCACAATGGATTACACAACCTCGCCCATCGGGGGTGACGCGCCCTCTCCTACGTTCCTCTTACATTCCAGGATCTCAATGCGCCGCCGACTCCCAATCGCGTCTGCCATCGTCACCACGCTCGCGCTCGCAACCTTGCCCGGGTGCGGGGGCAGCGCCGGCGGTTCGGGCGACGGCGCGACCGCGAGCCCCACCTCGGCGGTTGCGTCGAGCGCGCCGTCTGTTAGGTCGAGCGCGCCGTCCGCGACCGGGTACGACGGGGCGCTGCTGCCGGGAAGCCTGCGCCCACGCGGGTTCACGCTCACCAACCAGCACGGCGGGCGCGTCTCGCTGAGCGCCGTGCGCGGGAAGGTGACGATCCTCACCTTCCTGTACACCAGCTCGAAGACGACCGCGCCGCTGATCGCCCAGCAGATCCGCGGAGCGCTCGAAGAACTTCCGGCGAGCACTCCCGCGTTGGCGATCAGCCTCGACCCCACCGGGGACACGCCCGCGCGCGTGCGGGCGTTCCTGCGCGCGGCGTCGCTGACCAGCCGCATGGAATACCTGACCGGCAGCGCCGCACAGCTGAGCCCCGTGTGGCGCGCTTACACAGTGGCGCCGGCGAGTGCAGGCGCGGTTGCGTACGAACGTGGTGCGTTTGTGTTGCTGCTTGATAAGCAGGGCGCCCCGCGGGTCGAGTTCCCGGTGGAAGAGCTCACCCCGGAAGGGCTGGTGCACGACGTGCGCAAGCTGGAGCGTGAATAACCCCTGATATCCTACCCGCCAGGTAGGTATTCGAGATGATGTTTTCCACCAAGGCGGAGTACGGCGTGCGCGTGATGGTCGCCCTCGCGCAGCGCGCAGAGGCGAGCCCCGACGGGGAGGAGCCTGTCGTCCCGCTGGCGGAGATCGCCGAGCACGACGGGCTGCCGCTGGCATACCTCGAGCACCTCGTCGCGCGACTGCGCAAGGCGGGGCTGATCGAGAGCCGCCGGGGATCGCGGGGCGGGTACATGCTCGCACGGGCGCCGAAGGAGATCACGATGGCCGAGGTGGTCGAGGCACTGGAGGGGTCGATCGCCCCGATCGAGTGCATCTCCCAGAACGCCGACGGGAGCGTCGTGTGCTCACGCGAGACCGATCCAGACCATGTTTGCCCGACAAAGCTGCTGTGGACCCGCGTGCGTTTCTCGATCGTGAGCACGCTGATGAACACCACGCTCGCCGACCTGTTGCCGGCCCCCGTCGCCGGTGAGCCGTTGCCGACAATCGCCTGAACCGAAGGAGAATATGGCTGACCTGGAGATACACGACCTGCACGTGCGCATCGAGGAGCGCGAGATCCTCAAAGGCGTCGACCTCAGCATCGACCGCGGCGAGGTGCACGCGCTGATGGGCCCCAACGGGTCGGGCAAGTCGACGCTCGCCAACACCCTGCTGGGGCACCCCTCCTACGAGATCACGGAGGGCTCGATCCGCTTCAAGGGCGAGGACATCACCGAGGCCGAGCCGCACGAGCGCGCGAAGGCGGGGCTGTTCCTCGCCTTCCAGTACCCCGTGGCGATCCCCGGGGTGTCGGTCGCCAACTTCCTGCGGATGGCGATCAACGCCAAGCGCGAGGAGCCGATCAACGTCAAAGAGTTCCGCACCGAGCTGCAGCACGCGATCGACCTGCTGGAGGTGGACCGCTCGTTCACCTCGCGCCACCTCAACGACGGGTTCTCCGGCGGCGAGAAGAAGCGCGCGGAGATCCTGCAGATGGCGATGCTCAAACCGGACGTGGCGATCCTCGACGAGACCGACTCCGGCCTCGACATCGACGCGCTGCGCACGGTCGCCGAGGGCGTCGAGAAGCTCCACTCCGAGCAGGGCCTCGGCGCGCTGATCATCACCCACTATCAGCGCATCCTGCACTACATCAAGCCCCAGTTCGTGCACATCATGCTGGAGGGCCGGATCGTGCTGGAGGGCGGCGTCGAGCTGGTCGAGCGCCTCGAGCGCGAGGGGTACGACGAGATCCGCCGCGAGTTCGGTGGCGTCGGTGTCTGAGGTCGCGGTCAAGCCGGGGCGCCACCGCGAGTCGACGCTTTACCACGCGCTGCACGGCGCCGGCGCGGGCGATGGCCGCACGCTGCAGCAGCTGCGCGACGCGGCGCTGGCGGTGTACGAGTCGGCGGAGCTGCCGGTGTGGCGGCGCTCGGGCTTCTGGACGACGAGCTTCGAGGGCCTGGATCTCGATGCCGTGGAAGTGCGCCATCACAACGATGATGCCCTCCCCGAGATCGTCCGCACTACGCTCCCCGACCGCCCCCGTGCGGGCCGGATCGTCCAGCGCGATGGTTCCGTGGCGCACGTGGAGCTGGACCCCGAGCTTTCGCGGCAGGGTGTGATCCTCTGCTCGCTGGAGGACGCGGCGCGCGAGCACGAGGAGCTGTTCACCCATTGGTACTCCAAGCGCCTGACATACGACCGCCACAAGCTGGAGGCGGCGAACGCCGCGCTGTGGACGGGCGGCGCCTTCCTGCACATCCCCGCCGGCCTGCAGGTCGAGCAGCCGTTCGAGATCGTCTATGCAATCGACGGGCCCGGTACGGCGCAGTACGGACGCACGCTGATCGTGGGTGAGCGCGGGTCAGAGTTCCGCGTCCACGAGTACGACCTGGCAGGCGACTTCAAGGGGCAGGCGCTGCACGCCGGCGCCTTCGAGCTGTACCTGAACGACGGCGCGCGCTGCCGCCTCGCCCAAGTGCAGGATTGGGGCAGTGGCGAAGTGTTCGACGCCTCCACCCGCTTCGTGGGCGTCGGCAGGGACGCCTACTGCCACTGGCTGCCCGCGCTGCTGGGCGGCCACCTCGTGCGCCACCACCTCGAGCTGGCCGTGAGCGAGCCGGGCGGGGACATGGCGTTCCGCGGCGTGTTCTTCGCCCAGGAGAAAGAGCTGCTGGACGTGTTTGCGGTGGACCTCCACGAGACCGGCCCCTCCGGCGGGGACGTGCACTGGCGGGGGGCGGCCACGGGAGAGAGCCGCGCGAGCTTCGAGGGATTGATCCAGATCGACCCCGGCGCGCAGCAAACCCACACCTACCTGCAGATCCACACAATGATGCTCTCGCACAAGGCGCGCCTGGACGCGATCCCCTCGGTGCTGGTGAGCGCCGACGACGTGTCGGCCTCGCACGGCGGCACCGTGGGAGAGCTGGATGAGGACGCGATCTTCTACATGCAAACCCGCGGCCTCGACCGCGCGAGCGCCGTGCGGGTGATCGTCGAGGGCTTCTTCGAGCCGCTGATCGCCCAGCTGGACGACCAGCCGCTGGAAGAGGTGGTGCGCACGAAGATCGCCGCGAAGCTGGCGGCGGCGCGCGAGGACATCGAGGCATACGCGGCGAGCAGGTGACGGGAATGACGTGCGCAGGAACGGCATTTTGGATGGGGACCCCCACAAGGGGGGTCGGGGGTTTGGCTGTGTTGGCGGAGAGGAGCGGCAGGTGAGCATCTCGGCACGGGCGGCGATCGACTCGCTCTCACCGGGCGCTCCCGGCGACGAGTTTGCCGACCTCGACGTGCGCAGGGACTTCCCGATCCTTACGCGCGAATTCGACGGGCACCCGCTGGTGTACCTCGACTCGGCCTCCACCGCGCAGAAGCCGCAGGTGGTGATCGACGCGCTGGCCGAGCACCTGCGCGCACATAACGCCAACGTGCACCGCGGCGTGTACACGCTCGCGCAGGAGGCCGACGCCGCCTACGAGCAGGCGCGTGCGCGGATCGCCGCGTTCACCGGCGCCGACGCCAAGACGACGATCTTCACCAAGAACGTCACCGAGGCGATCAACCTCGTCGCATACGCGTGGGGCCGCACCAACGTGGACGCAGGCGACGCGGTGGTCATCACCCAGATGGAGCACCACGCCAACATCGTGCCGTGGCAGCAGCTGTGCAAAGAGCGCGGCGCGCGGCTGCGCTACCTGGAGGTGGACGAGAGCGGCCAGCTCGACCCCACCCAACTCGACAGGGAGCTCGAACGGAGCGACGTGAAGCTGGTGGCATTCACCCACGTCTCCAACGTGCTCGGCACGATCAACCCCGTGGCGCAGATGACCGCACGGATCCGCGCCGCCGGCGCCGTGTCGCTGGTGGACGGTGCGCAGGCGGTGCCGCACCTGCCGGTGGACACCGCCGCCGTCGGAGCCGACTTCTACGCGTGGACCGGCCACAAGGCGCTGGGTCCGACGGGGATCGGCGTGCTGCACGGCAACGCCGAGCTGCTGGATGAGATGCCGCCGTTCCTGACGGGCGGCGACATGATCGCCTCGGTCGACTTCGACGGCGCGACCTGGAACGAGCTGCCGTACAAGTTCGAGGCCGGCACCCCCCCGATCGCCGAGGCCGTCGGGCTGGGCGTGGCGGCCGAGTATCTGCGCAACCTCGGGATGGAGCGGGTGCGCGAGCACGAGGAAGCGCTCACCGCGCACCTGCTCACCCGTCTCGCGGAAGTGCCCGGCCTGCACGTCGCCGGCCCGCCGCGCGCGGAGGAACGGGGCGGCATCGCATCGTTCACGATCGAGGGGATGCACCCCCACGACATCGCCGAGCTGGCCAACCGCGGCGGCGTGTGCATCCGCGCCGGCCACCACTGCGCGCAGCCGCTGATGCGCTGCCTGCACGTGGCGGCGACGGCGAGGGCGAGCGTGGGGATCTACAACACCCCCGCGGAGATCGACACCCTGCTCGACACGCTGCTGGCCGGACGCGAGGTGTTTGGGCTCTGATGGACGACCTCTACCGCGACTACATCCTCGACCACTACAAGCGCCCCCGCAACTTCGGCGCCCTCGAGCCCCACGACCTCGAGGCCGAAGAGCACAACCCGCTCTGCGGGGACGAGCTCAGCGTGCAGATTCGCGTGAAGGACGGGCGCATCGAGGATCTGCGCTTCGACGGCCACGGCTGCGCGATCTCCCAAGCGTCGGCCTCGATCGCCTCCGAGGAGCTGAAGGGGATGGAGCTGGAGGAGGTCGGCAAGCTCGGCGCCGACTGGATGCTCGACCTGCTCGGCATCCCCGTCTCCGCCACCCGCCGCAAGTGCGCGCTGCTCAACCTCAAGGTCGTGCGCGGGGCGGTCAGTGGGGATCGGGACTGGCCGGTGTAGCTCCCACGCTCAGGGCCTATCTCTGCCTCCCCACGGCCAGCGGTCGCGGCGCGCCCAATCTGAGGCCAACGCCGGGTCGGCCCTACTTATACTTACTCTAAAGAATTTAGAGTAGTTTCAAGTAGAGCGGAGACCGGCCAAGATGCCGAGATCGCAAAGGCGCCGCCGCGGATCAGGTTAGCGGCAGTCGCCAGTAGGCACGCGGGTCCTTGGCGCTCTTGCCGGCCCATTCGATCAATCCCTCGCGGCGCAGCGCAGCCAACCGCTTCATCGTCGCCGGGCGCGAGAGCCCCAGCTCCTCGGCCACCTCGCCCGTGCTAAGCCGCCCCGCCGCTCTGAGCGCAGCCGTCACTGCGCGTGCGTCCCCAGGCAGACGCGCGTCGAGCGCCTGATCGGCCGACTCGGTCGACAGCGTCAACAGCACGCTGCCTGAGGTCTGCCGATAGACCGGGTCCACCAGGCCCGCCGCGCGCATCTCCTCGAAGATGCGGCGTATCCCCTCGCCCAGCTCCTGCCCGAAGCGCAAATCGGAGCACACGCGCGCGATGCGGGGGTTGCGGGCAAAGCGTGTGCTGTGCAGTGGATCGCTGAGATCCACCAGGCCAGGGAAGCGGCCGGGGCTGGAGACCTCGATCCGGTCGTCGAAGATCTCCACTCGGATGTGATCGCCGGCGAGGCTGTAGGAGCGGTGCACCACCGCGTTCACCAGGCCCTCCAACCAGGCGTCCTCGGGGATCAGCGGGACCTCACCGAAGCGCCCCGCCCCGGGGATCAACGCTCTGCGTTGCGGCTGATGACGTTCGATGACCCGCTGGGCCGCACGGAGCTGATGCGGGACGGGACCGTCCACACGGACATCCTCAAGAAGCTGCTGCGCGGCACCCGTTCCCCGCTCTCGCCCGCGGTAGCGCAGGACACGCACGAAGGCTTCCGGAAGAATCGCCTGCGGCTCGCGCGCGAACAGCAGCAGGCCGGCGATCGTAAGGTTACCACCGCGTCCCGCCAGCCCGCGTGCGCGTAGCAGGCGCAGGGAATCGGGGTGCCCCACCGCGGAGGCGTACTGGGCAAGCAGCCTCCGGTCGAGCGCGTCCAGGCCCACTCCCTTCAACGGCCTCGCCTCGTAGTTGGCCTGCCCCTTGTCGAACACCAGCTCCTGGCGCTGGTGGAAGCTCAGACGCCGCGTCTCGTCCCCCACGCGCAAGAACACCCCGTCCTTGGAGTTGGTGTGCACAAGATCGCTCGTGGAGACATCCAGCACCAGCAGATGGTCGCGCTGCCCGTCGGCGTCCCGGCACGGCACCAATCGGTGCTTGACGGCAATCGGCGGCTGGGCGAAATCGATCGCCGCCTGCATCTGCGCATTGCGACGCTTGGCGTCCCCATCGCCTCCCTCCACCGCACCCTTCCACAGGCCCACCACGATCGTTCCCCCGTCAGCGTTCGCCATGCCGATCAGGTCGTTGGCCAGGTCCCTGGGAGCGATCCGCCGCGACTTGCGGTCATACCACTGATCCTCCGAGATTTCCAACAGCCGCTCTCCGCGCTCATTCACGGGCGCTTTCAGCGCCTGCTCCACGGCCACGGTGGACATACATCTACTCTAACATGTTGAGAGTAGTTTAGAGTAGAAGAGCTGTTGCGTACGCACGCGACGGAGATCGTCAGCTTGGCGCGGGCAGCACCCCGAGCAAAGCTCGCTTGATCTACTACTCGTACTCTCAATTGTTTAGAGTACTTTCAAGTAGGTCCTCGTCAACTGGGCGAGCAGCCCGTGTGAGACCGACCCTCGGGCGCACACGTTCGCCGCAGACCGGCACCCGTTGGGTTACGGTCACCGCCCAACGCGATAGAATCCCTACCACAGAGCACGGGATTCAAGCGAAGGAGCGTCAATGGCCGCAATCGACACAGTCAGGATCGCCAAGCCCTCCCCGATCGTCGAGGACGAGCAGGGGCAGTTGCGCGCGCGCCAGGGGATCTCTCGGGAGGTCGTGCAGGAGCTCTCGAAGATCAAGGGCGAGCCCGATTGGATGGCCGACAAACGGATCAAGGCGCTGGAGATCTTCGAACGCAAGCCGATGCCCACGTGGAGCATCGACCTGTCGGGGCTGCACCTGGATGACCTCGTGCTCTACTCGCCGCCCACCGCCGGGCGCTATGACTCCTGGGACGACGTGCCTGCGGAGATGAAGCAGACCTACGAGGACCTCGGCATCCCCCAGGCCGAGCGCGAGCACCTCGCCGGCGTCGTCGGGGTGTGGCGCCAGGAGCCGGTGTATGAGGGGCTCAAGGAGGAGTACTCCAAGCAGGGCATCCTCTTCTGCTCGATGGACACCGCGATCACCGAGTACCCCGAGCTGGTGCAGAAATACTTCATGAACAAATGCGTCCCCGCCCAGGACAACAAGTTCTCGGCGCTCCACGGCGCCGTGTGGTCGGGCGGGGCCTTCTGCTACGTCCCCAAGGGCGTCAAGTGCGACCTGCCGCTGCAGGCCTACTTCCGCATGGAGGGGGCAGGTGAGGGCACCTTCGAGCACACCCTGATCGTCGCCGACGAGGGCTCTGAGGTGAACTACATCGAGGGCTGCACCGCGCAGACCTACTCGGTCAACTCGATGCACTCAGCCGTGGTCGAGATCTTCGTGCACGAGGGCGCCAAGGCCCGCTACACGACGGTGCAGAACTGGAGCAAGGACGTCTACAACCTCAACACCAAGCGCGCCGTCGTCGACGCCGGCGGCACGGTCGAGTGGGTCGGCGGCTCGATGGGCGCCAAGTACGTGATGCTCTACCCCGGCTCCTACCTGATGGGCGAGGGCGCCCGCGCCGACCACCTAAACGTCGGCGTGGCCTCCGGCGGCGTGCACAAGGACACCGGCGCGAAGGTCGTCCACCTCGCGCCCAACACCACCTCCAACATCCTCGCCAAGTCGATCTCCAAGGACGGCGGCATCATGGGCTACCGCGGCCTCGTTCGGATGGGCCCCCACTCGGCGGGCTCCAAAGCGCGCGTGCAGTGCGACGGGCTGATGATGGACGGGATCTCCCGCTCGGACACCTGGCCGGACATCCAGATCCAGAACCCCAACGTCGCCGTCGCCCACGAGGCCACCGTCGGGCGCATCTCCGACGACCAGCTCTTCTACATGGGCTCGCGCGGCTTCACCGAGGACGAGGCCGCCGCGATGATCGTCAACGGCTTCATCGAGCCCGTCACCAAGGAGCTGCCGATGGAGTACGCCGTGGAGCTCAACCGGCTGATTCAGCTGGAGATGGTCGGCTCCATTGGCTGAGGAGACCGTCACCGTCGAGCTGGAGGACGTGATGGATGCGCTCTCCAACGTGATCGACCCCGAGCTCGGCCTCGACTTCGTCGAGCTGGGCCTTGTCTACGGCGTGGAGGTCAACGCCGGGGACGTGCACATCACCTTCACGCTCACCACCCCCGCCTGCCCGATCGGCCCGCAGGTGACCGAACAGATGGAGGAGTTCGTGGGCGAGCTCGAAGGCGTCACCTCGGTCGAGTGCGAGATGGTGTTCGTCCCGCCGTGGTCGCCCGAGCGGATGTCCGAGGACGCGAAGTTCGCTTTGGGCTTCTAGGCCGGCAAAGCGGCGACGTCGCGCGCGAGCGACACCAGCGTGGCGAGTTGCGCGGCGATGCTCTCCGCGAACTCGTCGATGTCGTCCATCGCGTCGAGGTCGCCCAGCAAGCCGAAGTTCATCTGGCCGTTGTACGACATGATCGCGATCGCCAGCGCGTGGTGCTGGGGCAGGAACGCCACCGGATAGGCCTCCAGCATCTTGCGGCCCAGCACATACAGCGGGAACTGCGGGCCGGGCACGTTGGTCACCAGCAGGTTGAACAGGCGCGTGGAGAAGTTCAAACGCGACGCCTGCGCAAGGATCGTGGGCGGCGCGAAGTTCTGCACGCCCGCGATCACCTCCGCGCCGAGCGCCTGCTTCGACTCCTTCAAGCCGTCCATCTCGCGTTTGACGAACAGCAGCCGCTGCACCGGGTCGGGGATGTAGACGGGCAGCGGCCCGCGCATCGCCACAATGCGGTTGCCGAGGTGCTGGTGCTCGTCTTCGGCACGCACCGACACGGGTACCAGCGCCCGCAGCTCCAAGCCCTCGGTGCGCACCCCGCGCGCGATCATGAGGTCGCGCAGCGCCCCTGCAACAACTGCCAGCACGACGTCGTTGACGGTGCATCCGAACGCGTTCTTGACGACCTTGAAGTCCGCCAGCGCCGCGCCCACCCCGGCGAAGCGCCGGTGCGGCCCGATGTCCACGTTCAGCGGCGTCGCCGGCGCGGGGTTGAGCACCGCCCACACGATCTCCCCCACGCCCTCCGCCGCCTCGCGTGCCGTGGCGAGCGCACGGTCGGGGTGCGCCAGCGCATCGGCCGCGCCCGCCGCCAGCTCCACCCCCGCGCGCAACGCCCCCTTTGCGCCCGCCGCCAGCAGCTCGATCGCATTCGGCTCGCGGTGGGGCTGCCACGCCCTGCCTGAGTGGCGCACAGGCGGTGGCTCGGGCGAGAGATCGAACAGCACAGTCGCCAGGTCGATCCCGGCGATCCCGTCGATCAGCGAGTGATGGGTCTTGGAGATCAGCGCGCAGCGCTCGTACGATTTGGACCCGCCCACCCCGCCCCTGTCATCCTGCGGCCGGCCGGGGCGGGCGGGGTCCCCAATCTTTGGATCGAGGCCCTCGATCAGCCACATCTCCCACAACGGCTTGGAGCGGTCGAGCTGCTGGGAGAAGATGCGCGCGGTGAGGTTGCACAGCTGCTCCCAATCCCCCGGTGCCGGCAGCGCGGTGTGGCGCACGTGATACTCGAGGTTGAAGCTCGGATCGTCCACCCACACCGGGCGCCCGCTGTCGAGCGCCGTGTGGGTGTGGGCCAGCTTGTGGCGGTAGCGCGGCACCAGGTGCAGGCGCTTGCGGATCTGTTCGAGGAACTCCTCCAGCGGCGGCGGCGGCCCCTCCAGCAGCGTGAGCCCACCAACGTGCATGTGCGAGCTGGGCCCCTCCTGATGCAGGAAGGAGGCGTCCACCGCGGTGAGCCTGTCGAGATGACGCTGGGCCATGACTGCTTAGGGTACTTCGAGCGGGCCCTTACAATAAGTCTGGTGGCCAACACGGTGGAAAAGATCTTGCTTGCGGCACCGCGCGGCTACTGCGCGGGCGTCGATCGCGCCGTGCAGACGGTGGAACGCGCGCTGGAGCTGCACGGGCCCCCGGTGTATGTGCGCAAGGAGATCGTCCACAACAAGCACGTCGTGGCGACGCTGCGCGCGCGGGGAGCGATCTTCGTCGAGCAGGAGACCGAGGTGCCCGAGGGGGCCGTCACGGTGTTCTCCGCCCACGGCGTGTCTCCCAGCGTGCGCGCCAACGCCGTGGCGCGGCAGCTGCAGACGATCGACGCCACCTGCCCGCTGGTGACCAAGGTGCACGTCGAGGCGCGGCGCTTTGCCGAGCAGGGCTACACGATCGTGCTGGTCGGCCACGCCGACCACGAGGAGGTCGAAGGTACGATGGGCGAGGCGCCCGAGCGGATCGTGCTGGTGGAGAACGAGCGCGACGTCGACGAGCTTCAGGTGGAGGACCCCGAGCGGGTCGCCTACATCACCCAAACCACGCTCTCGATCGACGAGACCGCCTCGATCGTGGCGCGACTGCGCGAGCGCTTCCCGAGCATCGCCGGGCCCCGCACCGATGACATCTGCTACGCGACCACCAACCGCCAGGCGGCGGTCAAGCAGATGGCGGGCGAGTGCGACCTCGTGCTGGTGATCGGCTCGCGCAACTCCTCCAACTCGGTGCGCCTCGTGGAGGTCGCGCGCGACTGCGGCACCGCCGCCCACCTGATCGACAACCGTGGCGAGGTGCGCGAGGAGTGGCTCGACGGCCGGCGCGTGGTGGGCGTCTCCTCCGGCGCCAGCGCCCCCGACGAGCTGGTGCAGGACCTGCTCGACCTGTTCCGCGCGCGGGGGGTGCGCGACGAGGACATCTCCGAATTCCACGTTGTACGCGAGGATGTCCGCTTCATGCTCCCCAAGCCGATTCGCGACGCCGTCGCGGCGCGCGGGGCCTCGTAGGGCGTTGCCCCTCCCCCGCGCGAATCTCACGCAGCCGCCGCTCCTCCCCTCCCGGCCGGCCCACGGGTGCCAGACGGTGCTATGCGCACCCTGATCGTCTCCGACCTCCACCTCGGCAGCGCGACCGGCGTGGACCTGCTGCGGCGCCCCGAGCTGCGCGCGCAACTATTCGAGTCACTGGCGGACGTGGATCGCCTGGTGCTGCTCGGCGACCTGCTGGAGCTGCGCCACGGCCCCCGTCACGAGGCGCTGGCCGCCGCGCGCCCCTTCTTCGAGGAGCTCGGCAAGGTGATGGAATCCCTGCCCGCCCG